>UMLD01073899.1_pt1 | contig 11461 bp, 7 predicted proteins | sample 1966491 | NCBI WGS metagenome assembly UMLD01 (sample SAMEA4836191, study PRJEB28245) | human gut metagenome | biome: gut microbiome; material: fecal sample | place: Denmark | collected 2008
CCAAACACAATGTCACTGCCATAATTTTTTTCTTCATACTTTAGTCCTCCTTAATGTTTTCGATAGTGTCAAAAACTAGCTCTTTTTTATTGTTCTAAATCCTTTAAAACCTTGATTTATTGGAGGTTTGCAAATAAAAAGAGCATTGACCTCCCTTTTGAAGTATAATGAATTCACCACAAACCATTATCAACAAAGGAGACAATGCTCATGGACATTATACTTTATTTACTTCAGTTAATTCAATACCAACATAAACAAATTTGCTGGCTTTTAAATTTTATCTGCAGATATATTCCACTCAAGCAGTGGGCTTTCGATGATTCCTGCACCTGCCCGCGTTGTGATGCACCAAAACCGTTCCTCTACAAGAACAACTGTTCCAAATGACAACTCCTGTGCAAGATTTGCAATGCCAGGTTCTCACCTGATGAAAGCAGATTTTCCGCTGTAAAACTACGCTGTCCCCACTGCGGCAACACTCTGGTTCCTAATTCCCGTCACTCAGGTCATTGGACTTACCAACGACGATGCTGTCTCTACAGAATATCGTCCATTCAAACAGATGATTGAACGACTGAACCGTACTTATAAAGCTTCTTACCACCATACAAATTGGTTCGACAACATCGACGATGCTAACTATGATCTGGCACTCTGGGTCGCTTACTATAATTTCCTGCGTCCACATAAGCATGCAGGCTATAAAGTCCTCAATGAAGTAGAAATGCTTCAGGGTGCCGACAATATGCCTAGCAAGTGGCAGCTTCTGATTTTTCTTGGACAACAGACCATTCTGAACATACAGAAAAATGGTACTGCTGCATCGGAGCGGAACTGTTGTCAATAGAACCGTGGAATACCGGAACAGACGGCTTTGCCGGCTGCGAGGATAGGCTCGGGCAACGCCCTAAGCCCTCGGAGAGCTTATTGGAATTAATATCTGCAATTTTCAAGGTTCATCAGAGCCTTTTTCTTTGACTCTGTTTTTTCATAAATCATTTGACACTACCATGTTTCCCTCTGATGAAGAAAATTATATCACTTGTATATTTTTACTCATATAAATTCTTTTACTCTATACACTTTGCATATATAACTTTTTTTACATGTTTCATTTGATGAAATAATATCTATAACTGAGCAATTAAAATTACAATTAATACAGCTAAAAGAACAGAAAATAAAAAGAGAATTTGTTGCTTCTTTACAACTCAAGTTATTTTTCAAGCAACAAACTATAATTGAGCAAATATTGAAAATTGCACAAAATTACCCTACCATTTCGAAAACGGCTTCCAGCGACGATCCATTTTTTATAAAAGCATGACGATTTGTCAACTGCTCTGTTTTCCGTTGTTTCTGAAAATATCGGTAACCTTCTTCAAAGGTACAATATTGCTCAGAATGCATACAACACAGATAATGAACCAACGACATGATTAACCAGTAACGCCGAATCCCTTTTCTGGAGCGGATTTGATATTTATCCAGTGCAAGTTTTCCCTTGCTTTGACGAAAAAATAGTTCAATCGGCCACCGCCTGCTGTACGTATCAAGGATTTCCTGTGTGGACAGCTCCGCATTAGTGGATATAAACACCCTCAGTGCCCTGGGATTTCCAAAAGCTTCCTTCGGATAACTGAGGATCACTGCCGCATTTGGGATATCATTGAGTTTTCCTTCATACCGATACACATAAAATTCACGTCCGCCAACGGTCACAAGGCTGACGTCCGTATCTGTTTTTCGTAAATGAAGGGCAAAATCGCTGACTTTTTTGGCGGATTCCGAAAGGATAGATAATCCGGTTGGTTTTTAATGCCCCAATGGTGTAAAAGCCTTTTTGGATAAAACTGTCCATAACTTTTACAGAAGTATACCAGCTGTCACAAAGAAAATAAGAAACTACCGGTGCCACGGGAAGCTCCTGTGCAATTTCCTGTACAATCTGAATCTTTGATTTTGACCGGTCGTACAGGATAACTGCATAATTCAGAATGATTCCATTACACGAAAGCATAACAGAAACAACCTGATGCCCATAATCCTGATGCCTTTTTAAGTGAGATTGATGGAAATACGCTGCTTCAATTGGATGCAAAGCCTGTGACGAAGGCTTTGTGTGTGAAGCAATAGTATCATCCACAATACAGAAAATGGGCTTTCCGGAGCGATATGCTTCCTGGTAAATGGTATGTATCACTCTGGCTTTCAGAATATCCTGAAGTGCGGAGTCATCCCATTTGCCATGATTCAGAAAATAAGCAGTTGTTGTTCTGTGCATACAGCTGACTTCAGCAAAATCGATAGTTTTTCCTCTGTAACCACGAAGGAAAACAGAAACCATGATGATCATTAAGTGGTTTAAATACACATCGGATAAAAATAATCCGAGTTTTAAAGACTTAAAGTAATTGTAAATACTGTTAGAATGATGTATACTGTTTGCAACAGGCACCCCCTTGTTGTGTGAGAAAATTGTTTTGTGGTTATTACAATTATACATCATTCAACAGAGGGTGTCTTTATTTTGTGCAATATTTGGGATTTACTCATTTATAGCTAGTTATCTTCTATTATCTTCTATTATTTTCTTCTTTTTTTATAATACCATCTTACAGCAAATGAATATACACAAATCACAACATTTGACCAACTTTTTGTAGCATGATGGCAACCATTCAGCAGCCACCGGGCGGAGACTGAGCAGCTGCCAATTTTGTATATAAATGCAAACATAATCGTTTTATATTATTTTTTCCTTTTTTCTATGCTATACTGGTACAACGTTTCATAAATAACTATACCATGCACGTAGGATACGGATTCGAGTGTGCAGGTTTAAAAACGCAGGCGTAGTGGGCTGCGCTGAGGCTTTTAGACCTGTGCAATCGGATTCGTAGACAAATGTATTGTGTAGGTATTTTGAAAACGCTGTATTGTACTGATAGTGCCTATACATTCTCATTAAGGTATAAAAAAATCAAGGCAAGTGAAACGATGCAGAGTTTGGCTATTCCAAAATATCACTTTAGTTTGGACGGATTTTCGTTGACGTTCTTACAAAATTTGGCTATAATAAAATAACAGTTTAGTTTGGACGGATATTCCAGCTAAAATTGACCATACTATAACCGAAGGGAGAGATTGTCATGGCATATATCAAAAGAGCTGCCGAAGATACGATTGCGCGGGTGTCAAAAATGTTCCCCGTGTTGTTGGTAACCGGTCCAAGACAGGTAGGAAAAACAACTTTGCTGCAACGGCTGGCGGATATACAGAAAAGCGAAGGAATCGAGCGGAAATATGTTACTCTGGATGATCCTGATGTCAGATATCTGGCAAAGCACGACCCGGCTTTGTTTTTGCAACGGTATTCCCCACCGGTGCTAATCGATGAAATCCAGTACGCGACAGAGCTGTTACCTTACATCAAAATGAGTGTTGACCGTTCCAAAAGAAAAGGCGATTTCTGGATCACCGGTTCGCAGGTCTTCCGTCTTATGAAAAATGTCAGCGAAAGTTTGGCCGGACGGGTCGGAATCATAAATCTGCTTGGATTGTCTGATGCGGAGATTTATCAGGAACCAAGTGAGCCATTTCAAACGGATGCAGAGCAACTAATGAATCGTCTGTCTGTTAGAAGCAAAAAAGATTTGAACGAGATCTATCGTAGAATATTCAAAGGCTCTATGCCCGAACTCTATGCAGATGAATATGTAGATTGGGAAACGTATTATCGTTCCTATGTGGACACCTATCTACAAAGAGATATTCGGGATTTGGCACAGGTTGCGGACGAAATGCAGTTTTATAATTTTATGACGATTGTGGCTGCTCAGACTTCAAAGCCCGTTGTCTATGAGGAACTTGCAAGTGCCGCAGGTATTTCAGCACCAACAGCGAAAAAATGGCTATCTATTTTGGTGTCGTCTCATATCATCGCGCTTGTGCAGCCTTACCACAACAATGCACTCAAACGGGTGGTGAAGATGCCTCTTATCCATTTCCTGGACACCGGCCTTGCTGCTTACCTCTTAAAATGGGGAAATCCCGAAGCATTGGAAAGAGGTGCTATGTCTGGAGCTTTCTTTGAAAGCTATGTTTTTTCGGAAATCTATAAGAGTTACCTGAACGCAGGAAAAGAACCTCCGATTTTCTATTACAGGGATAAAGACCAAAAGGAAATTGACCTGCTGATCTATCAAAACGGTATGCTTTCTCCGATAGAAATCAAAAAATCCGCATCACCGGGAAAAGCAGCGATTAAAAATTTTAATGTACTGAAACCCGTTACCAAAGAATCGGCTTTCGAGGGCCTAGAGTCCTTGAAGGTTGAAATCGGAACAGGAAGTGTAATCTGCATGGCTAGTGACCTTTTGCCTGTGGACGAAAGAAACTGGTATGTGCCGGTTTGGTTAATCTAATCTCGTGCAAGCACGGACTTTGGCTCGTTGCCTGCATAAATCAGGGTCGCCGCACCAATATTGGTACGACGGCCCGATTCAATTTTTATAGATATGTAATAATCTGTACATGATATTTCCTTCCCGCAACCAGACGAATCAGACATTCCAGTCCCATATTATTCATAACTATTCAGCAGCCACAGGGCAGAGACTGAGCAGCTGCCAATTTTGTATATAAATGCAAACATAACCGTTTTATGTTATTTTTTCCTTTTTTCTATGCTATACTAGATCAGCAAAATTAATATGAAAGGTCTTATATTTTTATGAATTCTTTAAAGCCAATGCTGTTAACCTGTCTGAAGTCCTATGACAAGTCACAGTTTATCAAAGATGTGACTGCAGGTATCATCGTCGCAATCATCGCACTCCCCTTATCTATTGCACTTGCGCTCGCTTCCGGAGTTGGCCCTGAAGCCGGTATCTTTACTGCCATCGTAGCCGGTATCGTAGCACGCGACGGAATGGACGGACTTATCATCGCCACTATAATGGCGGGTATATTTCTTATCCTGATGGGACTGTTCCACTTCGGAAGTCTGATCAAATTTATTCCATATACCATTACGACCGGTTTTACTTCCGGAATCGCTGTGACCATCGTGATTGGCCAGTTGAAAGATTTTTTCGGAGTTACTTATCCGGATGGTGTAAAACCAATCGAGACAACGGAGAAAATGAAAGCCTTTGTCCAGAATATTTCTTCCATAAACATCGATGCACTGATCGTTGGCGTTGTAAGTCTCGCAATCCTGATCATTGCTCCTTATGTTCTTAAGAAGGTTCCCGGTTCTCTGATTGCAGTTATCGTCGGAATCCTGATGGTTCAGTTTCTTCCACTGAAGGTATCCACAATCGGAAATCTGTATACGATCAGCAACTCTCTTCCGAGTTTTCATATGCCGGCGATCAGATTCAGCACCATCAGTGCTTCTGTTTCAAATGCATTTACAATTGCAGTGCTTGCCGCAATCGAGTCTCTGCTATCATGTGTAGTTGCCGATGGAATGATCAACAGCAAACATCGTTCGGATATGGAACTGGTTGCCCAGGGAGCCGGCAACATCGCTTCCGCACTCTTTGGCGGCATTCCCGCAACAGGTGCCATCGCCAGAACTGCTGCAAATATCAAAAATGGCGGACGGACTCCCATCGCCGGAATGGTACACTCCGTCACACTCATCATCGTGTTGGTCGTTCTGATGCCTTATGCCGGAATGATTCCTATGCCGACCATTGCTGCGATTCTTTTTATCGTTGCCTATAATATGTGTCAGTGGCGAACCTTCCGCGACCTGGTCAAGACAGCTCCTAAGAGTGACATTCTTGTACTGATAGTAACATTTGTACTGACAGTTATCTTTGATCTGGTCGTTGCTATCGAGATCGGTATGGTGCTTGCCTGTCTGCTTTTCATCAAACGTATGAGCGAAGAAACCCATGCAGACAGCTGGGTGTACACGGACGATGACACTCCGGATATCGATGAACATCTGCAGAAATTACCGCTGCAGATCCGTGTTTACGAGATCACCGGACCACTGTTCTTTGGTGCCGCCGATGCCATTGAACATATCGTTGTCAAAGACTTTACCAGATGTCTGGTTCTTCGTATGAGAGGTGTCCCTGCACTTGACAGCACCGCCATGAATGCACTTCAGAACCTGGTAAAAACCTGCGAGAGTAAAGGAATTACACTTGTATTCTCCCACGTCAATGAACAGCCCATGCACGTCATGGAAAAAGCCGGTTTTGTGGAACTTGTCGGAAAAGAAAACTTCCAGTCAAATATATCCGCTGCATTAAAAAGAGCTGAAGAGGTCATCTGACCTTTTCAGCTCTTTTTTGAACTCATTTGCAAAATCTGCTGATTGACGAATCCTCTATTGACTTTATATAATAAATATATTAACGACGTATTAACCAATCAAAGGAGTAGTGTAACTGTTCTATACTTTTACAGTTTACAGATGAACCAACGACATGAAAAAAACATTTTTTACGAAAGATCCTTCTTTTTACCGTTCCTTTTTCAAATTAATGACAGTAATCGCGCTGCAAAACCTGGTGGCCTACAGCGTAAATATGCTGGACAATATCATGCTGGGAAGTTATAGCCAGAATGCACTTTCCGGCGCTGCGACGGTAAACCAGATTTATTTTATCGTAAATCAGATTGCACTGGCGATCGGCAATGCATTAATTGCAATCAGTTCCCAATACTGGGGAAGCCATCAGACAAAACCTATCCGAAAGGTAACAAAAGCCGCACTGTTATTCAGCCTGGCAATTGCTGCCGGAATGATTGCTTTATGTATTCGTATTCCGAACACACTGATTGGTCTTTTTACGACCTCACCCGATATCATAAGAGAAGGTACTATTTACCTTCATATCATACAATGGACTTTTTTATTTTTCATGATCAGCAACCTTTTACTGGCCATGCTCCGCAGCGTGGAGACCGTAAAAATCGCATTCCTTATATCCGTCATATCCCTGTTGGTGAACGGCGGAATCAATTATATCCTGATTTTCGGAAGATTCGGTGCACCGGAAATGGGAATCCGAGGTGCTGCCATCGGAACTTTTGCAGCACGCATACTGGAACTGGGAATCGTTCTTTTCTATGTATGGAAAAAAGATACAAAAGTCAAATTGTTTGATGAAAAATTCCGGGATGGTATTATCGGAAAAGGCAGTGGTACTGTCTGGAAAACCTTTTTTAAAGTGTGTATTCCCATCCTGACTTCCGGTTTGTTGTGGGCAGTTTCCCTTCCTATGCAGACAGCGATATTGGGACATCTTTCTGCGGATGCGATTGCAGCCAATTCCGTATCAAGCACCTTTTTTCAGTATCTGAAGGTAATCGTCATTGCGATAGCCGGTGCTTCTGCTGTCGTGATCGGAAAAGATATCGGAAGCAATGACGAAGAAAAAGTACGCTGCAACGGGCGTACCCTTTCCGTACTCTATCTGGCTATCGGGCTCTTGCTTGGAACTGTATTATTCTTACTTCGAAGTCCACTGTTATCCATGTACCGATTGACCCCTCAGGCTACTTTATATGCAGACCACTTCATGATTATTATGAGTGTGATCATGGTTGGAATGTCGTATCAGATGCCGGTCGGAGTCGGTATCATCCAGGGTGGCGGAGATACCAAATTTTCGATGTATCTGAACCTGATTTCCGTCTGGTGCATTGTAATGCCATTGTCCTTCCTGGCCGCATTCTACTGGAAGCTGCCGGTAGAACTTGTGGTGATCGCCGTGCAATCCGATCAGATCTTTAAATGTCTGCCCATATTCCTGCGCTTCAAAAGCTACAAATGGATCCACAAACTGACAACAATCGACTGATGCAGGAGGTATTCACCGTTACTGTTCACTGGTAATATCCCGCGAGGTGTTTTTTGTGAGCGAAGGTCACAGAAAACCCGAGACATATCGCGCGAATTTATGCGATTAGCATAAATTCTGGGCATCGCGCAGCGTGTTGCTGGGCACGGAGTGAACAGTAACCTGTTCACCTCCTGCATCAAATGAATATACGAAAATCGTCTTGACACATCTCCCCTTTTCGGTATATGATTAAGTCCAATATAAGGGAGTAACCTACGTAAGAATTAGCGTTTGTGATGTCGTCAGTACGATGGAAACATCCGGTGTCACAAGAAAATGGTGAGACTTTTATTGCATTTTTTGTTATGCAATAAAGGTTTCTTTTTTTTCCGAAAAGTCCTTCATTGCATACAATATAGTCCTTGAACAGGTAGAAAGAGGAGGAAAACGTTATGAAGGAATTTTACCGGCAAACTGTAAAAGAAGTTCTGGATCGTGTAGAAAGCAGCGAAGCAGGACTTACAAGCGAACAGGCAGGCCATTCCCGGGAAAAATGTGGCTGGAATGAGCTTACCGAAGGAAAGAAAAAAAGTATCCCTCAGATTTTCTTTGAACAGTACAAAGATTTTCTGGTACTTATTCTGATTGCATCGGCACTTATCTCGGGGATTCTTGGTGATGTGGAGAGTGCTGCCGTTATCGTGATCGTGATTACGATCAATGCAATTTTAGGAACGATCCAAACAGTAAAAGCGGAACAATCCCTGCAAAGCTTAAAGAAGCTTTCCGGTCCGGAAGCAAAGGTATTGCGTGATGGCACAACTGTTCAGCTTCCGGCAAGAGAACTGGTGGTTGGAGATATCATTCTGTTAGAGGCCGGTGACATGATTCCGGCGGATGGAAGACTGATCGAGAATGCAAGTCTTAAGGTCGATGAAAGTGCTCTCACCGGAGAAAGTCTTGCAGTTGAAAAGGACCTGGAGACTCTGTCTGCAGAAGTTTCCCTGGGCGATCGAACCAACATGGTATTTTCCGGCAGTTTTGTGACATACGGACGAGGCAAAGCGGTTATAACAGACACCGGAATGCAGACGGAAGTCGGGAAAATTGCGGGGCTTTTGAAATCGACCTCCGAAAAACAGACCCCGTTGCAGGTAAATCTGGAGGAATTTGGCAAGAAGCTTTCCATTTTGATTCTGATATTCTGCGGAATCCTGTTTGCAATCAGTGTATTTCGCGGGGAAAAGATCGGTAGCGCATTTATGTTCGCAGTTGCACTTGCAGTTGCAGCTATCCCGGAAGCCTTAAGTTCTATCGTGACAATTGTTCTTTCTTTTGGCACACAGAAGATGGCAAGAGAACATGCTATCATTCGCAAGCTTCAGGCTGTGGAAGGTCTGGGAAGCGTTTCCATCATCTGCTCTGATAAAACAGGAACACTTACACAGAATAAAATGACGGTTGAAGATTACTATGTGGCAGGGAAAAGAATCCCCGTATCGGAACTCGATCTGGATGATCCGGCGCAGAGATTTCTTATGGATTACAGTATCTTATGCAACGATTCGACCAATGAAAATGGTGTAGAAATCGGAGATCCGACAGAGACAGCATTGATTAATCTGGCAAGCCAACATGGACTTGCTGCCGCAAGCATAAGAAATCTCTATCCAAGAGAAGGGGAGCTTCCATTTGACAGCGATCGTAAGATGATGTCAACGCTCCACCGAATCGACGGTAAAAATCGAATGATTGTAAAAGGCGCTGTTGACCGGCTTCTGGAACTTACAGAACAGATTTGGACACATGATGGCATTCGCGAAATAACAGAGGCAGATAAGATAAAGATCCAGCAGCAGAATCAAAGTTTTTCCATGGAAGGATTGCGTGTTCTGGCATTTACCTATCGGGAAGTCCCGGAAAAGCATACGTTGTCAATGGATGATGAAAATCATCTGATATTCCTTGGACTTATTGCCATGATGGATCCGCCGAGAGAAGAATCAAAAGCCGCAGTTACAGAATGTATCAAAGCAGGGATTCGACCGGTTATGATCACCGGAGATCATAAGATCACAGCAGCCGCTATCGCTAAAAGAATTGGGATTTTACAGGACTTATCGGAAGCCTGTGAGGGTGCTGATATTGAGAATATGAGCGATGCTGAACTAAGGGATTTTGTTCCGAAAATTTCTGTATATGCAAGAGTTTCACCTGAACACAAGATCCGTATTGTCCGCGCCTGGCAGGAAAAGGGCATGATTGTTGCGATGACCGGGGACGGTGTCAATGATGCTCCGGCATTGAAACAGGCAGACATCGGTGTTGCAATGGGAATAACCGGAACGGAAGTAGCAAAAGATGCGGCTGCTATGGTCCTTACAGACGATAATTTTGCTACAATTGTAAAAGCAGTAGAAAATGGGCGAAATCTGTATCAAAACATCAAATATGCAATCCGGTTTCTTTTGTCCGGAAACTTTGGAGCTATTCTGGCTGTTTTATGTGCATCGATCGCCGGACTTCCTGTTCCGTTTGCACCGGTACATTTGTTGTTCATTAATCTTCTGACAGACAGCCTTCCGGCAATCGCACTTGGTGTGGAGCCACATAGCAGTGAAGTGATGAACGAGAAGCCACGTTCTGCTGCTGAATCCATACTGACAAAAGACTTTCTTGGAAAAATCGGCCTGGAAGGCTTTGTGATCGGCACGATGACAATGCTCTCGTTTTTGACAGGTTATCACATGAATGGTGCACTTCTCGGCAGCACATTTGCTTTTGGTACACTTTGTCTGGCACGTTTATTTCATGGATTTAACTGTAAATCGGATCACCCGGTTATTTTTACAAAACGATTCTTTAACAACAAGTGGCTGCAGGGAGCATTTGTACTTGGTGCAGTGCTTATTACCACTGTACTGACAGTTCCCGGACTCCACCGAGTGTTTAAAGTGGAAACTCTGAATCTGATGCAGCTTGGATGTGTATATCTGTATGCATTTGCCAGTCTTCTGATTATTCAATTGCTGAAATGGATTCGTATGAAGTTCAGATAGCGGTAAAATTCTGCGATATGGAAGCAGAACCGGATCACAACCTGTCGACCCGTCATAAGGGATTTTATATCATCGGTGATGGCATTTTTGCTTGTATGTCCCGGGATTTTGGAATATTCATGCCAAAACGCCTCGCGGGATAGTGGTTACTGAATAGTTACTCCAATTCTTATATATAACTCTATAACAATGTATTCGATGGAGGTGTCTGTGACAGAAAGAGAGAAAATGTTAGCAGGAGAACTGTATGATTACGGAGATCCTGAACTCCTGACACAGCGGCACAAACCAAAAGATCTGACAAGAGATTATAACCAGACAGATTCTGCAGATTCTGATGAAAAAGAACGTATTTTAAATGAGCTTCTCGGCGGAAAAGGTAAGAACTTATAGATTACTGCTCCATTTTATGTTGATTATGGTAACAATATTTATTTCGGGAATAACTGCGAAGTAAATATGAATTGCACGTTTCTTGATGATAATATAATAAACCTGCATTATCACACGGCTTTTTCGTGAATAATGCAGGTTTATTTTTAAGTGCATATCTAAAACACCATCTCGAATCAGCCGATCATTCCC
>UMLD01094450.1_pt1 | contig 11384 bp, 9 predicted proteins | sample 1966491 | NCBI WGS metagenome assembly UMLD01 (sample SAMEA4836191, study PRJEB28245) | human gut metagenome | biome: gut microbiome; material: fecal sample | place: Denmark | collected 2008
TTGAATTCTTCCTTTCCGATTCTCTCAAGTGTCAGTCGGAAACGCTCACCTGCATTTGCATGCTTTTCAAAAAATGAAATAGCCGCATCTGTGACTCTGAAAAGAGTTTCTTTATCACGGATGATCGGAACAATCTGTTCACCCTTATAAATCTTATTTCCAAATAATCCACCAAAGGAAACGATATACCCCGGCTCGCCGACCCACGCATCTGTTGGACAGCTCTTTACACATCGTGCACAGTTATTGCATTTTTCTCTATCGATGACAATTTTCCCATCTTCCATGCGAAGTGCTCCTTCGCGACAGGCTTTTACACACACACCACACTGGATACAGTCATCATGATTGCACTCAACTGTCATGCCTCCTTTGATTCCAACATCGTTCTCCTCTGCTTTCAAGCAGTTGTTCTGGCAGCCTGTAACACCAAATTTGAATTTATGAGGAAGTTCTCTTCCAAAATATCTTGCATCTAATTCCTTTGCCAGTGTATAAGTATCAATGCAGCCACTTGGACAGATAGCTGCGCCCTGACAGGCTGTGATCGTACGGACTCTCGGTCCACAGACACCTGTTCCGACTCCTCCTTTTGCAAGCGCTTCTTTTACTTCATTGATATCTTCTACTTTTATAAATGGAATCTCAATTCCCTGTCTGGAAGTCATATGCACATATCCATGTCCATACTTTTCAGCCACCTCTGCAACTGTCTTTATATTTTCAGCAGTCAGATTTCCTCCCACAACTGCAAGTCTTAAGGAAAAACAGCCTTTCTGCTTTTGTCTCATAAATCCACCTTTTTTTAATGCAGCATAATCAACCTTTTCTGCCATTTTCATTCTCCTCCTGTACCTTGTTCCTGATTAGTCTCTGATTTTTGAGCGTCTTTGTATCTCCTATGTTGGAAATGATACACGGGATTGTAAGACTGTCAATAAATTTAAATGCCTTTTCTTTACTTCCTACGCGAAGTGTAAGAATTGCGCCATATCCATGTTCAAACTGTTCTTTTGCAACATGATGCCAGGAACTACTTTCCAGTCCCGGATAATTTACTATTATATCAGAATAATTCTCTGCAATCCAGTGTGCAAGTTCCAGTGTATTTTGACACTCACGTTCCATTCTAAGTCCAAGTGTTTCAATATCAATCAGATTCAGATAGGCATTGACAGGAGAAAGGCATGCCCCTGTATTTCTAAAAAGCCCATTCCGAAGTTTTGCTACAAAAGCCATCGGTCCATTTTTGTTGTAATTCCAAAATTGTCCTATCCTCTTTTTTAATTTTTTTGTGCAATATTTTGAATATCCCTTCCTGTAATACCATCACAGGCCATTCCCAGATCCGTAATTATACAATATTGAAAATTATACAAACACCCCACGGAAATTACCGTGGGGCGTATTAGTGCTTATTTATGTGTTTATTTTGCTGTCTGTGCGTCAATAAATGAAAAATTCATTCTTTTTAATACCTGGATCAGCACTTTTCCGATTGCAAGCACCAGTACTGCTGCTGCAATTGCTTCCGGAATACCAGATGCTGTAACAGTTCCCATAACAAGTCCCCATACAGCGCTTATTGCTACATCCTTTGCCTGTGCATACTGCTGTGCAAATAACAGATAAATACTTCCCATAACTGTGATCGTATTCACCATAGATCCGACGAATCCAACGATTGGAAGTGCAATGATCTGATTCACTTTCAGTTTGTTAAAGAGAATCCATAACCATCCGGCTGCGATTCCAATCAACATACGGCATCCTACAGAAATCCAGATTGCCTTGATTGCTCCCGGAATTCCAGTAGTGCTCATGAACGGAGAAAATGCAAAAGACAAAAGGGTTGGTGCCATTGTGTTGCTCACCAGTGAACATACACCAAACACAAATCCAAGAATTGCCCCTGCTGACGGTCCCAACAGAATTGCTCCGATGATTACCGGGATGTGTACGGTTGTCGCCTTAATAATTGGAAGCTGGATCATTCCAAGCGGTGTGTTCGCCAGAAGAATGACAATTGCTGCCATAAGTGCAACACTGACCATCCACTGAGTGTCGTGTTTTTTTGTTTTCATTATTCAATTACCTCCTTGTTATCATTCCTGCCATGCAGGATACAATACAATTACCGAGTAATTATAACATCTGTTCTACTATAGATACAAGTATTAAATTAAGTACATTTCTTTTCCAGAAGAATCTATACATCATAGTCGGCAATACAGGAAGACAATGTCTGGATGACCGTATCAATATCATCCGGTGTCTCCTCTTCTCCAATCCACTCAACTGTACAGGCAAACACATCACCATCTGATAATTCTACCCAAACACGATAACCACTCAACTCTTCCATATTATAGGAAAAATAATTCCACATTTTCCCATTGTATTCACTGCTCTGTGTATCCATTGCCGGAATCGTATCATCAGAATTTGCGGTATACAGATATTGTACTTCTTCCTTCATATCACTTTCTACAGTGGAAACATCTGTATTCCTAAGAGTCATCACATATTGCAGACTGCTGCCATCTACATTTCCAATACGTTCAAATGCTCTTGCCGTGTCCGAAGAAAAGTCTGTCTCAGAACACCCTTTTGGTGCAGATACTTTTATAGTCCATACATCGTCCTCCGAAGATAACTCGTACATCTTATTGTCTGCCGCTTTCGTCTGAGTATCACTTTTATCATTATCTTTAGAATTGTCTGCATTCTGGCTTTGTTCCGTCTTCGCATCTGCCTGATTATCATCCTTTTCTTTATTGCCACACGCTGCGCTAGAAACACTTAACGTTAATATCATCAAAAATACCGCTGCTTTTTTCATATTCTTTTCTCCTCTCTCTAATTCAAGAATGCCTGATATTCCAGAACTGTTTCACTAATTTTAACATTTTCGTAAAAAAAAGTCATCCCTTTATGTCTCCTCATCTTGCAAGAGACCGCCAAACACGCTATAGTTGAAATATAAATCATACAAAGAGAAAGAGGTTTATTTCTATGATGTTAAAAGATAAAACCATTCTATTAGGTGTTACCGGTGGGATTGCTGCATATAAAAGTGCCATGCTTGCCAGCCGTCTTGTAAAGACCGGTGCCTGTGTTCATGTTATTATGACCCAGAATGCCACTAATTTTATTAATCCAATCACATTTGAAACGTTGACGCGCAATAAATGTATTGTAGATACTTTCGACCGCAATTTTGAATTCAAAGTAGAACACGTTGCTCTTGCTCAGAAAGCAGACGTCATCATGGTTGCTCCGGCAACTGCAAATGTAATTGCAAAACTTGCACACGGACTGGCTGATGATATGCTCACTACAACTATTCTCGCAAGCAAAGCTCCTAAGATTATTGCTCCTGCCATGAATACAGGAATGTATGAGAATCCTGTCACTCAGGACAATATAAAGCTTCTTGAAAAATATGGTATGGAGGTCATCACTCCGGCTAATGGCTGGCTTGCCTGTGGTGATGTCGGTGCCGGAAAGATGCCGGAACCAGAAGATTTATTTGAATATATTTTAAAATGTATAGCATGTAAAAAATACTTGCGTGGGAAAAAGGTTCTGGTCACCGCCGGTCCTACTCAGGAAGCAATCGATCCGGTGCGTTATATCACCAATCATTCCTCCGGGAAAATGGGCTACAGCCTCGCGAAAGCGTGTATGCTTCGCGGTGCAGATGTAACTTTAGTCACAGGTAAAACTGCTCTTACTCCACCGCCATTTATAACGACCGTCCCTGTCATCTCTGCTAAAGATATGTACGAAGAGGTTACTGCAAGAAGTGCCGGTATGGACATGATCTTCAAAGCTGCCGCTGTTGCTGATTCCCGGCCAGTCCACATAGCTGATGAGAAAATCAAAAAATCGGATTCTTCCACTTCCATTGAGCTGGAACGTACAGATGATATTTTAAAATATCTTGGAGAACATAAAGTTCCCGGCCAATTCCTCTGCGGCTTCTCTATGGAAACGGAAAATATGCTGGAGAATTCCAGAAAGAAGCTGGCAAAAAAGAACCTTGACATGGTTGTTGCAAATAATCTGAAAGTTGCCGGAGCTGGATTTGAGACGGACACCAATGTTGTCACAATGATTACAGATACAGAAGTTCTGGAACTTCCAATTATGAATAAAGAAGAGGTTGCATTCCACATTATCGACCAGATTTTATCTATGCAGAACACTGACAGATAACAACCCATGAAGGCAATTTAAGCAGTCTTATTTTGAATAAATAGCATTCTTGAAAGTGAACAGGCAGTCCAAAAGGACTGCCTGTTCTGATGATGATATATAATTACTTATGGGGTTATATGTTTGGTTTCACATTATGAAATCTATTTTCATATTGTGAACCTTTCTTTACTTTGAATTATACACGAACTCATAAAAAAGTCAAGTTTTTTTTGCTCTTTCTTCTATATCATGCTACAATAGATGACAGACAGTGAGGAACTCTGTTATCCCACTGTAAATAGTTTTATCTAAGGAGTATAACATTGAGTGAGAAAAATCCAATCCAGGTCTCTGACCGAATTTTCCGGACTATTGAACTGCTTGCCAGATCCGGACCTTCCGGTCTTCTTGATATCAGTAATGAACTGGAATTAAATAAAAGTACTGTCCATCGCATTTTAAATTCCTTAATTTGCATGGACTATGTAAAACAAGATCCGGATACTTCCAAGTACAGTCTTACCTTTAAGATCTGCAGTCTTTCTAATCAGGTTCTTTCACATAACAGTCTCATTGATATTGCAAGACCTTACATTCAGGATCTTGCTGAACAGACCGGCGAAACTGTTCACCTCGTACAGATGGAAGGAATCAACGCTGTATATATCGATAAAGTAGAAGCACCACATAATTCTGTTCGTATGGTATCTATGGTTGGAAAAACAATCCCTCTTTACTGTTCCGGTGTCGGTAAGGCAATTCTTGCTGATATGGATGATGACCAGATCCGTCAGATTTGGGAACAGAGCGAATTACACACTTATACAGCCAATACCGTTACTGACTACAATACCTTTTTAGAGGTCATCGGTGCAATTCGTAACAACGGATATTCCATGGATAATGAGGAGATGGAAATCGGAGTCCGGTGCATTGCTGTATCCCTTGGCTGTGTACACCACAAATTGCCATATGCTATCAGCATCTCTGCTCCAAAGGACCGCATGAAAGATAAGCAAATTACCCAATATAAAAAACTTCTATTAAATACTAAGAAGCAGTTACTGGCTGAATTGGGACAGTAACCTTTTAATTGAACAGAGCGAATTATAAATAGCTTTTTATCATGAATCATTGTAGAGAATAAGAAATGCCAGATAACGATATATTTTCTAGAATCGTTATCTGGCAATTATTTTATTTCTTTTTAATTTAAAAACTTTCTTAATTAATTTTTAAGTTTCATACCTTAAAAATCTGTCGTACATCTCTTTTTTATTTCGCATACAACTTCATTCTGCGGTGGCACATCAGTATCTCCCTGCAGAACCCGTAACATATAATCTACAGTGTCATTACACATCTTCTCCAGATGATTGTCCACAGAAGTTAATTCCGGTTCACAGCCTACCGAAAGCTGCGAATTATTATATCCTGCAATTTCAATATCATCTGGTACTTTAAGTCCTTTCACATTCGCATACTTAAGTGCTCCAATCGCGAGTCCGTCATCCGTTGCAACAACACTGTCAAACTCCAGATTCTTATGTGAAAGAAGCATATCCCTGACATGATGAATCCTGTTCTTTGTATAGAACTTTAATTCTCCGCGAATCGGATATCCGGCATCGCGAAGAGCGGCCTCATACCCCGCCATCTTCTTCGATGCGCTGTATGAATAGGAATCACACAAGAATAAGATTTTCTTCTTTCCTCGACGGATAAATCCACTCGTCACATCATATGTTGCCTTAAAATCATCACAAAAAGAACAGTAGATATTCTTTCCTTCTACGAATCCATTGATCAGAAATACCGGTGTCTGCTTTGCAGCTTCTTTTATGTATTCCACATCTTCCGGGTGTCTTTCCCGACCTGCATAAGTAGAACTTACCAGAATAAGCGCATCAATCCGCTTCGACAGTAACATTTTCGTATGTGTCTCTTTCGCTTCCAGGTCATAACCACTGCATCCCAAAATACAGTCATATTCATACTGATGCAGACGTTCTTCAAGGAATGCCACTGCCTGTGCAATAAATGCATCCGATATATCCGGGCACAAAATTCCGATGGTCTTCATAGAATCCAGTCCAAGTCCCCTTGCAAACACATTTGGCGTATAGCCACACTGTTCCATCACATCAAGAACCTTTCTTCTGGTCTTCTCACTGACCTTTGTACTTCCATTTACCACTCTTGAAACAGTCGCAATGGACACTCCCGATAATTTTGCGACATCATAAATGTTCACTGCCATATGCAAAAACTCCTACTACGCTTCTAATTCCTATACGTCAAATTTAAAGTACTCCACTGCATTGTTGTAAGAAATTCCCTTTACAATCTTCTCCAGTGTCTTGTAATCATCCGGATACTCTCCGTTGTCTACCCATCCTCCAATCAGCTCGCAAAGGATACGTCTGAAATACTCATGACGTGTGTAAGATAAGAAACTTCTGGAATCTGTAAGCATTCCTACAAAGTTACTTAAAATACCAAGGTTTGCAAGTGATGTCATCTGAGCTGTCATTCCGACTTTGTGATCATTGAACCACCATGCACTACCCTGCTGGATTCTTCCAACGGTCTTCTCATTCTGGAAGCATCCGATGATTGTTCCGATAGACTCATTGTCGTTCGGATTCAGAGAGTACAGAATTGTCTTAGGAAGTGCATCTGTATCAGACAGTGCATTTAACATATCTGCCATTTCTGAAGATGGTGCATAGTTATTGATGCAGTCATATCCTGTATCTGGTCCAAGCTGTTTATAACGTACTACATTATTGTCACGTTTGCATCCATAATGAAGCTGCATTACCCAGTCACGTTTATAATACTCTTTTCCAACTGCAAGAATAAAGGCTGTCTTTGCTTTCAGTTCCTCTTCTTTTGTGATTTCTCCACCTGCAAGACGTTTGCTGTAGATTGCCTCGATTTCTTCCTCGGAAGCCGGTGCGTACATTACATACTCAAGAGCATGATCTGATACAGAGCAGCCTCTCTCCTGGAAATAGTCCATACGTTTTACAAGCGCCTCGATCAGAGTCTTGAAGCTCTTTACTTCAATTCCACTGACTTCACTCAACTTTTTAAGGTAATCAAGATACTCTGGTTTCTCCAGATTCATAGCCTTATCTGGTCTCCATGCCGGAAGTACCTTTACATCAAATGTATCGTCTTTTGCAAGTTTCTCATGATATTCAAGAGTGTCAATCGGATCATCTGTTGTACAGATTAATTTTACATTTGACTTTTTAATGATATTTCTTACGGTCATATCATCCTGTGCAAGCTTCTCATTGCAAAGATTCCATACTTCCTCTGCTGTCTCACCGTTTAAGTATCCTTCATATCCGAAGTATCTCTTTAACTCCAGATGACTCCAGTGATACAGTGGATTACCGATCAGTTTTTCAAGAGTCTCAGCCCATTTTTGGAATTTTTCACGGTCTGTAGCATCACCTGTGATATATTTCTCATCTACACCATTGGAACGCATCTGACGCCACTTGTAGTGATCTCCTCCGAGCCATACCTGTGTGATATTTTCAAACTTTCTATCTTCACAGATCTCCTGTGGGTTAATATGGCAATGATAATCTACAATCGGCATGTTCTCTGCATAATCATGATAAAGTTTTTTTGCCGCATCACTTGTTAATAGAAAATCCTCGTCCATAAATTTCTTCATTTTTCTTTCCTCCTGTGTTCTATGCTTGCATCGTCTATATTGTAAACGCTTACATTTATTACATTTTACCCCAACTACACATATGAAATCAATGGTTTTTAAGCAATCTTTTCGACAAATTTGTTATCTTATTTTTGTGCATTTTTCCAAAAATGCTTTTTGGGCAAAATTGATTTGTTATTTTTATTGACCTAAACATCAAAATGATGTATGTTTAGTGTAAGCGCTTACACGTTTATTTTATAACAAATTCAGATGTCGAAGACATTTCTTTCATCATGAGTTCATGATGATTAGAATTTTTAATGTCTCCTTCATCATTTACTAGTACTAACATCATTTTTTAAGAGAAAGGATTTTATCATGAAAGAATTTATCAAAATTCACCAGAATGATAACGTTGCAGTTGCACTTACTCCTTTATCTGCAAATCGTACATTAGATGTGGACGGTACAGAGGTTACTCTCCGTGAGGACATTCCCCAGGGACACAAGTTTGCTCTGACTGATATTCCTGCTGATGCTCAGGTTATCAAGTATGGCTGTCCAATCGGTATTGCAAAGGATAACATCAGCTGCGGAAGCTGGATTCACACACATAATATTCGGACTGGACTTGGAGATCTGCTTACTTACACCTATGATCGTTCTGTTACAGAACTTACCCCGACAGCTCCTCGCACTTTCAGAGGATACCGCAGACCGAACGGAAAAGTCGGCATCCGTAATGAAATCTGGATTATTCCGACTGTAGGCTGTGTAAATAACGTTGCTACTGCTATCGAACGCAAGGCTCAGAAGTATGTACAGGGATCTGTAGAAGGAATTTTTGCATTCCCACATCCTTATGGATGCTCCCAGATGGGAGATGATCAGGAGAATACCCGCAAGATTCTGTCTGATCTGATCAATCATCCGAATGCCGGCGGTGTCCTTGTTCTTGGACTCGGCTGCGAGAACAGTAATATTGATGTACTGAAGAATTACATCGGCGACTATGATCCGAAACGTGTCCGTTTCCTTGTTGCTCAGGAAAGTGAAGATGAGATTGCTGATGCACTTAACATTCTCGAAGATTTGTCCGCTTATGTTGGAAGCTTTGAACGTGAAGACATTGACTGCAGCGAACTGGTCATTGGTATGAAATGCGGTGGCTCTGACGGACTTTCCGGTATCACAGCCAACCCGGTCGTAGGAGCATTTTCCGATCTTCTTATCTCCAAAGGCGGAAGTACTGTTCTTACAGAAGTACCTGAGATGTTCGGTGCTGAGACTCAGCTAATGAACCGTTGTGAAGACGAAGTATTATTTGAAAAGACAGTTGATCTGATTAATAACTTTAAACAATATTTCCAGAGTCACAATCAGACAATTTATGAAAACCCGTCTCCTGGAAATAAAAAAGGTGGTATCTCCACTCTTGAGGACAAGTCTCTTGGCTGTACTCAGAAATCCGGAAGCGCTCCGGTCATGGACGTACTGTCTTATGCAGAACAGGTTAAGACAAAAGGTCTGAACCTCTTAAGTGCTCCTGGAAATGACTTGGTTGCTTCTACTGCACTGGCTGCTTCCGGTGCACACATTGTACTGTTTACTACAGGTCGTGGAACACCGTTCGCATGTCCTGTACCAACTATGAAGATTTCTACCAATTCTTCATTAAATAACAGAAAACAGAATTGGATCGACTTTAACTGTGGAACCCTGGTAGAAGGGGATACTCTTCCTGAACTGGCAGAAAAACTGTTCGATGAAGTTATCGCAGTTGCTTCCGGTAAAGAAGTAAAATCCGAAATCGCCGGATTCCACGATATGGCAATCTTTAAACAGGGTGTAACATTGTAAAAATCATATCTCATTAATTTAAGAAAGGAAGAAACTCAATCATGGAAACATTAAATTACGAAGTTCTTAAGAAATCAGGTTATAACGGATATATCAAAGAATCCGCACCAGAGAAAGTTATGCAGTTCGGAGAAGGAAACTTCCTTCGTGCATTTGTAGATTATTTCTTTGACTGTGCAAATGAAAAAGCTGACTGGAACGGAAAAGTTGTATTAGTTCAGCCAATCGCACAGGGACTTACAAAACTCATCAACGACCAGGAAGGACTTTACACACTGTACCTTCGCGGAAGTGAAAAAGGGGAGAAAGTTGACTTAAAACGTGTCATCTCTTCTGTAAGCAGATGTATCAATCCATATGATGATTTCGACGCAGTTCTTGAGCTTGCCAAGAGTGACGACCTTGAGTATATCGTATCCAACACAACAGAAGCCGGTATCGTACACGAGTCAGAAAGCAAATTTGACCAGTGTCCTCCAATCAGCTTCCCTGCCAAACTGACACGTGTACTTTATGAGCGTTACAAAGCAGGTAAAGATGGAGTTGTAGTTTTAAGCTGTGAGCTGATCGACAACAATGGTAAAGAACTCCAGAAATGTGTCAACGAGTACATTGATGACTGGGGACTTGAAGAAGAATTCAAAACATGGATCAATGAGAAGAACACATTCTGTTCTACACTGGTAGACCGTATCGTTCCAGGACGTGTACGTGATGCAGAAGAAGTTAAGAAAATGGAAGAAGCAAATGGATATCACGATGAATTGATTGATGTCGGCGAGATCTTTGGTGTATGGATCATCGAAGGACCTGCAGGTCTTGAAGATAAGCTTCCATTCAAGAAAGCCGGTTTAAATGTACATGTTGTAGAGGATGTTACTCCATACAAGAAGAGAAAAGTTCGTATCCTGAACGGTGCTCATACAGGTTTCGTTCTTGGTGCTTACCTGTCTGGACAGGACATCGTTCGTGACTGCATGCACAACGAAACGATCAAAGGCTTCATGAACAAAATGCTTTACGATGAGATTATCCCTACGCTTCCACTGGACAAACAGGATCTGCTTGACTTTGCAGCTGCTGTATCAGACAGATTTAACAACCCATTTGTAAATCATGAGCTTATGAGCATTTCTCTGAACTCAACATCTAAGTGGAAAGCTCGTAACATGCCTTCATTCCTTGAGTATATCAACGAAAAAGGTGAGATTCCTACTTGTCTGGCAATGAGCCTTGCAGCTTACATTGCATTCTACTCAAATGATATTCAGAGACGTGAAGATGCAGCTTTGGTATGCAAGAGACCAAAAGGAAATGAGTACAAAGTACAGGACGATGCATGGGCACTTGACTTCTACTATGCACACAAAGATGACAGTGCAGAAGAACTCGTAAAAGCTGTACTTTCCAACAAAGATATGTGGGATCAGGATTTGACAGAAATCAAAGGACTGGAAGAACTGATTGTCGCTGATCTCAAGAAAATCCGCGAAGAAGGTGCAGAAGCAGCTTACGCTTCCTGCCTGTAAAATAAATATAGCTGTAACTAATAATTTTAGGCGATAACTTTATATAGTTATTCCCCCTGAAGAAATGGACTGTCGGGAAATAGATAGTTCCAAAGCAGGGAGGGTATGAC
>UMLD01023826.1_pt1 | contig 11326 bp, 9 predicted proteins | sample 1966491 | NCBI WGS metagenome assembly UMLD01 (sample SAMEA4836191, study PRJEB28245) | human gut metagenome | biome: gut microbiome; material: fecal sample | place: Denmark | collected 2008
CATCCCGGAGGGAATGGCCGTTGGTGTGGTTTATGCCGGTTATCTGACCGGTAACACGAAAATTACAGCCATGGGAGCACTGGCACTTTCCATCGGTATCGCAATCCAGAACTTTCCGGAAGGAGCGATTATTTCCATGCCGCTTCGGGCACAGGGGATGAAAAAGTCAAAAGCTTTTCTTGGAGGAACGCTGTCCGGTATCGTGGAGCCGATCGGTGCCGCGGTTACGATCCTGGCAGCAGGGCTGATCGTTCCGGCCCTGCCTTATCTGCTCAGCTTTGCGGCAGGGGCGATGATCTATGTGGTTGTGGAAGAACTGATCCCGGAGATGTCTGCGGGGGAACATTCGAATATCGGAACGCTGTTTTTCGGGGTGGGATTCTGCCTGATGATGATTCTGGATGTGGCACTTGGATAGAAAGACAGAAGGAATGGTATAAATGAGAAAAATTATCATTAGTAAAAACCAAAAGAAGAACAAATAGTGGTAAAATGGTTAGGAAAAACTAATTACAAACAGCCGAAGCTGCGTGAAAACAGTTGCAACGAATCATAAAAATGTGAATACGGCTGCGGTATTTTTCTGAAGGAGAGAGCTGCAGCCGAAAGCAATCAGAAAATGGGGAAGAAAACCGGAGGAAGTTTATGTTTCTTACATTACAACAAATCAAGAAGTCCTTTGGACAGGGCGAGAGTAAAGTAGAAGTATTAAAGGGAATCGATCTTGCGGTCGAACAGGGAGAGTTTTGTGTTCTCCTTGGACCGTCGGGATCCGGAAAATCAACATTGTTAAATATCATCGGCGGCATCGACAGGGCGGATGATGGAGAAATCGTGATTCACGGTGAGCGGATGGCAGATATGAAGGAAAAACGACTGACTATTTACCGGAGAAAGCATCTTGGCTATATTTTCCAGATGTATAATCTGATCCCGAATCTGACCGTACGGGAAAACATCGAAGTGGGTGCCTATCTGAGAGACAAACCGCTGGATGTGAACGAACTGTTACATACCCTTGGACTCTATGAACATCGCAACAAACTGCCGAATCAGTTATCCGGAGGTCAGCAGCAGCGAACTGCAATCGGACGGGCCATCGTCAAGAATCCGGACATCCTGCTGTGCGATGAGCCGACAGGTGCGCTGGACTATAAGACATCCAAGGAGATCCTGAAACTGATCGAAACCGTCAATGAGAAATACGGCAATACCATTATCATGGTTACCCACAACGATGCGATCAAAGACATGGCTACCCGCGTGGTGCGCTTAAAGGACGGCATGATTCGAAGCAACGTGATCAATGAGAAGCGGCTACATGCGGAGGAACTGGAATGGTAAGGGGAAAGAAGATGAAAAATCCACTGAGAAAACGTCTGCCCCGGGAACTGAAAACAGAATTCGGAAAATATCTGGTGATTTTCCTGCTGCTGGTAGCAACAATCGGACTGGTGTCCGGTTTTCTGGTTGCAGATGGCAGTATGATCATTGCGTATAACGAAGGATTTGAAAAATATAATGTTGAAAACGGGAATTTTCTTCTGGAAAAGCGGGCGAATAAAGCGCAGATTAAAGCCATCGAAGCGGCGGGTGTGACATTATATGAAAACTTTTATACCGAGGAAGCACTGACGAACGAGAGTACGATGCGTATTTTCAAAAACCGACAGGAAGTGAATACGGTCTGCCTGATGAAAGGCGAACTGCCGGCACAGGCAGATGAGATCGCGATCGACCGTATGTATGCGGACAACAACAGTCTGGAGATCGGGGATACGCTCGAGAGTGCGGACGGAAAATACAGCTGGAAGATCACCGGCTATGTGGCCCTGCCGGATTACAGTTGCCTGTTTTCCGATAATAACGATACGATGTTTGATGCTGTCAAGTTTGGTGTCGGTATCGTGGCACCGGAAGGTTATACGGCACTGGAAAAGGAAGAGCAAAATTACAGCTATTCCTGGAAATACGAGAAAGAACCTTCGGATGAACTGCAGGAAAAAGAGATGGCAGAAGATCTGATGGATATCATTAAGACTGAGGCAAAATTAAAAACATATATTCCCCGATATTTGAATCAGGCGATCACTTTTACCGGAGAAGATATGGGAAGCGATCAGGCGATGATGACGGTGCTTCTGTATATCATCATCGTGATCATGGCGTTTGTATTTGGTGTGACAGTGAGCAATACGATCACTAAAGAAGCGAATGTGATCGGGACGCTGCGGGCGTCCGGTTACACAAAGGGAGAACTGATCCGGCATTATATGACGATGCCGCTGGTGGTCACCCTGGTCGGCGCACTGATCGGTAATATTCTGGGATACACGGTATGTAAGGATATTTGCGCCGGTATGTATTACGGAAGTTACAGTCTGCCGACCTATCATACGATCTGGAGTGCGGAGGCGTTCTGGAAGACGACACTGGTTCCGGTAGCACTGATGGCTGTTGTAAATGCGGGAATTCTCTATAAAAAACTTTCCCTGTTCCCGTTACAGTTTCTGCGAAGAGACCTGAAAAAGAAGAGGAAAAAGAGAACATTTCATCTAAGCAGCAGGATTCCGTTTTTTACAAGATTCCGTCTGCGTGTCATTTTTCAGAATGTGAGTAATTATGTAGTGCTTCTGGCAGGGATTCTTTTTGCAAATCTGTTATTGATGTTCGGACTGGCACTTCCGGCAGTTCTGGATCATTACCAGAGTGTGCTGAAAGACAATCTTCTGAGTAATTATCAGTATATTCTGCAGATTCCTGCGGAGACGATGGACGAAGATAAGAAACTGGAAAGCCTGGTACAGATGATGTACGTGCAGAGTCAGCTGGAGACAGACAACGAAGATGCGGAAAAATTCTCTGCGTATTCCCTGAATACACTTGGAGATCAGTATAAGAGTGAGGAAGTCCTGCTGTACGGTATTCAGCCGGACAGCCGCTACATTCAGATTCCGGAAGAAGAAATATCAAATGGAAATGCATATATTTCCTCCGCCTACGCGGACAAGTATCAGCTGAAAAAAGGAGATACGATCACCCTAAAAGAAAAATACGAAGACGATCAGTATACCTTTACGGTCAATGGAATATATGATTACGAAGGTGGAATTTCTGTCTATTTGTCACAGGATTTCCTGAATAAAACCTTTGATCTTGGCAAGTCGTATTTTAGCGGTTATTTTTCAGAGACACACATCACGGATATTGATAAAAAATACATTTCTACAGTGATCGATCTGGAAAGCCTTACCAAAATCAGCCGCCAACTGGATGTTTCTATGGGAAGTATGATGGGACTGGTGGACGGATTTGCGGTGTTGATGTTTATGATCCTGATTTATCTGCTGTCGAAGATTATCATAGAGAAAAATGCACAGTCGATTTCTATGGTCAAGATTCTCGGCTACAGCAACCGGGAGATCAGCCGGTTGTATATCGTATCGACATCGATCATGGTGGTATTGTTCCTGTTGTTGAGCCTTCCGGTGGAATACTGGGCGATGGAATATTTGTTCCGGGCAGTGATGTTGGAGAGTATCAGTGGATGGATTACATTTTATATCGAGTCAGCGGTCTATGTTAAGATGTTTCTTCTTGGAATCGGAACGTATGCAGTGGTGGCGGTGCTAGAATATCGCAGAATCTGCCGGGTACCGATGGATGAAGCGCTGAAGAATGTAGAATAATGGCTGAAAAAGGGAAAAGGGAGAGAGCAGATATGAATAATAAAATCAAAGAAAGGATTCTATGTCTGATGTTAGGGGTCGGTGTCGCTGCGGCTGTCGGAGTGACCGGATGTGGAAAGTCAGACGCATCATCGGACGGTGAGGAGACTGCGAAGACAGAAGATATGCAGGAGACAGCAGATACGAAAGAAGAATCCGAGCCTTCGGAAAATACAAAAAAACAGGACAGCGAAGAGAAAGATAAGACAGAAACGGTCTATGTAAAAAGCGATGCCAAAGGCAATCCGCGGGAGATCACCGTACAGACAAAACTGAAAAATACCGGAGATGGCGATACCATCAAGGATTATACCAATCTGACAGATATCAAAAACAAAGAAGGAGACGAAGCCTTCACGCAGAATGCAGACGGAACTGTCGAGTGGGAAAATCACGGTGAGGATATCACTTATGAAGGAACCGGAAGTGCAGAACTTCCGGTGGACGTGAGTATCAGCTACGAACTCGACGGTCAGGCGATCGAACCGGAAGAACTGGCGGGAAAGAGCGGTCAGCTGAAGATCCGGTTTGATTATAAGAATAAGACCACTCAGACGATCAAAGTCGATGGGAAAGAAGAGCAGGTCAGTGTCCCGTTTGCCGTGATTTCCACGATGCTGCTGTCGGATGATCATGCATCCGACATCGAGGTGGAGAACGGAAAAGTGATGGATATCGACGGACAGAAACTGGTGATTGGATATGCCTGCCCGGGACTGACGAAAAGCCTGAAACTGACAACGTATGAGCCGACGGAGGATATTGATATTCCGGAATATGTGGAAGTGACTGCGGATGTGACGGATTTTTCCCTGGATTTTACCGCGACGATCATTTCCTCCGGTCTTCTCGAAGATATGGATCTGAAGGATCTGGACGAGGTGGATGAGATGTCGGACAGCATGAAGAAGCTGGAAGAAGCAACCGACAAACTATCGGACGGAGCCGGAGCACTGGAAGAAGGTATGGAAACATACAAAACGTATCTGAATCAGTATCTGGCCGGTGTGGCAGCACTGGATCAGGGCGCCGGAGCGCTGGAGAGCGGACTGCAGGTGATGAATGAGAAAAAAGGGGATCTTCAGGCAGGAGCAACCATGCTGAAAGAAAGCCTCACGACACTCCACAATACATTGGCAACAGTTCAGCTTCCGCAGGGGAGTTCCCTGGAGCTGTCCGGTATGGAGTCAGCGGAAAAACAGCTGGAGGAAGATGGAACGAAGCTGAACGAGGCCCTGACCGGCATGAGTACCGGACTTGCCCGGATGCAGCAGCTGGCGCAGGAAGTCGGTGCCTATAAGACGACGGTAGAGACTCAGCTGGAAACGGCAAAAACAGCACTGGACGCGATCGATTGGGCAGCACTGGATCAGGCGGTACGCGCAGACAGCCAGGCAAAAGCCGATGCGGCAGTCGAAGCTGCCATGCAGAAGGCACTGGAAAATTATGGGCTGAGCGCAGATCAGATCCGGGCAGCGCAAGGAGAGGTAAAAACAGCGGTAAACAGTGCGCTGGATCAGGTGTCCGTGAGTGAGGAAGCAAAGACACAGATCCAAAAGGCGAAAGATGCACTGGAAGCCATTCCGACGATCACGATACCGGAAGTTTCTTTTGATACGGAAAAACTGACAGAGACGCTGACCGATATGGAAAAACAGATGAAGATTCTGGCAGGTTACGGCACCACGCTCGGTACGGTATCCCAGACTGCTGCGGCATCGCTGCAGGAATTACAGACCGGACTTACCGCATTGCAGAACGGAACAGTACAGTTACAGGAAGGCAGCAGTCAGTTAGAAGCCGGTATGGCAGCGTTTGGAGAAGGAATCCGGCAGCTGTATCAGGGATCCGCAGCACTGCATCAGGGAAGCGGACAACTTTCTTCCACGGGAACTGCCCTGATCGGCGGTTTGGATACGATGATCTCAGGCATGGACAGCCTGCATCAGGGACTGGTCAAATTTGACGAGGACGGAATTCAGGAGCTCAGCGACCTGACGGGTACAGACCTGACAAACCTGGCAAACCGGATCCGTGCACTGAAGAAAGCAGATGGCAGATACGACAATTATGGTGGTATCTGCGGGGGAGCAAGCGGAAGTGTCCGTTTTATTATCGAGACGGATGAGATAAAAGCAGAATAAAAAACATAAAACATGGCAAAGAACCGGGAATTCCCAGGGGAATATCAAAGCGGCAGCAGCTGGCACGAAACAAATATTCCCATGGATTCCCGGCTTTTTTCTGCTGTTCCTCAAAAAAAGGACAAAACTTTTATAATTCCTAGAAAAATACTAAGAAATTAGTTGACAACTAGCAAAAGTTAGTATACACTAATTTTATAAGTTAGACAAATCTAACCCATAAAAAACAAGCTAATATTTATTGAGAAGAGATCCGGGAAAACCGGATGGAACGTGAATAAAAAGTATTCGTAACTGTTTAGTACCTTCACAGTGGCTACGGAATAGTTACAAGTATTCAAAGAAGACAGGAGGAATCATATGAGCGTTGTAATCGTAGGCGGACACGACCGCATGGTAGCACAGTATAAAAAAATCTGCAAATCCTATAAATGTAAGGTGAAAGTATTTACCCACATGGGAGCAGATTTCAATAAACAAATCGGATGTCCGGATCTTCTGGTGTTATTTACCAATACCGTATCTCACAAGATGGTGCGCTGCGCACTGGATGAGATCGACGGAAAACATACCGATGTGGTTCGCTGCCACACCAGCAGCGGAAACGCACTGACCGGGATTCTGGAAAACTGTTTTGCAAACTAAGAGGGATGTAACGGAGGAGAGACATGCTGGAAAGATATCTGATCGATCATTGTTCGCCCACACTGGCATCGTTGAAGACGGCTAATATGTTCAGTTGTCCGTATGAGTCCGGTGAGAGTCTGGAGGAAGATGTGCGCAAGTGGAATCTTCAGATGAAGGATAAGGGACTTTATCTTACGATTCTTCGAAAAAACGATAAGAAAGCACTGGTTTATCTGTGCAGGCCACAGAGACTGGAGCAGGATCTTCATAAACCGGGAGTACAAAAGTTTCTGCGGGCGTGCGGATATCGGGGAGAACACTGGGAAGAGGCACTGACGGAATTGAAAGACAGATTACATATGTGTGAAAAATTCCCTCATGAGATTGGTCTGTTTCTCGATTATCCGTTGGTTGATGTGATCGGATTTATCCGTAATACCGGGAAAAACTGTAAGTGTTCCGGCTGCTGGAAAGCCTATGGTAATGCAAAAGAAGCAGAGAAAACATTCTGCAGATACAAAAAATGCAGAGAGATCTATTCCCGGCTGTGGGAAAATGGTAGGAGCGTTTTGCAGCTGACCGTAGCTGCTTAACCATAAAAACGGGGCATCCCGTAAATATCAGGAGGAATATAAAGATGAGTAAAGTAGCAGTTGTTTATTGGAGCAGTACAGGTAATACAGAAGCAATGGCAGATGCAGTAGTGAATGGCGCAAAAGAAAAAGGCGCAGACGTAACACTGTATGAATGTGCCGATTTCCGCCCGGAACTGGTAGGAGAATACGATGCCATCGCATTCGGATGCCCGGCTATGGGAGATGAAGTGCTGGAAGAAGATGAATTCGAACCAATGTTCGACGACTGCAAAGATGCACTGAAAGACAAAAAGATCGCACTGTTCGGATCCTATGGATGGGGCGACGGTGAATGGATGAGAAACTGGGAGGAAAGCTGTAAAGAAGCAGGAGCTGTTCTGGCAACAGAGAGTGTCATCTGCAACGACATGCCGGATGATGACGGCGTAGAAAACTGCAAGGCACTGGGCGCAGCACTGGCATAAAGCTTTGACAAATAAAACCGAGGACCTTATGGATTCCGTAAAAAGAATCCGTAAGGTCTTTTTTTATGGAAAATCTTAGGGTATAATCAAAACATCGACAGAAAAAGGAGCAGCAGGATATGACATTATCACAGTTACGCTATGCAATTACCGTGGCGGATTCCCGTTCGATGAATCAGGCGGCGCAGAAATTATTTATCTCTCAGCCAAGCCTTTCGGCGGCTATCCGGGAACTGGAAGACGAGGTGGGAATCGAGATTTTCCGGAGAACCAACCGCGGGATCCAGGTGACACCGGACGGAGAAGAATTTGTCGGATATGCCAGACAGGTCGTGGAACAGTATGCCCTGATCGAGGCACGGTATGTGGATAAAGAAAAAGTAAAGAAAAAGTTCGGCGTTTCCATGCAGCATTATTCGTTTGCGGTGCAGGCATTCGTGGAGATGGTCAGACGCTTCGGGATGGAACGGTATGAATTTTCCATCTATGAGACACAGACGTATGATGTGATTGAAAATGTGAAAAACTTCCGGAGTGAGCTGGGAATTTTATATCTGAATGATTTTAACCGGAAAGTACTGGGGAAGATCTTTGAGGAAAACAATCTGGAATTTCATGAGCTTTTTGACTGTCAGGAATACGTTTACCTGTGGAGCGGTCATCCGTTGGCAAAAAAGAAGGAGATTACTCTGGAGGATCTGGAAGACTATCCATTTCTTTCGTTTGACCAGGGGAGCAACAATTCGTTTTATTTTGCGGAGGAAGTGTTCAGTACGTATGAATACAAACAGTCGATCAAGGCGAATGACCGTGCGACGATGCTGAATCTGATGAAAGGACTGAACGGATATACACTTTGCAGCGGCATTATCTGCGAAAATCTGAATGGTTCGGAGTATTGTGCGGTAAAACTCTCCACAGAAGAAACCATGACGATCGGATATCTGAAACGGAAGGGGATTCCGTTAAGTTCGATAGGAAAGGAATATCTGAAAGAGATCAGTAAATATAACGTAACTATTCAGCACACCATTATTCCGCGAGGTGTTTTGGCATGAATATGCCAAAATCCCGAGACATGCAAGTCAAAATCCCATCGCCGAAGGCGATTTTTCATGGATTTTGACTCGTAACTGTGAGGGTACTGAACAGTTACAATATAACAATTAAGATAATTTATGGTGCAAAAACAAATGCCCATATATAACTAAATGGAATACATAAAAATCTTGTGAAAACGGATTTTTTCTGTTAAAATGACATCTGCGTTACATTCAGGATATAAGTTGCAATAAGCATTGATAGAGAAAACGGTGTCAATCCGTTGCGGTCCCGCCACTGTGACAGGGAGCCGAGAACATGGGCCACTGGAAAAGAGAAATTCCGGGAAGGAGTTTGAGGTGATGAACTGAAGTCAGGAGAACTGCTTATATCTTTGAGATGTTTCTCACGGCTGATGAGAACTCTTAAAATATGATAAAGTGATTTTTCGGCATGATTCAGGTAAAAACTTGTCTTATGACTGTGGAGGAGCCGGAAAACTACTGCGTCAGAAATTAAGGGGACAGTCTGCATAAAGATACAGACTGTTTTTTCTATGCTATAAAACAGGAAATGGAAGACAACTGTAAACAAAACGTAACTATTCAGTAGCCATTGTCCCGCGAGGTGTTTTGACATGAATATGTCAAAATCCCGAGACATACAAGCCAAAATGTCATCACCGAAGGTGATTTTTTATGCATTTTGGCTCGTAACTGTGAAGGTACTGAACAGTTACAACAAAACACAGGAGGAAAATCAGTGAAAAAAGAAAAGATACTGGCACTGCTGCTGGCAGGCGTAATGGCAACAACGGTACTGGGAGGCTGCGGAAGCAAAGGAAGTGACAGCTCTTCTTCATCATCAAAAGCTTCATCCGATGAGAAGGTTCTGAACTTCGGATGTGCAATGTACACCGACGGAAGTGTCAACACTGCAGGGGATGAGAATGGTGGCTGGAACGCGATGCGTTACGGAATCACAGAGACATTGTTCAAGTTTAACGATAACATGGAACTGGAACCATGGCTGGCAGAAAGCTATACCGTGAATGATGAACATACCGAATGGGTCGTTACTCTGAAAAAAGGTCTGAAGTTCTCTGACGGATGTGATCTTACCGCAAGCAAAGTAAAAGAAGCATACGAACATCTGAAAGAAGTAGGACCGTCCGGTTCCGCAAAACCGGAAAAATATCTGGAGTTCGAGGCAACCATTGATGCAGATGATGAGGCGGGTACGCTGACAATCAAGACCACACAGCCTTACGCTAACCTGATGGGACAGCTCAGTCATCCGACCATGGGTATCGTAGACGTAGAGCATACGGAGAACTTTGATAACGGTACTATCGGAACCGGTCCGTACATGATCGATTCGTTCAACGGTGTGGGTGTCGGCTATACACTGGTTGCAAACCCGAACTTCCGGGAAGAAGTTCCTTATGATAAAGTAAACCTGCTGTACATGGGCGATAACTCTGCGAAAGCAATGGCACTGGAAAGTGGACAGGTTGACCTGGTAGAGAATATCACCAACGTAGCAGATATACAGAAATTCCAGGATTCTGATGATTATACCGTAGACATCGCAACAGGTGTGCGCTGCGGGTTCTCCTGGATGAACTTTGATGGCGTTCTGGGTAACAAGACACTGCGTCAGGCGATTCTGATGGCGATCGATTATGATACTATCTGTAATTCCAAGACGATCGGAGGACTGTATACACCGGGATTTTCCGTACTTCCATCCAACCTGTCCTATGGATATGAGAAACTGAACAACCCATACACCTATGATCCGGAAGGTGCGAAGAAACTGCTGGATGATGCGGGGATTGTAGATACAGACGGAGATGGTATCCGTGAGATCGATGGAGAAAATATCAATCTGCGTTATGTTTCTTATGAAAACCGTCTGTTGAATGAATTTTCTGATGCACATACTCAGTATCTGACAGAGATTGGAATCGGTGTTACTTCCGAGTACGGAAGCTCCGATGATCAGTGGAGTAAGCTGGCAGCACTGGATTATGATTTTAACAACAACAACTGGATTACCGTAGGAACCGGAGATCCGTTCGCTTACATGGCAAACTGGGCAACAGAAAGCACTTACTGTGCATATTCCAATCCGGAATACGATGCATTATATCAGGAACTGAAAAGTGAGATGGACGAGGACAAACGTGCAGATCTGATTTTCCAGATGCAGCAGATTCTGATAGATGATGCGGCAGTTCTGATCGACGGATACTACAACTCCAGTATGATCTACTCCAAAAATGTAGGATATGCGAAGATTCATACCGCAGATTATTACTGGTTAAGTACGGAGATTGTTCCGGCAGAATAAAAAACTCTGGAAACGCCTGGTTGTTTTTACAACCGGGCGTTATGCCGTTGCATGACAAGGCAACATGTATTTTTTGGAAAAAGAAAGGTGTGAACGATTTGAATAAGAAACAAATACTCATGCGTCTGCTGCAGATCATCGTGGTACTGTTCGGTATCAGTTTTATTACATTCGGTCTGACCTATATGTCACCGGGAGATCCGGTGCGAAACATGTATTCCGCCAACGGTGTAATGCCGACCGAGGAGATGGTAGAGCAGACAAGAGAAGAGATGGGATTAAATGATCCGTTTTTTGTACAGTATGGAAGATGGCTTGGCAACTGTCTGCAGGGAGATTTTGGGAAATCCTATTCCCTGAACAAACCGGTA
>UMLD01015382.1_pt1 | contig 11309 bp, 8 predicted proteins | sample 1966491 | NCBI WGS metagenome assembly UMLD01 (sample SAMEA4836191, study PRJEB28245) | human gut metagenome | biome: gut microbiome; material: fecal sample | place: Denmark | collected 2008
TCCGTCACATCCGCCTGTATGTTGTACGTATAATACCACAACGGAGATTCTCTCCTGTCCGAGTCTATTTCAAAATGCACCGGAACGCTGAACTTACCATCCGCATCGGTCATTGCCTCTCCCTCCCAACGGGCTGAACCTCTGCCCATAAACCGCCAGACCCAGGCATAGGAACGAGATATATTATAGTGTACCCTGGCATTCTGCACAGGCGCACCGGCAAAAGTCTTTGCCATACCCACCACTTCTATAGAGTCACCCACTTGATACTCCACTTTCACGGGCTCAAACGTGACATCAAAGGTGGGACGTTTATATTCTTCTACCTTAAAACTGACAGAAGTATCGGCCGCACGCAAGCTAAAATAACCGGTCAGGCAAGGAGAGGGCAAAACAAACTGTCCGCTGAACGAGCCAAAACCATTCGTCCGTACTTCCACTTTTCCTGTTTCATTATTATTCGCATCATATAGGGATACCGTATATTTTTTATCCGCAAGCACACGCGTAGAATCCTTTTCCATTTCATAAGCCAAGCCGGATACATATACGGTTTGACCGGGACGGTAAATGGAGCGGTCGGTAAATAATTGCAAAACTTCTTTCCTCTTGCTCTCTTTATAGTAATAATCGTTTTTCCAAAGATTCAAGATGGGCATCGCATTATCAGCCGCCGTATGTGCATTATACCAGTATTTGTTACTATTCAGGAAATCCAGTTTCAAAGTACCCTGTTTATCCGCCTGGTAGGTCTGTTGGGGAGAATAACCTCCTCCCTTCTCCGTATAAATGATTACTTCCGCCTCAGAAACAGGCTGTCCGCTCACTGCATCTACCACCACCAGTTCCAACGTACCATCCGGCAGAGGACGATAAATGGTCTTTAAAGCGGTGACATTCATTAATGTTCCGTCCGAAACGCCCTTCTTCCCATCGGGCACTGCCTTTAAGAAATAAATTCCCGCTTGAGGAGCCTGTATGGTCAGGGTGGTATCGACATTCAAATAATCTGTAGTAGGTTTCAAAGAAAAATGCTCCTCGCGTTGCAAACGGGCATATTTACTTTCAAAATGGGTGGTTCTGTTCTGCAATACGGCAGAGGTTACGGGTAAATTCACCTTATATAACTGCAAGGTGATGCCGGTAAGGTTTTTATAATTTACTTTCACCGACTGCTGTTCACCCGGATAGGCCGTAGCTATTTCCAGTGAAAGGCTTGCATTCAGAATTTCCTTTTCTATATTCTTCAGTTGGTTGATACCTTCGTAACGGGGGTATCCGGCTATTCCTTCACGAACTATCCGCAAGCGCTCTACCTGATTATTTTGATACTGTAGAAATTGTGCCAAAGCCAGATAAGCTTCAGGGACTGTTTTCACAGCCGGATAAGTATGAATCCACTTCCGAAGTTCCTGTTGGCATACGTCATTCGAGAAGTTTCCGGAAAAATTGCGGTACAGGTAATTCAATGCATCTATCCCGGTCAGCAACCAGCCCTCACGCTCCGTTTCCGTATCATATGCTTTCAGCAAGGACTGATAAGTCTGCATGACAGCTGCCGTCAGGTCACAATCAGAGACGGGAACAAACTGATAAGTAACAAACTGATCCATATCCGTCATATCCACAGACAGACTGTTTGTCTGATTTGCTTTAGCAGCCGCCTGCCACCTGTACTGCTGCATGATTTGTATGGCACGACGTGCCAGCAGGTTGTACAGATTATCACGAAAATACCGTTTACTAGCCTCTCCCACTCTCACCATAGGTCTCAATTTCTCGACCGGGATAAGTAATAACCAGTCTTTATCCTTGAGAGAGGCCTGCAAATAACCCAATCCTTTTTTTACGTCGGCAGGCATGGTCATTTCACCCAGAATAGAATACAATATAGCTTTGTCTTCCATACTGCCGGTTTGGGAAGCCCATTGTTCCAAACCATTCATATCTACCTTCAAGCTATCGGGAGTTAAAAGGGAACGGTACTGCATGGCAGTGAGATAGGCTTTCATCATTTGCGGTACATTCTGTTCCGCTTTTGCTTTATCGTAGATTTTCATTGCTTCGGAAATAACCGACTTGGGCAGATCCTTTCGTTCCAATACTTCCAGTTCTTTCCACAAATTGTCATAGGTTTGTGCCTGCATAGGAGCAAATACGCTCATTACCAGTAACACTATCAAAGATAAATAACGAATTTTCATATCTACAATCTTTTAGTTCGTACTAAGTCTTCTTTAACAAAGAAACGAAATAGATGTTTAAAGACTGCATACGTTTTAATTAAAATAACTAAAACAGAAAAGGAAAGATCTTTCAGCGCAGCCAAAGCAAACGTTGCAGCACCAGTCTTTTATAGGGTTTCTTCATGTCTTCGGGCAGGAAGGAAACATCTATCAGTTCCATCCATTTAATGATGGAACGTCGGAATTTCCAAGCGATGTTCTCTATTACCTTGCCACTGCCCCCCGGCGAGCTCCTCCGTATCCTCGGGCATGACAATAACCGTGGACAGCAAATGGTATGCAGGCGTCAGACTATAGCCCATCCCCGTGTCATACAATGAAAAGTTCTTCAGGTGCCAGCCGGATAACGCAAGAATCCGGCATCATAGATAAAGGTAAAACCATTTTCGTCTTCCGTCAGCGTCCCCGCGTAGATATATATCATTCAGGTATATTTTTCCCCTTCTCATACGCTATGCTCCTTTCCTGCAGGCACTGCTCCCACTTCATACCCGAAGAGGGCAAGCACCTGGTTTACCTTGTCTATTCGCAAAGTTTGCTTTCCTTGTTCCAACTCGCGCACAAAGCGAAGCCCCACTCCCGCCTTAGCTGCCAAATCTACTTGCGTAAGTCCGAACCGCTTGCGCATTTCCTTAACAAACAATGACAATGAATTATTCATAATTACACCCTTTAGGGTACCAATATAGCAAAACCAGCGATAATTACACCCTAATGGGTATAATTTATTAGCTTCTTTTGCATAATATACCCGAAAGGGTGCAAAGTATTAGCCCAAACCAGCGCATTACGGAAAACCAGGAGTATTCAGCAAATTCGTGATACAAAGAAAAAGGACAGGAAAATTCCTTCAAAAGCTTCAGCCTCTCCGCAAACCCTTTGCCAGTGGGCATTCCGGCTGAAGGATTACACCTGAAAATGCTTCAGCCCGAAGAAAAATCCTTCAGCCGCACCCTCTTGGGGTATGCATACTCCGCACAGATTGGTTCCCCAATGCTTCAAAAGTCCTATATCCAGGCACTTGTCACCGTATCGCACCCCTAAATGAGCAAACTGACACAACCGGAAACATATTCTTTTTCATCAGGATAAGTTTGTATTTTCTGTCCATCACTTAGGTGAACACGCCATTCCACTTTGGTGAAGATCCATTGTCACCTGTATAAAACGGCTGCTTCACTAAGGTGAAGCAATAAAGCTATTACGGCAGTCACAGCAAACTCTTCCTAATAGTAACATCATTTCCAACAGGCATAAAAGCACCAGAGAAAATGAACTTCCACAAACACATCCCGAACAACCAAAAACTGAAGCTTCCATAATCGGGCTGAAGGAATTTCCAAAGGCAATCCTTCAGCCACTTTGCCCTATTGACGGGCTTTTGCGGAGAGGCTGAAGCTTCTGAAACAAAAAACAGGGCAATGTCCCCGGAGGCACTGATAATCACCTCAATGGTAGCAGAAACCGACAAGTGTACACATGAAGCGGCAGTTTCCGAATAAAATAAGCCCTCTCCCGCATATATAGCCGGAAATATCGTATATTTGCTCTGTACTAAAGAAATAGAACCACTATGAAGAAAGAAGAATTAATGCGGAAAGCCATTGAGCTTTCTATAGAGAATGTGGCAAACGGCGGCGGACCCTTTGGAGCCGTAATTGCCAAAGATGGTGAAATCATTGCGACCGGAGCCAATCGTGTCACCTCACAATGCGACCCTACCGCCCATGCGGAAGTCAGCGCCATCCGTGCGGCGGCAAGCAAACTGGGAACATTCAACTTGAGCGGATGTGAAATTTATACTTCGTGTGAACCGTGTCCCATGTGTCTGGGAGCCATTTACTGGGCACGGCTGGATAAAATGTATTATGCAAACAACAAGACGGATGCCAAGAATATAGGGTTTGACGACTCTTTTATCTATGATGAGTTAAGCCTGAAACCTTCGGCACGCAAGCTGCCTTCCGAAGTTCTTTTGGCGGAAGAGGCGATAAAGGCATTCCAACAATGGACAGAGAAAAGTGACAAAGTGGAGTATTAATAGAAAGGCGCGGACGAAATCCCTATCATCCGCGCCCGAAATCTTTATAAGATATTAAAGACTATTCTTTTACCGGCGTATTTTCCAACGTAGCTACTACGAAATCATAGAACTTGCCTACAGAAGGAATAAAGCAGCGTTCATCCGGTGAGTGAGGAGAACGCAAGGTAGGACCGAAAGAAATCATATCCAATCCCGGAACCACCGCACCGATGATACCGCATTCCAAGCCGGCATGAATCACTTTCACAGCAGGTTCCGTACCGAATTGTGCCTTATAAGACTCCTTCATGGCTTTCAGAATAGGAGAATCCACATTGGGTTCCCAGCCTGAATAACCACCTGAACGGGTTACTTCCATACCTGCCATAGAGAAACAGCTTTCCAATGCAGTATTCAGATAATCCTTCATTGAATCGCGTGAACTGCGGGCCAGGATTTTTATCTCCGCCTTGCCACCACCTATAGAAACGATAGCCAGATTGGAAGAGGTTTCCACGGTATCGGGGATAGTAGGAATCATACGCATCACTCCATTCTGACAAGCATAAATGGCATCCACCAGATTATCTTTAATTTCATCGGGAACCATCATCGCAGGCAATTCCACCCGTTCTGCCTTGAAGCTGATCGGTGTTTCGTGTACATGATATTCTTCATTCCACAATGCTTCGCACTCCTGCACAAATTCCAGTACGTCCGCTTCTTCTTCAGCCGGAACCGTAATGACCACTTCACATTCACGAGGAATGGCATTACGCATATTGCCACCTTGCCAGGACACCAGGCAAGCCTCATCGTAAGTTATCACCTGGTTCATGAAACGAGCCATCAGCTTGTTGGCATTGGCACGTCCTTCATTTATTTCCAATCCTGAATGACCACCGCGCAGCCCTTTCAAGGTAACTTTCAAAGCAATGTCAGCCGGATCTGTTTCCACTTCTTTATATTCCAACACTGCTGTCAGGTCTTCACCGCCTGCACAACCGATATACAATTCTCCTTCTTCTTCCGAATCCAGATTCAACAGAATATCACCGTCTACCGTTCCCGGCTTCAAACCGAACGCACCGAACATACCGGTTTCTTCGTCGGCAGTAATCAGTGCTTCCAACGGACCATGTTTCAGCGTCTTGTCTTCCATGATAGCCATGATAGCGGCAACACCCATGCCATCATCGGCTCCCAAAGTCGTGCCTTTAGCTTTCACCCAATCTCCGTCAATGTAAGTCTCGATAGGATCATTTTCAAAATCATGCACTGTATCGTTATTCTTCTGAGGAACCATGTCCATGTGAGCCTGAAGAATCACCTTCTTACGGTTTTCCATCCCCGGAGTGGCAGGCTTACGGTAAATGATATTACCGGCTTCGTCCTGGAATGACTCTACGCCTACACTTTTTCCAAAGTTCAGCAAGAACTCTTGCACTTTCTTCAAGTAACCCGAAGGGCGGGGAACCTGAGTCAATGAATAGAAATGCTTCCACACATTCTGCGGAGCGAGAGAGAGAATTGTACTCATAACTTCTTAGTTTTATTTGTGAACGGCAAAGCCGCTAATCCATATATACCCAACAAAATTAATAAAAAAGTTTGTATTCCATGCACTAATAAGGCAAAAATTCCCGCATCTTCTTTTCCCACTCCATAGAGCATCATCATCGTTATGACAGCAAAATGCCACGGACCCGCCCCATTAGGAGTCGGAACTACTACCGCAATGCTACCTACAGCAAACATGACCAGTCCCGCCATCACTCCCAAATTATCGGAAAAATCGAAACAAAAGAAAGAAACATAGAATTGCAGGAAATAGCAAGTCCAGATACCGACGGTATAAAGAATGAACAGAGGCATCCGCTTTACATGACGCAAAGACAGTACACCGACCCATACATTATGGAGAATGCCTTTCACCTTAGCAAAGACCGTCACATTCCTGATCAGAAAAAAAGCCAGCACCAATACGGCCAGCACACAGACGATAGTGATATAGAAATGCCCCGAAGTAAATACCTGTGCCAAAACCGTGGTATCCGTGCCGGTTTCTTTAAAAAAAGTATCGAATACCCTTGCCTGCATTATAAGAGTTACCCCTGTAATCAACGACACACACAGCGTATCAATCAGCCGTTCCGTAACCACCGTACCCAGCGATTTGGAAAAAGATGTACCATCATATTTAGCCAACACCCCGCAACGGGAAATCTCACCTACACGGGGAACAACCAAGTTGGCGGCATAAGACACAAAGATGGCATACACACAATCGGATGTTTTGGGATGCTCGCCCAACGGAGCCAGCGTAAGCTTCCACCGCCAGCCACGAAAAATATGGCTAAACACACCAAACACTAATGACACTAACATCCACCCATAGTTCATTCCTCCATCCAAGACCTCCCACACCCGGGAAAAATTGAATCCGTGATACATCCATATCAGTATCGCAGCCCCCAAAAATAACGGAAATGCAATCTGCAAACCTTTATTTATAATCTTTTTTAATCGAGTTCGTTCCAAAATCTGTGTATATTAATTTAGAATGTTTACCTTTGCACGATGCAAAGATACTATCTTAGCGAAATAAACCTATTTATTAACGATAGAAAAATAACGGAATGGGATTAGTAAAGCCAAAAAAATTTCTAGGACAACACTTCTTGAAAGATCTCAGTATTGCAAAAGATATAGCCGATACGGTAAACGTGTGCCCTGACTTGCCAATTCTGGAAGTAGGACCGGGGATGGGGGTACTAACCCAGTTTATTATGCAGAAAAACCGTCCGGTAAAAGTGGTGGAACTGGACTATGAATCTGTAGCCTATCTCCGTGAGAACTTCCCTGCCCTGGAAGATAATATCATTGAAGACGACTTCTTGAAACTGAACCTCGAAAAATTATTTGACGGAAAACCTTTTGTCCTGACCGGCAACTATCCTTATAATATATCCAGCCAGATATTCTTTAAAATGCTGGATTACAAAGACCTGATACCCTGTTGTACCGGAATGATCCAAAAAGAAGTGGCCGAACGCATTGCCGCCGGTCCCGGAAGCAAGACATACGGCATTCTCAGTATCCTGATACAAGCCTGGTACAAAGTAGAATACCTGTTCACCGTACACGAACATGTATTCAATCCGCCTCCCAAGGTGAAAAGTGCGGTCATCCGTATGACACGCAATGAAACGACGGAACTGGGATGCAATGAAAAATTGTTCAAGCTCATTGTAAAAACAACATTCAACCAACGGCGTAAAACTTTGAGAAACTCTATTTCTTCCATTTTAGACAAAGAGAACCCATTGAGCACAGACCCCATTTTCAACAAACGCCCGGAACAGTTGTCTGTACAAGAGTTTATCGAACTGACCAACCAGGTGGAAGCGGCGCTGAAAAACAAGACGGATATTGTCTATAGCAATGATATCGCCCGGAAAGGAACAAACAAGAAAGAATAACACCTATTTATTATATTAACGGAAGAATAGGATGAATAAAGAGGAATTAGAAAAAGTAGAGCAGCTGATCGAGCAAAAAGACTCAGAGCAACTGAAGGACTTGCTTGCCGGACTGCATCCTGCCGACATAGCAGAGCTGTGCAATGAACTGGATGCGGAAGAAGCACGGTTCATATACCTGTTACTGGACAATGAGACTGCCGCCGATGTCCTTATCGAAATGGACGAAGACGCCCGTAAGGAATTCCTGGAAATCCTTCCCTCTGAAACAATCGCCAAACGGTTCGTTGACTACATGGATTCGGATGATGCCGTGGACATTATCCGTGAAATGGACGAGGACAAACAAGAAGAAGTCCTCTCACACATTGAAGACATAGAACAAGCCGGAGACATTGTCGATTTGTTGAAATATGACGAAGACACTGCCGGTGGATTGATGGGTACCGAAATGGTAATCGTAAACGAAAACTGGAGTATGCCCGAATGTCTGAAGGAAATGCGCATCCAGGCGGAAGATATGGACGAAATCTATTATGTATATGTAGTAGACGATGACCAGCGGCTGCGCGGTGTGTTCCCGTTGAAGAAAATGATCACCAGCCCTTCCGTATCCAAAGTGAAGCACGTGATGAGGAAAGAACCGATATCCGTCCATGTAGATACCCCTATAGACGAAGTGGTACAAACCATTGAAAAATATGACCTGGTCGCCGTTCCGGTAGTGGACAGTATCGGACGCCTGGTAGGACGGATTACGGTAGACGATGTGATGGACGAAGTACGTGAACAGGCTGAGCGCGACTACCAGCTGGCATCAGGTTTGTCACAAGACGTGGAAACAGACGATAATGTATTCCGCCAGACTACAGCCCGTCTGCCCTGGCTGCTCATCGGCATGATAGGCGGAATAGGAAACTCCATGATTCTGGGCAACTTTGACAGCACTTTTGCCGCACATCCCGAAATGGCCCTCTACATCCCCCTTATCGGCGGAACAGGGGGGAATGTGGGAACACAGTCCTCGGCACTTATCGTACAAGGACTGGCAAACAGCTCGCTGGATGCCCAAAACACCTGGAAACAAATAGTAAAGGAATCTGTAGTGGCCGTAATCAATGCTACTATTATTTCTATGCTGGTATATATCTATAATTTCATCCGTTTCGGGGCAAGTGCCACCGTGACTTATTCGGTTTCATTCAGCCTGTTTGCAGTAGTCATGTTCGCTTCCATCTTTGGGACCCTGGTTCCTATGACACTGGAAAAACTAAAAATAGATCCGGCCATCGCTACAGGTCCGTTCATATCCATCACCAATGACATTATAGGTATGATGCTTTATATGGGCATCACCGTATTACTATCCTGACACATTTCACTACAGATTACATAGATTGAAATTCAGAGAAAAACAGATTCACACAGAAACCGGCAAAGAATCACAATAAAAGAGAATCTGTATGAATCTATGTAATCTGCAGTGCATTTATCCCCCTTGATTCTCCTATTTTCTCCACTTTTAAGGATTTTCCTAAAAAAATCGGGAAAAACAGTATGAAGTTCTAATTTATTTCTTTTAATTTGTAAATTGTTGTTATAACAAAAACGCTTACTTTAAAAATCTATACGATGGACTCGAATGAAACTATCCGCCCTTTAACCGAAGTTCCAGTGGAACAGACATCTGAAACTTTGGTATCATCTTCCGCTACTGCAGAAGAAAATAACGCTACGTATGTACCTAAACAAACGAAAGAAGAGGTCATCGAACGTTTAAAAGAAATCAACGAAGACGCCTGCAATGCAGACAAACAAGAGTTGGATTTATTGAAACAGAACTTCTACAAGCTGCACAAGGCTGAGCAAGAAGCCGCCCGTAAGGCATTTATTGATGGCGGAGGTGCTCCTGAGGCATTTATTCCCCAACCGGACGATGCTGAAAGCCGTTTCAAAGATATCATGAGCTCTATCAAAGAGAAAAGAAGCGCCATACAAGCAGAACAAGATAAAGAAAAAGAAGATAACCTGGTGAAAAAGCTCGCCATTATCGACCGCTTGAAAGAACTTGCCGAATCTCCCGAAGATGCCAACAAAGCATACAATGAATTCAAGAAACTGCAACAGGAATGGAACGATATAAAACAGGTGCCGGCTGCCAAGGTAAATGAACTATGGAAAAATTATCAGCACTATGCAGAAAAGTTCTATGACTTGATAAAGCTGAACAATGAATTCCGTGAGTATGATTTTAAAAAGAATCTTGAAATAAAAACTCATCTCTGTGAAGCCGCAGAGAAATTGGCTGATGAAGAAGATGTGATTTCCGCTTTCCACCAATTACAAAAGTTACATCAGGAATTCCGGAATACGGGTCCTGTTGCAAAAGAATTGCGCGAAGATATATGGACCCGGTTCAAAACTGCCTCTACAGCCGTAAACCGTCGTCACCAGCAACATTTCGAAGCCTTAAAAGAAAAAGAGCAACGTAATTTGGATGAAAAGACCGTAATCTGTGAAATTGTGGAAGCGATGGAATACGATACGTTCACTACTTTCCAAGACTGGGAAAACAAAACTCAGGAAATCATTGCTTTGCAAGCTAAATGGAAAACAATTGGTTACGCACCTCAAAAAATGAACGTGAAGATATTCGAACGTTTCCGTGCCGCTTGTGATGAGTTTTTCAAACGCAAAGCCGAGTTCTTCAAATCCATCAAGGAAAGTATGGCAGGCAATCTGGAAAAGAAGAAAGCATTATGTGAAAAAGCAGAAGCACTAAAAGAAAGCACAGACTGGAAAGCAACTGCTGATATTCTAAGCAAATTACAAAAGGAATGGAAAACAATCGGTCCTGTACCTAAAAAGTATTCGGATGCCGTATGGAAACGATTCATTGCCGCATGTGATTATTTCTTCGAGCAAAAGAACAAGGCGACTTCTTCACAACGCTCGGTTGAACAGGAAAACATGGTTCAGAAAAAGGCGATCATTGAAAAATTAAATGCAATTGACGCACAGGAAACACCGGAAGAGGATGCGGGAAACGCCATTCGAGAATTAATGAAAGAATGGAACGGCATCGGTCATGTACCGTTTAAAGAAAAAGATAAACTGTACAAGCAATATCATGGTGTCATCGACAAGTTGTTTGACAAGCTGAATCTTTCCGCATCACAGAAAAAATTAAGCAATTTTAAATCAACCATCAGCAAGGAAGGCAACCTTTATCGTGAACGCGAAAAACTGGTTCGTGCTTACGAAAACATGAAGAATGAAATTCAAACATACGAGAACAACTTGGGCTTCTTGACCAGTTCTTCCAAAAAAGGTAGCAGTTTGGTTACGGAAATGAATCGTAAAGTGGAAAAACTCAAAGCAGACCTAGAATTGATCTTGAAAAAAATTGAGGTGATCGACCAATCAATGAAAAACGAATAAAAACAGTTATATGAAAAAAGAGTCTAACGCATTTGCGTTAGACTCTTTTTTTCATATAACACTACTAATTCTTAAGATAGGGATATTCAGTAAATGTCTCTAAAAAATAAGATGGCA
>UMLD01030705.1_pt1 | contig 11250 bp, 9 predicted proteins | sample 1966491 | NCBI WGS metagenome assembly UMLD01 (sample SAMEA4836191, study PRJEB28245) | human gut metagenome | biome: gut microbiome; material: fecal sample | place: Denmark | collected 2008
AAAGCTGCCACCCAGTGAGCTGCAGCGTCAGATGGTAGCGGCGCTGGGTGAGCGGGCCGAGGCGGTGCGCAACCGCCTGGTAGCCCCGAATGAGGACAACATGCTGCGCATCACGAATGATGGCCGGAAGCTGGCGCTGGACCAACGACTGATGAATCCTCTTCTGCCCGATGACCCCGACAGCAAGGCGAATGCCTGCGTGGAACGGGTCTTTACCATTTGGGAAAAGACAAAGACACAGCGCTCCACGCAGATGATTTTCTGCGATTTGAGCACACCCCGCGCGGACGGCTTTGATGTGTACAACGATATTCGGGACAAGCTGGTGGCGCGTGGCATTCCCAAAGAGGAGGTACAGTTCATCCATGATGCCGATACGGAAACCAAGAAGGCTGAGCTGTTCGGCAAAGTCCGCAGCGGTGCGGTTCGCGTGCTGATGGGCAGCACCCAGAAGATGGGCGCTGGCACCAACGTACAGACGCGGCTGTGTGCACTCCATCACCTTGATTGCCCATGGCGGCCAGCCGATATTGCCCAGCGCAATGGACGCATGGTGCGGCAGGGTAACATGAACAAAGAGGTTTCTATCTTTATTTATATAACCGAAGCCACATTTGACGCCTACAGCTATCAGTTGGTCGAAAACAAACAGAAGTTTATTTCGCAAATCATGACGTCGAAATCCCCTGCCCGAAACTGTGAGGATTTAGACGAGGCTGCGCTCTCCTACGCTGAGGTAAAGGCGCTGGCTGCCGGAAACCCGATGATCAAAGAAAAGATGGACCTTGATATTCAGGTTGCGCGGCTTCGCACGCTGAAGGCCGCCTACAACAGCCAGCACTACCGACTGGAGGACGCCGTGACCGGCATCTTTCTGCGAGAGATCCGCGGCACCGAATGCCGGATTCAGGCGTTTGAGAAGGATATGCAGACCGCCAAGGACAGTCAGAGCTATGACAAGGACGGCAAGCTGGTTTTCAGCATTGAGCTGGACGGCACGTCCTACGACAAGCGCGAGGATGCCGGTAAGGCACTGCTCGGGCTGGTGGGTGCTGCCGTGCGGGCCGACCATCCTGTTTTGGTGGGGCACTATGCGGGTTTTGAAGTCACGGTTGCCTATGTGCCGCTTTCCAAGGTGTTTGTGGCACATCTGGTCGGGCAGGCCACCCATACCACAGAGCTGGGCAGCGACGCTGCCGGCAATATAGTCCGCCTGCAAAACGTTGTTGCTGCCCTGCCGCAGGAGGTCAGCGGTCTGCGCAACAATCTACAGCAGCTGCGCGTCCAGTTGGACAGCGCCAAAGAGGAACTGCAGCAGCCTTTTCTGCAGGAACAGGAGCTTAACGACAAGAGCGCGCGCCTGGCCGAGCTGGATGCCCTGCTGAATGTGGGCAATGATGCACCGGTTTTGGAGGGTGAGGCCGAGGTCGTAAACGAGGACGATTCTGTGCGAACGCCTAGAGAGGAAAACGAACTGGAACGCTGAAATCGACAGCCTTGCATTATTTCGCAGACCATGTATCATAGAGGTAGGAGGTGGCCATTATGCCCATTCAACGTAAAAATCTGTTCCTTACCTGGGGTATCCGCATTAGTCTCGTACCTGTCATTCTGGTACTTCTTGCACTGGGCCTGATTGCAATCGTGCTGTTTGCTATCTGCGGAGTTTGCGGCAGGTTTTTGGCGGCACTGGGCGGTCTGGCTGCTCTGTTGGCGCTATTCGATAAGTGCTACCAAGAGGCGGCAGTATCCGCCATCGTGGCATTCTTGCTCAGTCCTTACGGCACGCCGCAGGTGCTGTTCTGGTTGGGCAGAAAGCTGCTCGAGTTTGCTGGTAGTCTGTATGATTTATACTACTGATTGGAGAAATTTATAATATGAAAAAATGTCTGTTATCCATTCTTTTAGCTACGGTGTTACTCTGCGCCTGCGCACAGCAGACCGATAACACCTTGCAAACGCCGGAAAGCAGTACGCTGGTAGAACTTACCGTTGCTACTGAAGAGACTGCCATTGAGACACCTGCGCCGCTTGCCACGGAAAGCCCGGCACCAATGTCCACACAGACTCCAGAACCAACTGCCACACCGGCACCGACTGAAATTCCCATACCGGAGCCTACTGCAGCGCCTACCGAAGCGCCGGCTACGGAACCCGTTGCCGCGGAGAGTCAGCCTGCACAGGTCAGCATGAGTTACGGTGCTGTCCCCTTTGACCTGGCGGCGGGCAGTGAGGAGTGGTAGAGCATCGACAGCTCGGACAGTGCCTACTGGGCTGTGCAGGAAAACATCAATGCTATGCGCGCAGCAGCTGGTCTGTCCCCTTTGACGATGGACAGTGGCCTGAGTGCTGCCGCCGATGCACGCTGTGAGAGCTTTGTGGCGGGCGGGCCGTTCGACCACAGCGGCATGACGACCCGCAGTGAGATCTGCGCCGCAGGTCCGATTGGCTCGGCCAGCAGCGTTTGTACCTACTGGCAGGGCAGCCCTGCCCACTATGCCAATATTATGGAGCCCAGCTTCACCGGCATGGGCGTGGGCTGCTGGTTTTGCAGCACTGCCGAGGGCCAGTACACCTACTGGACCGTAACCTTTCAGTGATTGGAGAATTGATATGAAAAAGCAAAACTCCCTGTATCGGATGACTACATCCGAAATGCAGATCATGACCTACCTTTGGAATTCCAAGGAGCCTGCCATCGCCAGTCAGATCGTTTCCGATTTAATCCCGACCCAGAACTGCACCTGGAAGCCTCGTTCTGTCTTTACCATCCTGAAAAGCCTTTCGGAAAAGGACCTGATCCACGATGTTGGGTACGTCAGAACCGGCAAGACCTATTCCCGCAAGTTTGCCCCCAAGGTGAGCCGCGCAGAATACCTGGCTATGCAGGTCATGAACGAGCTGCCGGACCAGGAGCTACCGGAGTTTTTGGAGTTCTTTCAGGGAAAGGTCGGTTGAGCGTTACAGGTAAATCAAACTCTCAAGTGTCTGCTGTTTTTTCGGCAGGCACTTTTTTATATAGATAAAATTTAACAATGGAAGGAAAAGTGTGTAATGAATCAAAGGTTCAATCTCAAGCAGCGCGTGGCGGCCTTGTGTATGGCAGCTATGATGTGCTGCACAATGTTCCCGGTTGGGGCGTTTGCGGAGGCTCCGCAGCCCGATGCAGACGGTACGCCTATCGTTGTGCAGGACAACGAAAACGTCACACCGGATGCACCGCAAACTGATGAAATCGATCCAGACCCAGGTGAAAATACCCCCGAGGACAGCGAAACACTTATGGTTACCCAAAGCGCCCACGAAGATAAGCCCGTGGACGATTCCACCGACTACACCTTCGACGGCGCTGTTTTGTACACAGACTTACCGGATACGCCGACTGGTTCCTATATGGGCAGCCAGGGCTTGCCTGTTGCCACAGGTGAAACAAAAATCGGCATTTCCGCCTGGCCGAATGACCAGTTGGAAGAAAGCACGGACAGTTACCTGAGTGCGGACACCCTGAACAGCGACGACCTGACGATGATGGCTCCGTTGCTGGAGGGCACCGACTATGCCGTTGCGCCCATTCTGGCACAGGTGGAATACCCTGCGGACGGCAGCAGTCTGGATGTGGTGCTTCCCAACGAGGTGACTATGTTGGACTACTACGGTGTTCCTGCCGATGAGGCTACACGCAGCAGCCTTGTGCATAGCGAGTATACCGAAACGTCCGCCGCGGTCATGGGGCTGTATGTTCAGGCAGATGCCGACTTTTCCGCGCAGCTTGTCTACACTGCTCCGGATGGCAGCACGTTGACGAAAGCGCTGCACGTTGTAATTGACCGCAGCCGTACCATAGCCGCACCGTTCGCAGATACTACAGACGTCGCCGCCTACGCCGAGCGCCCCACGCCTGCCGTTACCAGCGGCAAAATCACCAAGGTCGAGAAGGTCAACGGCACCTGGCTGATCTGGTTCAATGGCGAGGAAGCCTACTGCTGCACCCACGGTGCCAACGGCCAGCCCAAGGGCTGTCCGCCGTACACTTATACGAACACTTCTCTGGTCAGCGCAGATCAGTGCATTCCCGGTGACCACTACGGCAACCAGTACCGCATCTGGGGCGGCCTGGATCAGCTGTCTATGGAATTGCTGCCCGATACGCCCGCCGTTTTTTCCGCAGAAGATGCTGAAGAAATCTCTCTTTTGGATTTCTGCCGCACGATTTACGATGACACCCAGCTGTGGCTGATTGAAAATTATCCCGAGAGCACTGCTGCAAAAATCTATCTGGAATCCGCGCAGGCCCTGCTGGACGGCGCTGTTGCCTATGCAAAGCCCCGCGGCTACTACACCTACATTTATACCCCTGCGCGCAGCGGTTGGCAGACCGTTGCCCTGATTGGCCCTGAAATCAGTGAGGAGGAAACGGAAGAGCCGAAGCCTGTCGTACAGGAGTACTATGCCAGTTGGGAAGCCCCTGCACAGTCCGCCAGAGGCACCGTAGATCTGACCTATGGTATCACCACAGATAAGATCCAGCTGAAAACGCTGGAAAAGGTGGACGATGCCACGATTGAAATCGAGCCGATCACCAAATCCGGCACGATTGACGGCGGCAGCTGGAGCATTTCCCCTGCCGGTGTGCAGACCGTCACCACAAGCGGTCACACCAACGACGACAATTACCAGAATAACGGCGGTGCAGCATCTGCCAGCTGGTCTGTGCATTACACTGTAACCAAGACCGTAGATGGCCGCAGTGGCAGCGTCGGCCCCTATACTACGAAAGAAGCTGCGGACGCAGCCGCCAACAGCGAGCGCGATTCTGCGGTTGCCGCCATTCAGGCAGAAGCACAGAGCGCTGTAAATAATGCTATTGCCAGCGCGCAGGCACAGCTTGCATCTTTACAGTTCCGTTATGACGAAGTCACCATCCCCTACGGTTTTGAATCCTACTGGGGCAGCAACGGCAGCCACCAGACCATTACAGTACCGGCCAACTCCAACAATGCCTATGAGATGCGCAATGCCGAATGGTCGCTGCAGATCAACACCAAAAAGACCGACAGCGAGACCGGCAGCAAGATTGCAGGCGCTGCTCAGTATGAAATCTACCAGTGGGACGTCGTGACCGGCAAATACCAGCCCACGGGCGGCTACAACACCTACAGTGTCCAGCGCCAGGGTGACGGCACCTATGCCGTCATCAACAACGCCGCCTACGCCACAAACGACACGATGCGCCATACATTGTACTACACGCAACGCAATGAGGGCAGGTTCATCCTTGTGGAGACGAAGGCCCCCGCGGGGTATTTCGGCGACTGGACAGACGTTGACCATCCCGGCACGGCGGGCACGCCGCTGGGCAAGCGCGCCTACTATGTGGAAATTACTGCTGACAACAACAATTCCGTCCTGTGGCTGGGCAATGGTGACTACAATGCCGACATTACCACTGGCGATAAGGGCGGCACAAAGCTGGTGACCAGCGGCGGCGTAGAAACCACAGTCACCATCTATGACTCCCCCAAGAACGCCTCCCGGAGCTATACCACCGATGCCAGCGGCAAGGCAGCCAATGAGGACAGCTACACCACAACGGCAGCGGACGGCATCATGAAGAATGACCGCACGCTGGGCGAAATCAGTATCTCTAAGGTAGATTTGGATGCACAGCGGTATGTGACAGGCGACGCCGCTCACGGCAATGCCGTGCTGGATGGCGCAGTGTACGACCTGTACGCAGCTGAAGACATCACCCACCCCGACGGTGTGACAGGTGTCGTGGACTACTCCAAAATCGTAGATTCCAACGGCAATCCCCTCTGGCACACTACGATTCGTGACAACAGCGGGCAGTGGATCCGCGATTATCTGCCCGTGCTGAAAAAGGACAATCTCGTAGCCAGTGCAAAAATCGAGGACGGCTGGCTGACCTTCGCAAACCTATACCTCGGTAAATATTATGTAGTAGAGCGCTCCACCGGCACGGTCATTCCGCTGCGTGAGGGCGCTCTTGCTGTTTCCGGCACCTATCCTACGGTGGACAGCCGCACCAAGGCAGCTACCGGGCAGGTTGACGCGCTGGCAGCCAGCAACGGGCAGTATACAGATTGGGTATACAAGAACCAATTCAGCACCATCTCCAAGAGCAAGGCTCTGGACGGCACCTGGACCTACGATGCCTATTACCTGTCCTATGCGCCCGGGTATCTCTGCGACGAGCACAACTACTACATCACGCCCAGCTATGCAGACGAGGGCTGGTATGTGGAGAAAACCACCTTTGTCAATGACACAGCCGCCTACAACAGCAACTACCATATCCACAAGGATAACGGCCTGACCGAAAGTCAGGATCAGGTCGCGAAGGGCAACGTGGAGATCAGCAAGGTCGTCTCCTCCAGCGGTCAGTCCAATGGACTGGAGCTGGAGGGCGCTGGGTTCACCTTCTATCTTGTGTCCGACTTGTCCAAGGTCGAGCAGTTTGACCAGACCCGCACCGGAAACTACACACTGCAAAGCATTCTGGATGCCTACATCAACAAGGAATACGACAACGAGCACCCCAAGTGTGATTTCTCCGGTGAGACGCAGGCCATTGCCAAGACCTACGAGGTCAACGCCGACGAAATGGCCGCCTACAACAAAACGCTGACCGCGGCGGGCGACAACAAGAACGGCAAGGGCGATGGCTGGCAGCCTACGGGGCGTGCCAATGAGTATCAGTTGGCCGAAATCTTCAGCAATGACTCCGGCTGTATCCGTGTGCAAGGGCTGCCCTACGGTATCTATCTGGTCGTGGAGACGACCACCCCGCACGATTTGTTCCAGGCAGAGCCGTTCCTGGTCAGCATCGACCCCGAGCAGGACAACAACCCTTGGGGCGCGATGGCCACGCCGAAGGACAGTGTGATGAAAGCATCGGATTCCTATCAGAAATTTACGGTACTGGATGAGGAGATTGAAGTGTATTTAAAAATCACGAAACTCGATACGGAAACCGGCAAACCGGTCCTGCTGCCGAACACAGCCTTCCAGATCTACTGGCTGGATGACAACGGCAACTATCGGCTGGAAAACGGGAAGCCCAAGCTGGTCACGATGACGGACACGGTAAACGGGCATCTGACCAAGAACGTGGATACCTTCTACACCAACAAGGAAGGTATCCTGACCCTGCCTGAAAAGCTGCCGCTGGGCAAATACCGCATTGTGGAGACTGTCGGCCCGGACGGCTTCTACAACGAATGGGCTGACAGCGGCAACTACTATGTCGATTTCGATATTTCCACGGACCGCATCTACAAGGCCACCGGTGATGACAATGAAAACGGCATGGATACGCTTGTTATTGGCGAGGACTACTGGAATGAGGAAACGCTGGGCAAACTGACCATCCGTAAGACCGGCGAGACCTTGACCGGAAAAATCGAAACCAACGATTTGATTGATCCCTGGATGACCGGCGAGGCCGATTCCGACTTTGCCTATACGCTGCGCCCGCTGGCCAGTGCGGAATACACCATTACGGCTGCCGAGGACATTTACACACAGGACCGCCAGCTGGATGCCAACGGCAGCCGCACGCTCTGGTATGCCAAGGGCGATGTGGTGGCAGTTGTTACCACCGGTGACGGCAGTGCAGACACTGCTGTGTTTGCGCCGTCCCGCACCAAGGCAACCTATGATTTTCTGTCGGTCATCCACGACGGCACGCTCGGCGAGGTCAGTATTACCATGCCGCTGGGCAGCTACCATGTGGAGGAAACCAAACCGCCTTACGGGTATGTCGGTACGACGGACAGCTACGATGTGACATTTGTCTGGGATAATCAGCTGAACGATGTGGTCATGGCAAAGAGCATCATCAAGAATGGCGACAGTGAACAGCATTTTGATGTTGTACGCGCATCGGAAGCCTCTGCGGAACTGGCTGAACAGCAGACCCTTGGTTTCTATAATGACCGTGAGCATGCCCGCGTGGGTGTGTACAAGATCAATCAGGAAACCGGCAAATATCTGGCTGGTGCTGTGTTCAACCTGTACACCTGTGATGACATCTACGACATGGACGGTAATAAGCTGTTCTCTGCCGGCGATTTGATTTCCACCAGTCCCGAGACTGTTGCGGACGGCTACACCTATTTCAACTGCGATGTTCCCATTCGCGGCGAGTGGTACGGCCAGAGTGACCGGCTGGATGCCTCGACCAACAGCGGCAATTACTTTATCCGCGAGTTGCGCGCCCCGCTGGGCTATTATCTCAATGATGCAGAGATGGATGTCACCTTCACCTATGACGGCGAGGTTCTGCAGGTACTGGACAATACCTGCGCCAACAAGCCTACTGAAATGTGGGTAAGCAAGCGCGATTTGACCAACGACGAGGAACTGCCCGGTGCAACGCTGATCATCAAGGATGCAAAGGACAACATCGTTGACACCTGGGTATCTGCCGATACGCCGCACCGTGTGACGGGGCTGCATTTTGACGAAGAATACACGTTGACAGAAAAGCGGCCTGCTGATGGGTATGCCGTTGCGGACGATATTGTCTTCCGTCTGGAACGCAAAACGGACGCCGACGGCCATGAGCTGGACGAGGCAGACGTCTACTATCTGAAGGATAAAAAGAAGCTCTGGATCATTCCCTGGGAGGAATGGGAGCTGCTGGACGATGCTACGATAATCATGCGTGATGATATTACCAGGGTACAAATCTCCAAGGTTGACATTGCCACAGGTAAAGAGCTGCCCGGCGCGGAGCTGGTCATCAAGGATAAGGACGGCAACACGGTTGCACAGTGGGTTTCCGAGGACAAGCCCCACTACATTGAAAAACTGCCTGCCGGTGACTACACGTTGACCGAGATTACCGCACCCAACGGCTACCAGCTTGCGGAAAGCATTGCCTTTACCGTGCTGCCCACCGGTGAGCTTCAGACTGTCGTTATGAAGGATGCACGCATCCCCGAGGAAACACCGCATGAGGACACCCCGATCAATACGCCGCAGCCGACGCCAGACAATACGCCTGCGCCTGCCCCTGCACCGGCAAGCACGCCCACGACAACGCCTGCGCCGATGCCGGTTATTCCCCAAACGGGCGATGTGTTCCCCTTTGCGCTGCTTTCGGCGGCGGTTTTCGGGTCTATCGTCGGTTTCGGAATTCTTGCATACAAGCGCCGCAAATCCAAAACGGATGAGAGCGAGCACTAAAGGCATATGAAAGACATACATGGTATGGGCGACTCTCGCGGGCCGCCCTATTTTTATTGGTGAATGACATGAAACATATCATCTGTTCGAGCTTCGGCAAAGACAGCAATGCAACAGCGCTGCTGGCCCTACAGCATGGCGAACCGCTGGACGAAATCATATACACTGAGGTCATGTTCAGCAAGGAGATTTCCGGCGAACTGCCCGAGCATGCGCGGTTTATCTATGAGACAGCAATTCCGTACTTTGAAAAGCGCGGCATCCCCACAAGGGTTTTGCACGCTGAAAAGACGTATCTAGATTGCTTTTACCATGTGGTGAGCCGCGGCAATGCACAGGGAAAGCTTGCCGCTTTTCCGCTGGCTGGGCGCTGTGCAATTCAACGAGATTGCAAGGTCCCGCCACTGGAAGCCTATAAAAGGGGCTTGCCACCGGGTACGGTCTCCTATTTAGGGATTGCCGCGGATGAACCGATCAGACTGGAGCGGCTAAAGCCTGACCAGGTTTCCCTTATGGCTAAGTACGGCGTGACAGAGCAGGATGCGTTTGCCATGTGCAGGCAGGAGGGGCTGCTGTCGCCGCTGTATGAGTACAGCCACCGCGGCGGGTGCTGGTTCTGCCCCAATGCGTCTATGACCGAGCTGCGGCATCTGTACCATGCACATCCTGATTTATGGCAGCTGATGCTGGAATTGCAGGAAACACCAAATAAAGCGACAGAGCGTTTCAATCGGAATTTCACATTTGCCGAGCTGGACCTACGGTTCCGCTTAGAAGGCGAGCAATTGAGCTTTTATGACCAAGAGCTGGAGGTTGAGAGATAATGCCAAATCAAGAAAAGTCGCCCCGTGCATGGGTGTATGCGCGCATTCCCGGTGACTGCGCAGCGACCCGCGCGAGCTACGATGTCTGCTGCAGGCAGGCCGGTGACGACGGCTGCACGGTAGTCGGCAGCAGCATCGATTATAAAGGGCACGGCCCGCTGCGCGATGGGTATCAGAGTATGCTACACAGTATCAGAGACGGCAAGGTCAACTGCGTGTATGTCTGCCGTATGCGGCAGATCAGCGGCAAGGAGCGGTACCTGTACGCCTTTTTCAAGTGCGCAATGAAGCACCATGTAAAAGTCCGCACACTGGAATACAGCCTGCCGGACCGTTTGCAGCAATACAGGTTGAGAAAAAGAATCGAAGCATACGCCCGACGCACCGGCGCTCCGCTGCCGTGGTGAGGCTGAAATTTTATTACGGAGAAAGCGAAGGTGATACCGTATGGTAGAAGAAACGGCCATCCGGGTGCAAATCAACGCAGCCAAGCTTGCTGGACAGGGCATCTTTGGGATATTGCAGACGGTTGCCAGTATGCTGCAAGCGCGGCAGTACGGGCAGCAATCAATTCAATCACTGAACCGGCAGTCGCAGGCTCTCGCTTCGGTGGAGCTGAACGACAAAACACTGCCCTATGTCAGGCGACAGCTCAAGGAATATTCGGTGGACTTTGCCATTACCAAGGATAAGGACACCGGGCAGTTGAACCTGTGGTTCAAGGGGCAGGACGTGGACCGCATCCAGACCGCCATTGAAAACTGCATTGCAGCGCGCGGCAAGGAGCGGCCCACCAGCCTGCTGCAGGAGTTGTCCGAACGAGCCATGCAGCGCACGAAGGAGCTGAACCAGCACCGTCCGCCACCGGCGCAGGAGCGTGGTGAGCGGCTATGAAGGAACAGCGCACAAAGCAAATTTTGATCTGTCTTGCTGCAAGTCTGGGCTGCTTTTGGCTGGGCAACCGGGTGGGACTTCTGTATGTATCCGCTGTCGGAACGGTCGCGCAAAGGCTGGCCGCCGCGGTAAATCTTAGCAAGATTGTACTGCATCCCTTGCAGCTATCTTCTGCGCCGATTCCTGTAGGCTGCGGTGTTGGGGCTATTCTGCTGGCGGGTCTTGCTTACCTCTGCATAAAGTACAGCGGTCATCGGCTGGTACCGCAGAAGGAGTACGGCAGCGCCCGCTGGAGTGCATAATCTTAAGTGTAAAGGAA
>UMLD01007809.1_pt1 | contig 11231 bp, 7 predicted proteins | sample 1966491 | NCBI WGS metagenome assembly UMLD01 (sample SAMEA4836191, study PRJEB28245) | human gut metagenome | biome: gut microbiome; material: fecal sample | place: Denmark | collected 2008
TAGATTCCTGCCGGGGCCTGGGTGTTTACGAAATACAGCTCGTACCACAAAATAAAGGAATAGAAGCTCCAAATCTTGGTCATGTTCTTGGCCTTGCCCGCCTTATGATCATCCAGCAGGCGCATGATTTCGTCCACATTAAAGAACTTTTCGGCAACTGGGCCAGTGAACTTTTCCTTTACCATATTATAGTACTTATCTTCCCGCAGCCAGTCGTTCAGCGGAACGGGGAAGCCCAGCTTTTTGCGATGGGCAACGCTTTCCGGCAGCTGCTTCATGGCGGCACCGCGCAGAGCGATCTTGGTGGACTCTTTGCCGGAGCGGTATTTCTGCGGGATGGACAGTGCCACATCCAGCATGTTGCGGTCCAGGAAAGGCACGCGCAGTTCCAGGCTGTTGGCCATGCTCATGCGGTCGGCTTTCAGCAGGATATCATACAGCATCCAGGTGTGCATATCCACCCACTGCAGCTGGGTAGGTTCATCCAGACCCTGCACTTTATCAAAATAAGGCTTAAAGAACTGTTCCGGGCGGGGGCTGTGGTAGTTCTTTTTCAGGCAGCGGTCACGTTCAGCCGGGTCCAGGAAAACATAGTTGGCGCGCATATAGCGCTGCCAGGGTTCTTCTGCACCGCGCACCAGGAAGTGCTTGCCCTTAAAGTCCGGCAGTTTGGATGCCACTGCGCCTGCGGCCTTACGCAGCGCTTTGGGCACCTTATGCTCGTAATCCATAAAGTGAACCGCCTGGCAGTACATGGGGTAGCCGCCAAACAGTTCATCGGCACCTTCGCCGGAAAGCACGACCTTGACGTACTTGCGGGCGTTCTGGGCCAAAAAGTAAAGCGGAACTTCCGCCGGGTTGGGCATGGGTTCATCCAGGTACCACTGGATCAGGCGGTTGGCTTCAAAGAACTGTTCGGCATCCACCTTATTGGCAATGCTGGGCACACCGATTTCCTTACTGAACTCCTGGGCATACGGCAGCTCGGAGTATTTTTCCTCCGCATAGCCGACCGAGAAGCTCTTGACATGCGGAGTACCCTTAGCAACCTCGTTGACCACAAAGCTGGAATCCACACCGGAAGAAAGGAAGCAGCCAACCTCAACATCGGCAATCTGGTGGGCGGCAACGCTTTCGGCAAAGGTATCGGTGATGATTTTTTCCCACTCTTCCAGGCTCTTGGAATCGTCCACATGGTACTTGATCTCATAGTAGCGTTCCACTGTCAGCTCGCCATTTTCCCAGGTGAACATACATCCGCTGGGCAGCTTGTAGACATTTTTGAACATGGTTTCCTCGTTGGGGATATACTCAATGCTCAAATATTCCGGCAGGCGTTCCTCGTTTAGTTCCTTTTTGAAACCGGGATGAGCCAGAAAGCTTTTGATCTCGCTGCCAAACAGGAACAGACCATCCTGATTATAATAATAGAACGGTTTGATACCGAAGATATCCCGCGCACCAAACATGGTTTTGGTTTTCTGGTCCCAGATCACGAAGGTGAACATGCCGCGCAGTTTGCCGGGCAGCTGATTGCCCCACTGCTCATAGCCATGCAGCAGCACCTCGGTATCGGACCGGGTGGCAAATGTATGGCCTGCGGCGATCAGTTCCTCGCGCAGGGTCTGGAAGTTATAGATCTCGCCGTTAAAAATGCAGACAAGACTGCCATCCTCATTGAACATGGGCTGCTTGCCGCCCTCCAGGTCAATGATGGAAAGGCGGCGGTGGCCCAGGGCTACCTGGTCGTCCACATAGTAGCCTTCGCCGTCCGGGCCGCGGTAGGTGATCAGGTCCGCCATTCCTTTTACAATGCGGCGGGCGGTTTCCGCTTTATGGTTGCGCTCAGCAAAGCCGGTAATGCCACACATAGGCGCTTTCCCCTCTCTATATTATAATGGTTTGTTTTGTTACAGGCTGGCGTTTTTATGATTGCCAAAAGGGCGGCGGGTGCACAATGTGCGCCCCTACGGGGGCCAGCGATTTTATTTATAGTGTGTGATAGCTTTTATTCTATCATCAATCCCGCAGGCCCTTATTGCCATAGTAGCGGGCGGTTTTGCGGTAGTAGTTCAGCTGGCTGCGGATGTACCAGAGCCAGCGCTTCAGGTTCCAATCCTCTTTGCAGAACAGCTGGTGGGCACATTTGCCCTCTTTCTTCAGCTTATCCGCACGAGCCAGCAGATCCGGGTCCTTCAGGTATTTTTTGATCACGCCGTAGGGGGCAATCATCCACAGGCTCTTGGTATCGGCAATGGTCAGGCCAAGTTCCTTGTGCTCCAGCACATCCTCCACCAGCCACTTGGACAGGTTATACCCTGCCGCGGTGACAAAGTAGCTGGAACGGCCCTGACGGGGGTTCATCTCAAACATCTTGTACTCGCCGGTGCGGGCGTCGTACTTGATGTCCATATTGGCAAAGCCTTCCCACTGCATATCTTCCAAAAAGTTTTTCAGCTTTTCCAGCAGGGCAGCATCATTGTATTCGGGGTCAGACAAGATGGCCGCATAGTTGCCGATGCCTTCGGGGGTCTGCTCTTCCAGCAGGGGGCGGCCCAAAGCCATCAGCTTGACTTTGTGGTCCAGGCCGCAGTAGGCGTTCAGCACACGCATGCAGTTGTCATCGCCGGGGATATACTCCTGCAGAATCAATTCGTCCTGGTAGCTGCTGCCGTAAATGGCGGCGGTGATGGCGTCAAATTCTTCGCGGTTATTGGCAAGGAACACCTTTTTCTTGTGGGGGAAGGTGCAGTTCCAATACGCCGGGGAATTGCTCGCCTTGATGATAACGGGGAACGCAAACGGCAGTTCTATATTTTTATAGTTCTGCGCATTGCAGGTTGCCGTTTTGGGGTAGCTCAGGCCGTGTGCTTCGCAGGCACGGTAAAAGTTTTCCTTAATATCCAGGTCCAGCACGGTTTGCAGTTCCGGGCAGGCAAAGTGGTAATAGGGTTTCAGGGCATCGCGGTGGCGGCCCATCAACACGGTGTAACCGTCCGCGCAGGAAACCAGCACCAGCGGCTTGTCCGCATGGGCTTTTGCGTAATCGGTCAGCGTTTTTACAAACGTTTCATCGTTTTCCAAATCAGGTTCCAGCACGGCAATTTTTACAAGATTGGTGTTGGAAGTTGCAACCAGCGCACCCTTGCAGATGGCCACGCTGCGCACGCCATACTGCTGGTAAAAGCTGCGTGCCATACCATAAACATTGGCATCGCTGCCAAGAAGTACCGGTAAAAAATCAGACATAATACCAAACCTTTCCCATTTTGGTTATCCTTTATTTTACCGCCATTGCCACCACATGTCAAACGGCAATATCGCCTGCTTTGGGGGTGCGGGCACGGCATTTTTTGTCTGCGCGGGCGAAAATTCCAGCAGCATTCGCCGCAAAATGCTTTTCTTTACGGCGCGAACCGTGTATAATAGGGCATATCGTACAAACAGTACCGGTTCCCGCCGGGGCAAGAAAGTAATAACCTGCGGTTTGTTTTTAACTCCGCAGCCAGTTGAGGATTATAACCATGTGTGGAATTGTTGGCTTTGTCGGCGCACGCGCCGACATGCAGGAAATTTTGCAGGGCATGATGGATGCCATCGCCCACCGCGGCCCCGATGGTCAGGGCCAGTTTATTGAAGGCCCGGCAGCCCTTGGCCAGCGCCGCCTTTCCATCATTGACCTGGAGGGCGGCAAACAGCCCATGTTCAATGAGGACCAGAACCTCGCCGTCATCTTTAACGGCGAGATCTACAACTTCCAGGAGTTGACCGCCGAATTGATGCGCGCCGGGCACACCTTCGCCACCCGGTCCGACACCGAAGTTTTGCTGCACGGGTACGAGCAGTGGGGCAAGGAGATGCTGCAAAAGCTGCGCGGCATGTTCACTTTTGCCATCTGGGACCGCAAGAACGAAACGTTGTTCTGCGCGCGCGACCATTTTGGCATCAAGCCGTTCTATTATTACCAAAACGATGCCGGCGAGCTGCTGTTTGGCAGCGAGATCAAAAGCTTTTTGGCCCACCCCGGCTTCAAGAAAGAGCTGAACGAAGAGCAGCTGCCGCTGTATCTTTCCTACCAGTATTCCCCCGGGGAGGATACCTTCTTCAAGGGCGTCAAAAAGCTGATGCCCGCCCACTGGCTGGAATGGAAAGCTGGGCAGCTGACGGTGCAGCGCTACTGGCAGCCCAAGTTTGACCCCGATGATTCCCGCACACTGGAAGAGTGGGAGGACGAGATCAGCGCGGCGATGAAAGAGAGCGTGCAGGCACACAAGATCGCCGATGTTGAGGTTGGCAGCTTCCTTTCTTCCGGCGTGGATTCCAGCTACATGGCCGCGCTGGCCCATGTGGACAAAACATTCACCGTTGGCTTTGCCAACAAGCAATATGACGAAACCGACTATGCACAGGAGTTTTCCAAGCACATCGGGGTCAAGAATTATGCTTACCGCATTACGCCGGAGGAATACTGGGCCAACCTGAGCAAGATCCAGTACCACATGGATGAGCCTCTGGCGGATGCCGCTTCGGTCGCGCTGTACTTTGTCAACCGCGAAGCATCCAAGCAGGTCAAGGTCTGCCTGTCCGGCGAGGGCGCCGATGAATTTTTCGGCGGGTACAACATTTATAAAGAGCCGTTTACCGTAACCTGGTATGACAAGATTCCCCTGCCCATCCGCCGGGCCATCGGCGCGGTGGCGGACCTGCTGCCGCCGGTGCATGGCATCAACTTTTTGGTGCGCCGCGGCAAGCCGCTGGCGGAGCGTTACATCGGCAACACCAACCTGATGGATGAGCACCGCAAGAAAAAGCTGCTGAAAAACTACCACCCCGGCAAGCTGCCCACCGACCTTTCCCGCCCGTACTTTGAGCTTTCCAAAGGGCAGGACGCTGTGACCCAGATGGAAACCTGCGACCTGAACCTGTGGATGGTGGGCGATATTCTGCTGAAAGCCGACAAGATGAGCATGGCCAACAGCCTGGAGCTGCGCGTGCCGTTCCTGGACCGCAAAGTATTTGAACTGGCAAGTCATATTCCGACCAAGTGCAAGGTGAACGCCACCCAGACCAAGATTGCGATGCGCGGTGCGGCAGAAAAGACCATTCCCGCCAAAACGGCAGACAAAAAGAAGCTCGGCTTCCCTGTTCCGGTACGCGCCTGGCTGCGGGATGAGCAGTATGCGGGCGTTGTGCGCAAGGCATTTAACACCCCCGCCGCGGAGCAGTTTTTCCGCACAAAAGAGCTGAATGCCATGCTGGACCAGCATATTTCCGGCAAGCGGGATAACTGGCGGCAGATCTGGTGCATTTTTATGTTCTTAGTCTGGTACGATGAATACTTTGTAAAACGCTGAGGTGATAACAACATGCTGTTAAAACAACTGCTGAAAAATCTGGACTATACACTTGTTCAGGGCTGCCTGAATACCGAAGTGACTGACATTTACTATGATTCCCGCAAGGTAACGCCGGGCGGTCTGTTTGTCTGCATCGTCGGCACCCAGCGGGACAGCCATGATTACGCCGCGGATGTTGCCGCCAAAGGCGCCGCCGTGCTGGCCATCCAGCACGACCTGCCCGCCGAGGTGCTGGCCGCTTTGCCGGATGTGACCGTGGTCAAGTTCGAGAGCACCCGTTACGCCATGGCGCTGCTTTCCACCGCCTATTTTGGCCGTCCCGCGCTGGAAATGACAATGGTTGGCGTGACCGGCACCAAGGGCAAAACCACCACCACCCACATGATCAAGGCTGTGCTGGAAGCCGCAGGTCACAAGGTCGGCATGGTCGGCACCAACGGCGTGTATTACCCCGGCCACCACTATGACCTGAACAACACCACCCCCGAAAGCTATGAGCTGCAAAAGATCCTGCGCCAGCTGGCGGATGCCGGGTGCGATGCCTGCGTGATGGAAGTTTCCAGCCAGGGCATTATGATGGACCGCGTGGCGGGCATCCATTATAAAGTGGGCGTGTTCACCAACCTGTACCCGGACCACATCGGCCCCGGCGAACATTCCAGCTTTGAGGAATACCGCAGCTGGAAAGGCAAGCTGTTCCAGCGCTGCGATGTCGGCGTGGTAAACGCCGATGACCCCAACACCGAAGCATTGCTGGAAGGCCACACCTGCAAGCTGGTTACCTATGGCATCCATGCCCCCAAGGTGGACTACCGCGCCAGCGAGCAGTACCGCCTGCTGCGCAACAAGGAGATGCTGGGCGTTGAGTTCACCCTGACCGAGCCGGACGGCCACACGCTGGACGTACAGGTGGGCATGCCGGGGCTGTTCAGTATTTACAACGCCCTGGCCACCATCGGCGTGGGCAAGGTGCTGGGCCTTGCGGATGCCCCCATCCATGAGGGGCTGAAAAAGGCGCTCGTCAAAGGCCGTGTGGAGCTGGTGCCCATCAGCCACAAGTTCACCATCCTGATCGACTATGCCCACAACGAAGCCGCCACCGAAAGCCTGATTGAAACCCTGCGGGAGTACAACCCCAACCGCCTGGTCGTGGTGTTCGGCTGCGGCGGCAACCGCAGCAAGCTGCGCCGTTACGGCATGGGCGAAGTGTGCGCCAAGTTGGCGGATTTTAGCATCCTGACCGAAGACAACAACCGCTTTGAAAAAGTGGAAGATATTATCGCGGACATCAAAACCGGCATGGCCAAGGGCAACCCGGACGCCAAGTATGTGGAAATTCCCGACCGGCTGGATGCCCTGCATTACGCCATTGACCACGCGCAGGAGGGCGACCTGATTGCCGTAATTGGCAAAGGCCACGAAGCCTACCGTGACCGCGAGGGTGTTAAAACGCCGTTTTTGGAGCGCGAGCTGATTGAAGAATACGCCGCTGAAACTGGGGTAGAATAAGCAATTTTGCAGGGCTATGCTTTGCCTTTTGCTGCTTTGCGGCAAAAGCGGCACGGCCCTGCTTTTCTTTTGCGCAAAATTGTGGTATACTATTTGTGTATGCTAAAAAGTATAGGCAACACCGCACAATTCCCGCCTTACGGCTTAAGCACCGCTCCGGCGGCTGCGGCACGGCATCTGCGTTGCCAAAATGCTCGATAATGTCGGGTTGCGGTACCCGCATCATGCTTCGGGGGCAAAAGCCCCTCGCACTCTGCGACCGCTGCCCCTGCTTCGGTTCGCTGTTTCCGCCACTGGCGGCGCTCACCTTTGCAGCATCCAGTATTATCTGCGCTTTTGGCTTAGCATCTGCCGCACCTCGCTCGCCGTATCGGCACTTAGAATTATGCGGTATTGCCTATACACAAAATTCAAACCGAACCAATGCGGAAAGGAGGCCGGTTTGATGACCACACAACCACCTGACCGGCTTTTCCGCCCGGTCAGCCCAGCAGCACAGGCCAAGGGCGAGCGTGTGTTCTGCGCTGCCGTGGCGCTGCTGCTGGTTTTATCGGAGGTATTCAGCTCCAACATTCAAAACACACTGCCCACATTCAGCCATGTGTGCCGCATTGCCTTAACCGTTACGGCGGCGGTGCTGCTGGTTGCCAAAAGCCTGCTGCTGACCCAGTGGCAGACCAAACAACAGGCGCTGACGGCTGCCGCGTTGGCCGCTTTTGCGGTGTTTACCACCGCATACGGGCACGACCAATGGTTTTTGTTTGCCGTTTTGCTTGGCATTGGTGCCAAGGATGTTGATTTGCGCCGGGTGCTGCGGTTCTACCTTGCCGCGGCGGCTGGCGGGCTGCTGGCGGTGCAGCTGCTGCACGCCGCAACGCCGCTGGTGCCCTACCTGTACTACTGCCGCAACTGGGATTACGGCTATGGCCATTACAACGGGTACGGTGCCCGGCTGGCCGGTGTATTTTTTGCCTGGGGCTGGCTGCGTTGGCCGCGCCTGCGCTGGTGGGACTGGGGCGGCCTGGCTGCCCTGGCAGCCTACACGCTGCTGGTGCCCGGCTGCCGCGGGGCAGGCATTGCCATGGTATTGCTGCTGGTTTTGTTTTTGCTGCAGCGTGCCCTGCCCGCCTTTTTTGAAAGCCGCATCTGGCACGGCATGGCTCTGGCTGCCGCACCGCTGGCGCTGGGGTTCAGCCTGTTGGCCGGGCGGCTGTTTGACCCGGATCTTCCCACCGCCACCCCGCTGCTGGACAAACTGAACGGCCTGCTTTCCGGCCGGTTCGAGATCTGGCACCATGTGTTCTGGGGGTATCCCCTCTACCACCCGGAGCAGGACGGGGTACCCGGCTGGTACCATGATGCCATGCCCAAGGCCGTTACCCTTTTGGGTGGCCTTGCCACTGATGGAGACGAGCACCACGCCATTGATAACTCTTTCCTTGCCATCCCGATGAACAAGGGCGTGTTGGGCGCTGTGGTGATTGGGGTCATCTTTTTGCTGTTGATGTGGCGGCTGTGCCAAAACCGCTGCACGGGCGAGACTTTGTTTTTGACGGTGATCCTGGTTTACTTTTTGATGGAAAACAAATGCTTTTTGTTCTCCGCCGACCCGTTCATTCTGCTGCTGCCCGCAGCGCTGTTCCCCGCAAAGGGCAAGACTCTGCCGGTCGTCTGCCCGCCGGTAACACGAGGGTGTATCTGAAAAGAATAGAAAAGCTGCCTGAACCTGTTTGCAGTGTGCAAACGATCCAGGCAGTTTTATTTTTATCCAATTTGTTTTTTGCCAAAAGCGGGCTTATCTCACAGCTCGCTGAGGATATTGCCGTCAATGGAGATGGTGATGACCTGCCACGGGATGAACTTGCCGCTGTTCTGCAAGGCCACCTTGGCGGCGCGTTCCAGCCCGCCGCAGCAGGGCACTTCCATCCGCACCACCGTCACGCTCTGGATGTTGTTTTCGCGGATGATCTGGGTCAGCTTTTCGCTGTAATCCACATCGTCCAGCTTGGGGCAGCCCACCAGCGTGATATGGCCGCGGATGAACTTTTGATGGAAGTTGGCGTAAGCATAGGCCGTGCAGTCCGCTGCAATCAGCAGTTTGGCCCCATCAAAGTAGGGGGCGTTGACCGGAACCAGTTTGATCTGCACCGGCCATTGGGAAAGTTGAGACCGCAACACCGGCATGTCCTCCCCTGCCGGTTCCGGCTTATGCTGCATCTGGCGCATCTGGCTGCCGGGGCAGCCGTGGTGCATTTGCGGCGCAGGCTGGTGGAACACGCTGCGGGCCGCGCTGCCGGGGCAGCCGCCCAGCGGCTTTTGGGCGGCTGCGGCTTTCTGGCGCTTGTTTTCCTCCACAGCCTTTTCATCATAAGCGGCGGCTTCGCGCTCCACAAAGGTGATAGCGCCGGTAGGGCAATGGGGCAGGCAGTCACCGAAGCCATCGCAGTAGTCATCCCGCATCAGTTTGGCCTTGCCGTTGACCATGGCGATAGCACCTTCGTGGCAGGCATTGGCGCAGGCACCGCAGCCGTTGCATTTATCGGTATCGATCTGGATAATTTTGCGAATCATAGAGGGTGTTCCTTTCTCCGCGCCGTTCAATGCCGTGCATTGCTGTGCGGCGCGCTGCTCTTTTCTTTTTGCTGTGCTTGTATTATAATGCCATCAGGCCAATAAATCTGTGGTTATAACCACAAAAAGCGAGGAATCCCATGGAAAAAACAGCCAGCACCCCCATCCAGCTTTTCCGTGGCATGACGGCGGACGAACTTGCCGCCCTGCGCGCCGCCCACTGCATCCGTGTGCAGCGTTATGACAAAAACGCTCTGATCTGCCATGCGGGCCGTGTGGTACATGAGATCGGCATTGTGCAAAGCGGCAGCGTAAACGTAGAATCCAACGACCTGTGGGGCAACAAAAGCATTTTGAGCCATGTGGAAGCCGGGCAGGCGTTTGCCGAAACTTATGCCCTGTGCGGCGAGCCGCTGATGGTGGATGTGGCCGCCGCGGAGCCGTGCGAAATTTTATGGCTGGATCTTGTACCCATGCTGCAGCAGCAAAACACTGCCGCCAGCTGGTACCCCAAGTTTTTGCACAACCTGTTACTGCTTTCTATGCAGAAAAACCTGGCGCTCTCCCAACGCATCCGGTGCACCACACCAAAAAGTGCGCGTGGGCGGCTGCTGACCTATCTTTCCGCGCAGGCAGTGCGGGCGGGCAGCACGCATTTTTCCATCCCGTTTGACCGCCAGCAGCTGGCGGACTACCTGAACCTGGACCGCAGCGCACTTTCCAAGGAGCTGGGCAAAATGCGGGACGATGGGCTGATCCGCTGCCGCAAAAACGAATTTGAGCTGTGCGGAACGGAATAACGCCCCCTTATCCCCTATCCTTAAGGCAACACCGCACAATTCCCGCCTTGCGGCTTAAGCACCGCTCCGGCGGGAATTGTGCGGTGTTGCCCAAACAGCATGCGGCCTGCTTCGTCCAGCTTGTTGGCTTTCAACAGGCGGATCACTTCGGGGATATTGGTCTGGATGGGGCACCCCTGCTGGCAGCGCGGCTTTTTGCAGCCCAGACACTGGTTGGCTTCGTCTATGACATGTAGTGCCACTGTTTTTCCTCATTTCGCAACGATTTTGCGTGTTAAAAGCGCAACAAAGTTTCAACTCCGCGCACTTTTTATCCATAATTATATTATAATAGCACTACATGCGCCGTGTACGCAAGCCCCATGGGCTGTATTTTGTACCGGCAAAGTAACGAAAAATCAACCGCTTTGCTGTGCATATCAGCAGCAATTTGCAGTTTTTGGTCCTGCCCCGCCAAGCCCGCAAGGCTGGTGCCCGCCGGAATTTTTGCGTGCTTTAACAGCGGCAGCGCGCTGCGCTTTGCCCCCAGCACCAACAGGTACGGCGGCAGCGCGGGCAGGCCCGCGGCGGGCACATCCAGCACAGCATCCAGTACCAGTCGCCGCAGGCGGGCCGTGGGGTAGCGCTTGGTTTTCAGGCGGTCATACAGATCATTTACCGTTTCTGCTTCGCGGGCTGCGGCATACAGGCGGTTTTCCAGCCCTTCGCCCGCGCCGCGTAAGGTACTCAGCTGCTCCGGCGTTTTGGTGCGCAGCAAAGTCAGCACTGCGGTGCTGAACTTTTCCGGGTCCGCCAGCTGACCTTGTTCCGCGGCCTGGCGGTACAGCTCCATGGCTGCCTGCGGCACAAAGGGGCTGGCAGCCTTGATTCCCTGCGTATGCACCAACTGCCGGATATGGGAAGCCGAAGCCAGTGCCTGCCCCTGCACCTGGCCGGTCTGGGCGGTGCCATGGGCTGCGCCCAGACGCGGCAGGGGCAGCAACTGCATGGCTGC
>UMLD01085551.1_pt1 | contig 11200 bp, 8 predicted proteins | sample 1966491 | NCBI WGS metagenome assembly UMLD01 (sample SAMEA4836191, study PRJEB28245) | human gut metagenome | biome: gut microbiome; material: fecal sample | place: Denmark | collected 2008
GATACGGCGCGGCAGCGGCGCACGGATTCCTCGATGGCGGCGCGCACTTCCGGATCGAGCTCGTCGACGGCGGCCTTCATGGCCTCGACCGGCACACGCAGATGCTCGGGACGGATATGGTCGAACTTCTCTGCGAAGTCGCGCAGGGCCGCAGCGCCGCGGGCCTTCACATCATCGAGGATCGGCTGTACGAGCTCAGTGGCCTCGTTGGTGCCCATCTCGGCGCGGGGCATGGCTTCCAGCATTTCAGCTCGGGTCAGCTTCTTGCCGCGCAGGTCAATGATTCGCATATAGTTTTCTTCGCTCATAACGCCCCATGGTAACAACGCCAAGTCACGAGAACGTCCCGTCGTCTCACATTCAGCCGCATTGTGAGACACGCAGGTCCGCCGTTTTCCATACCATGACGATTTCCGCGAAAAATATATGCCGGTCGACGCCATTCAGCGTCGGCCGGCAATCAAAAACCTGTTCAGGTCAAACCGTTCAAGTCAAACCGCTCAGGCCAACGGAAGCGAGCTCGGTCCGAAGAGAATCTTGATTTCGGCGAACAGCGACGTGTCGCGTTTGACGCGGAACCGGTCGCCGAACGTCAGCACCTTGGCGTTGCCTTTGTCGTCCATCAACGCCAGTTTCACCTCGCACGGGCCGGGATGGCTGGTCAGAATCTGCCCGAGCCGCCGCACATGCGACTGGTCAAGCGCGATCGGCGGCAGCACAATCGTCAGCGGACGTTCATCCTGCGCCTCCAACGTCGGTACGGTGAATTCGGTGGCGCGCATGCTCACTGTCTCATCGCGCTTCTCCACCTGGCCGCGGATCTGTACCACGGTGTCGACGGCGAGCTCGGGCGCGGCGGCCTCGTACACCTTGCCGAAGAACATGCATTGGATGGAGCTTTCCAGATCCTCGACGGTTACGATGGCCCACGGATTGCCCTTTTTCGACACGCGGCGGTCCACGTTCGTGATCAGGCCCGCGATCGTCACCTGCTGGCCGTCCGGCATGCTTCCCGCGCGGTCGATCAGGTGGGCTATCGACATTTCGCGCAACGACACCAGAATCGACTGCATGCCGCTCAACGGATGGTCGGACACGTACAGGCCAAGCATCTCGCGTTCGAAGTTGAGCTTGGTTTTCTTGTCCCACTCCTCCACGTCGGGCACCTGCACCATGGCGTCTCCCATGGCGGAATCGTTCTCTTTGGAATCGTCCAGGTCGGCGAACAGGTCGAACTGGCCTTCCGCCTGCTTGCGTTTCAGGCCGACGACCGAATTGATGGCCGTTTCGTGGATGGTGAACAGCGCACGACGGTTCGGGTCGATCGAGTCGAACGCGCCGGCCTTGATCAACGATTCCACCAATCGCCTGTTCAGCGCCTCCAACGGCACGCGTTTGATGAAATCGGTGAAGTTCACGTACTTGCCGTGGCCGTTCTCACGTTCCGCGATGATCGCATCGACCGCGTTCTTGCCGACGTTGCGGATGGCGCCGAGGCCGAATCGCACGACGTCGCCGACTGCCGAATACTCGTACACCGACTCGTTCACGTCCGGAGAAAGCACCTGGATGCCCATGCGTCGCGCCTCGCCCAGGTACAGCGCGGTCTTGTCTTTGTTCGTGCTGGCGCCTTGCAGCAGGGCGGCCATGAACTCCACCGGATAATGCGTTTTCAGATACGCGGTCCAGTAGGAGATCAAACCGTATGCGGCCGAATGCGCCTTGTTGAACGCGTAGCCGGAGAACGGCACGAGGATGTCCCACACGGCCTGCGCGGCCTCTTCGGAATATCCATGCTCCTTCATGCCGGCGAAGAACGGAATCTTCTCCTTGGCCAGCACTTCCGGCTTCTTCTTGCCCATCGCTCGACGCAGCACGTCTGCCTTGCCCAGCGAATAGCCGGCGAGGATTCGCGCCGCGGACTGCACCTGCTCCTGGTAGACGATCAGACCGTAGGTCTCGTCGAGCACTTCCTTAAGCGGTTCGGCCACTTCGGGGTGGATTGGCGTGATCTTCTGCAGACCGTTCTTGCGCTTCGCATAGTTGGTGTGCGAATCCATATCCATCGGACCTGGACGGTACAGCGCGATCAGTGCGGAAATATCGTTGAAGTTGTTCGGCTTCAACGTTTTCAGCAGCGAGCGCATGCCGTCGGAATCGAGCTGGAACACGCCGAGCGTGTCGCCACGGGACAGCAGGTCGTAGGTGGGGCGGTCGTCCAGCGGAATCTTCGTATGGTCGATGCGTTCCTTGCCGTTCGCCTCGATGTTGTTCAGGGTGTCTCGGATCACCGTCAAGTTGGAAAGTCCGAGGAAGTCCATCTTGACCAGACCGAGCGTTTCGCACGTATGGTATTCGAGCGTGGTGGTGACGGTGCCGTCGGTACGTTCCAGCAGCGGCGACGTGTTGGTGATCGGCTCGCTGCCCATGATGGTGGCGCAGGCGTGCACACCGGTCTGACGAATCAGACCTTCGATGCCCATCGCCTCGTCCGTGATGCGTTTCGCGTCCGGGTCGGAATCGTACAGTTCGCGGAATTCGCGTGCTTCCGCGTATCGTTTCGCGCTTGGATCGAAGATGTCGTGCAGCGGAATGTCCTTGCCGCCGGTCTGTGCGGGAGGCAGGGCTTTGGTGATCTTGTCTCCGACGGAGAAGTCGTATCCCATGATGCGGGCGGAGTCCTTCAGCGCCTGCTTGGTTTTGATGGTGCCGTAGATCACGCACTGCGCCACTTTGTCACGTCCGTATTTCTCACCCACGTAGTCGAGCACGCGTCCACGACCGTCCGGGTCGAAGTCGACGTCGATATCAGGCAGTGAGACACGTTCCGGATTGAGGAATCGTTCGAAGATCAGACCGTGTTCAAGCGGATCAAGTTCGGTGATGCCCATCGCATACGCGACCATGGCGCCTGCGGCGGAGCCACGGCCCGGCCCCACCATCACGCCGTGGGCCTTCGCCCAGTTGATGTAGTCGGCCACGACGAGGAAGTAGCCGCAGAACTGCATCTGGCAGATCACGCCGCATTCGTAGTCGGCCTGCCGCAGCACTTCGAGCGACGGCTTGCCGTTGTACCGGCGTTCCAGGCCTTCCTCGACCTTCTTCAGGAACAGCGACGTCTCGTCCCAGCCTTCCGGACAGTCGAATTGCGGCATGAACGCGCCGTCTTCATGATCGTCGAACATGACGTTGCAGCGTTCGGCGATCTCCAACGTGTTGTCGCACGCTTCGGGAAGGTCTTTGAACAGTTCGCGCATTTCCTCGGCGGATTTGATGTAGTAGCCGGTGCCGTCGAATTTGAATCGGCCCGGCTCGTCCAGCGTGGAGCCGGAGTTGATGCACAGCATGGCGTCCTGCGCGCCGGCGTCTTCGGCACGCGTGTAATGGGAATCGTTGGTGGCCAGCAGCGGCGCGTTGAGCTTTTTTGCGATGTCGAGCAGCCCGTCGGTCACTTGCTTTTCGATTTTCAGGCCGTGGTCCATGAATTCGATGTAGAAATTATCGCGGCCGAAAATGTCTTGGAATTCGCCGGCGGCACGCAACGCGTCATCGAACTGGCCCAGGCGCAGACGAGTCTGGATGATGCCCGACGGGCAGCCGGACGAGGCGATGATGCCTTTCGAATATTTGGCGAGGATTTCCTTATCCATACGCGGATAGCGCATGACTCGGCCTTCAAGGTTCGCGTCGGTGGAGGCTTTCATGAGGTTGACGAGGCCTTCGTCGTTTTCTGCCCACATGGTCAGGTGGGTGATGACACCGCCGCCGGACACATCATCCGGGTTACGGCGGCGATGCAGCGGATCCAGATCCGGATTCCAGTTGGTGTCCCAGCTCACACGGGTGGGGTCCTGACGTGCGGTTTCCGGCGTCACATAGGCTTCGATGCCGATGATCGGCTTGATGCCGGCGTTGACCGCGGCGCTCCACATCTCATACGCGCCATGCATGTTGCCGTGGTCGGTGATGCCGACGGCCGGCATGCCCAGTTCCTTGGCGCGCTTGACCAGATCCGGTATTTTCGATGCGCCGTCGAGCAGCGAATAATGCGTGTGATTATGCAGTTGCACGAAATTTGCGGAAGTAGCCATGCGTTCCAATTTAGCTGGGCTTCATGACGGCGTGGAGTCGTTTCTGGCCGTCCGGCCACACTTTTATAGGGACTGGTCGGCGTGCCGTGCGCGCATCACGTCAAGCGCATGCTGCAGGTCGGCGGGATAGTGCGATTTCACCGTGGTCCACACGTGCGTACGCGGATGGCGGAATTCCAATTGCATGGCGTGCAGCCATTGCCGTTCAAGGCCAAGCGCCTCGCTCAGCTGCGGATTCGCGCCGTACATGGCGTCCCCCGCCAACGGATGCCCGATGGATGAGAAATGCACGCGGATCTGATGGGTGCGGCCGGTTTCCAGGTTCACGGATACGAGCGTGGCTTCGCCGAAACGTTCCATCACGTCCCAATGCGTGATGGCCTCTTTGCCGGCCGGTGTCACGCAGAAGCGGAAGTCGGAGACTTTGGCGCGTCCGATCGGCGCTTCGATGGTGGCTTTGTCTTCTTTGAGATTGCCCTGCACGAGTGCGTGATATGTTTTGACGACCTCATGTTCGGCGAACTGCCGGCGCATCTCCACGTACGCAAGATCGGACTTGCATACGAGCATCAGTCCCGATGTGCCCACGTCGAGTCGTGACACGATGCCTTGACGACCTGCCGCGCCATATGACGTGATGTGCACTCCCCTGTCGATCAGGCTGCCAAGCACCGTCGGACCGGTCCATCCGACGGATGCGTGCGCGGCGACGCCGACCGGCTTGTCCACCACGACCACATCGTCGTCCTCATAGACGACGGCCATGTCATGGGCGATCGGTTCCGGTTCGGACCGTTCCTCGACGATGTCGAATTCTACGGTTTCGCCTGCCTGCAGGGTCGACGATTTGGAAATGTCCCTGCCGAGCACGCGCGCCTGTCCGCTTTCGATGAGGTCGGCCGCCTTGGCCCGGGAAATGCCAAGCATTTTGGCGACCGCGACGTCGAATCGTTTGCCGACGAGCGCGTCGGGAGCGGGTACGAGACGGCTCATGCTGCTTTCGCCCCGTCGTCGGTTGCGTTCGCATCATCACCAAGCGTCTTGCCGTTGGCCTCGTCAAGGTCCTTTTGGCTGAACGGTTCCCCGAGGAACAGCAGCAGCACCGCCGCAACGCCCGCGAGCATGAGGAAGATGTCCGCCACGTTGCCGATGGACCATCCGTAGTCCAGGAAATCCACGACCTTGCCGTTGAGGAACCCTTCCGCGTAGATGACGCGGTCGATGAGGTTGCCGAACGCTCCTGCGAAGGCGAAGGCGAACAGCACCGTCCATTTCATGGAAATGGTGCGGACGGCAAGTACGACCAACGCCACGCAGGCCGCCATCGCCAGCAGGGAAATCAGCCACGTCATGCCGGAGCCCATGCCGAGCGAGGCGCCTGGATTACGCACCAATGTCAACGAAAGCAGGCCGGGAATCACGCGTATGGTACGGCCATCGGCCAATGCGGACAAAGCCCACATCTTGGTGAGCTGGTCAATCGCGATCGTCGCGATCGCAATACACGCAAAGACGGCCACGCGGTCGCGCAGCCGTCTTTGATCATTCTTCATGATGTCAGACACAGGCTAATCTCAGTCGTTGTTGTCCTGAGGGTCCTGGTCGTAGTTGTTCGTATCGGACACCTGGTTGACGAGCTGGCCGAGGAAGTCGGTGAGTCGTGCACGGTATTCGGTTTCGAACTGCTTGAGGCCCTTGATGTTGCCTTCGATGACCTTGGTCTGGGTCTCGAGGTTGTCGCGGACCTGCTGGGCGTAGTCGTCGGCAGCGGTACGGATCTTCGAATCGTAGTCGAAGGCGCGCTTCTGCACTTCGGCTTCGTAGTTGTCGGCCTCGGTGTGCTTGTCGGAGAAGTACGTGTCGGCGTCCTGGGTCTTCTGAGCCAGGTAGCCGTCGCCCTCTTCCTGCTTCTGCGCGAAGTAGGCGTCGCCTTCCTGCTGCTTCTGCTCCAGATAAGCGTCGCCATCCTGCTGCTTGCCGGCCAGATAGGCATTGCCTTCCTCGGTCTTCTGCGCAAGGTAGGCGTCGCCCTCCTCGGTCTTCTGGTTCAGGTACGCATCGCCATCCTGCTGCTTCTGTGCCAGATAGGCATCGCCATCCTGGGTCTTGCCGGACAGGTAGTTGTCGGCGTTGGCGCGGGTGTCGGTGGAGTACTGGTCAGCCTCGGAACGAGTGCGGTTGGAGTAGTCGTTGGCGCTGCCGATGATCTCTTCGTACTTGCGCTGGCTTTCCTCGGTGATCTCCTTGGCCTTGGCCTTGCCCTTGTCGACGTACTGGTCGTGCAGCTGCATGGCCAGCGTCAGCATGGCGGTGGCGCGCTCCGGCTCGGTATTGGCGCTTGCCGCGGCACCTGCGATCTTCTGCAGGCTGCCGGTTTCGGTGCTCGGCTCGGACTTGGCGACCTGTTCGCGCAGCTGTGCCTCGCGAATCTGGGAATCCTTCAGTTGCTGGGCAAGCTGCTGGATCTGCATGGCCTGCTGCTTCACCTGGGCATCCTGCTGCTGGGACTGGGCAGCATGCTCCTGAGTGAGCTGCTGGGCCTGAGCGACCTGGTCCTGCGCTTCCTGAAGCTTTGCGGTGAGCTGATCGATCTGCTCCTTCTGACGCTGAGCCACGACCACCTGCTCCTGGGCCGATGCCAGCTGACGGGACAGGTCCTCGGTCTGTGCGCGGAACGTGTCACGCTCGTGCTGCACGGCGGTAAGCTGCTCGCCAAGGTCGGCCTGACCGGCCGCTTCGGCTGCCTGGGCGGTGAGCTGATCGACCTGCGCGGACAGACGATCGATCTGCCCCTTGAGCTGCTCGTTCTGGGAAGACAGCGCACGATTGCTTTCCTCTGCCTCGGAAAGCTTGGCGGCCGCGGCCTGAGCGGCCTGAGCGGCCTGGTCTCCCGCACCAGCTGCCTGCTCGGAGGCGGACTTCAGCGTCGCGTTCTCCTGCTGCAGGGACTGGATCTGAGCATTCAACTCGGAAATCTTGGAATTGAGTCCTGCGACATCCGGGCCAAGAGACTGCGTGGCCTGTCCGCCGGCAACTGCCTGCTTGCCAAGGGCTTCCACCGTCTCGGTTACCTGATCGAGGAAGTCATCGACTTCATCGACGTCATAGCCTTCCTTGAACCTTACGGTCTGGAAAGTATGCTCCCTAATATCTTTCGGCGTCAACAGAGCCATAAATCCTTACACCTCGCTTTGGGCTTGATGCCTTACTGTTGTTGCTTTCAGTGTTCGACTCTAGCACGAAACCATAGATATTTTGCGGAAAAACGGTTTTTTTAGAGGTGCTAAATAAGGAAATCAATGACCACAAGAACGAAATAAAGCACAAGATACGCGACGTCAAAATAGATCGGTCCGAGCGGAACGGGACGAATATACTGCCGCAACCACCTTAACGGCGGCTCCGTCAGCTGGTAGATGGCGTCGAACAACGAGGCCACGATTCCGCTTGGCCGCCACGTCGGCGACAATGCCAACACCCAGTCGAGAATCATGCGGACGAACAGCACCAGGATATAGGCGTTGACCAGAAAATGGACGACGCTACCAATTATCGAGAGAATCACGTTGCCACTGTATCAAGCGCGCATAACAAAATGCCCCCGCTTTCAGTGGGGGCATAATCGTCTGATTTGTGCTTGCTCTGTGCTACACGGCTCAGTCGGCGAACAGGTCGTGGGCCGGACCCTTGTCTTCAGGCTCCTCGACCTTGATGTTCACTTGGGCCGGGCTCAGCAGGAACACGCGCGGAGTGACGCGTTCGATGGAGCCGCGCACGCCGAACACCACACCGGCGGAGAAGTCGACGATGCGGTATGCCACGGCTTCGGCCACACCTGTCAGGTTCAGCACCACCGGAATGCCGTCACGAATGGCGCGACCGACCATCTGCGCATCGTCATAGGTCTTCGGATGGATGGTGGTGATGCGACTCACTCTACCCCCCTGGAACGGGTTGGACTGCTCACGCGGAGCGGACGGCGTGGAAGCGGAAGCCGAAGAGGAAGGCATCGGGGTGACGGAATAATCCGAATCGAACGAGGTCTCGCCGGTGTCGACGTCATCCTCGAAATCATCCTCACCCTCGGCGACGTCGGACATTCCCAAGTACGACATCGCGTTCTTCATGAAACCTGCCATGTATGTTCCTTTCGCGTCTACGCGTTGACTTTAGCGCAGGAAATCCGGAATATCGAGGTCGCCCGGATCGTTAGCCGAAACCACTTCATGCTCGGTGGTCTGGTCGAACGAGGCGACGTTCTGGTCCGGAGTGGACGGAATGTAGCTGGACAGCGGCTGCACCTGCGGCACCGCCGGAGTCTGCACCGGCTGCGGCTGCTGGGCGGGAGCCTGCACGCCGGCGGACAACGCGGACAGCGGTACCGTGTTTTCCTTGGCCGCGGCCGGCTTTTCTTCGGCCGGCTGGTCGGGCTTCTTAGAATTGGCATCGAAACCTGCCGCGATGACGGTGACACGCACCTCGTCGCCGTAGGCGTCGTCCAGGGACAGGCCCCAGATGATCTGCGCTTCCGGATGGATGGCCTTCTGCACCAGCGCGACCGCGGCTGCGGCTTCCTGCAGCTTCAGGTCGGTCGGACCGGCGATGTTGATCAGTGCGCCATGCGCACCCTCGATGCTTTCCTCCAGCAGCGGCGAGCTGATGGCAATTTCCGCGGCCTGCGTGGCGCGGTCCTCTCCCCGAGCGGAACCGATGCCGAACAGCGCGGTGCCGGCACCACGCAGAATCGCGTTGACATCGTTGAAATCAACGTGGATGTACGAATTCGAGGTAATCAGGTCGGTGATGCCCTGCACGCCGGCCAGCAGTGCGGTGTCGGCGGTCTTGAACGCGTCGACGATGCCAATGGTGCGGTCGGACAGTTCCAGCAGTCGGTCGTTCGGAATGACGATCAGCGCGTCGACTTCCTTGCGCAGGTTCTCGATGCCGAGCGCGGCGGAAGCGGAACGCTGCGGACCTTCGAAGCTGAACGGACGGGTCACCACGGCGATGGTCAGCGCGCCCTGCTGGTGGGCCGCACGTGCCACAATCGGGCTGGCGCCGGTTCCGGTGCCACCGCCCTCACCGCAGGTGACGAACACCATGTCGGAGCCCTTAAGCGCCTCTTCGATGTCGGACTGGTGATCCTGCGCCGCCTTGGCACCCTTTTCCGGGTCGGCGCCAGCGCCCAGACCACGGCTGGAGGCATCGTTCAGCGAGATCTTGACATCGGCGTCGGATCGCAGCAGATCCTTTGCATCAGTGTTGATCGCAATAAATTCGACGCTTTGAAGACCCTCCGCAATCATGCGATTGACAGCGTTGCCTCCGGCTCCACCGACACCGACGACCTTGATGTTGGTCTTGTCGTTGAAATTGTCAGTCTGGGCAATCTCGCTCACCATTGTCTCCTGTTCACTCACGTATATGAACAACTCTATCGCAATCGCGCCGATGATACGCGCACTTTTCCAGGCGTGTACCACCGTTTTTTCACTTTTTTGCTGTCAGCATGTTCATTCTGCCTGCGTTGACCCCTTCAGTCATTTGTACACGGCTCTTCGAACATGCGTGACGGGCTTTAGTAGCTGGCATCCATCGGGTCATCCCCGAACAGCGCCTCACGCTCCTCGTGCGTGGTTTCCCGGGATTCCAACCATCCGTAAGGCAGATGCACCTTTTTGGCGAAGCGCACGCGCCCCCTTGGCTTGTCGGCGATGCGTTCTGGGAACCGAATGTTCGGGTCGAGTCTGCCTATCTCGCGCCGGACATCCTCAAGATTTTCACATTCCATGAACGCACGGCGTGTGGAACCGCCCACGGGGAAGCCCTTCAGATACCACGCGACGTGCTTGCGCAGGTCATGCACGGCCATCCGCTCGTCGCCATCATAGAATTCGGTCAGCAGTTCGGCATGCCGTTCGATCACGCGGCACACGTCGCCCAGCGTGGGGTCGACGCGCTCGTCACTGCCGGCGAACGCGTTCTTGATGTCGGCGAACAACCATGGACGGCCTTGGCAGCCGCGGCCGATCGCAACACCCGCGCAACCGGTTTCGGCGACCATCGCCAACGCGTCGTTGGCACCCCAAATATCCCCGTTGCCGAAGACGGGAATATCAAGCTCGGAAACCAGCTCGCCGATGCGGGACCAATCGGAATGCCCACCGTAATATTCGGCGGTGGTGCGCGCGTGCAGGGTGACGGCCTTGCAGCCTTCCTCCTGCGCGATGTGCCCGGCTTCGAGGAACGTCTCGTGTTCATGGTCGATGCCGACGCGGATTTTGGCCGTGACTGGTACGTTGGCCGCGTCGCACACCTTGACCACACGTTGGATGATCTCACGGAACAGGTCCGTCTTCCATGGCAGCGCGGAACCGCCGCCACGACGCGTCACCTTGGGCACCGGGCAGCCGAAGTTGAGGTCGACATGGTCGGCCATGTTCTCGTCGATGACGATTTTCGCGGCCTGCTCCACAATCGAGGGATTGACGCCGTACAGCTGCAGCGAGCGAATCTTCTCGCTGGGTGCAAAACGGCATAGGCGCAGGGCTTTCGGATTGCGGGCCACCAATGCGCGCGCGGTAATCATTTCCGCCACGTACAGACCGTCGGGACCGTAGCTTTCGCAGATCACGCGGAACGGCCAGTTGGTGACGCCCGCCATAGGCGAAAGCACCACCGGCGTTTCGACATGCACCGGACCCAGATCAACGGGCTTTATAACGGGAGGAACCGACGGCCGTTCCGCGTCGGTACGCGGGTCGAGCACGTCGGATTCCTCGTAGGCATTCACAATGCTATCTGGCATAGGTCAGACTTGTTCCGTTCGATATGACCGATTCGTGGCGATCAGTACAGGCCACCGGCTTCGGCGATCTTGACGGACTCAGGCCAAGCCTCGCCGCCCATTTCCACCGGCATCTGCGGCACGCTGACGCGCTTCTCGCCGATGCGCTCGGCGATGTAGTCGGCCACCTTGTCGAGGCTGACGCGCTCCTGCTGCATGGTGTCACGCTCGCGGATGGTGACGGCCTGGTCGTCAAGGGTGTCGAAGTCGACGGTGACGCACAGCGGAGTGCCGATCTCGTCCTCACGGCGGTAGCGACGGC
>UMLD01074133.1_pt1 | contig 11162 bp, 7 predicted proteins | sample 1966491 | NCBI WGS metagenome assembly UMLD01 (sample SAMEA4836191, study PRJEB28245) | human gut metagenome | biome: gut microbiome; material: fecal sample | place: Denmark | collected 2008
ACAAAGCTTTTGCCTGATTCGTATCTTCTGTCTATCATATATCCTCACCTCCTCTCAATGTTTTATAATTTAAGCGCCTTTGGCTTGAGCTTTTCTAGTAGAGAATGACTTTTGTCTGTGTCGGTTTTGCCACCGTTGAAAACAAAGTTGCGAAATTGGTCGCTTTCTTTTTCAGACAGATTATAGATTTTATTATCAGCTGCAGCTATGAGTTTTCCTCCCTTTGATACAACATCACACCATTCTGATTTATCTTTAGTGCCTATCAAGGCTTGGTACTTGTTGTTATGAAATCTGAATTCCATAGCACTTCCAGAAGCTTCAGATTGGTTTTGAGAATTTCCGCTGAGCTGGGCGTTGACGTATTCAAGTCGTTTTGTCTTGTCAGCTAATTCCTGTTCGTGCTCAAATGGCTTAAGCATATTTTGTTGAGCCTCTGAAAGATCTTTGTTTGCTTTTTCAAGCTGTTCCTCAAGGGAGCATAATTTCTGGTTTATCTGAATGCCTGCAAGATTTTCGATTCTTCGGACATTTCCTACGGCATTATCTGTAGCAATATCGCACGAATAAGTAAGTTCTCCGTGAAGAACAGCAATACAAGGTGTATCAAGTTCAAAAAATGTGTTTGCAGATGGATTCTTTTCTATTGTGACTTTAAAATCACGATACGTTCCAAGTTCGATAGTCTCACCTGTGGCAGAACAAATTGCCATTGACACGGCAATTTGTTCTCCTGCATTTTCACGTTTATCATATCTGATACCGCCTATTGTCATTTCAAAATCTTTGTTCAATGCCTGATGTTCCTGATATTTAGACATATCACTCTTTGCTCTAGCGAGAAGTTCAGAGTATTGCGATATCTGCTTTGGCAGCGTTTTTTCTGCCAACTCCTGCATTTTGAAAATTGACTTCTTGTGTTCCGCTTCAAGAGTTTTCAGCATTGCAACATCATTATCAAGCTGTATTTTCTCCTTAATCATAGGATTGCCCGAAGCAATAGCTTGCATTTCAGAGTATGTAAGTACCATTTCGTCAACATCTTCTGAAACTCTCACAGGACTTTTGGAGGTCAATATCTGATTTATGAATTTTGCTTTATTGGTTATAATACCCATCATATATGCGTCAAACGTCTCTTCGGTAAGATAGTGGTAGATTCCGACGTGTGAAAATCTATTACCTTGCCTTATGCCACGTCCATCCTGCTGAGTGAGGTCAGATGGTTTCCACGGTATGTCAAGGTGATGGATTGCACAGATCCTATCTTGAATGTTAGCGCCCGTTCCAAGCTTTGAAGTACTTGCGATGATAAAACGTTTTTCTCCTTTGCGAAGGCTTTTGAACATCTCATCTCTTGCCCTATCTGTCTTTGCGTCGCCTGCAAAGCAAATCTCTTTTTCTGGTATTCCACGCTCGATAAGCGCTTGTTTTATAGCTTTGTACACAGAGAAGTGTGTTTCGTCCTCGTTGATCGCTATATCACAGAATACTATCTGCACGCCTTTTTCTGTCATAGTTTTTCTGTAGTTCTTTTCGAGATTGTCAATAAGTTTCATCACTTTGCTGTCAGGTGCAGGCTGAGCGTTTTTGAAAATACATCTGCTGTCAAGTCCAAGTAACCGTGCTTCGTGGGTTATCTTCAGCATATTGTCCTGTCGTGGGTCAACTGTGCCACTATGTATTGTCTCAGAACGTACAGCAAGCTCTTTCATATATGCTTTTTGGCGTTCGTCAGGCTTTGATGTCACCACTATCGGCTTTCCTGTTTCAAGCTTTGGTATGGGAAGTTTCAGCATATCCGCTGTTTGAATATCAGCGAATTCCTTATACATTTGCATAAGCTCAGGTATGTTTACGAATTTGCTGAAGCGATTTTTCATTTGAAAGCCGTTTCCTGCAGGCTTTATCTCTAATTGTGATACAACTTCACCAAAAGTGCTTGCCCAATCGTCAAAGTTCTGCAATCCTGCTTTCTCAAGAAGATCTGGTCTGAGATAACGCTGCATAACGTAAAATTCGACCATAGAGTTGCTTATCGGCGTTCCTGTGGCAAAAAGAATATTGTTACAGCCATATCTACTGTTGAGATACTGAGTTTTCATCAGCATATCCTCTGACTTTTGTGCTGCTGTTGTCTGTACGCCTGCCACATTTGACATTTTGGTAGAAACAAAGCAGTTCTTATAGTTATGTGCTTCATCGCATACAAGATAGTCAAAGCCCAGCTTTTCAAAACACAACGATGAGTCTTTAGGGGAAGAAAGGAGCTTTTCAAGCCTTTCTTCTATATTTTTCTTTTGCCGTTCAAGGGCTTTTACAGAGATTTGATCCTTTCGCCCTGCTTGAGATATTGCACTAATGATATCGTGAAGTTCCTTTTGCATAAATTGCTCTTTATACTCGTCTGACATAGGTATGCGCTCGAATTGAGTAAATGACATTATTACAGCGTCATAGTCACCTGTGACGCACCTTGCAATAAAACGTTTTCTGTTCGCTTTTGTAAAGTCTTCTGGTTTTGCTACAAGTAGTTTTGCGTTTGGGTAAAGCCGCAGCCACTCACTCGCCATTTGCAACGTGAGGTGCTTTGGAACAACTACGCAGGCTTTATTTATTAGACCAAGCCGCTTTTTCTCCATTACAGCTGCAACCATTTCAAAACTTTTTCCTGCTCCGACATCGTGAGCAAGCAGCGTGTTTCCACCAAGCTTAGCACGCATTATAGCATTTGATTGATGTTTCCGCAGCGTTATTGATGTGTTCATGCCTGGAAAGGTTTGATGTGAGCCGTCATACTCTCTGCCCCGTATGGAGTTGAACAGATAGTTATACTTTGCAACGTATTTTTCACGTCTACCCATATCATTCCATAGCCAGTTTTTAAAAGCCTCCTTCATTAGACGAGCTTTTTCTTTTGCAAGCTGTGTTTCCTTAGTGTTTATCTCATACCATACTTTACTGTCCTCCTCTCGTCTGTCACGAACTAAAATATCACGCTGATTAAGAAGATTTTCAAATATCTGATAGCTGTTCATTCTTGATGTTCCGAATGTTTCAGTGGCAGCAACTGAGCGGTCAGATGTTTTACCCTCTATTTTGTATTCTCCAAGCTTTGTTCTTGTGACAGGGTAGTAATAGGTGTTTGCGTGTGCATACTCATTTAGAAACTTATTATAATCTGCAACATCGATCCAGTTAGCGCCGATCCTTACGGATATCTCGCTGGCTTCAAGGTCTTTTGGCACAACTTTCATCAGTGCTTCTACGTTTTTGTTGTAGCTGCTGTCGATATGTTCCGCATGTTCTCTGGCTATTCTCAGCTTATCACGAATATTGCCTGACAGATATTCAGATGACTCCGTATAGCCTGAATATGGGTCATTGTCTTTAACTTTGGCAGGATCTCTGAATATTTCATCACCAAGGTCAGCAATAACCTTTTCAGGCGTAGTGTCTGTGAGCTGTGACATATAGATAATATCGACCTTGCCCAATCTGTCCATTGACACTTGAAGTGCTTCTAGTGCTGTATCAACTTTTGAAACTGGAATATCTGGAAGTATCGTTCTCTTTGTGAATATTGCAGCCTTTTCAACTGTCTTATTTTCCACGTTGACAACTTCAAGTGCTGCTAAAGTATTGTAGTCATCATCATTAGAAAAGCAGCGTGAATTGGCGCTGTCCGTAATGTTTCCGAACTTTGTTCTGAAATTGTCATATGTGCTGTTGAGCTTCTTCTGAAGCTCTGCAAGCTGTTCATCAGTGCAGCCGTCAGCCTGGGCATTGATAAGCTCCATAGTTGCTTGCCTTAGAGTATGAAGCCCTTTCATGCGTTCAAGCGATTTGCCTGTTTCTGTGACCTTGACCATTACTTCATTTTCACGGAAATAAAGATCTCCGTCAACAATGGTATGAGTGAAGTTCCTGACAGTTGGATCAGCAGGGAGTATCTCAGCTGTCCCATTGTCAAGCTCAGTTTCCACAGTATCAATAACGCCGTCTATTTTTGAAATGGCATTTATGAGCTGCTGTGCAAGGGGAGTGTCACTGTTTGCATAGCAGGTCGTTACCTTGCTGTCTGCACCATATTTTCCTCGCATACGCTCGTCCCATGCCATAGTACCAAGTACCATATCAGGGTTATCCACAAAATATTGATTGCAAGGAATGCCGTTGTGTGTTTCTGAAACGTGTACCCAGTCTGGTATAACAGATGTCATTGTTGTTCTTTTTTTCAGAAAGATAATATCTGTTGTAACACTGTCTGCGTCTTTAAACGTTCCAGAGGGAAGTCTTACTGCGCCTAAAAGGTCACAGCGTTCGGCAAGATACTTTCTTGCTTTATCATTTTTCTTGTCCATTGTGAATTTTGAAGTCACAATGGCAACAATTCCTCCAGGCTTTACCTTATCTACTGCTTTTGCGGCGAAATAGTCATGAATTTTGAAGTGGTATTTATCATAGGCTTTGTCTGCAATGCCATAATCTCCAAAAGGTATATTACCTATGACCACGTCAAAGCTGTTATTCTTGAATGTTGTTTTTTCAAACCCTTTTATCTGGATATTATCCTCTGGATAGAGCTGCTTGGCTATTCGTCCTGAAATGCTGTCAAGCTCAACTCCGTAAAGTTTTGAATCTGCCCTCATTTCATCAGGCATTTTTGCAAAAAAGTTTCCAACGCCCATGCTAGGCTCTAGGATGTTTCCACCCTCAAATTGAAATCTTTCCAAAGCAAGATATACGCTGTCTATGACTTCTGGCGGTGTATAGAAGCTTGTAAGTGTAGATGACCGTGCTGCGGTATATTCATCTGCGGTCAGAAGTTCTCTTAAACGAGTCTGCCTTGCTCCCCAACTGTCAGCAGAAACATTCTCATTATCTGCAACAAAAGCCTGAGCAGTTCCGCCCCAACCTGAGTATCTAGCCATTATCTTCTGTTCTTCAGGTGTCGCAAGCCGCTTTTCACTCTCTATTTTCAGCAATGTTTCAATAGCAGCTATATTTGCGTCACAACGAGCAGCAGCTCCGCCCACAACAACATTATCAGGGTCAAAGTGGTATGTGCTTGCTTTGACATTCTTCTTTGGCTTTTCTACCTTTTCAGTTTTGATATCTTCTTGCGGCGTTTCAAAGAGTGATATCTGTTCATCAGATGTAGAAGATATAGGAACGCTTTCAGAAACAGGCGGTGTTGTCTTTTTTTCTTCAGACAGAACATTATCAGCGATTGTAGGCGTTTCATATGGTATAGGTTTTTCGACCTCACCATTTTTTATCGCAAGCATTTTCTTTTCATAATCGTCTATCTGTTCTCTTGTGAAGTAGGCGTTTTCAGGCATTTTCTCATACAGCTCATTGATCTTAGCTATCTGTTTTTCAACTGTTTCCGCCCACAAATGCTTTTCTGCACCTGTTTTCAGATAGTAATCACAATCAAGCTTAAGCCTGCCCAAAAGCTTGTCTATTTCAGGCTGTGTTTCATTTGTAGGTGTAGGCACTTCATCGACCAGTTCTGCCATATGTGCGGCTTTTGCAGCTTCAAGCTCAGGTATGATCGAGCTGTAAATTGAGTATCTTTTCAGAAAATCAATAACGCCGCCGTATCCGTCACCTGCGTCTTGGCGTTCAGTGATCGTTTGTCCGTCAGGCATATTGATAGTAAACTTGACCTTATCATAGCCCATAAACTGTGAGAATTCGTCATCAGCGTCTGCTTCATACCATGCTTTTGCTGAGCCGTATTTCTCTATTGCAGCCTTTGCTCCTGCCACCATTTCACTGTCAGCCTGTTCCATGAGCGTGTCAAATTCTGCAACACTGTAGGTCTTGCCGTCCTCAAAGTAATTACTTTCGCTCCATTCACAGGTTATCGTAGGCTCGGATAATGCAGCAGAGGTCTTGACATCATTTGAACTTATATCTGCACTATTTTCTTGCTTTTTACTCTTGACAATATTGCGACTTTGGTGTATAATAATATTAGAGTCAAGATTGTTTGTTAATTCGGAGTATTGTTCTCCCCATCTCTCAAACATTGCTTGGCTTTTTTGTTTATCACAAAAAAGGAGATTGTCTGATTGAACTATTCTTCTGAAAAACTCAGGGAAATTGTTCCTCCCATACACACTTGTAATGAAATTAGAGCTGACATTTTCAACTTCATATCTTCCCTTGCCGTTTGGCTTTATGCTCGCAATTATCGGATTATCACTCTTGTCAACTTCTGATGTTACAACAATGATACTGTCTTTACGATTTGGCGAATCAATAATCATTACAGGATAAGAGAGAAGCTCTGGCAATCTTTTAATCTGCTCAATTTCAAGACCATGCCGATGATTTCTTTCATCAGGCGGTAAAATTGCATTTTTCAAATGCTTTTGTGTATACAGCATAGGCAGCTGTTCACAACCGACATCAATTAAGATCTGCGGTGTGTCACAAACTTTTAGACTTGTGTAGAATGGTAATTTTCCGCTTAAAGCTTCATCAACCTGCTCGGCAAATGTTTTTTCACTCTTGACAACTCCAGAGGAGTCTGTTATACTGCTTGTAGAGCTATTAGGAACAGCAGGGCGTAGCTGGTTTTCAGCCAAACCTATAATTCTTGATGGTTCTATTTTTTTGTCCTGTTGAGTAACATCTGCTGAGATTGTGTCGGCAGAGTTGTCATGGACTTCAACCGCTTGAACGTTCTTCTTTGAATGCTCTATTACAGCCTTATCAAGATATATCTGAACATCATGTGGATCTATCTGTCCGTCAACTGCCTGATGAAACATCTCAAAGAATGTTTTTATCTCGTCTACAGTTAGCCGTTCATCGACCTCGTTAAGAACAGTAATAGAAATTCCCTCAGAAAAACCCTGCTGCAGCATGGCTTTTTGTTCATCACTATAATCATGGTGAGAGAACATATCTGACAGCTTCAGCCGACCATTGAGCTCATTTACATATGTATAGTAATCATTGAGTATGCCCTTTGGATCGAGTGTTTGCTCAATGACACTCTGAGCATAGTAATCAGATAATAAAGATGATATATGCCGCAGTTCGTCGGGCGAATATCGGACGCTTACCCAATGCCGTATGTTATGTTCACCATTTTGTGCAGCTGCCACCACAGCCTGTTTTAATGCAAGTATCTGTTCTTGCGAAAACTTAAGCTTTATAAGGTCTTGGAGTATATCGTCAACCCTATCAGACGTGCTTTCTTGCTTTGCGGTTTTGGCATTGTCAAGAGCTTCGTTTTTGCGGTCAATGGCGATAACTTCTTTTTCAATTTCAAACAGAGTGTCTTTGGCAGCGTGCTGAACAGCTCTGCTGAAAAGAATCATATCTCTTGCATTTTTGATAAGGTCAAGAGCGCTTACATCAACATCGGCGTGCAGATCTATTTTACCTGAAAGATTACATCTTTGAGAAACAACGAACTGCACCACAGAATCCAGTGAATGGCGGTATATCTCAGCCTGTTTTGTGTCAAGTCCCATTTGAGATATTGCATTTTGTACTGACTCAGCTATAGGCGCAGAATTAAGACTGTTTGCTGTCATTGCTTCGATACATTCTTTGATCGATCCTGCGCTTATATTGTATCGGTTATTAAGCGTATTGAGCAGCTCAGGTGTGTTGCGGTCAGTAAGTGTCCACATCTCAGGCAACTCTTTGCCGCCTGTCTGAGTGACGTCATATAAATATCTGCAAGTGTGATTTTTGCCAAAAACAGCAACGCCGTGAGAGCCACGTCTTACATATCGCCCTAGACGTCCCCATTTCTTATACTCAGCGATCTTTGTTGCGTTTCTATTCTGCTGATATACTAGCACAGCGTCTGAATACGGCTGCTTATACATCTTTGCAGAAAATTTGAGATAATCAATGTATTCCTGCTTATTGTTCCTCAGCTGCTCATTGATTTCAAACCATGCTTGTTTTACAGCTTCATACTTATCGTGCTTATCCATTTAAGTTTCCCCTCTTTTATTTTTCAAGAATATTTAAGAGCCGCTCCAAAAGCGCTTTATTCTTGCCTGTATCTGTCATATTCATGATGTTGAGCGCATATCTTACGCCCTCAACAAATCCTAGATCGTGAGCGTCATCAATTACATTCGCTTGTAGTTCACATTCTTCCTCTTGCAGCTGAATTAATCGCTCTCGCCGCCCTTTGTAGGTTTTCACCCAATGGGTCTGAGCATTGTCTGTTTCGTAATCATCTTGAAATCCTATCATGATTTCTTCCAAGATATCAAACTTAGATTTCTTTGGCGTTTCAGTAATCATTGTGGTTACTCCTCTCGGTTATATAAAAAGAGCGTATGAAATTCTTCACACGCTCAGGTTTACGATTTTAAGTTGTGTGTCACTGTGACACACTTATGTATGTGTAAGTTTATAACTTTGTAAAAAATATTGTATTGACCTTTCAATTTATAATATTTATACTTTATAGATGAAAGGAGGCGTATTTATAATGGACGTTATAAAAGTTATCATAAATAATATTTACAACGACTATAAATTATCGATTTTTGTATTGTTAGCATTATTAATGTGTTCATTTGACAATGATTTAAAATCAATGCTTGATCCGGTAATTTTTAAGGATGTAAGGGTATATCCAATTCTTATGGGTTTGACAGTTCTTGTATACTTGATTACATGGCTATTATTCTGCTGGTGGTTTTTCTTGCACGTTAGTGATATAATTATTTCAATATCACGTAAACATAATGTTGATATGACTATATATGACAAATCCATTGTGAACTTTGATTTAAACCCGTACAAAAAGGTTACTAGATTCCGTCTAGTTAATGCAGTTAAAATGTTATGTTTTCTCGTGATGATTGTGTCATTTCACAACCATTACCAATATATAGTTCATTACCTGCTTTCGCATTTTTGGAAATATCAGCTATTATTTTTAATATTTCCATCTGTTTTAGTGATCTATTTGTTTGTGTTTAAGAAATTCATAAAGAATAAAATTTGATTGTGTTTTTTCTGTAAAATATATTGTTGTCTTATTTCACATAACATGATATAATAATCCAAGAATTTATAGTGAGTTGTATTTTTGGCTAATAACCTTTGTAGGTCTTTTCTTCATCATGATTTTTAAAAACTTCTCAAAACGTGCCGTATCTGCGGCTGTGGCTTTGTAGCGTTTAGGAACATCATGATACAGTTTAAATGTTCGTCCTTTTCCTTTTTGCCCAAGTTCCATGTATTATTTTTCTCCTGTCATGCTTATTAACTGATATCCATTTTCTTTTAAATATCTGGCGATAACATCTTCTTGATTTTCAAAAAACAGCTCTAATGAATTGTCTACCCAATAAGTATCCGTGTCGGGGTCATAAAAGATTGTAAACCTGTAGTCCTCAGCTGCCTTATCTACGCCTTTCATTTTCGCTATCATTTTATCAAAATTGTTATCGCAGCCGTCATAAAATGAAACACCGAGCTTTTCATCATCGCCTCTTTCAAGGCAACCAAGGTCAAACCACTTAGAGTCATCACTTTTATGTATGACGTATATCTTTGTGCTTTTATAATTTGGATAAAATAACAGCAGTTGTTCATGCTCATTAGCCGCATGATATGTCAAGTAGCTCTTACTTTTATAGTGATTTTCCAATCTTTTAAATATGCTCATTTCTCAACTCTCCGAATGATTATTTCTTTTAAGGTGTATCTCCCTGTTAATGCAGCCCTTAAAAGTATCAATATTTGTGAAACAAAAAATACAACGTACAATAGTACTATAAATACATTGTATTTTTGAGGTATAGACCATTCGTTTGAAAAGAAAGAGCAAAGTATTGCAGCTATAGCAATACTTTCAGCAAGAATAGTCAACTCATCTATTAAAATGGACTTTACCGCATATAAAAATCTTTCCTTTTTGCTAGGATACCTGATTTTAAAAGTTACATCATGGAGTTCATTGTCATTATTCACCATTATCACCTCTCTTAGAATATCCTCTACAAATAATTTTCTCGTCATTTAATTTGGCTATAATGTTTCCCTCATATGTGTATTTTTTTGAGAATACATTTATCAATATAGCACACTGCATAAAGCAGAAAATTGCAAACAGAACTATCATAAAATCATTGTTATCACAGTGTTCTTGCGGTAAGATCCAGCCGTTTTCAAAACAAACACATACTAGAATAGCTGAAATGACACTCTTACCAAACAATCTAATTTCATCTTTTAAAACAGATGTTACTGTATAAATTACTCTTTCTTTTTTACTTGGATACTTGAAATTAAAATCGATATTCACATTATTCATTCCCGTCCTCCTCAGCGCCTGCCCCGTTGCAGGCGCTTTCTTCATTATAGATAAATTGATCCCCTTTTTACTGTCTTTTTTCAGACAGTATCAATTATCTTTCTTTTCTTTTTCGGCTGAACATCACGATAGCAAATCCTGCGAGTATGACAACTACACCGCCAAGAACTGTTCTGCCGTCAATGTCATTGTCGGAAGAACCAGTGTTTGGCGTGTCAGGAACTTTTTCATTGAACATATCTGCGTCCACTGTCTGAGCGTAAGTAACAGTAACCTGTTTTGAGTCTGCTACCAAATAGCCGTATGGCACTGTAGAGCCGTCCTCTGTGATAGTGTATGTACCAACTGGAACGCCCTCAAACTTCGCAAGTCCGTCCTTGTCGGTGACGGCTTCAATGCGTATCTCTCTGCCAGTATCGGAAACTCCCGAAAGAATAAATCTGATGCCCTCAACGTTAGTCATATCAGCAGTTTTCTTGTGTACCTTTATAGAGCCTGTCTGCTCGTTGTTGAGTATCGTTGCGTCTATTGTCTGAGCATACTCGACCTTGACTTCCTTTTCATCGGCAACAAGATAGCCATAAGGAACTGTAGAGCCGTCCTCTGTGATAGTGTATGTACCTATAGGTACGTTTTCAAACGTTGCAATGCCGTCCTTATCGGTAACAGCTTCAATGCGTATCTCTCTGCCTGTGTCAGACACACCCGAAAGAATAAATCTGATACCCTCGATGTTTCTCTGTCCCTCAGTAGTCTTATGAACTACGATAGAGCCTGTTTTCTCGATATTCTCAAAAGCGACTTCTGCTGTTTCGTTGTATTCAACTGTTACTTCCTGCTCATC
>UMLD01091350.1_pt1 | contig 11142 bp, 8 predicted proteins | sample 1966491 | NCBI WGS metagenome assembly UMLD01 (sample SAMEA4836191, study PRJEB28245) | human gut metagenome | biome: gut microbiome; material: fecal sample | place: Denmark | collected 2008
TGTCCTTAGGAACCTATACTGCTTATCTTACCCCAAAATGCCGGGAAAGTAAAACTTTAGAAGCGTTCTGTAAGATTTTTCTGGATTTTTTGTAGCCTTTTTGTAACATTTTTCAGACTTGCCAATAAGGAATCCCTATGGTATGGTGGTATTAAAAGTAAGTTTTCTTCTTTCAAAAAATCTTATAGACCCGTCAGTGGTCAAAGTTTCCCCTTATTATTTTTTATATGGAAAATATTTGTTTTTTTGTGTCGTTTTATTTTATTTTTACATTTATTTTGCAACAGAAAGGAGATTTATGGAGTTAAAACAAAATAATATGACCAGCAACTATTTTTCGGAGGAGTATTTAATGAATACTGTGTCGAGATTCTGGAAAAAATTTGTTGCGGAAGAAATTTCATATGGAAATACGGTAGCGGCTGCGCCGGGGAATGTGGCTGTGGCAATACCTGCTTCCGGAAAGCGAAATTATAAGGATCTGGTGTTCCGGAAAATATTTCATGACAAGGAGAAGCTGCTCTCGCTGTACAATGCGCTGAATCACTCGCATTATGAAGATCCGGAGCTACTGCATATTACAACTTTGGAAAATGCGGTTTACCTAAGCTTACAGAACGACCTGTCATTTGTGGTGGATTTTGATCTATGGTTTTTTGAGCACCAGTCCACCTTGAATCCCAATATGCCGTATCGCTTTTTGCTGTATCTGGCAAGTGAATATTCAAAGATGAGCACAGATAACCTGCTTTATTCCAACAAGTTACAGATACTGGATACTCCACATTTTGTAGTGTTTTATAACGGAACGGATCCTCTCCCAGAATACAGCACCCTGAAGCTGTCCAGTGCCTACCGGAATAAGGAAGAGATTCCTCAGCTTGAATTACAGGTACAGATAATCAATATCAATCTCGGGTTCAACGCCGAGCTGATGGATGCCTGCCAAATTTTAAAGGAGTATGCTCAGTTCGTTGCAGAAGTCCGCAAGCAGGCAAAAGTGTATCCAAATCGACAGGCCATCGTTCAGGCAGTGGATGTGTGTATTAAGAAAGATATTTTGAAGGAATTTTTGCTTGAGAATAAGAAGGAGGTTATTGATATGGTGTTTTTCGAATATGATGCTGAGGCGGAAAAGAGAGTTATTTACAGGGATGGCGTAGAGGAAGGCAGAGCTAAATCGATTGTTCAATTATGCAAAACCTTTGGTATGTCAAAGGAAGATATCATCCAAAAATTAGAAAATGATCTCTCTATCCCTCCGAAAGCTGCTATTGACTATTATGAAAAGTATTCAAAGGAATTGGAAATAAGCTGTTAACAGCACAAATTCATCGATTTCCTACATTTATCTAAAGTTTTACAGGAAGTCCTTATGATGGCTTTACAAGTGCAAAAATATTAGAAAGTAAAAGGGCAGCCCGTCATGGACTGCCCTTTGGTTCTTACATAACTCTTACAGATATGGTTCGTTCCTCTTAGGAAACAACCTGATCTCAGCTTAAGCTTACTGTAACAGAGACAGTACGCCCTGGTTAGCCTGATTGGACTGAGCCAGCATAGCCTGACCTGCCTGAGCCAGGATGTTGTTGTTGGAGTACTTAACCATCTCAGTAGCCATATCGGTATCACGGATCTGGCTCTCTGCGCTGGTGGTATTCTCAACTACGTTGTCCAGGTTGTTGATGGTGTGCTCAAGTCTGTTCTGAACAGCACCAAGTGCGGAACGCTGAGTGGATACTTTCTGGATAGCTTCCTTGATTGTTTCAACTGCATTCTTGGCATTAGTATCATCTGCACCATCAACTTTCAGGTTCTTTACACCCAGTCCATCAGCACTCATGGTATCAATCTTTAAGGAAATCTGATTATTGTCAGTTGCATCTGCACCAACATGAAGTTTAAGTGTTAAAGCTCCCGTATCAAAGGTTTTAGAATAATCAACCATCTTAGCAACATCATCCTGTGTTGCAAGGTTTCCATTAATGTAAAGACCGGAGTTAGCCTTAAGAGTTCCATCATTGTTAATGTAATTACCAAGACCATTTGCAGCTATTTCATTACCATCTTTATCAGTAAACTGTGTTGTTCCCTTGGTAGTAACTTTATCAACATCTGTTACTTTACTATCACCTGCCAAGATTCCTGGTTTAATAGATGCATAGTACTTCGTAATATCCTTAACTAAGCTACCTTCTTTGTATTCATTACCATCTTTGTCGTATACGGTAGTTCCAGTCTTTACCTGATCATACTCTTCAGCGGTTGGATTCGCTTTTTCAGCTGCTTCGTACAAGCCATCCGTTCCTTTAGTCAAAGTGTAGTATTTTGTGGTGCCCGTTGCATCCTTTACAGTACCTTTTGCAGAAACGAAATTTCCAGTTGATGTATCTTTGGTATATACATCTTCAGTAATCACGTTTACTTTAGTAGTTTCTGCGTATGTATCATGCTCTGCAGTGGTAATTTTCTGACCAACCTGTACACCATCTTTGCTGGTATAATAATCATGATTTGCAATATCTACAGCAGATTTGTAGGAACCTTTTTTCAAAGTATTAACTTTACCATTTTCTACATAGTAAAGATCCTGATTGGTTACTTCTACTTCCTTGTATTGGAAATTGGTCGCCTTATCGCCAGACTTGTCACCCTTCAGCAGATAGGTTTCATTAAACTTAGTGGTTTCAGATACACGGTCAATTTCTGTTGTTAACTGATCGATTTCATTCTGAATGTAAGTTCTATCTGTCTCAGAATTTGTTCCGTTTGCTGACTTTACAGCCAGCTCGTTCATTCTCTGAAGCATGTCCTGAACTTCGTTCAGGGCACCTTCAGCGGTCTGTACTGCGGAAATACCATCCTGTGCGTTCAGGGAAGCCTGTGTCAGACCTCTGATCTGCTTTCTCATCTTCTCACTGATGGACAGGCCTGCTGCATCATCAGCTGCACGGTTGATCTTATAACCGGAAGAAAGTTTCTCGGTGGATTTTGCCTGAGAAGCGGTGGTTAAGCCTAACATTCTGTTAGAGTTCATAGCTGTAAGATTGTGTTGTACTACCATAATAATTTACCTCCTTGTATTACTGCCCAATTCCTTTTGCGGCAGTGTGCGTATCTGTATTGTTATTGAGAAATCCTTTTCTCCCAGATACTTGTTGTTAGTTTTTATAGTAACCGGAGTAGGAGCTTCCCTGTCGGGCCCTGACAGAGCCGCTCTTCCTCCGGTTATTACCGTATGAAATTATTTGTCCGCATTTCCCTTTGTGATGATCACGTTGGATTTTTTGCGATACTTCTCCGGGTGCTCTTCTTCCGCATAATATTTAGGAAGCTTCGCTCTCTCCTCCGGATCTGTGATCTGGTTCTCTAATACCGTGCTTCGCACGATGTTCACCTCTTTCGGTGCATCGATCATGATGCGGAGATGATTCTTGGTTCCTCCCAGGAACACGATCTTGATATTGTCATTGATCATCAGGTATTCTTCCGGACTAACGGTCAGACGCAGCATAATTGATAACCTCCCTGTTTTTATTCAGCCTTCCTTGCCTGCTGGTTTGCACTGATGCAACATTTTATTATGGAATGTTGCATTTTCCTAATTCATTTATTCCATCAAGGAGGCCATTATGAGCACGACACAACCTATCCGCAGCAAACAGCTTCTACACGATTTCAAAGAGTACTACCTTACCAAACAGCCCAACTCCCGGAATTACACTCTCATCCTGATCGGTCTGAACACCGCTCTCCGCATCAACGACATCCTTCATCTCACCTGGGGAGATGTCTATTGCACAGAACACAGCCGCTTTTACACCCATCTCCTGATCACGGAGAAAAAAACGGAAAAAGAAACCAGAATCCTGATCAACAGAGAACTTCAGGAAACATTACTGTCCTACCGAAAAACACAGACTTCCATAGCCGACACAGACTACCTCTTCCCCAGTCCCAGAAAAGCTGATTCCCCGCTCTCCCGATACCAGGCCTACCGCATTGTCCGTAAGGCTGCAGAAGCCGTAGGGATCGAAGATGTGATCCGGTGCCATTCCCTGCGGAAGACCTTCGGCTACCATGCATGGAAAATGGGAACACCACCCGCATTGCTGATGGAAATCTACAATCATTCTTCTTTTCAGATCACAAAACATTATCTGGGAATTGAACAGGATGACAAAGATGCCGTATTCCGCGATATACAGCTATGATATGTGTTGTGCAAAAACATTATAGTGATATATATAGTTTGGAATAACGATTTTTATAAAAAAGACTAAAGTTTTCTCATGGTCAGCCGAAATATGTAGTGCAAGACAAAATGCAACATTCCATAATAGAATGTTGCATTTTCTATTTTAATCTATTCATTTCTGTGGTATTCTTTTAAAGACTGCATATCGCTTTTTTCGACAAATATTTCTCTTTTATTGAAACATATACAGTCAGAATCAGGAGTACACATGAAAAGCTTTATATGTCAAATGTTCTATAAGCAGCGGGCGGCATTCGAGCAAAGCTGCGCTTCCAGAGGCAAAGAGTATCCTCTTCCGGAAGACGTTTTCCTACAATCGGATATTTTCTATGACGAGAAGCATGTTCCGGCACATCGTCTGGATGTCTACCGTCCCAGGGGACGGGACGGAGAGATTCTTCCGGTCATCGTCAACGTACATGGCGGAGGCCTCCTCATGGGGAACAAGGAGTTCAATCGTCCCTTTTGTGCCTCCCTTTGTGAGGCGGGGTATCTGGTATTCAGCATTGAGTACCGGCTGATACCGGACTGTCTCTTCTATGACCAGCTGGCTGATCTGCATCTGGCACTGGATTTTATCCGGGATCATCTGACGGAATACGGCGGTGACATTTCCCACATATATGCCTGCGGCGACAGCGGCGGTGCCTGTCTGTTGACTTATGGAATCGCCATGCAGCGAAGCACTGCACTGGCACAGGCTGCCGGAGTAACCCCTTCTGACCTGCCAGTCCGGGCACTTGGTCTGGTCAGCGGTATGTTCTATACGAACCGCCTGGATCAGATCGGACTTTTCCTCCCCAGATATCTCTACGGCCGGCATTATAAAAAAAGTGCTTTTGCCCCCTATGTATCTCCGGAGCACCCGGACATCGTGACCAGCCTGCCACCCAGTCTCCTGATTACCAGTGACAACGATAATCTTCAGAGTTATACTCTGAATTTTGAAAAGGCTCTGCGCAGACATCAGATGCCCCATAAACTGATCAACTACCCGAAGGATCCCCGCCTGACCCATGCGTTCAGCGCTTTTTACCCGGAGCTTCCGGAAAGCAGGGAAGTGATCCACCATTTGATTCATTTTTTTGAACATACCGGAGAGGACTGTAAAGGAGGATATGTATCATGACATACGACGAAAATGTTTTCAAAGAAAAAGCTAATCGGAAAGCCCGTAAGATCTGGATCGTTTTTGCTGTTTTACTGAGTGCCAACTATGGCTCCGATGCGTCCGGGGGATTATATCCCACCACTTCTTACCTTATTTTTCTGGCATTGTGCTGGCTGCCTCTGATCTTTGGCGAAGTGCTGTTACACGTAAAAGGCTGGGCAACGGAGCTCTACCGCTACGATCTGGTCATCGGTTACGGCATCTTCTACACTTTTGTCATCTGTACTACAGCTTCCCCGATCGCTTTCACCTATATCCTGCCGGTGACAAGTCTACTGGTACTGTATAAGAACCGGAAATTCATGATTAACTGCGGTATCGCCAATGCTCTGATCATCGTCGGTGCAGCCGTCTATCGCTATATGCTGGGCTTCAACAGTGCTTCCGATATGAAGAATTATCAGTTACAGCTGTCCTGTATCGTCCTGTGCTACATCTGTTATGTCATGTCCATCCGTCATCTGAACGAATCCGACGGTGCCATGACCGACAGCATCAAGGCTGACCTGCACAGAGTCGTAACCACTGTAGAGCAGGTTAAGTCTTCGAGTAATATCATTCTCGATGGCATCACAGTCGTAAGAGAGCTGGCTTCCGAGAATAAGCATGGCTCCGATATCGTCATGCTGGGTATGAATGAGCTGACTGACAACAACAATATGCTGCAGGATCGTACCACATCATCCACACAGATGACCTCCGATATCCGCGCCCAGGTAGAAAATGTGGTAGCTCTGATCGGAGAAATGATCACGCTCGTCGAAAAAACGCAATCCCATTCCGGCGTCAGCGCAGAAGACCTGAAGAGTCTGGTGAATACCGCTGCTACCATGTCACAGCTGTCCACCGAGCTGGAAAATGTTCTGGAGAATTTCCGTCAGGAATTCGAAATGGTAAAACAGGAGACCGGCACCATAGAGAAGATCACAAACCAGACGAATCTGCTGGCATTAAATGCTTCCATCGAAGCTGCCAGAGCCGGGGAAGCCGGCAAGGGCTTCGCTGTCGTAGCGGATCAGATCCGTACCTTAAGCACTGAGACCCACGCTTCCTCTGAGCAGATCAGGAATGCTCTCTCCCGGCTGGATGCTACCTCCGCGAAGATGACCTCTTCCATTGAAGAGACATTAAAGCTGATCCAGATCACTCTGGAAAAAGTAACGCAGACCGGAGATAACGTAAATCAGATCGCTTCTGATTCCGTGCAGCTGGGCAATCACATTCAGGTTGTAGATAATGCCATTAAAGAAGTAGAGAGCTCTAACACTCAGCTGGTATCCAACATGGAGCAGGTATCTAACATCGTGGATACCATTACAACCTGTATCACGCATTCCAGCCGTACCAGTGAACGGATGCTCAGCAAGTATCAGGAAACAGCAGACAATATCAATACCATCGAAGATGTCATGGAGAACATGATGTGTGATCTGGGTATTGGTGGTTTCATGGGTATTGAAGACGTCAAGCCCGGCATGAAGATCGACTTACAGCTAGTTGATCAGAAGGATGACAACTATCTTGGGGAACTGATCGAGCAGATTCCGGAGGGACTGCTGGTATCCTGTCAGAAGAAGTTGACGATTAACGGGTCTGCTTCCTGTATGCTGCAGGTCACCGCAGGTAATATCCTGTACTGTTGGGACAAAGCCACCATTTCTCCTGCTCCTGAAAATGGTGAACATGCTTTCAAGATTACCATTACTACCAGACCCAGGATCAACAATAGACGCAAATACCCTCGTATGGATCTGAATAATACCTGTACTATTAAGTTCAAAAATTCCGATACGGAATATGCGGCTACCATGGAAAATATCAGTGCCAACGGATTCGCCTTCCTGGCCACAGACAAGATATTCACCCAAAGCAAAAATGCAGAAGTCATTATCACGATCCATGATTTTGCTCTGTCGAATCATAATGTGCTGGAAGGTCGCATCATCCGCTGTTCCGACGACAACGGACTGTATATCGTCGGATGCCAGATGCCGGAGGATAATTTCTATATCCTGGAATATGTAGAAAATAACTTAAATAAATAGAATTCCTGTATGAAACCAAGGCACCAAAAAAGCCCATTCATATTCAAATGAATGGGCTTTTTTAATGTTGTTCTTTACGGTTTCAATAGCCGGGCGATCAGCCCCTCGACCTCCTGGAGCTGTTCTTTTGTGCTCTCTTTGTGGCTTTCCTTGCGGTATTTTGACGGAGACATGCCCTTCATGGCATGGAATGCCTTGGTAAATACCAGCGCATCACTATATCCACAGGACAGGGCAATACTCTCAATCGGATAATTGGTGGATTCCAGCAGCTCTCTCGCCTTGGTGATACGGAAGGTGGTGAGGAACTGCTGAGGCGACATTCCCAGATAATTCTGGAACAATGTATATAAATAACTGCGGTTGATACACACATAATCCGCCACATCCGTGACCTTGATAGGGTTACAGTAATTACTCTGGATAAAAGATACCGCTTTTTTCACATACTGGTTCCCCTTATCCTCTTCCTCTCTGGCTACCACACCGGCGCTGTCCGCGATCACAGACAGGAATACTCCCAGCAGTCCGTTCCGGCGCAGATCATCCGCGATTCCAAAGGTATTGTGTTCCATCATATCACGGACAATCGAATACAGCTCCTCTGATTTATCACAGGAAAAAATAGGATGCCTGTCTGACAGTCCCATGCTATGTAAATACTCTTCCGCGCGGCTCCCGGCAAATCCCACCCACAGATAACTCCAGGGGTCCTTCGCATCCGCCTGATAGAAAGCCAGTTCGTTGGGCTGGATCAGAAATCCGTACCCTGCTTCCAGCCGGTATTCCTTGTCATGGAACCGGAAATGCCCCTTGCCGCTTAAGACATAGTGGATCAGGTAGTGCGGCTTGGATGCCGGTCCGAAGCTGTGCAGTGCTTCCGTCTGAGAGCACCCGCAGCAATTCACATACAGACTTCCTGTTTTGTCATTGATAAAGTCCAGCTTAAATGCTTTTTCCATGGCAATTCCTATCCTTTCCCATCGGTCAATTCACTATAATCCCGCCGTCCTCATCAAATGTCACACAAAAAGCACTGCTGTATTCGTTCATACGCTGCAGGATCCTCTGTTTATCCTCCCCCGTTGCCGGCGTAGGTCGGAAATCATTCCTTGTTTTGACAGAACTTACCATACAGGGAATGATCCGGGCGTTCTGATCCTCCACCTTTTCCCCGTTCTCAAAAGTAAAGGTCTGCTGGAAGATCATGGTGTCCTTGTCCTCCGGATTCCGGTTGGCTCCGAAGCAGAAATTTGCCAGACTGTAGATAATATATCTGCCCTTGTATTCCTCGATTCCCTGCAGGACATGGGGATGATGACCGATGACCAGATCCACACCCCAGTCAATGCATTTCCTGCCAAGCTGTTGCTGATAATTTTCCGGATAATTGTCTTTTTCAATACCCCAGTGACAGCAGGCGAGGATCAGATCCACGTTCTGTTCCTGCAACACTTCGATATTATTCTGAATCAGTTTCTCCGCCTGTGCGCCCCATTCCACTTCATTGACGGAGATAATGCCGATCTTCAGATTCCGCTCTCCGCCGTGGGCTGCCGCACTGTCCGGGATCTCATAGATGCCTACATTTTTATCATAGGCATAGACAATGCCCTCCTGCTCCAATGCCGCCACTGTATCCCGACTGCCCTGTTCTCCGTAGTCCAGTCGATGATTATTCGCAAAACTGACCGCCTCAATGCTGCCTAAGGTCAGCAGATGGGCATACGCCGGATCTCCCTTGATGCAATAGGTCTGCTCCTCACGCATATGTTCCGATGTGGTCAACGGTCCTTCGAGATTCACGATGGTCATATCATCCGCCTTGAAAATATCTCTCACATTCTCGAAAAAATATCCCTCATCCTCCGCCTGATCGTATGCCTGACGGAAGGAATAGCTGTAATCCTGTTCCTGATGATTGCCCAAAGTTACATCCCCTGCCGCGGAGATCGTGATCGTGCAGCGTTCCCCCATCAAAGTATCCGAAGCTCCGGACTGTCCCGATTCCGGCAATGCAGTATTGTCACCGCCCTTCCCACCTGGCAGAACGATCTCCCCGATATTATCCCCGGGCTGATCGTCCTGCGGTCCGGTATGGTAACCACCGATCGGCTGCGCCAGTTCTTCCACCCCGGGAATACAGACCTGCTGTGTCAGATCATCCCCACAGCCGCTAAACGCTATTACACTGACCGCACAAACCAGTGCCACAAACCGCTTTTTCCTCTGCCCCATAAACACTCTCCCTCTGTTACAAAGAAATCCCTTAGCCCTCTCCTAAATCAGTCTTAATTTTCAGAAGCCGCTGTCGCAGTGCTGTCTCCCGTTCCATACAGATTCTCCTGCAGGAATTTCTTATTCGCCTCGAAATCCACCTCCAGCACAGACATTTTACGATGGGTCGCATCCTTATACGTGCCTTCAATGGGAATACTGTTCTGTATAATATCGTATGTCAGAATCTTCGGTGCCATGAGGCTTAACCGGTAACACTCCGCCTGGGTCAGGTTCGTGGTGAGATTCGGCATGAGTCCGTCGATCAGTCCCTTCGGATTCGTGAGTACACCCTTAGGCAGCTTATGAATGACCTCTGTCAGCACTTTTCTCTGTCGCTCAGTTCTGCCGAAATCCGTACCGATATAACGGTTTCTGCAATATGCCAGCGCCTGAGGACCGTTCAGATGCACCATACCTCCGGACAGGTCATCGAAATAGTCCGTTCCCTCCGGTCTGCCCAGCAGGATATTATATTCTACCAGGTAGCCGTTCACGTATTCCACTTCTTTACCGGTCAGCTCCAGATCCACGCCGCCCACGGCATCTACCAGATTTGCAAATGCCTCAAAATTCACCAGCACATAGCGGCTGATATGAATGTCAAAATTCTGCTCGATGGTCTCCATCAGCAGTTCTGCACCGCCGTAGGAATATGCCGCATTCAGACGATTGTCCTTATATCCCGGTATCTCTACATACATGTCACGGAGCAGAGATGTCATATATATCTTTTTCGTCTTGTTGCTGATAGACAGGAGGATCATGGCATCGGATCTGCCATCCTCCCCGTTCTCACGGGAATCGTTACCGATCAGGAGAATATTCGTGACGCCTTCTTCCTTCATGGGAGAGCTTGCCACGGATTCGATCTCTTCATAATTCATCTCGGCATAGACCTTGCCCACCAGGACGTACAACCCTGCTGCCAGAAATACGAGGATCAGCGCCACTGCGATCAGGAAGCGCTTGAAGCCGGATTTTTTCTTTTTTCTGCCGCTCCCGGCTTCCTTTTTGTTTCCTTTTCTGCTCTTCTTATCCGTTTTCGTGTCTATCTCCTCACGCTTCCCTGCTTTTCTTCCGGAGCGATTTTTTTCTCTGTGATCTTCGTAGTCCTCGTATTCGTCCGCATAGTCCTCCCTTCTGCTACGCCGAGGTCTATCAGATGCCGCCTGTCTGCGACGATCTGCATTACTGTTACTACGGCCACCACTATTACGATTCTCTGAAGTCTTACGCGTCGTCTCTCTGCGAGCCGCCTGTCTCTTACGATACGCGGGATCATCCCAATCCTCCGCGTAATCATCCGCTCTTGCTCGTCTTCCGGATCCGATCACATCCAGTTCCTCCTCATCCTCGTCATTCTCAGTCATGTCAAACATCTGTGGAGC
>UMLD01028984.1_pt1 | contig 11136 bp, 10 predicted proteins | sample 1966491 | NCBI WGS metagenome assembly UMLD01 (sample SAMEA4836191, study PRJEB28245) | human gut metagenome | biome: gut microbiome; material: fecal sample | place: Denmark | collected 2008
GATCCGGCAGCTCTACCGGAATCCGGCGGTCAAAACGTCCCGGACGAAGCAGAGCCGGATCGAGGGATTCCGGACGGTTGGTCGCCGCCAGAATGACAACACCCTTCTTACCGTCAAAACCATCCATCTCAGTCAGAAGCTGGTTCAGCGTCTGCTCGCGCTCGTCATTGCCGCCCATGCCGGCGCCGTCACGCTTCTTACCAATCGTATCGATCTCGTCGATAAATACGATACACGGCGCTTTTTCATTGGCCTGTTTAAATAAATCACGCACCTTCGCCGCACCCATGCCGACAAACATCTCAACAAATTCCGAACCGGAGATCGAGAAGAACGGAACGTGTGCTTCCCCGGCAACAGCCTTCGCCAGCATCGTTTTACCGGTTCCTGGAGGTCCGACTAACAGGGCGCCCTTCGGCAGCACCGCACCGATCTCCGAGTATTTTTCCGGCTTATGCAGGAAATCGACAATCTCTTTTAATGCATCTTTCGCCTCTTCCTCGCCAGCCACATCTGCAAATGTGATACCCGTCTCGGATTCTGCATAAATCTTCGCATTCGACTTGCCAAACGTCATTGCGTTGCCAGGTCCGCCACCCATCCGTTTCATCAGCGAGCGTCCCATGAGCTGTCCGATTCCCACAAAGAGAATCAACGGCAGGATCCAGGTCAACAGGAAATTCAGCAGCGGTGACGCCTGTGTGTTGATCTCCGCACTGTATTTCACGTCCTTACCTTCCAGCAGGTCATACAGGTTGACACCCGGAATCTCGCCGGTTTTGTAGGTAACATTCCACGCTGTGTTTTTATTGTCATTTTTCAGCGTATAAATGATCTCATTGTTCGTCGTCACATACACTTCATCGACATTATCTTCCTTCAACTGATCGCTGAACTGGTCAAACCGCACCTGCTGCGTCCGATCCATCATAGATGGAAAGAGGAAAATATTTAACAGCATGACAATCAGCATAACCAATCCATAATAATATAAAAATGATTTTCTGGGCGGCTGCTTTCCGCCGCCGTTCGTGTTCTCTACCATAGATTGTTCTCCTTATTGTGAGTCTGTGACAGATGGTTTCTGTGTTTCTGTCACATCGTTTCGTGATACATTAACATATACAGCATTCTTTGTTATTTGTCAATCCACAATAGTAAATATTTATTTACTTTTTATATTTGTTGACCTTTTTGTCTGGATGTGCTAGAGTACAAGTAAATTGATGTTTCCTTGTTTGCAATTTATGTTTGTGAAATGGACCGCATTTTATTACTTTGATATTTAAATTTGGAGGTTTTCCTATGAATCCAGGCAAAAAAAATTCAAATCTTTTAAAAAACACCGGTATCCACTTCCTGGAGTTTGCACTCGGCTTTCTCTCCCTGGCGAAATGCCACTACCAGCCAAGCCATGATATGAAAGTCAACTCGCTTCCATTTTTTGCCCTGATCGCGCTCGACAGCTGGGCAGATCAGGACTATACCATGTCTGAGCTAGCGGACAAGCTGAGTATCACAAAGCAGCAGCTCTCCCATATGATCAAGGTTCTTGAGGAACGCGGTCTGGTCGAGCGGATCCATGATACAGCCAACCGCCGCCGCGTCTACATCCGCATCTGCGATTCCGGCCGTGAGATGATGAACCAGATGAAGCAGGAAATGCTGTCTTCCACCCTGTTTGGGCTGCGCGCTTACACCCCGGAAGAACTGGCATCGATGGACGAGTGCCTGTGCCGCCTGATGGAATTAATGAAGAAATTCAACTGTGAAACCGATGAACCTGCGAAGAATGTATCCGTATGATAAAGACACCGGAGACACTCCGCGCTTACACTTATGCGGTACGGCAGTATTTTACCTATTACCGTGACATTACCTACCCCAATTTAAAGCTATACAAAATCTTTCTGCTCGAGCACTACAAGCCGCAGACCATCAACCAGCGGATCCGGGCTTTGAATGCCTACCTGGATTTTAAAAAGCTCTATCCCGGGCATCTTCCCATGGTAAAAATCCAGCAGAAAACCTATCTGGATCACATGATCAGCGAGGCGGATTATGAATACCTGAAACGCTGCCTGCTTCGGGATGAACGGTACACTTACTATTTTCTCATCCGTTTCATGGCGGCAACCGGCGTCCGGGTCAGCGAGGTGATTCAGTTTCAGGCAGAAGATATTTTCTCCGGCTATAAGGACATCTATTCCAAAGGAAATAAAGTCCGGCGCATCTACATCCCACAGTCACTCCGAACCGATACCCTCAAATGGCTTTCCTTTCTCCACAAATCCCACGGTCCCATCTTCCTCAACCGCTTCGGTTCCCCCATCTCTCCAGGCGGCATCCGCAGCCAGCTCAAAACCATCGCCCTCTCCTACCACATGACACCGGAAATGGTACATCCACATGCATTCCGCCACCGGTTTGCCAAGAGTTTTATCGAAAAATGCGGCGATATTTCCCTGCTGGCGGATCTGTTAGGACACGACAGCATCGAAACAACCCGGATTTACCTGATGAAATCGAGTCAGGAACAGCAGACGGTGATTGACCGGGTGGTGACGTGGTAGGCACAGGCGTGTGAAAACCATAAAAGGGGAAAGAACTGCCATTTTCCACAATTCTTTCCCCTTTATTATAGATTTATTTTTTCTCTGCTTCCACAATCACGAGCTCATATGGCAGTGCTTCCTCAGCGCTATCGGTTCTAATGTTTTTAACTGACCATTCTACCGCATTCTCTTTTTTCTCCTGCTTCCCACTATCCAGCTTTTCTTGGAGTGCATCTGTATTTTCTTTCTCTTCTTTCTGCTTATCCTCCTTCTCCTTCATTTTTTCCGTATCCGACGTCTCTTCCAGCTTTGTCTCAGCATTCTGTTCCGCCTTCTTTTCAGAATCTTCCTCCCTCTTCTCTGTTTTAGCCTCCGTTTCCTGCTCCATCTCTTTTTCTGTTTTCTGCTGTTCTACTAATAAGACGATGGAAGATTTCATTTGGTTTTACATATTTACAATTTTTTTAACAACTTTTCTTTCCAAATAAACATTTTTCAAAACGGAAGTTAGAAGAACCAGATGAATAATAGAAAACGCATAAAGATATTACAGGCATAAAAAAAGCCCGGCAGAAAGAAAATGTTCTATGACATTCTCTCCCTACCGGACTTTTCCTAATATTAAATTTCCTTACAGCACCTTACTCAAAAATGCCTTCAATCTTTCGCTCTTTGGATGCTCAAAGAACTCCTTCGGTTCGTTTTCTTCGATGAAGTTGCCGCCCTCCATGAACATGACGCGGGTTGCCACCTCGCGGGCGAAGCCCATCTCATGGGTGACCACGACCATCGTCATGTGTTCCTCGGCAAGCTGGCGCATTACGTTTAATACCTCGCCTACCATCTCCGGGTCAAGCGCAGAGGTTGGCTCGTCAAAGAGCATCACATCCGGATGCATTGCCAGGGCGCGGACGATCGCCACGCGCTGTTTCTGACCGCCGGAAAGCTGTCCCGGATAGGCGGATGCCTTTTCCTTTAATCCGACACGCTCCAGAAGTTTCAATGCCTCCGTCTCCGCCTCGTCCTTCGGGCGTCCGAGCAGTTTCATCGGTGCCAGCGTCATATTATCAAGAATCGTCATATGCGGGAACAGGTTGAACTGCTGGAATACCATTCCCATTTTCTGACGGAGTTTGTCAATGTTTGTCTTCGGATCCGTGATATCCGTTCCCTCAAAATAGATGTGTCCGCCGGTCGGAGTTTCCAGCAGGTTCATGCAGCGCAGAAATGTGGATTTACCAGAACCGGATGGTCCGATCACGCAGACAACATCCCCCTTGCGTATCTGGGTGGAAATATTGGTCAGGACCTTTAAATCACCGAACGCCTTGGAAAGGTCATTGATGTCAATTATCACTTCTCCGTTTTGTACGTTATCGTTCATTCTTTCTCAGGCTCCTTTCCAGATTCTGTGCAAAGTGGTTGAAGATCATCGTCAGCGCCAGATAAACAGCTGCCACGATCAGAAGCGGTGTCCACGCGTCATACGTTCTGGAACGGATGATATCGCCGCCCTTTGTCAGATCCTGCACCGCCACGTAACCGGCTACCGAAGTCTCTTTCAGAAGAACAACAAACTCATTGCAGAGCGCCGGAAGTACGTTTTTAAACGCCTGCGGCATAATGATATAACGCATCGTCTGGACATAGTTAAAGCCAAGGCTTCGACCTGCCTCCATCTGTCCCTCGTCGATCGACATGATACCGGAACGGAAAATCTCCGCTACATATGCCGCCGAGTTAAGACCAAACGCGATCACACCGACAAAGACGCCGGCAAATACACGCGATACAAAAATACAGTAATAGAAAATCATCAACTGGATGACAACCGGCGTTCCCCGGATGACCGTCAGATATACCTGGCAGACACCATTTAAAAATTTCATTTTACCGGTTTTGTCGTGAGTCGCACGGACAATCGCAATCAGCAGACCAAGGGCAATGCCGATCAGGGTCGCAAATAACGTGATGATCAGGGTATTTTTTAGGCCCCCTGTCAAATACTGCCACCTGTCATCCTTGATCAGGTTTAAATATAAGGCCTGCTTGAGTTTCTCCAATCCGTTTTCCTCCTTGTAAGATGATATAGACCCGAAAAAGGGCTGCTGCCGAATTTCATCTTTTTCATTCTGCAGCAACCTTTTTCTTAATCAAACAGATGTAGCTTTTTCTGTCAAATTATTCAGCGGTAATGTATTTTGCAACGATCTCGTCCAGTTTTCCAGACTCTTTCAGGTTTGCGATGGATGCGTTGATAGCGTCCAGAAGCTCTGTATTGCCCTTCTTAACTGCGATTGCGTACTCTTCTTCTGCGTACGGTGTTTCCAGAAGCTTTAAGCCTTCATTCTCGTCTACAAATACCTGTGCCGGTTTGTTGTCAATGATAACTGCATCGATCTTGCCAGTAGACAGTGCCTGTACTGCATCTGCGCCCTTGGAAAATCTCTGTACGCTCTCCTCGCCGAAATCATCGGTGGAGTACAGGTCTCCGGTGGTACCCTGCTGAACGCCGATCTGCTTGCCCTTTAAATCATCCAAGGATGCGATGTCGCTGTCCTCTGTTACGATAACAGACTGAACGCCGGTTGCGTAAGTGTCAGAAAAATCCACCTGAGTCTGACGGTCCTCGGTAACAGTCATGCCTGCTGCTGCGAAATCAGCTTTGCCGGACTGAACCTCCGGAATGATAGAATCGAACGCTACGTCGGTGATTTCCAGAGATGCTCCCATATCCTCGCAGATAGCGTTTGCAATATCTACGTCGATACCTACGATATCATTTCCATCGTGGTACTCATACGGTGCGAACTCAGCGTTGGTGGACATGATCAGAGTTTTTCCTGCAAATGCGCTGTCGCCAGCTTCTGCTGCCTCGCTGCCCTCTGCTGCCTCTGCGGTTGTCTCCTCATTCTCCTCTGCGGCTGCGGTTGTCTCTGCCGGTTTGGAAGAGCATGCTGCTAACGATGCTGCCATAGCAGTTGCCATAGCGATTGCTGCTAATTTCTTTTTCATAATAAATTCCTCCTCATTTCTATTCGCTGCTTTTGTATTTTTATGCAGTAAATACGAATATTCTTACTTTTATTATTGTATCTAGGAATACATTATACCGCATTTTTATAAATAATCAAGCCTGAATTCCTGTTTTTTACAGGGTTTTGTATGATTATGCATTCTTTTCCAATTTGTACGGTTCCAGTTACGGACAGATCTTGTTGTTAATTCTTGGCACGGGAGTTTAATAGTTGCATAATCAGGTTAGTGAAATTTTGAAAGTAAATGAAAGCAGATGACAGCTCGAAGAATGTTTCCGGTTTCCGAACGGATTATCAATTCATAACGAACAGTAAAATGAGAACAATTCCAAAAATGGACAAGGAAGAAAAAAATACTATAGTCTGCAACAGCAACAAAAATCGCTGCACCCCAGCAAATACAAGGGTTACAGCGATTTTATTTTCACTCAACTGCCAAAGACTGGATATATTTTTTTCAATAATCCAAATTTTTGTTTTTTCTGTGTTTCCTGTTTTCAAACTTCACGTTCTCTCCACAGGCAATATCATTTACTTAGAGAATTTCTTTGAAAAAAATTTCCTTTTTTCTACCAATAACTCAACAAGCACTTGACAACACCTTGATAGTTCAGCGCCTCAGCTAAAAAAACGCATAAAAGCAATCCATTCGTTATAATAGCGTTGACTAGAAACTATAAAACAAGCCCGGCAACCAGGTTGATACGACAGGAACAAACGATACCAGCAGCAAAATAGGTAATGCACCAAAAAGCAAAAATGGAAGAATAGGTTTAATAAGTTTATGAATCGGAACATCACAAACTCTGGAACATGCCATCAGACAAGTAGCCATTGGCGGTGTAATTGAGCCAATACCTATCGAAACAAAAACGATTACTGCTAACTGAATTGTATCTATTCCACATGCAGTAGCAATCGGTGTAAGAAGTGGCACCAGCGTCAAAATAATAACATTTCCATCCAAGAAAAAACCTATAAAAAACAGCAGAAGATCTATTAACAGGATAAGACCAATACGATTATTGGTAATTCCCAACATTAACTCTGCCACCAACTCAGGAATATGGTTAAGTGTCATCAAACGACTGAAAATCAAAGTCATTGGAAACATTATAACCAATGCCGAAACATCCTTGACTCCCTTAGAAAAAACGCCCATCAATTGAACCAGAGAAAGCTTTTTATAAACTACCACTCCCATGATCGCTCCATATAAACAGGTAATTGCACCTGCTTCTGTCGCTGTAAAAATGCCGCCATAGATACCCCCTAACACAATTATCGGCATTAAAACTGCTACAACAAGCTCTAAAAAAAATCTATTCCGGCTTATAGTCTCACGCGCATTTTTTTCTGATTCTTCTTTAGGCTCATTATCTTCAGTACATGCAGAAACGGATGCAACTGTTTTACCCGCATATTCTGGATGATAATATTTTATATAAATAATCCGATTAATGATCAAATAGAGTCCTGCCCATATTAATCCCGGCACAATCGTAGCCATAAATAAAGCACCAACCGATGCCGAGGACACGGATGCAAAAATAATAGCATTTACATTTGGTGGAATCATAAAGCCAAAAGGACTGGAAGCTGCAATTAATGCCGCTAAATATGCTTTATCATATCCTTTCTTTTCCAATTCTGGCACCATAGCTGTTGACAGTGTATTAGCCGTTGCCAATGCTGAACCGCAAAGGGCACCAAAAAAGCAGGAAACTACTGGAATTGTGGCCGTCAATCCTCCCTTTACATTATGTAGCATCTTATCCGCTACCCGAATCAGCACATTTGCAATTCCGCTTCGCTCAATCAAAGAACCGCCTACTATAAAAAGCGGAATCGCCAACATAGAAATAGAGTTCAAAATGTAAAACGCATTCGTTGCAAACGTTCCTGTACTTCCAAGCCCCATATATGCCACAAAAAAGGAGCCGCCCAAAAATGCTAACGGAACTGCAACGCCGGAAAAAATCATGAGTAAAATTAATACTGCAGCTATTCCAAATATCATAATGTGCGTAACCTCCTTATAGATTTACAAACATTCACCACATAATAAACCATCATCCCCAAAGCTCCTAAAAATACAGAAGCATATACCCACCACATGCTAAATCCAACAGCCGGAGACACCGTTTTACGTTCAATATGTGTCATCATTAAATTAAATGTTAATGGCATAAATAATCCACATATTATAGTAGAAATAATCAAACTAAACAAATGAAGTGCTTCTTTTGACTTTTCCGTCTTACACAGATTCAAGAAGAAATCGACTTTTAGCATATTGTCATCACGCACAACCAGTATTACTCCAAGCCATACAAATACAATAAATAGAATTGTTGGCAATTCCTCATAGCCGTGCATATTAATATTAAATACCCAACGACTGAAGATTGTCAGATTAACCATAATCATCATCACAATCAACAAAATGCCCGCTAAATTTCCAACCACAAATTCAACTATATGATCTAATTTTTTTAAAAATTTCACCACGTTCCTCCTCTCTTTAACGGTAACAAAAAAAGCAGGGGATACTACAAACATAGATATCAATCCACTTGCAGCATCCCCCATACCATTAATAATTAAACAGCTCAGATACCTGATTGTATAATTCTTCTCCAATCAGTTCTCTCCACTTATCCGACAGAGAAGCCGCATACTCTTTCCATTGATTCAATTCCTCATCTGTTGGCTGATAATATGTAATTCCTTTTTCATCAAAGAATTTTTCTGCGTCTGCTTTCATATCTTTATAAGATTCATATTCAGCCTCTGAACACGCCCAGGCAGCATCCACAAATATCTTTTGATCCTCTTCGCTATACTGATTAAACTTATCTAAATTCATCATCAAACTATACGAAGTCCACTGAGCTCCAACATATGAATAAAATGGTGCTACTTCATAATAATTTTCAATAATATATGAAGGTATCTGCTGATCCGTAGCCGTAATCAAACCATTCTGCAGCGATGTATATAACTCTCCGTATGGCATAATTGCGATATTTCCCAAACCGCCATAAAATTCGTTAACAATAGCATCTTCATATGTTCGAAACGTTTCATTCGCCAGATCCTTCGGCACTTTAATCAATTTATCTGTCGAAAAGATGTGGCGCTGTAAGCCACTGTTTTGTGCCAAAAGTTTAATTCCATTTTCTTCATAAAGCTTTGTATTAATAGCAAATCCTTCTGCATTCGGATTAGCAAGCTTTTCCCTCACTGTGTCTAAATCAGGTAATAAAAATGGAATTCTTTGCCATGCAAATCTCTTATCTACATTAGACATTCCGGCACCAAAGTTAAAATCCGTCTCCCCATCCTGAATCATCTGAAAGGATTCCGCATCGCTGGCATAACTGGAATACCAATAAATATCTACTACATAACGGCCATTACTATTTTTCTCTACCTCTTCTTTAAATTTCAGTAGTCCATCAGCCCAGGGATTATAATCCGGGGCAACCTCTGGATCTAACGCTGATGTTGTCAAAACAAGATGAGTTGCATCTGAATCTGCTTTCGTAGTTTCTTCCGCTTTATCGCTCTGCAGTGCAACTGTATTATTACCTCCACATCCAACTATAGTTAATGCCATCATTGCTGCCATTGTCGTTGCAATTAATTTTTTCATTGTACTCCTCCTTTTTCAACATCCACCATATTCCTTTTCTGCTCGTTCCTGGCTGATCAAGCCATCTTTCACATCACACTTTAATGCTTTTTTATCTCTCTCAAGCGGATTACCCCAACCTCCGCCGCCACTTGTCTGAATATAGAGTCTATCTTTCTTATAAAAACGCACCCTTGCTTTCGAAGGCAAATGTTCTTCCGTTCCATCAGCTCTATTTACTGTAAAACGAGCTCCTAATGCTGCTTTTCCACCATTCAATCCCCACGGTGCCGTATTAACACGATCAGAGGCAATAAAGCAGTCCACCTCATCTGTCTGGAATTCCAGGACTCGCTCAATTCCAAATCCACCCCTGTGCTTACCAGGTCCTTCAGAATTTGGAGCTAAACCATATCGTATTACCTTAACCGGCATGATTCTTTCAAGAACTTCTACTGGTGTATTTCTGGTATTAGTCATATGCGTATTAACTCCACTGGTTCCATCTTGATCGCACATTCCACCATATCCTCCTCCAACAGTTTCACCATTAGCAAAGAACGAATGTGTTTCTGGATTATAACCACCCAGCTGAATTCCATTCATAGATCCACAAGCAGCCGCACATACTTTTTCTGGAACCACTTGAGCCAGTGCGCCAAGCAGTACATCTACCAAACGCTGACACGTAATAGAATTTCCAGAACCGGTAGCTGCTGGATATACCGCATTTACCAAGGAGCCTTCCGGTGTTATAACCTCAAAGCGGCGATATGTTCCAGAATTCGGTGGAATCGTGGGATCCGTCACTGCTCGAATAACATAATAAATGCAAGCCAAAGCCATCGGACGAACACAATTCAAAGGTCCTCTTACCTGAGGGCATGTTCCCGTAAAATCAATTTTAATATGTGGACCTCCTGTAGTAATTGTTACCTTGATTTTTAATGGATCTGTTGTAGTAATTCCATCTCCCTCTAAGAAATCCTCAAATTCAAATGTCCCTTTCGGAAGTTTTTCTAACTCTGCTCCCATTCGCCGGTCACAGTAGTTCTCTAACTCTGCAATTGCCTCAAGAACTACTTCTACGCCCATCTCATCACATAATTCCTCAAACCGCTTTTCTCCTACATTATTTGCTGCAATCTGAGCCATCAAATCTCCGCTACTTTCGTATTTTGTTCGGATATTAGAGCGAAACATAGCAAAAATCTCAGGATCTACTTTTCCTTCTTTTTTTATCTTTACTGGTGGGAAGCAAATCCCTTCATGGAAAATTTCCGTTGCATCTGGTGTTAACGAACCCGGAACCTTTCCTCCCACATCTACATGATGCGCCAGATTTCCTACAAAAGCTACTAGCTCTCCTTTAAAAAAGATCGGAGAAAAGATAATAATATCTGGCAAATGAGTTCCACCAATGAATGGATCATTGTGCATGATAGCATCTCCAGGTTTCAGTTCTTTTTTGTTAATATGCTTTAAAGCTCCCTTTACTCCCCAAGGCAACACTCCTGAATGAACAGGTATATGCTCTGCCTGTGCAATCGTCTCTCCATTTACATCAAATAACGCACACGAACAATCTCTTCTATCTTTAATATTTGTGGAATAGGCTGTCCGAATTAATGCTGCTCCCATCTCTTCTGTAATTGCAAAAAAGCGATTTCGCATAACTTCCAATGTGATTGCATCCATCTTTTCATTCCTCCTTTTAGTTCTCTTCTAATGCTTCCATCTTCCCAGTCTCATGATTTGCAATCTTCACAACCAAATTCATTCTCTCATCTACTGTCACCTTATCGCCAGGCCCTACTACGGACGTAGCTCCTGTTTCCTCTATGATTGCCGGACCGATAAAGCTGTTACCTGCTTTTAAAGCATCTCGCTTATATACGGCTGTATC
>UMLD01053374.1_pt1 | contig 10922 bp, 10 predicted proteins | sample 1966491 | NCBI WGS metagenome assembly UMLD01 (sample SAMEA4836191, study PRJEB28245) | human gut metagenome | biome: gut microbiome; material: fecal sample | place: Denmark | collected 2008
AATTATCTCTCTGGCAGAATGGGATGAAATAGAAAAAGTAACAATCAGCAAAAAGAATAAATAATTCATTTTAGAATATTGATGTTGTAATTGCAAAATATCGGCACTATTCTGGATTAGTGCCGATATTTTATTTGTCCTCGAAAACAGCTATGATATGAATAACGAAACAGTGATATCCATACTAGATTATGCTGATACCCATCATAATTTCAGTATAGAGGACTTGTATGCCCATCTACACAAAAAAATTGGCATAAACAGGCCTGCCTTGTCATGGTATCTGTTCAAGCTAGTGAATGAAAATAGGCTGGTTAGAACCGGACGTGGAATGTACGCCGAAGTAATGAAACAGACCTTTGCCCCCAAACCAGTAAAGGAAGTGAAGGAGATTTATAAACTATTACAAGCCAATTTCCCATTTGCGAAATTCTGCGTCTACCAAGGAGAGATTATCACACCTTTGCAACATCATCTTTTATCTAACCGCATCATCTATGTGGAAACGAACAGAGACTCGACAGAAACCGTTTTTAATTTTCTGAAAGGCAAGCAGCGTAATGCTTATCTGCGTCCTGATAATAAAATGATATACCGATATGTGGATTTGGATAGCCGTGTCTTTTTTGTGAAAAATCTTATCTCCGAGGCTCCTTTGCAAAAAGTATCAGGAGTTCCCATGCCCACGCTGGAAAAACTATTGGTGGATATATTAAGGGATGTTGACTTTTTTTATCTGCAGGAGAATGAAAGCCACCGTATCATAGAAAATGCTTTTACCTCGTACACGGTCAATCAAAGTCGGCTTTTCAGATATGCTGGCAGGCGTAAAGTAAAAGAGGAATTATCGTCAATTTTGGTAAATTGGAATGTACAATAACAAAAGGGAAACGAGCTACACAGGTTCAGTATGGTTCGATATGAGGTTTACCGATGGAATATACCGAAAACGGGATGTATAAAAGGCCGGGCAGATAAAGCAATATTGTCCATAATACATTGCTATCCGAAAATTTTGCGTCTGTTTATGGCAACATACTTACATCGCTTTCTGTTAGGCAGAGCCCGCAAGGGAAGCCTTTTATTATTTACTCTTTTTTCTTTTGGCCAGCAATTTTTTGTTCCGACTTTGTCCCCTAGGCGTATTTTATAGTACCAAAGCACAGCTATTACCTTGATTTATGATACTGCAAATCCTTCTACTAGATTGAGGAGCAATAGAACACAGAAATGATACAATCGTAACGATTTGAAAAGCCCTATCTCATCTCAAAGGTAAGCTAAAAAGAGTCTATTTAATACCTCACGTCGTTATCCATTAGTTCTTAGCCTTGGACAATACCCAACAAATGAAAAAGGAATTCACCTGTTTTTATCTTTTTATTGCATAATATTTTATATCTTCGTAAATAAAAACGGCACAGTATATAATGGACAAACCCATGAACCGAATTAAAGAGGTGCTTGAAGAGAAAGGCATAAAACAGACTTGGCTGGCAGAAAAGCTTGGGAAAAGCTTCTGTATTGTCAATTCCTATGTCTGCAATCGCCGACAGCCAAGTTTAGAAGTACTGTTTGAGATAGCTCAGATACTTCAAGTAGATCCCAAAGAATTAATAAAAAGTACAAAATAGCATATATGGAGCTCCAGATTAACGGCAACAAAATATTTGCCCCTTTAAAAAATAAAGAGTTGGTTCTAACCCCCGAAGAGAGAGTTCGCCAGGAATACATCTGCCGGCTTATTAATATCTATGGCTATACGCTTGATCAAATGGCTCAGGAAGTTCAAGTGAGTAATTCTCATCGTGGGCAGGGTAAAGCTCGAGCTGATATTGTAATATGGAAGTCTTCATCAGATAAAAAGGATGAAGCATCTGCAACAATCGTTGTAGAGTGCAAAGCCGAGCATATCACGATTCAAGAAGAAGATTATTATCAGGGATATAATTATGCATCTTGGGCGGGAGCGGATTTCTTTGTTACCACCAACCTGAAGGAGACTCGTATATTCAAGGTCGTTAAAGGAAAAATTCCCAAACGGCTTGAAGAGATTGTTGATATACCCAAAGCCGAAGATCTGACCAATGCAAAAAAGATCAAGGAATTATTAAGTCAGACCAAAGCGTTTACGCGCGATGAATTCAGTAGGCTGCTTTTTAAATGCCATAATATCATACGAAACAACGACAAGTTGTCGCCGGAAGCAGCGTTTGATGAAATCAGCAAGGTCCTCTTCATTAAAATTCGATATGAACGAGATAATACCGGTACTCAGATTTTTTCAAAAGAAGAATTTACGAAACTACGAGAAGCCTACGACAAGACAAAGTCCAAACAAAGTCTGCCTTTTTATCAGCAATTATTTGAGCGTACAAAGGAGGACTATGCAAAAGATGGTCTATTCGAATCCAATGATACGATAAAGATTAAGGAAGCAAGTTTTGAGGCAATAGTTAAAGAACTCGAAGTGTACAATCTCTCCCGTACGGCAGATGATGTGAAAGGTATTGCCTTCGAGAAATTCTTAGGGAAAACCTTTCGCGGAGAGCTGGGCCAATTCTTTACGCCTCGCACCATTGTCGATTTCATGGTAGCATTACTTGACCCTGAGGAAGGTGAAATCATTTGCGACCCCTGTTGTGGTAGCGGAGGGTTCTTAATCAAGACCTTCGAGTATGTGCGCGAGAAAATTGAAAAAGACATACAAAAAGTTAAAGAGCAGATCAAAGCCGAGCTTTTCAACGAAAGCTATGAGACTCTGAGCGAAAAACAGAAATCAGCTATTGATGAACAGGTCAATGCCTATTTTGCTGCGCTCAACACGGAACTCGACACAGGAAATCGAAACAGCCGGTTGCAGAATCTGTCCAGCAACTGCATTTATGGTACGGACGCCAATCCACGTATGGCCCGAACCGCAAAGATGAATATGATTATGCACGGAGATGGACACGGAGGCGTTCATCACCACGACGGATTGTTAAATGTCAACGGCGTTTTTGAAAATCGTTTTGATGTGATTCTTACAAATCCGCCTTTCGGTTCACGCGTAGAAAAATCGCTGAAAATAACAGAAGCCGATGTGGAAACCGATGTGCAGAAAATTGCGGCATACGAGAAGAAATATGGTAAAGAGGTATATCAGCAGGCCATGAGTCAAATTAATGGCCACATTGGGGATTCTTTACTGAATCTATATACTGTCGGCAAACTTAGCGGTCTGACCGAAGTGCTGTTTATTGAACGGTGCATCCGCTTGCTTAAACCGGGTGGACGTTTGGGCATTGTTCTACCGGAAGGAGTTCTCAATAATACCAATTTGCAAACTGTACGAGAGCTTTTCGAAGGAATGGCCAAAATAATTTTAATCACTTCTATCCCGCAAGATGTATTCATGGCCTCGGGTGCTACGGTAAAACCCAGCCTGCTGTTCTTCAAGAAGTTTACGAACGAGGAACGGGCCCAGTTCGATGCGATTAAACAAGCGGCGACCGAAGAAGTAGAAGCCAAGTATCAATCACAGCTCGATGAGATTAATTCATTCCTGGCAGAACGGAGAAATCCTGCCGAAGAAAAGAAAGCAAAGCGGGCTGAAAGACGTGCGTTAGAAACAAAGATTGCGGCCAAAATATGGGCGATTGTTAAAGAAAAATTTGACTATACTATCCCCATTGCCCAAGTTGAAAAAGCTGGCATTACGACAACCGGTACCGAATGCGAAAATGAATTGATCGACTTGCTCAAAGAGTTTACTCCTTATCGAAAGGAACATAATATGTGGACCTCAAATGAGTTGAGATTCCACTATGAGGTAGCCGATAATAAAATGGTTCGGACCGATCAGAATGGCAATACGAAGGAGTTATGTTAAAGAGTAAAAGCACATACAAGTATTTGGATTTTGTAAAGTTCTCACAGCTTTACAACTGGAGTGTGCAATATCTAAATGACTCCAAAATCCGATTCACCACCAAATATCCGCTGGTTCAGATTAAAGAGTTCCTGACCCGTAATAAAACAGCTATTGAAATACAGGACGATGTATATTACAAGCGTGCCACCATTAAGGTACGCAACGGAGGAATCTTTCTGCGAGATACAGTTATAGGGAGTAAAATTGGCACAAAAAATCAATTCGTGATTTCCAAGGGACAATTCCTGTTGTCCAAGATAGATGCTCGTAACGGTGCATTTGGCGTTGTCCCAGAGGAGTTAGATGGAGGAATCATAACAGGTAATTTCTGGACTTTTGATGTAGATTATTCAAAAGTAAACCCACATTATTTAGCATTACTCACGACAACGAATGAGTTTATTGAATTCTGCGAACAGGCAAGTAATGGTACGACCAATCGTCACTATTTACAAGAGCCTCTGTTTTTAGATATAAAGGTTCCTCTTCCTTCATTAGCAGAACAAAATAAGTTGGTGGAGGAGTATACTTCTAAAATCAATGAATATAATACATTATTAGCGCACGCATTTGAATTAGATCAGGACTTTACTATAGAACTTGCTAATTTGTTGAAGCAAAAAACCATTGTAAGCAAATCAAAAAACAATAGATCAGGTCTATTATATGAAGCCCGTTTTTCAGAGTTATCATCTTGGAGCGTAGATTCGTTACTTAGATCTCAAGACACTCCATATACTACAAGTGAATACAAACATGTACGTCTTCATGAGGTAGCAGAGATCAACCCTCGAACAGATATGTCTATAATTGATGACAACGAATATGTGTCATTTATTCCAATGGAGGATATATCTGACATATATGGAGTATGGATCGGTAAAAAAAATATTAAGAAAGCGAAAATCAAAGGGTATACAAAGTTTCAGGATGGAGATTTACTTTGGGCCAGGATTACACCATGTATGCAAAATGGGAAATCTGCTATTGTGAAAAATCTTGAAAATAATCGAGGATGTGGATCTACTGAATTTCATATTATAAGGGTATATGTAGATTCTATCATTCCAGAGTATTTGCATGTATTACTTCGGCAAGATGAATTGTTAAAAGATGCTCAGCGATATTTTACAGGAAGTGCTGGGCAACAAAGAGTACCTTCCTCATACTTGTCCAATTTAGCAATTCCTGTTCCTCCAATTTCAGTGCAAGAGCAAATTATCAACTGCTATAACCAGTTTATTGATAACAAAAAGATTTGTAAAGATAAGGCTAACCATGTAATGGAAAAAGCTAAAAGTTCTTTTGAAGCCCAAATATTTGAGTAAATATGGAAGATATAACTATACAGGATCTGATAACAGAGCAAATGTGCAGAATCTCTACTTTGCAATATCATGATGCTATGTTGCCATATTATGACTATCCGGATATGGATTCTTATTATAAGTGGCTTGAAAAAGCCAAAAGATTTATAGAAATAAATTACCCGGATGATAAACACATTGCAGATTTTGAACAAATAAGCAAGCAAGATATATGGCCAAATCAACAAAAAAAGTTGTTGGCAATTCTGGAAGCATTTGCCGTATTACCGATTGCAATTCCTCGGATTAAACCTTCGCCTAAAAAGCAAGACCATGAACGAGGTCCAATCCATATTACAACAAATATTAATAATTCCAATAGCCAAACGCAAAACCAACAACAATCGCTTGCTGTAGAATTGTTCCTTGAAGCTATTAAAGACGATCTTACGGGACGTCAAATCAAAGAACTGAAAGCCGTGGTAGCCGAAGCGGGCAACGATCTGCAGAAGGCTCGTCCGGGAATTATTGAAAAATTGAAATCATTTGGAGCAGATGTGGCATCGAATATCGTTGCCAATCTGTTAACGAACCCCGCAATTTGGGGTGGACTATAAACCATTAATAATACAAATAAATTATGAAATTGCAACGACTACACATAAAAGGGTTTCGCAACATAAATGATTTGGATCTGGATTTATCGGATCAAGAAGGTTTATCTATACTAATAGGTAATAATGGCAGCGGCAAGAGTAATATTTTGGAAGCCATTGTCGCCATATTTACTAGTCTGTATAGTAAAGCGAAACGATTTAGATTGGATTTTGAATACGATATTGAGTACATTTTAGATGAACATAAAGTTGAGATAAAAGACTCAGGCAAGCAAAATTATGTAGATGGTCAGCAAATAACTCACAGACAATTATCTAATTATCTACCTAAAAACATAATAGCAACATATAGTGGAGAAACGTCACGCTTAGAAGATAAGTATTTCACACCATTTCGTAAATCGTATGTAAAAAAGCGTATATCCGGTAGTGCAATCACACAACGGATGTGGTTCATAAATAAGGATCTGTGGAATATTGCTTTATTGTCTCTATTTCTTCATTCATTCGAAGAGTTTTCTGATATTAAGGACTTCTGTAATGGAATATTAGAGATTAGAAATATTCAAAGTCTCTCATTTTCTATAGCACCAAGGCGTTTAACTCTTAATAATGAAGCAAAACAATTGCTTGATGCCATCGTGCAATCAAAAGGAAATAATAATCCGATAATTTTATCATTTCAGGAATTCAAAGAGATTATTGCCACAATACATTTGACACCCAAAGAAGCATTTCAAGCATTATATATAGGATATTATGCAGGAGGATTTGCTAATCTACAGCTTATAGTCAAAGGGAATAAAGGCAATATTTTTAATGCAAATTTACTAAGTGAAGGTGAAAAAAAATTACTCTCCGTATTTACAATGCTTGAAGTATTAGGCGATGAAAAATCATTAATGCTATATGATGAACCAGATTCACATATTCACATATCAAGGAAAAATGAGATAAACAAACTAGTTGGAAAATATTCAAATAGGCAGCATATAATTACGACCCATTCTCCTACATTGGCCAAATCTTTTTTTGATCCATTAGCTCACCTTAATTATTTAGCAAAGGATGAAACTGGATACATAGAAAGAATAGAAAAGAATAAATGTTCTCTAATCGCTGAATTAACTGATAATATATGGAATGTAAGTGATCAGAACACATTTTTAGCATCAAGCAAGCCCATAACACTACTTGTAGAAGGTAAGACTGATAAAATTCATATCGAAGAGGCATTTAAACGACTTAAAGAAAATTATCAAGATTTAGACTTTGATGTATTCTACTTCGGCGGAGCAACCAATATTCCTCAATTTGTAATAGGATTAAAGACATGTGAAATAGATTTTAGCGACCGAGTTATTATTGCAATATTCGACAATGATGAAGAAGGGCGTAATTGCTGCAACCAGACCCAAGTCAAATATTCAACAAAAAAGAATAAGTCTGGCCTATATGCTATTACACTACCTTTAAAATCCAATGCGACAATAGAAAACATGTATGATCAATCTAAATATGATATAGCATTCAAAAACGCCGTTTCTCGAAATGCTTTTAGTGGATTAGTTTCTGATTATGCAGAATTGATAACAAAACAAGCCAAAATTGAACTGTCAAATATGGCAAAAGGATTCGATCTCGAGGATTTTGAAGAATTTCGACCGCTGTTTAATATAATAAGCGAAATAAAAAATCTATAGACATGGGCAAAACAGTAACTACATATTTGATTGACGGAGATCCAAAGGGGACGCAGTATGCATTCATCAGCAACAAGATTTGCCAAATGTTTGTGATTCCGCGTTCGAATCTGGCCTATCTGAATGAGCAGGAGAAACTGCACAAGCCGGCGTTTTATATCCTGATTGGAGAAGATGAGACAACGAAGCCGCAAGCCTATATCGGAGAGACCGAGAACTTTAAGGAACGTGTTAAAGACCACGACAGCAAAAAAGCATTTTGGCAAAAAGCACTTGTCTTTGTCTCGAAAAACGAAGATATGACCAAAGTCGACGTGCAATATCTGGAATATCGTGCGATTGCTGAGGCCAAGCGGTCGAACTCGTTCGTGCTAAACGAAAACAAACAGGTTCCCAAGGCACCGAATCTTCCCGAGCATCAGCGGGATGCTATGGATGAATTTTTTGACGACATTAAGTTCCTTGCATTATTCATTGGTTGTGGCATCTTTGAAATATCTCAGCCCAAGGAAGAACATCTGTTCTATACAAAGGCCAGAGGATGTAAGGCAAAAGGATTTTATAATTCCGCAGGATTTACAGTATTAAAGGGTAGCATCGTAGCCAGTAATTGTGTTCCCTCTTTTACATGGAAAACAAAGAGGGAAAGAATGGTCGAAGAATATGCGACTCTGAATAACGGCATTTGGACAATGGACTCGGACAAGACCTTCTCCAGTCCCAGTACCGCCGCAGATTTCTGCACAGGTCGGCCATCCAATGGATGGAACGAATGGAAAGATAAGGACGGGAATACATTGGATTCGGTATATAGAAAGCAATTGGAATAAAATAATTACCTTCTCGTAGGATGAGCAATCTACTATATAAGTATCTTGACATTAATGGTGCTATAATGATGTTGTATTATAGCGATCTCATGTACACCAATGCCACAATGTTTAATGATCCTTTTGATTGTCATCCAAGTCTAATAGATTGTTCGAATGTACCAGCTGAGGAACGTAAGGGTTGGCCTGCAAATGTTATCGAAGAGCTACACTCAAATCGATTCATAAACAATCGGGAAGATTTATGGATATGCTGTCTATCCAAATTGTATGATTCTATTTTAATGTGGAGTTATTATAATAAACATGAAGGCGTTTGTCTTGGTCTTAATATGGATCATGTCGCCAAATATATCAAGGTCAATTATGGCATGATGGTAACGACTCAAGGCCAAGAGGTTCAATATCGAAATATTCTGCATAAACCAAATTATTATCGAGATCGAGAAGATTTTTTCAGTTATCAGATATTTACCAAAGCAAAAGCATGGGAACACGAACAAGAGGTTCGGTTATTTATCTACAAACCCTCTCCCATGTTTATGAAGCTATTGCCATTTCAACACGATAAGACCGAGTTTAACCATAAAGAGATTCAGTCTTTTGTGAAGATTGGGTCCGAGTGCTTCGAATCTCTATATTTTGGAGTACGGATCGATGCCACAGATAAAGAAAAAATCACAAAACTGGCGAGGAGACTGAATCCCAATATAAAGATTTCCCAAATGGAGGCTGATCCCAATGCATTCCGTTTAATGGCGAAGTAAGCCCTCTATCCTATTTTCATTACCTCCTACAATAATAGAAGAGTTCATTCGACAGAACAATGAGCCATCACATAGGTTGTTCGGTACTCGTACGGACTTGCCAGTGTAATATCCGGTTACAGTCCGTATGTTGGAACCATGTGGCAATGGCGCGGTAATTCTCTCGGATATAGACAAAAGATTCTTCGTGCATAAAGACCAATCGCTCGGAATCAACGTCTGTATATCCCAGGGCTTTGAGGATCAGCAGAATTGTGGTAATACGTGTTGTCCGTCAATGATATCCAGCTCGCCGTTATCCAGTTCGTGCAAAATCGAACTACCGATACGGTTCCCCCTGCCTGTTTCCGCCAAGAGATTCCAGAATATCGTCCAACAGTTGCAATGCGTATTCGCTGCTCCAGACATAAGAACGCCGATAAACAGGAATCCAGAATCGGTCGAACGACAACTGATTTATATATGCGAGTTATGCCTCAATAAGTTTTGCCCTCAAAGTATAAAAACAGATATTTAAATATATATCAACAAACAGTCAAATTTCCCCAAAAAAAGGACAGACGAATAATTCATCCAAATTATTTTTTAGTAAAAGTGCATTCTATTTAACTAATACCTTCATAAAAATATTGACAATAAATTTGTCAAAAGACATGCAGTTCTTGCTGTTGCAAGCTTTGGTAAGAAAATTGCTTGTGGAAACAGCTATCTATGCATAGAGAAATACCGCCCAAAATTCTTGTGCTGAACGGTATTATTAGCAAAGTCTGTGTGGGTATTGTCGGAAATAATCACCTAATACAATTATCCCCAACAATTTTTCAAGCATTTAAAATCATTTACGCATAATTTTAATATACCATTCACATTCCGGATGATATCCATAAAAGGTCTTGCCATCGCCGCCCAAATCCCAAGGCGAAGTTATTTCAATAGAACGATATGGCAAACATTCATATTTCTTTCGATGTATCAGTATTTTTACATGTCTTCTGAATCGCTTAGAAGCAATCTTTTTCCCCTGTTTCTGTGATTTACAACAACAAATAACGCCTGCGGGAAACTTTTTCTTCGATCTACTCATTTGATGTAATATTACGAAGTATAATAGATATATGATTCTATCCTACTTCGGTTAAACATTACATCTTCTGTTTTTTTAGTTTCATCATATTTAGAATTTCTTTTTGTTCCATTCCTCTAATTTTTCTAAGCTCATTATCATAATGCCCCTAATTATTGTATCCTACCCATTTTCAGCTCCATCTTCAGCATCTCGTACACGTAAGCTGAACTTTCGACATAAAGCCCGGTCGCGGAATCAGAGAGCCTGATGAAAGTTTCCGAATTGTAAAACAGAGCGATAGCCTCGGTCATGGACAGCCCCTCGTCCTCCATCAGATAAGAGACGATGTCCTTGGTAATGCCCTCCGTGAGGTAGCGTATTTTCTTATCGTTCATAATATTTCGAGGTATTGGACGGCGCATGCCGAGTGGAAAAGATATTGCGAGGAAACCTTTTTGTAGCGCAGTCCAGCAACCAGCATTGGCAAGTCGATGATCCCGTCTTCGAAATTACGGAAGAGCGTGGCAATGGTATCGTCAGCTACCGGGCCGATCACGATGTCGTAATCGTGGACAGGATGCGCCCCCTCGCGGCTACGGTTGGCCATCACGAACAGTGCCCACTCCTCATTAGGCTCAGCGAAGCGTTTGACGGATAGTGCGCCGTCGGCCATCGCCGCTGCCTCGTCGAGCCCGAAAGCTGTAACGACCGGTTCA
>UMLD01077670.1_pt1 | contig 10900 bp, 7 predicted proteins | sample 1966491 | NCBI WGS metagenome assembly UMLD01 (sample SAMEA4836191, study PRJEB28245) | human gut metagenome | biome: gut microbiome; material: fecal sample | place: Denmark | collected 2008
TGCAAACCAGAACCATTTTGCATTGTTCATTTCACGTTTGATAGCTCCCATTGCTGCAAAGCATGGAGCACAAAGCAGGTTGAATACCAGGAAGGAATATGCAGCAACTGCTGTCATACTTCCGGCAAGGCTTCCCCAGATTTCTGTACCATCTTCTGCAACTTCTGAGAATCCATAAAGGATACCAAAGGTACCTACTACGTTTTCTTTTGCTACAAGACCTGTGATTGCTGCCACTGCTGATTTCCAGTTTCCCCATCCAAGAGGAGCGAAAATCCATGCAACTGCACTACCAACTCTTGCTAAAATACTGTGATCAAGTTCCAAATCTTCTAACATACGGAACTGTCCATCTACCCATCCGAAGTAAGAAGTAAACCATACTACGATTGTAGAAAGAAGGATAACAGTACCCGCTTTCTTAATGAAAGACCAGCCTCTTTCCCACATACTTCTCAGTACATTACTTACGGTAGGCATGTGGTATGCAGGAAGCTCCATTACGAATGGTGCCGGCTCACCTGAAAACATTTTTGTTTTCTTAAGAATAATACCAGAGCAGATAATTGCTGCAATACCAACAAAATATGCACTTGGTGCTACCCATGAAGCACCGCCGAATAATGCACCTGCGATTAAGGCGATGATCGGAAGTTTTGCACCACAAGGGATAAATGTTGTTGTCATAATTGTCATTTTACGGTCACGGTCGTTTTCGATTGTACGGGAAGCCATAACTCCAGGTACACCACAACCGGTTCCAATTAACATCGGAATAAATGATTTTCCGGAAAGACCGAATTTACGGAAAATTCTATCCATGATGAAAGCAACTCGTGCCATATAACCACAGGATTCCAAAAATGCAAGGAAGATAAATAATACCAGCATCTGAGGAACGAAACCAAGTACCGCACCAACACCGGCTACAATACCGTCAAGAATCAGCCCCTCTAACCATGGAGCACAGTTTACTGCGTCTAACAGATTTCCAATGATAACCGGCACACCAGGTACATCAACCAGACCAAACAGACTCCATCCATCACCGAATACGCCGTCATTTGCCCAGTCTGTTGCCCAAGTACCAACTGTTGTTACAGAGACATAATATACAATAAACATAATTACTGCAAAGATTGGCAGAGCCAGGAAGCGGTTTGTTACAATTCGGTCAATTTTATCAGAAGTTGTTATTTTATCTTTCTTTCCTCTTGTAAAGCAATGGTCAATAATAGAAGAAATATAAACATAACGCTCATTTGTGATAATACTTTCTGTATCATCATCCATCTCTTCTTCAATTTTAGCGATTTCAGCAGAAACATCTGGAAGATTGCTTACCTGCTCGCTAATTTTATCATCTCTTTCTAAGAGCTTGATTGCGAAGAATCTCTTCTGTTCTTCCGGAACAATACCGGAAAGTTTCTCTTCGATGGATTCTAAGACTGCTTCTACTTCACTTGCAAATTTATGTACCGGAATGTTGCGGTTTTTCTTTTCTGCAATTACAACTGCTTTTTCTGCTGCTTTCTGTACACCAGTTCCTTTTAATGCGGAGATTTCTACTACTTCGCATCCAAGGCTTTTTGCCAGCTTGTCAATATGAATCTTGTCACCATTTTTTTCTACAATATCCATCATGTTAACAGCCATGATAACCGGAATTCCAAGTTCCATAAGCTGTGTGGATAAGTATAAGTTACGCTCAATGTTTGTACCGTCTACGATATTTAAAATTGCATCCGGTCTTTCATTAATCAGATAGTTTCTTGCTACCACTTCTTCCAGTGTGTACGGAGATAAGGAATAGATACCTGGAAGGTCAGTGATTGTAACATCTTTATGTCCTTTTAACTTACCTTCTTTTTTCTCTACGGTTACACCTGGCCAGTTTCCAACAAACTGATTTGAACCCGTCAGTGCGTTGAACAATGTTGTTTTTCCGCAGTTAGGATTTCCTGCCAACGCTATTGTTGCCATCTTTCTACCTCTTTCCGCCCTCAGGCATTTCTTTGTCTAATCTATCTTATGTTAGTCTACCAAGTATTAGTATTTGCTAACTTAGATGCAAAAAAATTAATCAATCTGAATCATTTCAGCATCTGCTTTTCTTACAGATAATTCATAACCTCTTACAGTTACTTCAATCGGGTCACCAAGCGGTGCTACTTTACGCACATAGACATCTACACCTTTTGTGATACCCATGTCCATAATACGCCTTTTTACAGGACCTGTACCTACTAACTTTACTACTTTTACTGTTTCTCCACAAGGTACGTCTTTTAATGTTCTCATGTCTGATGCTCCTTTTCTATCCTACCATAATTTTGTTTGCCATATCTTTTCCGATGGCAACTCTGGAATCTTTAATATTTACAATCAGGTTTCCGCTGATCTCGGATACAACTACAACTTCGCTTCCGACTACAAAGCCCAGATTTTCAAGAAATCTTCTGGTTTCTTCTTTTCCACCGACTTTACGGATCACATTTGTTTCTCCGGTTTTTACCATTGTTAAAGGCATCATGTTTCACCCTCTCTTTTGAGAAATGTTATCATTACGTTTCTTTACGTTCACAGTTAGTATATGCTAACGTACATTAGAAGTCAAGAACTTTTTTTGTTTTTTATAAAAATACAGTTGTAAAGCAGACATTCGCAATCCGTTCCGCTACTTGCTTATCTGCATTCAAGCTTTATTGCCATAAAATAGTTAGTGTAAATCTTTTCCAAATGTGATATACTTATAAGAAATCGAAGAAAAGGTGGTAACTCTTATGTATCATACGAATGAATCAGCTGAAAACTATCTTGAAACCATACTTTTATTAAGCAAAACCCGTCCCGTTGTACGCTCTGTGGATATCGCTGAGGAACTCGGTTTTAAAAAATCGAGTGTTAGTGTTGCCATGAAAAATCTCCGTCAAAAAGAACAGATTACTGTTACAAAAGAAGGCTTTATTTATCTGACCGATTCTGGAAAAGAAATTGCGGAAATGATATATGAAAGACATGAATTTCTGACATCCTGGCTCACTGCTTTAGGTGTAGACTCAAAAATTGCTGCTGAAGATGCCTGCAAAATGGAACACGTTATCAGCAAACAGAGTTTTGAAGCAATCAAACAACATGTACAAAAAAATCTTGCTCTAAAATAAGATATAAATGAATAATAAAAGAAAAGAAATGTTTTGCGAAATAAAAAAGAAGTATGAAAGAAACAAAAAAGAAGTTCCTATTTTGCCGGAGCTTCTTTTTTGTTTCAAACTTTCTTGTTTCAAATTTATTATCCTTTCTTTTTTTAATGTCTGATTGCTTTTTTATTGCGCACACACTATAATGGAAGATGTTTGTGAGAAAATTTATTTCTGACACTCACATCATTTTATAAGGAGAAAAAGGAGAATATTTTAAACTCATGAAACGATTATTGACTTACCTAAAAAGACATCCTCTGGCAACACTCTTTGCTCCACTTTTTAAAATGCTTGAAGCAAGCTTTGAGCTGTTTGTTCCTCTGGTTGTCGCCAAAATGATTGATATCGGTATCTACCAGAAAAATGCCGGATATCTGTGGCGTATGGGTGCTCTCCTTGTCCTGCTTGGAATCATCGGATTTGGTTTTGCAATTACCGCACAGTATTTTGCAGCAAAATCTGCTGTTTCCACCGGACGAGATTTACGAAATGATTTATTTGCCCATATCAACACCCTTTCCTTTAAGGAAATTGATACCCTTGGAACTTCTACTTTAATCAACCGAATGACAAATGACGTCAATCAGGTACAAAACGGGATTAACATGTTTCTGCGTCTGTTTCTGCGCTCCCCATTTGTTGTATTTGGTGCTATGGTTATGGCATTTACGGTAGATGCAAAAGCTGCGATTCCTTTTGTCATAGTGATTCCTGCACTGGCAGTCGTCGTATTTGCAATCCTGTTAATTACCATGCCGCTTTATAAAAACGTACAGAAACAGCTTGACGATGTTTTACTTTCCACCCGTGAAAATCTTCTGGGAATCCGTGTTGTACGCGCATTTAACCGTCAGGAAAGTGAAATGGAATCGTTTGGAAAAAAAAGCAGCCAGCTTTTCTTTCGCCAGATTCACGTCGGAAAAATTTCTGCCCTGTTAAATCCGGTTACTTATGTTATCATCAACCTTGGTATCATCGCCATCTTATGGTCTGGCGGAAATCAGGTTTATCTTGGCAGATTAACTCAGGGACAGGTCATTGCCTTAATTAACTATATGTCCCAGATTCTGGTTGAATTAATCAAACTGGCAAACTTAATCATCCTGCTTTCCAAAGCAATTGCCAGTTTAAACCGTGTCAACAATATCTTCGACATGCAGCCTTCTATTAAAGAAGAAGGAGCTTTCCTGGCATCTAAGACCCCAATCGGAAGCATTGCCGGAACTGCTGCTGTTGAATTTAAAAATGTTTCATTTTCTTATAATGAAACAGCAAAAGAAGTTTTAAGTAACATTACATTTAAAGCTATGCCAGGACAGACGATCGGAATTATCGGTGGAACCGGTTCCGGGAAATCAAGCCTTGTCAATTTAATTCCCCGCTTCTATGATGTTCAAAACGGAAGTGTAGAGGTAGACGGAGGTAATGTCAAAACTTTAAATCCGGTTTCTATCCGCAAACATATCGGCATGGTTCCACAAAAAGCCCAGCTTTTTAAAGGCACGTTGCGAGAAAACATGCGCTGGGGAAGAAAAAATGCCACTGATGAAGAAATTTATCAGGCACTCGAAATTGCACAGGCAAAAGAATTTGTCGATTCCAAAGACCAGGGACTTGACCTGATGATTGAACAAAACGGTTCTAATCTTTCCGGTGGTCAGAAGCAACGTCTGACCATCGCACGCGCTCTGGTTAAAAATCCGGATATCCTGATCCTTGATGACAGTGCTTCTGCACTTGACTTTGCAACGGATGCCAGACTTAGAAAGGCCATTAAAAAACAAATACAAAACAGAACCGTATTTTTGGTTTCTCAGCGTGTTTCAACCATCCGCAATGCTGATCAGATTCTCGTACTCGATGATGGTACGCTTGCCGGAATCGGAACTCATGAAGAACTTTTAAGAGAAAATGAAGTTTACCAGGAAATCTGTGCTTCACAGCTTTCAAAAGAGGAGGTGCCTTACAGTGTCAAAACAGCTAACTAAAAAACAATCTACATTAAAACGTATTTTTGCCTGTATTCGTCCATACACTCCATTGGTTTTATTGTCCCTGCTCTTTTCTGTGATTACGGTTGCCCTGACTTTATATGTACCAATTTTGACAGGACACGGTGTGGATTTCATTCTTTCTAAAAGAAACGTCAATTTCCATGGTTTGCTTTCTATTATCACAACAATCCTGACATGCATTGTAATCTCTGCATTATGTCAATGGGTTATGAATCACATTAATAATAAAATCACTTATAAAATCGTAAAAGATTTAAGAGTTCAGGCATTTAACCATTTACAGGTACTTCCGCTTTCTTATGTGGACAGCCATGCCTCAGGAGATTTAATCAGCCGTGTCATTACTGATATCGACCAGTTTTCTGATGGTCTTTTACTTGGATTTACCCAGCTTTTTACCGGTGTCATTACAATTCTTGGAACAATTGTATTTATGCTGAGTATTAATCCTCTGATTACTCTGGTTGTTGTTGTATTAAGTCCAATGTCCTTTTTTATTGCAAACTTTATTTCAAAAAAGACTTTTATTATGTTCAAAAAACAGTCTGAGGCAAGGGGAGAACTGACCGGATTAACCAATGAAATGTTAGAGGGAATTAAAGTCGTACAGGCATTTGGGCATGAAGAAGAAACCCAGAAACAATTTAAAGAAATCAATGAACGTCTGGCAAATTATTCACTTCGAGCAACTTTCTTTTCTTCCATTACAAATCCGGCTACCCGTTTTATGTACTCTTGTATCTACGCAGGTGTTGCAATTTCCGGATGTTTCGGTGTTATCAATGGAATGTTAAGTGTTGGCCAGCTTTCTAGCTTCTTAAGCTATACCAACCAGTACACTAAACCATTTAATGAAATTACAAGTGTTATTACGGAATTCCAGAACTCCCTTGCTTCTGCGGCTCGTGTGTTTGAATTAATTGATGAAAAACCGATTTCTGATGATAAAGCAGATTCTGCTGTACTTGATTCACCAAAAGGAGAGATTTCTTTAGAACAAGTTGATTTCTCTTATACCCCAGAAGTTCCATTGATTCAAGGTCTCAATCTTCATGCAAATCCGGGTCAGAGAATCGCCATTGTCGGTCCAACAGGCTGCGGAAAAACAACTTTAATCAACCTGTTAATGCGGTTCTATGAGATTAATGGTGGTTCAATTAAAATTGATGGACATGATATTGATTCGATTACTCGTCATTCCCTGCGTGCTTCTTATGGTATGGTTTTACAGGAAACCTGGTTAAAATCGGCTTCCATCTGGGAAAATATTTCTTATGGAAATCCGGATGCAACCAAAGAAGAAATCATTCAGGCTGCGAAAGAAGCTCATGCACACAGCTTTATTATGCGTATGCCAGATGGATATGATACTATTCTCTCCGAAGGTGGAAACAACCTCTCGCAAGGTCAGAGACAGTTACTCTGCATCGCCCGTGTAATGCTCTGCCTGCCTCCAATGCTGATTCTTGATGAGGCAACTTCTTCTATCGATACTATGACAGAAATTCGTATCCAGAAAGCTTTTGAAAAAATGATGCATGGACGAACCAGTTTTATTGTTGCTCATCGTCTTTCCACGATTAAAAATGCAGATATCATTCTCGTCATGAAAGCTGGGCACATTATTGAACAGGGCAGTCACGAAGAACTACTTTCTAAAAATGGATTTTATGCCACCCTTTATAACAGTCAGTTCGCTCCTGTTTAAATTAATTTAAAATTATCAGATAAAAAAACCTGCGGAATTGATTTCCACAGGTTTTTTATTAACGGTTTGTCCCTTTTTCTTTCTGCTTATTCATGTACATAGAATGGTCTGCCTTATCCATAAGCGTTCGAAGCGTACACTCTCTGTAATCCCCCGAAACCGCATATCCATGAGCATAACTGATAGGTGAACTCTTACTGTATTTATTAAAATTCTCAATTTGTGCTTTCAAATCACCCAAGAATACTTCTGCTTCTTCTCTTCCGGATTCATAAAGCACAACCATAAATTCATCTCCGCCAAACCTTCCCACAAAATCCTTAGCAAGAACTACATTTCTTAAAATCCTTGCAAAATTTGAAATCAAACTGTCCCCTGCGGCATGACCCAAAGAATCATTTACAATCTTTAAATTATTTAGATCAAACATCAGGCATACCGTAGATTTTGATAAAAACTCTGAATTTTGCAGTAACTCCTCACACCGACTTTTATTTGGAAGTTCTGTATGCACATCAAGATATGCTTTTTTCTTCAACAGCTTATTTGCCTTCGCAATCTTTTTTGACAGAAAATACTGTTCAATAATCAAACCTATCAGCAACACCATATCAAATGCCGATAAATATTCTAACATTCGGATTTTATCTGCAATCATTTCAGAGTAGGTTTCTGCAGCTGATACGGTATCATCTGCATAGGAAAAATACCGCTCACTCATTTCCACAACATCGGTTGCCTCGTATCCTTTTTCCCGTACCTTATAAATTTCATTTTTTAATTCCTGCCAGTATTCAATCTGCATATCAAGTTTACTCTGATAATCTTTATTTGGAAGTCTTGTCAGATGATAGTTTCCATTTCCATATTTCAACCCATCCAATATATCATCCAGATATCTTATAAGCTCATCACTTTCTTCTTTCGTAATCTCCAGTTTAACTTCCCTTTGCGTTGCTCCTCTTACCAAACCGGCATAGTTGATGACTCTTGCCGTTCCCTGAAGACGCTGAATCTGCACCATCATAAAAATTACAAATACAACCAATATTAAAATTAATCCACTTTGTATCACAGGAACAATTTGTTTCTGCTTTTCACTTTGTTTTTTACTCTCTTTTAAGTCTCTTTCTCTCATTTTTACTTTTTCTCAGCTTTTATTTTTTTGTGGTCGAACAATCACATTGTCAAAAAAGCTTTTCGTTTTTCCCCCCCTGAAAAAATTGTCTGCTCCTGAAATTTCAAATAAAGCAAAGTTTTCTGCCTGTTTTTTTAAATAAGAATCTTTATCCACACTCTTTTCTAATTTTTCCTGAATCTTATCCTGAATTTCTACCAGACATTCTAAAAGCATTGGATTAAAGATTCCACATTCTCCGCCTAAAATCATTTCCATTGCTTTTTCATGGGAAAACGCTGCCTTATAAACACGTTTACTCGTAAGTGCATCATATACGTCCGCTAAAGATACAACCTGCGCACTGATTGGAATGTCATCTCCTTTTAAACCATCCGGATATCCTCGTCCATCATAACGTTCATGATGCCATCTGCAGATTTCATAAGCAATCTTTACCAATTGTTCATTCTGATATAATTCCAGATTTTCCAGTACGGAAGCACCGATTAAAGTATGCGTTTTCATAATCTCAAACTCTTCTTTAGTCAACTTTCCCGGTTTATTCAAAATCTTTTCATCAATTGCAATTTTTCCAATATCATGAAGAGAAGAAGCGATTGTAATTAACTGCTGCTCTGACCAGGACAGATTATATTTATCCGTTTTTTGCTCCAGTTTTTCCAAAATCATACCCGTCAGTGTATTAATATGTAACACATGAGGTCCACTCTCGCCATTTCGAAATTCTACAATCTGGCTTAAGATACTAATCATCATGCGGTTATTTTTCTCTTTATCATAAATCTGATTTGTAACAAGAGTTGTCAGCCTGCGCTGTTTTGCATACAACTTCATTGTATTAAAGACGCGCTGATAGACAATCATGGCATCAAATGGACGACTGATATAATCGGAAACACCCAGCTCATAGGCTCTTCTAATCTGTGCATTAGAGGATTCACTCGAAATCATAATAACCGGAATATCTTCAATAAAACGGTTTTTATTCATAAATTCAAGTACTCCAAATCCATCAAGCCCGGGCATTACAATATCTAACAAAATCAAGGCAATTCCTGTACCATTTTCCTCAATTAAGCTTAAACATTCCTCACTATTTTCTGCCTCTAAAATTTCAAAATCATCTTTTAGAATTTCGGAAAGAATTGCACGGTTCATCGCAGAATCATCTACAATCAAAATCTGTTGTTTTGTCCGTTCTTCTTCCTCAAATTCTCGTACTACTCCGTCACTTCCAATTTTTCCATTTTCAGAGACAACCATATTTTTCTGATTTTTTGCTCTATACATTAAACGGTCTGCACGACAAACGGCACTTTCAATTGTCTCATCATTTGAAAGTACACCGCCAATGCTGACAGAAAGCTGAAGTTGTGCATACTCTGGAACTTTTGCATCATGAATTTTATCTCGAATCTGCTGCAATTCTTTCAAAAACTCATCTTCTTTTACGTTCGGAACAACCAGAAGAAATTCATCTCCGCCATAACGAATTAAAATATTATCCGGACCAATGCTTTTTTGAACAATCTTTCCAATCGTCTCAAGTGCAGCATCTCCCGCATTATGACCTAAAATGTCATTATACAGCTTAAAATCATCCAAATCAATCATTGCAACACCCATTGAACCTGTCATCTTTTTGATATGTTCCTCAAAATAACGACGATTATAGGCTCCTGTCAAAGCATCTTTATAAACTTTTTCATTATATCTGGCAAACTTACTTACAATCTTTTCCTGTCCCGCAACATCTATCAAGGATGTACTGTCCAAACACTTAAACATTTCCATCACATAAGGTGTCCCATCAATTTCTACATAGCGCGCTGTCACTTGATAAATATCAGAATCCATAAACTCCAGTTTTGTTTTCTGAGTTTTTCCCTCAAATGCTTTTAAAGAAACACAATTTTCACATGGACAGTTTTTATTCCAGAAATCATTACAATGACCGTCCTGGAATTTCATCCTTTCTTCCTGCTCAATCCGATGTAACACCATCTGGTCAATCAGACGCACATTTGTGAAAATCTTTTTAAACTGTCTGGTTTCCTCTTTTGCTTCCTGCATCGTCATCTTGTAATCCGGTTCCATACTTCCTTCTCCTCTACTGGTTTCTCTTAAAAACCTTATACCACCCTGACAACTGATGGCTCTTTCTTCTTTCTCTTCCTGAATTTTCTATTTATTATACTAAAATTAAAATCAATTGTCTACCAACAGAAAAAAAGAAACCTCGTAATGATAGGTTTCTGACAAAAAACATCTATCCTCACGAGATTTTTTCTTTTTAATGTCCTTTTTCTGTAATAGTCTTAAAAACTACCAAAATCAAAAAGATAACCACTTCAAGCAAGACAATTGTTCCGCCTGGTTTTATGCCAACATAATAGGAAAGCACCAGACCGGCAATCGTTGTAAACACTGCAACGCAAATCGCACCAATTAAAGTATTTTTATAACTTTTTCCCATCTGCATCCCACAGGCTATCGGAACAACCAGCATGGAAGAAACAATTAAAGCCCCCACTGTTCTTGAAGCAACAGAAACCGTCAGTGCAGTTAAAATAGTAAACATAAAATTAATCTGCCGAACCGGAACACCTGAAATTCTTGCCGCATTTTCATCAAATCCCATATAAAACAATTCTCGATAAAACAGCATTAATGTTACTAAAACTGCAACACTGATGATACAAACACCTGCCATTTCTCCTGTACTGATAGAAACAATACTTCCAAATAAAAAGCTGTTAAAATTTGCACTATTTTGTACGAAACCGGATAACACACCTGCAAGCCCGATTCCTGCTGACATGATAACCGAAAT
>UMLD01049892.1_pt1 | contig 10829 bp, 10 predicted proteins | sample 1966491 | NCBI WGS metagenome assembly UMLD01 (sample SAMEA4836191, study PRJEB28245) | human gut metagenome | biome: gut microbiome; material: fecal sample | place: Denmark | collected 2008
AGCACGCTGTCGGACTGTTTGCACTTTTCCAGCTCGGCAGCAGGCAGCGGGTCGCCGAATTTATCGATGGCTTCGCCGCCCATATAAGCGCGGGTGTAGCTAAAGGTGTGGCCGTGCTTGGCAGCGATCTTGTCCAGCACGCGCACCGCCTGGGTCACGATCTCCGGGCTGGAGCAGTCGCCGTAGATCAGGGCAATGTTTTTATTCATGGATGACTCCTCAATCTTTCAAGCTGTTCATCAGGCCGCCCTGTTTGATGATGTTCTGGATAAACTCCGGGAATGGGGCTGCCTGGAAGGTCTGGCCGGTAGTCTCGTCGGTGATAACGCCGGTGTCAAAGTTGACGCTGACGATGTCGCCCTCGTTGATGGCCTCGCTGGCGGCGGGGCACTCCAAAATCGGCAGGCCGATGTTGATGGCGTTGCGGTAGAAGATACGAGCAAAGCTTTTGGCGATGACGCAGCTGATGCCGGCGGCCTTGATGGCTACGGGCGCATGCTCGCGGGAGGAGCCGCAGCCGAAGTTCTCTCCGCCCACCATCAGGTCGCCCTGCTTGACGCGGGTGATGAACGTCTTATCGATGTCTTCCATGCAATGGCTGGCCAGCTCGGCGGCGCTCTGGGTGTTCAGGTAGCGGGCCGGGATGATAACGTCAGTGTCGATATTGTCGCCGTATTTAAAAACAGGTCCTTTTGCGTTCATGGCTCAAACCTCCCTCGGATCGGTGATGTAGCCGGTCAGTGCGCTGGCTGCGGCGGTGGCGGGGCTGGCCAGGTAGACCTCGGAGTCCACGTGGCCCATGCGGCCCACAAAGTTGCGGTTGGTGGTGGAAACACAGCGCTCCCCTGCCGCCAAAATGCCCATGTAGCCGCCCAGGCAGGGGCCGCAGGTGGGGGTGGAGACGATGCAGCCTGCATCGATGAACGCCTCAGTGTAGCCGCGCAGGATGCACTCCTTGTACACGGCCATGGTGGCGGGGGTGATGATGCCGCGCACGCCCTTGGCGATGTGCTTGCCTTTCAGCACCTTGTAGGCGGCCTGCATATCCTCGATGCGGCCGTTGGTGCAGGAGCCGATGACGATCTGGTCGATCTTGATATCCTTGCCCTCCTTAGCCAGGTGGGTGTTCTCCGGCAGGGGCGGGTAGCTGACGGTGGGCTCCAGCGCGGTCAGGTCGATGGTGACGGTACGCTCGTACTCGGCATCGGGGTCGGCTTCGTACTTGACCCAGGGGCGCTGGCTGCGGCCCTTCAGGTAGGCTTCGGTGATTTCGTCTACCGGGAAGATGCCGTTTTTGGCACCGGCCTCGATGGCCATGTTGCAGATGCAGAGGCGGTCTTCCATGGTCAGGCTCTTGACACCCTCGCCCACGAATTCCAGGCTCTTGTACAGCGCGCCGGAAACGCCGATCTCACCGATCAGGTGCAGGATGACGTCCTTGCCGGTGACGGGGCGCTGGATGGCGCCGGCCAGCTCGACCTTGATGGCGGCGGGCACCTTGAACCAGGCCACACCCTTGGCCATGCCGGCGGCCATATCGGTAGAGCCAACACCGGTGGAGAACGCGCCCACCGCGCCGTAGGTGCAGGTGTGGCTGTCGGCACCGATGATACAGTCGCCCGCGGTTACGATGCCCTTTTCGGGCAGGAGCGCGTGCTCGACACCCATCTCACCCACATCGTAGAAGTTGAGGATGTCGTATTTGTCAGCGAACTGGCGGCACTGCTTGGATTGGGTGGCGCTCTTGATGTCCTTGTTGGGTACAAAGTGGTCCAGCACGATGTTGACGCGGGTGCGGTCAAACACCGAGTCAAAACCGGCCTTCTCAAACTCGTTGATAGCCACCGGGGTGGTGATGTCGTTACCCAGCACGATGTCGAGCTTGGCGTTGATGAGCTGGCCCGCGGTCACGGCTGCTTCTCCGCAATGCGCGGCCAGGATCTTCTGTGTCATGGTCATTCCCATGGTGTTCCCTCCGTTTTAAAAGCCCTTATTTATTATTGATCGCACTCACCAGCGCCTTGATACCGGCTACGATGATGTCGGTATGGGTGCCGCAGCCCCAGGTCTCCTCACCAGAGGCCCATTTCAGGCCGACGTAGGAGCAGGCACGGGAGTCAGTGTCGGAATCCAGCGCGTGTTCGCTGTAATGTATCAGGGTGAAGTGCATGCCGGTCTGCTGCTCGATGGCGGTCGCCACGGCATCCAGGCGGCCGTTGCCTGTGGCGGAGCACTTGGTCTCCTTGCCGTTGACCGACAGTGTGATGTTGGCGGTGATCGTGTTGTCCGCGTTCTGGACGAAGTGTGCTTCGGGAATGTTGAGCGGGCTGTTGTGGTTGAGATAGGCAGTCTCAAAGACGTACAGCACTTCCTTCACGCTCAGTTCGCGGTGCTCGTGGTCGCTGACATCCTTGACGCGGTAGCCCAGATCCTCGCGCATCTTCGGCGGCGGGTTATAGCCGTAGTTCTGCTGCAGCAGGAAGCCGATGCCTCCCTTGCCGCTCTGGCTGTTGATGCGGATGACGTCGGCATCGTAGGTACGGCCAATATCGTGTGGGTCGATGGGGATGTAGGGGCAGGTCCACTCATGCAGTTTCTTTTCCTTGCGCCAGGTCATGCCCTTGGCGATGGCGTCCTGATGGCTGCCGCTGAAGGCCGCGAACACCAGGGCACCGGCATATGGCGTGCGCTCGTAGACGTGCATGCGGGTCACGCGCTCGTAAATCTCGCAGATCTTGGGCATGTCGCTGAAATCGAGGTGCGGGTCCACGCCGTGGCTGTACATGTTCATGGCCAGGGTGATGGCGTCCACATTGCCGGTGCGCTCGCCGTTGCCGAAGAGGCAGCACTCGATGCGCTGGGCACCGGCCAGCACGGCCAGCTCGGCATCCGCCACGCCGCAGCCGCGGTCGTTGTGCGGGTGGGTGGAAAGAATAACGCTGTCACGATATTTCAGATGGTTGGAACACCATTCGATCTGGTTGGCGTAGATGTGGGGCATGCTCATCTCCACCGTGACCGGCAGGTTGATGATCATGGGGCGGTCCGGCGTGGGCTGCATGACGTCCAACACGGCGTTGCAGACTTCCACGGCGTACGCCGGCTCGGTGCCGGTAAAGCTTTCGGGGCTGTACTCAAACAGGAAGTTGCCCTCGTACTCCTCGCTGAGCTGCTTGACCAGCTTGGCACCGTCGACGGCGATCTGCTTGATCTCCTCTTTGGACTTCTTGAACACCTGCTCGCGCTGGGCGACGCTGGTGGAGTTGTAGAAATGGATGATGGCGCGGGGCGCACCCTTGACGGCCTCAAACGTCTTACGGATGATGTGGTCGCGGCATTGGGTCAGCACCTGGACGGTGACATCCTGGGGGATGCGGTTGCCGTCGATGAGCTTGCGCAGGAACTCGTACTCAGTCTCGCTGGCGGCCGGAAAACCAACCTCGATCTCCTTGAAGCCGATCTTGATCAGCATATCATAGAATTCCAGCTTTTCGTCCAGGCTCATTGGGACGATCAGGCTCTGGTTGCCGTCGCGCAGGTCCACGCTGCACCAGGCCGGGGCCTTTTCGATGTGGTCCTTTTTGGTCCACTCATACACATGGCCGGGCTCGACCGGTGGCGGATAATACCCTACATGATACTTGGTTGCGTCCATCATAATAAAAATGCCTCCTTCAAAGCTGTGAGGCAACGACACATAATGCAAAGTGCCGAAACAGCGAGCGAGGTATGCCATCTGTTAAGCGAAAAGCGCAGGCAATACTTTGTGTATTGCCGAGCATTTTTGCAACGCAGATGGCATGCCGCAGCCGCTGGGGCGGTGCTTGGCATTGTGGGGAGTTGCCTTGAGGCCTTTGAGGGAGGATAATAAAAAACCGTCCCCCAAAGGCGGATTGCCTTTGAGAGACGGGAGCAAATTTACAGTTGCTGTACCCGCGGTACCACTCTCATTGTCGCTGATGCGACCTCTCTGCACGATCAGCGAGTTTGCGTAAAACAAGCAAACGGCGAATCGCTCCTGCGTGATAACGGTCAGGTGCCGGCCATGCCTACAGCGGGAAACGCTATCAGCATAGCTGCTCCGGGGCCAGTGACGCTATATCTGCCGCACCGTCTTGCACCAACCGACGGCTCTCTGCAACGGAGTGGATATGGCTTTCTCCCCATCTTTGCATTTGAATTGATGAGATTATTCTAGCGGATTTTGCCGGTGGTGTCAACCGGTATTTTGCACAATAGCTTGCAATGTGTTTTGTCTATCCTGCCAAGGGACGCTGTGGTCACACCTTTTTGTTCAGATAACGGTAAACTGTTGGCACGCTGACAGAAAGCTGTGCTGCAATGCAGGCAACGGCACCTTTTACATTCAGCAGGCCCTCCTCGCTGAGGCGGTGAACAATTCTGGCACGCTCCTGAGCACTCATGCGGGCTGGGTCAATGCCATCGGCGTGGACAATTTCCTCAATGCGGCTATTCAGCATATCGGTAACGGTGGTGTCCAGATTTTCACGGTACTGGCTGTCTTCAGTCTGACGGTTCAGGTTGTAGCGGTCCAGCAGCACAGAAAGTGCAGCGTTGAGATTCTGCACGGCGCTCATATCGCGGTTGATGCAGAGCAGGCCAATCAGCCGCCCCTCGTTTTTAATAAAGTAGGTACTGGAAAGGAAATCCCTCTCCTGGCTTTTGCCGCTGTAGTTGGAGACATACGGTAAATCCGTATAGGTACCCTCGCGCTGCAGTTCCTTGGCAAGGTCGGTCATCGGGTCGCCGATGCTGCGCCCCGAAAGATTGTTACGGATTGCAATCAGCGAACATTCCGGGTCGGTAATGTCGTGCACAACCACCTCTGTACCGGCACCGCCAACGCTGGCTAAGAACGGAACCAGATTTTCATAGACCTCCAGCAGCTCTTTGTCTGTCATCTTTCTTACCTCTTACACCGATTTTGATTTTTTCATCGTTACTTTTCTGTCAACTCCTCTTCCTAAATAGTACCAAAGGGTGGGTGCCGCGTCAAGTAAACAAAGTGCACAAAAAAGCGCAGTGATATTTTACATATCGATATGATAAAAAATGTTGCATATTGCTGTAAGGCGGTGTATAATGAAGCCATCATATGATAATAATTTTATCGCGGCGAAATTTTAATTCTCAAGTATTAAAGAAAGGCTCGGTGGTGCAAAGAATTTATGCGGCAGCTTTACAACCCGAAACATAATAAAAATGGAGGAACCCTACATGAGTGAACAAAAAGCTCCCAAGGTCAAGCTGAACAGCCGTCAATGGCTGGCTGTTATCGTCTGTGGTATGGCGTATAACGCCTTGGGTATTCTGCAGTATCTGGCACGCGACTACTACGTTATTTATAAAGAGGCCAACGGCCTGACAGATGGCCAGATGGGTACCATTATGACGGCTGTCGGCATCGCGGCCGTTATCGCTTATTTCTACAATGGCTTTGTTACCGACCTTGTCCGCCCCAAAGTTATGATGATGTTCTCCTGCAGCGTCTGCGTTGTGCTGGCCATCATCCTGCTGACCAGCCCCGGCTTTATCCCCTCGGTTGTCTGCTTCTGCGCCTTTGCGCTGCTTCCCATGTGGAGCCCGATGGCAAAGCTGCTGGCAAGCGTCAGCACCGAGGAAGAAAGCAATCAGGTCTTTGCATGGCTGGACTTCTTCATCGGCCTGTCCGGCCTGCTGATTGGCTTTGGTGCTTCTGCTGCCGTTGCCAGCCTGAACTCTGCTTTCGGTGTTCGTGCCATTCTGCTCATCTGCATGGCTATGAACATCCTGACCGTTGTTTCCCTGCCTTTCATTGACAAGACCACCAAGGCTGACTTCATCGCGCAGAAGAAAGAGAACGCTGGCGGCTTCAACCTGAAGAATATTCGCATCCTGTTCCGCGACCCCGACCAGTGGCTGGCTTGGCTGTCCATCGGCCTTGGTTATACCGGTTACATCGGCATTACTTACCTGTATCCTCTTCTGACCGAGGCTTTCGGTATGTCTGCTGCCTCCGTTACCGCGTTCTCTACCATTAACAGCAATGGCCTTGGTTTGGTCGCTCCCCTGCTGGCCGGTGCGCTGGCAACCCGCTTCGGCGCTGTCCGTTCCTACTTCCTGTGGCTGGGCTTCTATGTTGCCAGCATGATCATTATGATTATCCTGCCCTGGCAGCCTGCATTCCTTGTCATTGCTGTTCTGTGCGCTCTGCTGCTGGCTTTCTCCGTCAAGGGCCGCAGCGCCATCTCCAGCACGGTTCTGACCAACTGCGCTACCCCCATGTTCCTGTTCGGTACCTCTGTTGGTATTGAGAGCCTGATTATGACCATCCCCGATACTTTCTGCTACACCATCGCCGGCAATATGATTGAGGCCAACGGTGTCACCGGTTACTACTATGTGTTTGGTATGTGCTTTGCATTCGCAGCCGCCGGTCTGACCTGCTGCATCATTCTGGATCGCCGCCTGAAGGCCGGTAAGACCTCTGAGTGGTTTATGAAGCAGCATCAGGCTGCCTGATTCTTACGGCAACACCGCACAATTCCAGCCTGACGGCTTAAGCACCGCTGCTGCGGCTGCAAAGTACAGTCTGCGCTTTTGCTTAGCGGCTTGCACTTCCCGCTCGCCGCATCGGCACTTAGAATTATGCGGTATTGCCTTACTTAAAATTAAAAGGAGTGTTCTGTCATGGGAAAATATAACTTTGATGAAATTGTGGAACGCCGCCATACAAACAGCCTGAAGTATGACGAATGTATGAATCCCTATCTGCCGGAAAAATTCATCCCGATGTGGGTGGCCGATATGGATTTCGCCTGCCCGCAGCCGATTCTGGATGCGCTGAAAGAGCGCATCGACAAGCGTATTCTTGCCTATGCTTGCTACAACCTGCCCAAAGAGTATACCGATGCTGTTTGCGGTTGGCTGAAACGCCGCCACAACATTGATGCCGGACCCGAAAATATCTCGATTTCCAGCGCTGTTGTGGATATTTACCGCGAGGTGCTTGCCAGCCAGACCAAGGACGGCGACGGCATCATGGTGTTTACGCCCAGCTACACCTATCTGTGGAACCCCATTTTTGAGTATAACCGCAAGGCTGTGCAGCTGCCGCTGATTAACACGGACGGCTACTACACCATCAACTGGGAAGAGCTGGAGGAGCAGTGCGCCAAACCGGAAAACACCCTGCTGGTGCTCTGCAGCCCCCACAACCCCAGCGGACGTGTCTGGACGGAGGAAGAACTGCGCCGTCTGGTGGACATCTGCTTCCGCAACAATGTGAAGATTTTTGTGGATGAGATTCACCATGACCTGATCCGCCGCAACCAGAAGATGCTTTCCCTGCATGCCCTGTTCCCGCACGAGCCGCGCATCATTACCGCGACCTCCGGCGCCAAGACTTTCAACATCGCCGGTCTGTGCCATGCGTATGTTATCACGTTTGACCCCGCGTTCAAAGAGGCGCACGACAACAGCCGTTACTGCGGCTCCCCCAATCCCCTCTCGATGGTGGCACTGCAGGCAGCCTACGGCGGCGAGTGTGACCAGTGGGTGGATGAGCTTTGCGAGTATCTGGACGGCAACTTTGCCTATCTGGAAAACTTCCTGAAAGAGAATATGCCCCGCGTCAAGTTCCGCCCGGCGGAAGGCACCTATCTGGCATGGCTGGATTTCCGCGCCTACGGCCTGAGCGATGAAGAACTGGATAAGCGGGTGGCAAGCGCCGGTTTGTATCTGGAATTTGGCGATGCCAACTTTGTTGCCAACGCAAAGCAGTTCGGCCGCGTGAACCTTGGCTGCCCGCGCAGCACGGTTGTGGAAGCCTGCAACATGTTGAAGAAAGCTTTGGAGGATTGATTCTTATGGTAAAAGTAGAAACCAACAACGCACCCGCAGCCATCGGGCCGTATTCTCAGGCATATAAGGTAGAGAACTTCCTGTTTGTCTCTGGCCAGACGCCCATCAACCCTGCCGATGGCAGCGTGGCGGACGGCATCGAGGCACAGGCCGAGCAGAGCTGCAAGAATGTGGCTGCTATTCTAGAAGCAGCAGGCACGGACTTTGAGCATGTGTTCAAGACGACCTGCTTCCTGGCTGATATGGCCGATTTCGCCGCTTTCAATGCTGTATATGCAAAGTATTTCACCTCGAAGCCTACCCGCAGCTGCGTAGCTGTGCGGGAACTGCCGAAAGGCGTCCTGTGCGAAATTGAAGCCATTGCGCATGTCTGATTTGTATGCACACCACAGCCTGATACCCGGCAAGAAAGTTTTCCCCGATGCAGACAGTATGTGATTTTTTGAAGAAGTGTGGTTACTTTTTTGTGGCAACCACCGATACAGCGAAGCCCCACCTGAGACCGTTTGGTGCGATGGAGGTCTGGAACGACCAGCTGATTATCCAGACAGGCCGCAATAAATCCGTTGCACAGCAGATCCTCGCCAATCCCAACGTGGAAATTGTAGCATGCGATGGGGAAAACTGGATGCGCATTACTGCCGTTGCCAAAGAAGTTACTGACCCGGCGGCAGAAGAAGCGATTTATGCCGGATACCCGTATATGCGCGGTGTTTACACGGTGGACAATCCGATTCTTGTGCTGGCGCTGACGAATGCAACGGCTGTCTGGAATCCGGCTGAGGGAGAAAGCACGACGGTGCATTTTTGAGAGTATGCCATACGTTCAGATTATAACAAAGGTTTCCGCGCTGGTAGAGCAAAACGCCTTTCATGCGGACATCGCAGAGGCGATGGCGCTTTTGCCGGACGTTGAAAAGGATTGGACCATGACGAGCCTTGCGGTGGACAGCAACCTGCGGTATGAAGGCAGCAACGCACCGGCAGCAACTATTAACAAGCCATAATCGCATTTCCTCTTTATCCCAAGTCCTGTGCTGCACAGGGTCCAGTCCCCTGCTGCACACAAACAAATCACCGGCTGTCCTTATAAAAGGGACAGCCGGTGATTTGTGTTTTGGGGAATCTGCAGGCAGCAAAGCCGCTGCTACTTTCTTTTCCGGCAGCGATATGGTATAATTCCTGTATCTAGTATAAGAAAAGAAAGGACAACCTATGTTGCTTTCCCGCTATAAACCCTTGGCACAAAAGGTGTACTGTGCGGCGCTGGTGCTGCTGCTGGTACTGTCGGAGGTTTTCAGCTCCAATATCCAGGCAGCATTGCCGACTTTCAGCAGCTTGACCCGCCTGGCTTTGACGGGCGGCGCGGTGGCACTGCTGGGCGTTAAGATTTTTTTGCTGACAGACTACGAGGCCCGCTGGCAGCCGATTCTGGCGGCGCTGGTGCTGGCCTACACGGCTTTTGCCACCTGGTACGGCGATGATGTGTGGTTTTTCTTGGCCGCACTGGTAGGGCTGGGCGCGAAAGACATCGACATAAAAGCCGCCCTTCGCGTCTATCTGGCTGCGGCCGTAGCGGGCCTGCTGGTGGTGCAGCTGATGCACTTTGCTACCCCGCTGATGCCCTATAACTTCTACTGCCGCAACTGGGATTTCGGCTACGGCCACTACAACGGCTTCGGCGCGCGGTTGGCGGGCGTGTTCTTCGCCTGGGGCTGGCTGCGGCACGATAAACTGTGCGCTATCGACTGGATGGGCCTGGCCGCGCTGGCTATTTTTACCTACAAGGTTCCCGGCAGCCGCGGCGCATTCGGCGGTATGGCGGTCATGCTCCTGCTGTTCGCCGTGCAGAAATTCTTCCCCAAGCTGTTTGATAACAAAATTTGGTACGCCTTTGTGCTGGCTGTGCCGGTGGTGCTGGTGGTGTTCAGCCTCTACGCCGGGTACATTTATAACCCAGAGTGGCCCTACGACCACATGGCGATTCTGCTGCTGAGCATCTTCCTGTCCGGTCGGTTCGAGATTTGGCACAACGTGTTCTGGGGTTCTCCCCTCACCCTGCTGGGCGGTCTGCCCACTGACGGCGACGAGCACCACGCCATTGACAACACCTTCCTGGCTGTGCCGATGAACAAGGGCATCCTGGGCGCTATTTTGGTGGCGGCGTTCTTCCTGCTGCTGCTCTGGCGGTTAGCCAAAAAGCATCGCTCCACCGAGACGATCTGCCTGCTGGCCTTAACGCTTTATCTGTTCATGGAAAACAAGCCTTTCCTCCTCTCTGCCAATCCGTTCTTACTGTTGGCGCCCATCGTGTTTTTTGGCGGGGCTGCGGCAGAGAAAAAGCCGGACAAAACCTGACCCAAACCCAAAAACAGCCCCGCCGATTGGCGGGGCTGCTGCTGTTTATAAGGGTAAAATCAACGGTTCTGCGGGCCGTTTTTCAGGATGACGTCGTGGCTGCCGCCCTCAACGATAGAGGTAGAGGAAACGACGGTCAGGCGGGCTTTCTCCTGCAGCTCGGGAATGGAGAGCGCACCGCAGTTGCACATGGTGGAGCGCACCTTGTACAGGGTGGTCTGCACGCCGTCGGCCAAGGGGCCGGCGTAGGGCACGTAGGAATCGACGCCCTCCTCAAAGCTCAGCTTCTGGGCGCCGCCCAGGTCGTAGCGCTGCCAGTTGCGGGCGCGGTTGGAACCCTCGCCCCAGTACTCCTTGACGTAGTTGCCGCCCACGCGCAGCTTGTTCGTGGGGGATTCGTCGAAGCGGGCAAAGTAGCGGCCCAGCATGACGAAGTCGGCGCCCATAGCCAGGGCCAGAGTGATGTGGTAATCCTGCACGATACCACCGTCGGAGCAGATGGGAATATAGATGCCGGTCTCCTTGTAGTACTCGTCGCGGGCCTTGGCAACCTCAATGACAGCGGTAGCCTGGCCGCGGCCAATGCCCTTGGTCTCGCGGGTGATGCA
>UMLD01040516.1_pt1 | contig 10799 bp, 8 predicted proteins | sample 1966491 | NCBI WGS metagenome assembly UMLD01 (sample SAMEA4836191, study PRJEB28245) | human gut metagenome | biome: gut microbiome; material: fecal sample | place: Denmark | collected 2008
GATCCGGAAAGATGCATCGGCGTATTTTATGGTCTATGCGCTGATGGTACCGTTTTCACAGATCAATTCCCTGAATTCGTCTTTCCTGCAGTGCAGCGGAGACATGGTGACACCAAGTATCCTGAATGCAATCATGTGTGTGTTGGATGTGATTTTCAATGCACTTCTGATACCAAGATTCGGAGTTATGGGTGCCGGGATGGGAACAGCGCTTGCCTGTGCATGCGTCAGCCTGACCATGACGGCGCGGTGCTGTATCCACAATGAAAAACTGCATCTCAGGAGAACGGAAGGGTTTCACTATAATCCGGAGATATTAAAGCGAGCATTCCGGATCGGAACGCCGGTGGCAGTGCAGGAAATAGCCATAAACAGTGCGATGGTGGTAGCTACAATGATCATTGCTCCATTGGGCGCTGTTTCTATTGCGGCAAATTCTTTTGCAGTGACAGCGGAGAGTCTGTGCTATATGCCGGGATATGGTATTGGGTCGGCGGCAACAACACTGGTTGGGAGAAGCGTGGGTGCAGGTGAGACGAAACAGGCAAAAAGGTATGGGAATATCTGTACAGCGATGGGGGCATGCTTCATGGCTGCAACCGGAGCAATCATGATGCTGATCTGTCCGATTGTATTCCGGGTATTGACACCGGATCCATCCGTACGGACGCTGGCGGCACAGGTACTTCGTATCGAACTTCTGGCGGAACCATTGTTTGGAGCATCTATCGTGGCAGCAGGAGCACTTCGTGGCGCAGGTGATACTTTTGTTCCAAGCCTTATGAATCTTGGAAGTATCTGGATCGTCCGGTTGGGTCTGGCAATGATTCTTGTAAAAAGTCTGGGGCTTTACGGTATGTGGATCGCTATGGCGGTGGAACTTTGTGTTCGTGGCTGTCTGATGTTATATCGGCAGAGAACCTCAAAATATTATGATCTCTATAAAAAGAAAACTGCCACAGAAAATGTGTAAAGAGATAAAAGAAGCCATATCATCCTGTGAAAGATGATATGGCTTCTTTTTACAGAGGACAACGTTCAGGAATCCATGAATACAAGGAAATCTGATATCGTTGCACAAACAGTTTTGCTTAGATATTCAGCATATCACTGAAGACTTTCAGTGCACCGTCGGTATCATGAGCCAGAACACGTTTTGCAAGAATCTTACCAAGCTGTACGCCTTCCTGGTCAAAGCTGTTCAGATTCCATACAAAGCCCTGGAACATGATTTTGTTTTCAAAGTGAGCTAACAGGGCACCTAAAGATGCCGGTGTCAGTTTGTCTCCTACAATGATGCTGGAAGGACGTTTTCCTTTGAAATTTTTGTTCAGATTTTCGTCTTCTTTACCGCAGGCAAATGCCACGATCTGGGCAGCTACGTTTGCACACAGCTTCTGCTGGCTGGTGCTGCTTTCGATATCCACATCTACACCCAGCTGGCTGTTTTTGAAGCCGATGAACTGCAGTGGAACGATGTCAGTTCCCTGATGCAGTAACTGGTAGAAAGAGTGCTGTCCGTTGGTTCCCGGTTCTCCGAAGATGACCGGTCCGGTTACATAATCTACCGGTTCACCGAAACGGTTGACAGATTTTCCGTTGGATTCCATATCACACTGCTGCAGGTGTGCCGGGAAACGGCTCAGTGCCTGAGAGTATGGCAGAACTGCTGTGGAAGGATATCCCTGTACATTTCTTTCATATACGCCGATCAGAGCATCCAGCATATCCGGGTTTTTCAACAGATCACGGTTGGTAGCCAGTTTGTCTTCGGCTGCTGCACCGTCCAGAAGTTCTGCGAAAACTTCCGGTCCGAAAGCCAGAGAAAGGATCGCTCCACCTACACCGGATACGGAAGAGTAACGTCCTCCGATATAGTCATCCATGAAGATCGCAGTCAGATATTCATCACTCTTAGCCAGTGGAGAAGTCTCACTGGTAACTGCCAGCATGTGCTTGGAAGGATTCAGACCTGCTTTTGTCAGCGCATCTTTTACGAATGCTTCATTGGTCAGGGTCTCCAGAGTTGTACCTGATTTGGATACTACGATAAACAGTGCGTGTGCCAGATCTACAGATGCCAGAACAGCAGCTGCATCATCCGGGTCTACATTGCTGATGAATTTTGCTTCCATTTTGAAGGTATTGTTGGCTTTTGCCCAGTTTTCCAACGCGATATATAAAGCGCGGGGACCCAGGTCACTTCCGCCGATACCGATCTGTACAACGGTTGTGAATTTCTCGCCGGCTTCGTTTACGATTTCACCGGCATGTACTTTATTAGCAAAATCAGCAGCTTTTTTCTGCTGTGCCACATAGAATTCACGTTTGTCAACGCCGTCAACAACGACAGGATTACCCAGCTGTGTACGTGCCAGGTGATGCAGAACCATACGTTTTTCGCCGGTGTTGATTACAGCGCCGTTGTACAGCTCCTCAAATTTATCAATTAACTGTGCTTCGTCTGCCAGTTCAGCCAGAGCTGTCAGGACAGTTTCATCTACTTCTTTTGCTGCGTAATTGTACTGTAAACCTGCAGCCATTGGAGTGCTGTAGTTCTTTACACGTTCGCCACCCTGTTCTCCGGACATTGCAGTGGCAATATCCACATGATTTTTCAGTCCGGAAAGCTTATCATAAGATGAGAGGGTGTCCAGATTTTTCCATGTTGCCATAATATATTCCTCCTTATCAATAGGTGTATAATCACTATCACCATTAGTCATTATACTGAAAAAAAACAGCGATTTCAATGGATTGATATATTTAATTCAAAAATGTCGAATTTGCAAAAAGTCAGTGGTTATTTTGTATAATTATAAAAGAAAGAGATGTTGATTTTATAGGGAAAATAGTTCAGAATATAAAGAAAAGAAACAGATCATCTGGCGTAGGTAAGGGAGAACACACTATGAAAAATAATAAATATGAGATCGATATGTGCAACGGGTCGATCATGGATAAACTGATATCTTTTGCATTGCCACTGATGCTTTCCGGTATTCTGCAGCTGATGTTCAATGCTGTGGATATCGTGGTAGTGGGAAGGTTCAGCGGCAGCCAGTCACTGGCGGCCGTAGGATCTACAACAGCACTCATCAATGTTTTTACCAACCTGTTTATCGGAATTTCTCTGGGAACCAATGTACTGGCGGCCAGGTTCTACGGAGCAGGAAAAACAAAAGAAATGTCAGAAACGGTTCATACGTCTATTGCACTGGCACTGGTCAGCGGTGTGGCAATGGCAGTGATCGGACTGATCTTTTCCCGCTGGTCTCTGGAAGTGATGGGAACGCCGGAGGATGTGATTGCCCAGGCAACATTATATATGCAGATCTATTTTCTGGGTATGCCATTTTTCATGGTGTATAACTATGGTGCTGCCATTTTGCGGGCGGTAGGAGATACGAAGCGCCCGTTATTCTATCTGATTATTTCGGGTGTGATCAATGCTGTGTTAAATATGATTCTGGTCATTTTCTTTCATATGGCGGTGGAAGGTGTTGCCATTGCAACGGTCATTTCGCAGCTGATTTCATGTATTCTGGTACTGCGGTGTCTGTATCGGTCAGAGGGAAGCTATCAGTTGCGATTCTCAAAACTGACCATGAAAAAAGCTTATCTGATGCAGATCTTTCAGGTAGGTGTTCCGGCGGGTATCCAGAGTACGGTTATTAACTTCTCCAATGCCCTGCTGCAATCCTCGGTCAATTCCTTCGGTTCGGTAGCTATGGCAGGGTACACGGCAGCCAACAATATCCTCGGATTCCTCTACGTATCCATCAATGCCGTAACACAGGCATGTATGAGTTTTACCAGTCAGAACTACGGTGTGGGAAAATACAAACGAATGGACAAAGTTCTGATCGATTGCCTGATTCTTTCGGTGATCGTAGGAGGTGTTCTCGGTTGCGGAGCCTATTTCGGCGGCTCCCCGATCCTCTCCATCTACACAGAGGATCCCGAAGTTATCAAAGCAGGCCTTGAGATCCTGTCTATTACAACCGTCCCCTACTTCCTCTGCGGAATCATGGATCTTTTTCCGGGAGCCCTGAGGGGCATGGGATCATCCACCGTCCCCATGATCCTGTCCGTCATAGGAACTGTAGGCACAAGAATTCTGTGGATCTTTGGAATATTCCCATCCCACAGAAGTCTCTACATCCTCTTTATTTCCTATCCGGGTTCCTGGATCATTACTATCATCATGCAGGTGATCTGCTATTACTTTGTGAGAAAAAAGACTTACGGACAGGCAGCTGTAAAAACGGCATAGCACCAGAAGAGATATAGAAGATAAAAAGAAAATAGAAAGAAAATAGAAAGAAAATAGAAAGAGAAACCACGAAAGACATACCATAAGAAAAATAAAAGACAGCTCAGCACTGTATTCTAAATGCAGCTGAACTGTCTTTTGCACTCATCGATCCGGTTTATCTGTGCAGCGAAATCATTTATGTAGCGACAATAGCATTTTATAATTCCCGGGACAGGATTTCTTCTTTCCGTTCCAATAACGAATCATCCCTCAAAAGCGCTTCCTCAACCGTTTCAAACCCAATCCGATCAATCATAACCGCAAACCTTTCTCCTGCGAGTCCCCTCTCACGGAACAGTAAAATCGCCTTCTCAATCACATCCATTGCCTCATCCTTAGTAGTAAACACCTTACTCAGTGCACGACCATGAGAAATCTTCTTCCCCCAGCGTCCGCCAACAAAAATTTTAAACCCATACGTTCCGTCTGTAATCGAATCGAATCTGCAGTTTCCCACACATCGACCACAGTGAATACAGACATTTTCATCAATATGTAATTTCTTATCCGATACTTTGGCAGCTCCCATCGGGCAAACTGCCTCAACACTACATTTTTTACATCCTTTACAAAGCTCTGCTTTAAAATGAGGAATTCGTTGCCCAATAATACCCAGATCATTCAGATTCGGTTTTACACAGTTATTTGGACAACCGCCTACTGCAATTTTAAACTTATGAGGCAGCTTCACATCATGATACCCCTCATAAAAACGTTTATGAATCTCCTCTGAAATCGCAAACGAATCCAGAAGTCCATACTGACAGGTGGTTCCTTTACAGGAAACTACGGGACGAACTTTAGCGCCCGTACCACCGATAGCCATACCGGCATTCTCGACAAACTCCTGAAACTCTTCCAGTTTTTCATAAGGAATACCCTGTACTTCAACTGTCTGTCTCGTGGTAAAAGTCAGAATTCCGTTTCCAAACGTTTCTGCCGCGTCTGCCATTGCCCGGTGCTGGGCAGCGGTAACTTTTCCATTTACTGTTAAAATACGGGCAGAAAAATTATCTGTCCCCTTATTATTCAAAAAACCAAGCCCTTTCAGTCTTTTTTCTTCCTCTTTTGAAAGTGTTAATGATGACATATTCTGAGTTCTCCTTTTTATAGAAATGTGGCAACTACTCAGTAGGTAGCATTCCGCGAGGCGTTTTGGCATGTTTATTGCCAAAATCCCGAGACATACAAGTCAAAGTGCCATCACCGAAGGTGATTAGAAATGCATTTCGACTCGTAACTGTGAGGCTACTGAACAGTTACGAAATATGTAAATACAGCACGATATTAATTCAGTACAGCACGACCGGTCTTTGCAAAACGTACGATCATTTCCCGTGTCAGGCTGAAGTCTTCGTCTTCAATGATGATATCTTTCCTGTCCATCCAGAGTCCGGTGGAAAGTTCGTTGCGGTCAAGAGTGATGAAGGGATCACCGTCCAACTCTGCGTAATAGCCGATCAGGAGATCCGACGCCATTCCCCAGGGTTGAGTTTTGTAATACCGCAGATTTTTCACTCTTACTCCTACTTCTTCATAAACCTCCCGCATTACTGTTTCCTCGGCGGTCTCCCCGATTTCAGTAAAACCGGCAATCAGCGCATAATTAGGATTATTCCGTCCGGCATATTTTGTCAGCAGAATTCTTTCCCCGTCGATTACTCCGACAATAATAGCCGGACAGATTTTCGGATAAATGGTATTTCCACATTGTGGGCAAGAGAGCATCCGTTCTTTATGGGAAGGATCCGGAACAACAGGAGTTCCGCAACGTCCGCAAAAACGATTGTTCCGATACCAGTCATACAGATGAAAAGCCGTCATTGCAGCAAAAATATGATGCTTGGGCTCTCGACCGCGGATTTCCTGAAGAGAGTGGAAAGTATAAGTTTCCGGAAAGTCCAGATCCGCATCCATCACAAGAAAACAGGAGGTTTGATCCAGAGCAAACAGCCAGATCAGAGAAGTAGTGGTGGGAAACTGTGAAGAAACATTTTCCCATAGTGGAAACCGGCAGGTATTTGCTGAGAGATCTGCCAAAAGTTTTCGGTCACGGAAAGCAAAAATCAGATCTCCGTTCTGCGGAGATCTCGGAGTAAATTCATTATAAAGATGATGTGGGGTAATATCCTGAATCATAAGAATCCTTTCTGAATCTGTAAAAGTATCTGGAAAAAGACGGTATATTAGGTACATGACTATCTTCTGATACACGGACGAAAACATACCTTATTACTTCACCAGGGGATAAAATCTGTTGTTTAAAATGAGTATACATGACTTGAAAAGAAAATACAACGTGAACTTGCAGTGAGTTGTGGGGTGGGTTATACTAGTGTTACTGAGAATGGAGTGAACAGTAACATACTAGAGTTAGTGATGAATGACGGAAATGAAAAAGCAGTATTATGTGGAAATGACTGTAAAGGAGATAAGTATAATGGGAAGAAGCAATATGTGTAATATTCATACAGCAAAGAAAACAGAACGAACGCAGGAAGAAATCACCATTTCCGGCAATCCGGCAAAACCACAGGGTGAGGATGGAGCAACAATGCTGAAACGAATGAATGAGAGTCATTCACCGGTGACATGTTGGGCGCTGGAGCACTGGCAGATTGCACCGGAAGAGGAGCTTCTGGACATTGGCTGCGGTGGTGGTGCTACGTTAAAACGGATGGGTGAGAAGATAACGACAGGCCATCTGACGGGCATAGATTATTCACCGGTGTCTGTGAAAACCTCGCTGAAAACGAATCGACAGGATGTGGAAAGCGGAAAGATGAAAGTTCTGGAAGGCTCCGTGGAAGCGCTGCCTTTTGCAGACGATGGATTTGACAAGATCATTACGGTAGAAAGCTTTTATTTCTGGCCGGATCCACAGGAAAACCTGAAAGAAGTACGGCGGGTACTGAAAGAGGGTGGTACGTTCCTGTTGGTGGCAGATACCTATAACAAAGAGGGTCTGGATCCGAAGACACTAGAAAATATTTGCCGTTTTCACCTATTTACCCCGACCGCTGAAGAATTCAGGAAACTGTTTGAAAAAGCAGGTTTCACGGGCATTCAGATCCACGTAAAAGAGGGTACGGACTGGATCTGTGTAGAAGGGAAAAAGTGATAAGGTTTATATAAAGTCATATAAAAAGCAGAACTTTGCATAAGGATTTTATGCGGGCTCTGTTTTTTAATTTACGCGAGCAACGAGTCAAAGTTTGTACTTGCACGAGACCTTGCGACTGCCGCGATAATCAAAATTGATCCACTGGATCAATTATTGATATGCAATGCAACGAGTAAAATTCGCGAGAGTGAGAAAGTATATTCCTTGTTTTGAATAAATGTGTAGATTCTGTGTTTTCTATGTTTCTTTAAACTTCATTTAAGGTTTCTCCGATACAATCACATCCATAAGGAGGAACCGAGATGGCAAATCAGACAATTTTTAAACGATATGAATACAAATATCTGCTTACCGCAGATCAGAAAAAAGACCTGCAGGCTTATATGGAAACGTATATGAAACCGGATGCATTCGGGCGCAATACCATCTGTAACCTGTATTTTGATACGCCGGATTATCTTCTGATCCGAAGATCGATCGAAGGAAAGGTGTACAAAGAAAAGATCCGGCTGCGTACCTATGGACGGGCACAGGATGACAGCGAAGCCTTTATCGAGTTGAAAAAGAAATTAAAAGATGGAACCTTTACGATAGATTTCTGCGATGACAGTTTGCATACCAACGGCAATTTGTCCATCTGCGGAGGAACTTACACACTCAGCACCGGAGATGATGGTATGCATGCGGATGGGGCAGATCAGGTATATGGCGGAGAGATTACGATCAAAACATGTTACGAAGGAATCAAAGGACAGAATATGGAAATCTCCGGTGGAACCATCGATATCACAGCCAGCGATGACGGAAATGGTGCTTTGGATTACAATGGAACGGCGACGATCACCGGGGGAACGCTGGTAGCAGCCGGTATGAGCGGCATGGAACAGAATTTCGGTTCCGATTCCACACAGGGCACACTGATGATGAACCTGACGGATAACCAGAGCGGGAAGATCACACTGGAAGATGCGAATGGCAATACGTTGGTAAGTTATACACCGATGCGTGAATATAATTCCGTGGTCATCAGCTGCGCAGAATTAAGCGATGGAAGTACCTATACGATACACACAGGGGAGAACAGCCGGGAAGTAACCATGGAAGGTCTGGTATACACCGACGGAGAAGTGACGAATGCGCCGGGACAGGGTGGAGGACAGAAACCACAGGGTGGTCCGATGGGAGATAATAGTGGCGATTCTGACAATTCGGATAACTCAGACCGTCCGACCCTGCCGCAGGGACAGGGAAATCCACCGGATACGCAAAACGGGGAACGCCCGCAGGGGGACGCGCCACAGGGCAATCCGGTGGATTCGTCAAATGAGCAGACGAAGGAGGAGTCTGACGGTCAGAAATAGCAGAATGGTTTACATAATTACAAGAATGAGGAATCCGTATAGCAGATCAGGATTCCTGCTTCGCCTGCAGATCTGCCAGCATCTGTGAAACGGTAAGTCCCAGTATCGGGTGGCGTTTCCACGGAGCAATCTGTGTCAGCGGGATCAGGACGAAGTCCCGCAGATGCATCTCCACATGTGGAATGATCAGATCCGGGGTGTCCAGTACCAGATCGTCATACAGTAAGATATCCAGATCCAGCGTCCGCGGTCCCCAGTGGATCAGGCGCTCCCGGTGCGCTTCCTGTTCGATCTCATGGAGGCGTTCGAGCAGTTCCTGCGGTGTCAGCAGTGTTTTCAGTGCCAGTGCACCGTTTAAAAAGTCATCCTGCTCCACACCGCCGTAGGGTGCGGTCACCAGAAAATCAGACACTTTCAGCACCTGGCAGTCCGAAGTCTGCTGTAGTTTTTCAACTGCCTCGTTCAGGTATTTTTCCTTGTCCCCCATATTGGAGCCGAGCGCGATATAAGCGGTATGCCAGCCGCGGCTGATCTCCACCGATACGGTATCCAGAGGCAGACCGATGGGCGCCCACGGTTTTTTGATGGTAAGATCTACCTGAGAGACCATCGGGTAGGAGAGCAGAATCGCTTTTGCGGTCGCCTCCGCCACCGTCTCCAGCAGTTTCCAGGTATTTTCTTCGACTACTTTTTTGATCAGATGGCTGACTTCACCGTAATGTACCGAATAAGAAAGCTCATCGGTGAGCCCGGCTTTTCTGGTGTCGGTATGCAAAACGGCGGAGAGTACAAACTTTTGTCCTAAAAAATTCTCTTCCGGAAATACTCCATGCTTTGCAAAGATTTCCAGATTCTCAATTCTTATTTTATCCATAAATTTCCTCCTAGCAGGACAGGATCGCTTTCGTCATCTGAATGATCCGGTGGTTTTCTTTGATATCGTGTACCCGGACAAAGGAGCATCCGCGGAGCATGCCGATCACGGTGGTGGCAAGTGTTCCTTCCACGCGCTGATCTACCGGCAGATCCAGGGTGTTGCCGATGACAGATTTTCTGGAAGTGCCGAGAAGAATCGGGAGTCCGAGTTCCTGCAAGACATCTACATGATTGATGGCTTCCAGATTCTGCTCATACGTTTTTCCAAAGCCGACACCCGGATCCAGCATGATTTTATCGTCCGGAACACCTGCTTTGTGTGCAATAGCAACGCATTCTTTCATATCGGCGACCATGTCTTCCAGAAAATTCTGATATATGGCTTCGTTTCGGTTGTGCATCAGGCAGCAGGCAGCGTGGTAACGGGCGGTCACCTCGGCGGTTTTATAGTCGAACTTGAATCCCCAGATATCATTGACCAGATCCGCACCGGCCTGAAGAGCAGCCTCTGCGACATTTCCTTTGTAAGTGTCGATGGAAACTGGAACATCAAAATGTGATTTGACCGCCTCGATGACCGGCGTTACTCTTGCGATTTCTTCCTCGTCAGAGATCACGGTATGTCCCGGACGGGTGGATTCACCGCCGATATCGATAATGTCAGCGCCGTCCCGGATCATCTGCTCGGCGTGAGCGAGAGCAGCATCCATATGATTGAATTTTCCACCGTCGGAAAAAGAGTCGGGAGTCACGTTCAGGATTCCCATAATATAAGTTTCATTTTTTGTATCAAATTCATGATTACCAATTCTCATACATGTTTTCTCCTCTTGAAGTTTACATAAGTTCAAAATTAATAACAAATCGTCAGATTCATCTTCTCCTCCGGCCAGTTGCATGCATTTCTTGCAGGACAGTACAAACAGTTTCGTGACTGTTTGTCCGCACGGTAGAGATAGCGGGAAAATAAGGGAGTTTCCGCAGTATCTTTTGCCCGGTGGCTTCGGATCGCAGCAAGAATCGATTTCTGCTCAGTAAGAGAAAAATCACAGTCCGTAAGGATGCGTTCCGCCAGTCTTGCCCCTGCCAGATGGTGAGGAGTACCTTTTTCCATCTGTTC
>UMLD01069600.1_pt1 | contig 10768 bp, 10 predicted proteins | sample 1966491 | NCBI WGS metagenome assembly UMLD01 (sample SAMEA4836191, study PRJEB28245) | human gut metagenome | biome: gut microbiome; material: fecal sample | place: Denmark | collected 2008
ACGTCTGGACTCTGTCTGAGAGAAGCACGCAGGGCAGTGATATAATTTTCTGTATCCGTACAAATTTCACGTTGGCTTACGATGCTTTTCTTATGGCTGTGAAGAAATTCAAGAGGGTCTTCAAGAGTAATAATATGCTTTTCCATTGTGCTGTTAATTGCATCAATGATACAGGCAAGCGTGGTGGATTTTCCACTTCCTGCAGGTCCGGTGACAAGAACCAGCCCTTTGTTATGAGTTCCAAGGTCAATAATTTCCGGTGGAATTCCAAGGTCAGATGGATTTGGAAGGTGGAAGGTGATAACCCGGATGACGGCTGCCATAGAACTTCTCTGCATGTAGGTGTTGACACGAAAGCGGGAAAGACCGGAGACTGCAAAGGAAAAATCATCATCTCCGGTTTTTAAAAAATGGGAAATATCACGGTTTCCGGCAAGGCTATAAATCTCACGAATCAATATTTCAGTATTTTCCGGCATGATACGTTCAGAAGTCAATTCCATTAACTGACCGCTTTTTTTATAAGAAAGAGGAAGTCCTGCTACAATGAAAAGGTCAGAAGCTCCAAGTTCTGTTGTCTTTTTTAAAAAAGTAAGTGCATCCATGTTTATATTCCTTTCTTGGATTAGTTATCTCCGGTGTAGACAGGCAGGGTAGCATCGGCTTCCCATGTCTGTGTGTTGATCAGTTTCCAGGTCTCTATCTGATAGAAAGAGTCCCCTTTTTTGATTTCAGAATTTAAAAGAAGCACCACCTGCAGAGTCTGATGTTCATTTACTTTAACTTCATAAGCAATCTGGTCTTTGGATGGAAAGGAGATTCCATCAAGACTGGTTAAATTCTGCTGTACCTGTTTAAGATAGTTGGAAGAGTCTGAGGATTGATAAGTGGATTTAAGGATGGAATCAATTTTATCCATTAATTCGTTCGCTGAATTTTCAGCCTCATAGACTTCATGAGTATGAGCGCTGTTTTTTTTCACCAGCTTATAGTCTGCATTTGCACTGACAAGGGAAAGCACTGCGAAAGTCAGCAGGCATAAAATAACGAAGATCAATAAGATAGAAGAAATTCCAATTCCAATAGGAAGCGGATGTTTGTTTTTCATTAAGAGTTCTCCTTTTTTTCATCTGCGGTGCGTGGAATGGCAGTTTTTAAATCAAGTGTATCGATAGAATCTCCGTCTGCATCTTTTAATACAATAGAATAATGGTTCAAATGATCGTTTGTTTCTTTTATAATAGTCAGATAGTAAGTGGCATTATTAGAAGAAACAGCAGTTCCATTTTCATCATAAGCAATCTGCCATCCGTCTTTGGTTTCTTTCGCTTTCGGAAATAATTCTTCAAAAGGAGTATCTGTATTAGAAGTATCCATATAGGAGAGTGCTTCTGCGACAGAAGAGACAAGAGTAGAACCAAGAGACTCTTCTTTTGCTTCTTTGCCGGTTAGATGTGCCTTTACAAATACCTGAACGCAGAGCATACTGGTAAGAGAAAAAAAGAAAATAACAAAAATCAGCTCAATTAAAAAAAGGCTGGACTGTGAAGCGTTTCTTTTATTCATGATGCTCCTCCTTTTGTGCCGGTCGAATGACTGCGGATATGAATGAAAAGAGAGGCAGAAGTATTTTCTTCGTCCGTTACGGTAAAGCGCAGTAAATTTTCGCCCGCCTGTTCAATGGAAAAATTTTGTATGGCTAAAATCGTTTCTCCCTGTGATTTTGTTACAGGTTGTGAGGCTTGTACAAACAGCTCTTTTAAGGCATTTTCATCTTCATAAATATAAGTAATGTAAGAAACACCGCCAATGGATTCGGAAAGTTCAAGGGCAGGAGCATCTTCAAGAGTTCCAAGAGAGATTGAAGATGTCGAATCATGCTGGCGGACTTTTTCAGCAACATAAGTAAGAGCCGTACGAGTCGTATAGTTTGTTTTCATATCAAGTGCTGTCTGTTTATAAACATGTGCTCCGATTAAGAGAACGGTTAAAGAAGAGATGGTAAACAGACATAGAAGCCCAAGGGAGAAAAGCAGGTCTGTAATATGCACTTGTTCATGGAAGCGCCTTTTTTTACTTATTTTACGCATGGCAGTTCCCCCTTGTTTGTCAGAAAAATGACATCAATATCCGGCATCAGGTTAGAAGCATGAACCTCATAGCTTATAAGATATTTCGAATGATCATAAGTGATTCCATAATGGTTCTCCAGATAAGAAAGACTTTCCGGATAAGTTCCTTCCACTGCATAACAGTAAATGGTACTGCGGATGACAGCCTGTTTTAAGTTCTCTATTTCTTCTTGTTTTGTAGTAGCTGAGATAGAAGAGACAGGAAGAAGAAACAGAAAAAAAACGGCAAAAAAGACAACAACAGGAACAAGAATCGAAAGGACACTTTTTGAAATTGGTTTTTGCTGTGTAAAACGATTCATAATAAAAACTCCTTTTGGATAATAGGTGCTTTCAGCCACAAAAGCAAGGATAATAAAGATTCCGAGCGTACATGAATCAGCCCATTCCGGACATAATTCCCATAAGAGGAAGCATAACAGATAAAAGAATCAATCCTACAATAATCGAAAGGACGGCAACGAGAGTTGGTTCTAATTTGCTGATTAATTGAAAGATGCGTTCATTTATATCTTCCGAATATTGAAGGGAAATCTGTTTCATGACCATGTCTACTGCACCTGTTTTACAACCGATAGAAATCATGCGGGTTGAAAGAGAATCGAAAATCTGGCTTTCGGAAATTGCTTCGGAAAAGCCTTGTCCCTCTTCAAGCAGGGCGCGTGTTTTGGCTATTTTTTCTTCTAATACCGGATGGTCGGCAAGACGGGCAGCCATTTCAAGACTTTCATCGGTATCCAGACCGCTTTCAAGTGCCAGATACATTCCACTTGCAAATCGGGAAACAGCAATTTCTTCAGAGAATTTTTGAGTAAACGGCAGCTTGGAGCTAAATCTGAAAAACTGGTTCCGGCCTTTTTCCGTAAATGTAAAATACAGGAAACATCCCGCAAGTACGCCTGCAAGGAGGACAAGAACAAAGGCATAACGGTTCATCAGGATTCCCAGGTTTAAAATATTTTTGGAAACACCGGTTAAGCCTGTTCCAAGCTGTTCATAAACCTGATTAAAGACAGGCATGACTTTGACAATCAAAACAAGAATAACTGCAAGCATCATGGTAATCATAATAAAAGGATAAGTAATGGCATTTTTGATACTGCGGGAGATGGTTTCCTGCTGTTCATAATGTTCAGAGAGTGCAGACATAACTTCATCGAGTCGTCCGCTCTCTTCTCCGATTTGTATCATATTGCACATATATTCCGGAAACACTTTGGTATCTCGAATTGACTGATGAAAAATACCGGTTTCTTCCATATTGGAAATCAGTGATTCTAATAATTCTTTTCCCTGTTCGGGGCTATCCTCTGCCATCAGGGAAAGTCCTTCGGTAGAAGAAATGCCGGAATGAAGAATCATTGACATCTGCCCACAGAACATAGAAAGTTCATTGTTGGATAAAGGCTTCATAATTAATATGGCTCCTTTCGTAAAGTAAAATAGGATAAGGATAGCAGAGTAAGATTAACGAGTATATCGTGTCACATAATTGTCTCCATCGCCAATATAGTTTAAAATTTTTTTACTGTTAGCATTTGCAGAGGCAAAGGTTGGATCCATTCGTTCCCAGTGTTTGCCGTCAAATTGGATGATATCGTCAATCCATCCTGTTTCCTCAAGATAGACACTAATCCAGGCATGATAAACTTTGCCTGCATAGCCAATTTGAAGCTTTGTTGGGATTCCCTGAGAGCGAAGCATTGAGGTCATTAATGCGGCGTAATCAAAGCAAATTCCTTTTTGGGTTTCCAGAGTTTCATCGACATCCGGCAGATATCCGTTTTCGACCGTTTCTGCTTTTTTTGTATCATAAGTGATGTTGTTGATCACATAATGATAGATAGAAGAAACCGCATCGAGATCTGAAGTGGCATTTTTTACGATATCAGAAGCTTTGGATACAATCTTGCTTTCTTTGGAAAAATTCACATACTGGTTTGGATAAAGATAAGGAACATAATCATTTTCCAGAGTGACTTCAATGTTTTCAGTATAAAGAGAAGCATACTGTGTTCCGGAAATATTTTCATAAGTCTTGACGGTATAGGTGCCGTTACCGCTTGTAATCGGCAGGGTTACATATCCATCTTCCGGTTTTATGAAATATTTATATTCAATTTCATCCGGTCCAATTAACTGGATATTTGCTTTTTCGGATGTTCCCGAATAGTAAGCCATCACATAGCCCTGGTCCAAATGGGATATGTCAATTAACAAAGGCTCTTGTCCGATTACAGAAGTACCGGAGGCTTTTGGAATATGTAAATCCGGTTCATTTGGACGGACAGTTTTTGCGGAAGAAGAATTTTCCTTTGTTGTACCAGAAGAAGATTTGCCGGAAGAGCAAGCAGTCAGAGGAAATAAAACCCATAAGAGATTAAAAAAAAGAAGAAAGAATAAAACCTTATGGTATTTATAAAACATAAGAAAAACTCCTTAATCTGAGGTAAAATCTGAGGTTAAAATCTTGTAATTATCATAGCATTTTTTAAAGATAAGTGCAATGATAAGCAAAAGTAACCAAAAACTATAAAAAGTTATTAAAAAACTTGAAGGATTAGATATTGTATTCTCTCAAAAAATTCGATAAAATAATGGATATGCATACGGGGACCTTATAGCGGAAGCTGTAAAGGAGTGATGCAATGAAAAAAATAATAAAATTAAAAAATAAATATGGTATGATTGTGTGTGTGTTGTTTTGTATGATTTATTTTTGTCTTGGATGCGGACAGGAAGATGAGACGGTATTTTTGGAGCAAAAAGAGGAACTTTCAGAAGAGACAGAAAAAACGAACGAGACGGAAGTGGAAAAGGAATCAAAGCCAAAAGAGTCAGAAGAATCTGAAACAGAAGACCGGGAAAACAAAAGTGCCGGTCAGGAACAGATTTGTGTTTTTGTCTGTGGATTTGTAAGAAATCCAGGGGTCTATTATTTGAATATAAATGCCAGACTTTATGAAGCGGTAGAACCAGCAGGAGGTTTTTTGGAAGAAGCCGATGCCGGATGGCTTAATCAGGCTGAGATTTTGTCAGATGGAGATAAAGTTCGGATTTATTCAAAAGAGGAAACACAAAAAATGCAGGAAGCCGGAATGAAAGAGGAAAGCGGGACAGCAGAGAAAAGTGTGGAAAAGAATCAGCAAAATCAGACACAAGATGCAGGAAAGGTAAATATCAATACTGCATCTGCAGAGGAACTTCAGACGATACCCGGAATTGGAGCGGCAAAGGCGGCTGCGATCATTGAATACAGGGAAGTGCAGGGGGAGTTTAAAAGCACAGAAGAGATACAGAATGTACCAGGAATCAAGGGGAAAACCTTTGAAAAAATACAGCCTTATCTAACGGCAGGATGAAAAAAAAGCAAGGAGAGAATCGATGAGTAAAAAAGTATTGGTAGTAGATGATGAAAAACTGATTGTAAAGGGGATCCGTTTCAGTCTGGAACAGGAAGGAATGGAAGTAGATTGTGCTTATGATGGAGAAGAAGCGTTAAATAAAGCAAAAGAAAATCAGTATGATATGATTCTCCTTGATATCATGCTCCCTAAAATGACCGGTCTTGAAGTGTGTCAGCAGATTCGGGAATTTTCTTCTGTTCCGATTATTATGCTGACCGCAAAGGGAGAGGATATGGACAAGATTTTAGGTCTTGAATATGGAGCAGATGACTATATTACCAAACCATTTAATATCCTTGAGGTAAAAGCACGTATCAAAGCAATCATGCGAAGAACGCAGAAAGAGAAAAAACAAGAAGAACGCTCGAATACATTAGAGGCAGGTGACATGCGTTTAGACTGCGAAGGTCGTAGAATTTTTATTGCAGGAAAAGAAATTAATCTGACTGCAAAAGAGTTTGATGTGTTAGAATTGCTTGTAAAAAATCCAAATAAAGTTTACAGTAGAGAAAATCTGTTAAATCTTGTATGGGGATATGAATATCCGGGAGATGTGCGCACAGTGGATGTACATATTCGGAGACTTCGGGAAAAAATTGAAACAACTCCAAGTAATCCTAAATATGTGCATACAAAATGGGGAGTCGGCTATTATTTTCAACTGACAAAATAAATTCTGACGAGGGCATAAGACGTGAAGGAAAAAATAAAATTTACTTTTTTTAAGAGTTTAAGATTCCGGATTATGGTGATTTTAGTGGTAATCGGAATTGTCCCAAGTTTTATTGTAAAAAATGTAGTTGTAAATAGTTACGAGACAAGAGCAGTTTCCATACGGGAAGTCAATCTCAAAAATCAGTGTGATATTCTGGGAAATCAGCTGATGAAAGAAAATTATTTAAGAGAGCCGGATTCCGATGTGATCAATGGAGAACTTTCGATGTTGTCGGCAATCTATAATGGTCGGATTCTTATTATTAATAAGGATGCAAAAATTATTAAAGATACCTATGATATTGATGTCGGAAAATACGCACTTTCAGAAGAAGTCATTCAATGTTTTGAAGGAAAGAGTACGGCAAATTATGATGATAAAAATGCTTATATAGAGATGACAAGTCCAATCACCAAGATGGATTCCAATACAATCGAAGGTGTAATGCTAGTCAGTATCTCTACCAGTGAAATTGAGGACAGTATCGATATGCTGGAAAACAGGGGAAATCTTCTGCTTAGTATTATCTGTATTTTGGTACTGGTTTTTGGATACCTGTTGGCAGGAGTTTTAGTAAGACCGTTCTCAAGAGTTACAAAAGCAATCGAAGATTTGACAGACGGTTATCTGGATGAAGAAATTTCTGTTCCGGATTATACGGAGACCGAGCTGATTACAAATGCATTTAATAAGATGCTTGGCCGGATGAAAACACTTGATGAATCCCGTCAGGAGTTTGTATCAAATGTGTCTCATGAGTTAAAGACACCGATGACTTCTATAAAAGTACTTGCGGATTCTTTAGTGGGACAGGAGAATGTACCGGTAGAGTTGTATCAGGAGTTTATGCAGGATATCACAGTAGAAATCGATCGTGAAAACAAGATTATTACGGATTTATTATCTTTGGTTAAACTGGATAAAAAAGCAGCAGACTTAAATATTGCCGAAGTTGATATTAATGAAATGCTTGAAAATATTTTAAAACGGTTAAATCCAATTGCTTCTGTCAAGCATGTGGAACTTGTGTTAGAAAGTTTCCGTCCGGTTGTGGCAGAAATCGATGAAGTAAAATTAAGTCTGGCATTTTCTAATTTGATTGAAAATGGAATCAAATACAATGTAGAAAATGGATATGTGCATGTCAAGCTTGATGCAGACCATAAATATTTCTTTGTAACTGTAACAGATTCGGGAATCGGTATTCCGGAGGAAAGCATTGACAAGATTTTTGAACGTTTTTATCGAGTCGATAAATCACATTCCAGAGAAATCGGCGGAACGGGTCTTGGGCTTGCCATTACAAGAAGTGCAATTGTAATGCATAGAGGTGCAATTAAAGTAAAAAGTGAAGAACATAAAGGAACGACGTTTTCGGTAAGAATTCCGTTGACGTATATCGCGTAAGGAGGCAGAAGCATGAAAAAAATGCGGATGGCAGGACTCTTTTTTCTGATAGTCTGTATGTTGACTGCTTGTGGCACAAAGAAAACGGAAGAAAAAACAGAGTACAAAATGTATTATCTTTCCGCAGCAGAAACTTCTCTTGAAGAGGAAATCTATACACCGACAAAGACAGAAACAAAAGACATTGTAGAGGAAATCTGTGAAAAACTGACCGAGACGAATCCAGATAATGATCATCTTCGTCTGCTTCCCAAAAAAGTGGAAATTCTTGACTGTGAGTATAAGAATGGAACAGTCTGCATCGACTTCAATAAAGAATATAAGAAAATGAAAAACACCAGAGAAATTCTGGTGCGGGCAGGAATTGTGAAAGTTTTTACTCAATTACAGTCTGTTTCCGGGGTTACGTTTGAAGTAGAAGGAGAACCACTTTTAGATTCCAATGGAGAAGAAGTGGGAACTTTGGGGAAGGATTCCTTTATTGAAAATGAGGGAAGAAATATTAATACCTATCTATATACAGAACAGACGTTATACTTTGCCAATAAAGATGGAGATAAACTGGTGAAACAGCAGGTAAGCCGGCATTACAGCAGTAATGTTCCGCTTGAAAAAGCAATTGTGGAATGGCTGATTAAAGGTCCGACAAATTCTGATGCGCAGGCAACGATTTCTCCGTCTACTAAAATTTTGGGCGTTTCAATTGTAGAAGGAGTCTGCTATGTCAATCTGGATAAAACATTTTTAAGTGACCCGATGAATATACAGGAAAAACTTCCAATTTATTCGATTGTCAATTCTTTGATGGATGCCTGTAAAATTCATGGGGTGCAGATATCGGTAGAAGGTGAGACAAAAGTAACATTTCGGGAAAGTATGAATCTGGATAAACTATATAAAGCAGATTATAGTTTAGTAGAAGATGAGGAGACCATTGATGAGTAGGAGACCGTTGTGCATCATAGGATGTCTGGTCATACTGATTTTATGGAGTTTAAATCTGATGGGAGTTTCCACTTTTGGTGGAATTCCTTTGGATTTAACCGATTCTGACCGTTCAGTAATCATACAAGGCATCCTATATAAACAGGAATCAAATTCTTTTTATACAAGTCTATATTTAAAAAAAACAAATCTGATTCAAAATTCAAAAAAACAATCCATTGATAATGTAAAAGCAACAATCAAAACAGAATATTTAAAACAACTTCCTTCAGATGGTGACAGACTTTTAATACAGGGGAGATTAAAGCAGATCCAAGAACCGGGAAATCCGGGGCAGTTTAATGAACGAAGCTATTATTATGCACGAAAAATAAAATGGTATCTGGAGGCAGAACAGGTAACAATTCAAAAAACAGAGGCAGATAAGGGTGTCACATTCAGAAGTCGGTTAAAAGAGTTATTAAAAACAAAAATTAAGCAGATTACCACAAAAAAGACAAGTGGTCTTTTCATGGCAATATTGCTTGGAGAAAAGTCAGAAGTAGAAAGAGAAACGTTATTGCGGATGCAGTTAAGTGCTATGTCACACTGTGTTGTGGTATCAGGAACTCATCTTTCAATTTTAGGCTGGGGTTTGTTTCGTTTGCTTAGAAAATTAAGAATTCCGCTTTGGATGGCAGGAATGATCAGTATTTTTCTGATGATACAGTATGGAATTTTCACAGGAAACGGGGCATCAGCCGTACGTGCCGTGATTATGTTTTCTATGGCCGTGGGAGCTGTGCTTGTGGGAAGAACGTATGACCTGCTTTCTGCGCTGGCACTTTCTATCTTGCTGCTTTTGTCAGATAATCCCAAATGGCTGACAGACAGTGGTTTTTTACTTTCATTTGGTGCAGTCATTGGTCTAAGTATTTTTTATCCGAAATTAAAAAGTAAGAAAGAAAACAAACTTGGAAATACATTTTTGGGAAGCATAGCCGTTCTGCTTGTCACCCTGCCCATTCAAATGTATGCGTTTTATGAAATTCCGCTTTTTGGAATTTTGGTAAATCTTTTTGTTCTGCCCACAATTGGAATTGTTTTGATAAGCGGAATGGCAGGCTGTGTAGCTGCATTTTTTTCTCTTTTTCTTGGGAAAATTCTGGCTTTTCCTGCAGTTCTTATTTTAAATTTTTACTTAAAAATTGGGAAAGTGATACAAAGCATTCCACAGGCGACGTATATTACAGGAAGCGTTTCTCTTAAAAGAGCAGTAATTTATTATGGAATACTGGCAGGTTGGTGCTTTTTAAGAAAGAAAAGTAAAAAAGTTCCAAGAGTTGGTCTGATTCTGGCAGTTTTGGTCTTACTGTTTCCAATTCCCGAAAATCAGACAAAGATTACATTTTTAGATGTGGGACAGGGAGACTGTGCTGTGATTCAGCAAAAGAATGAAGTCTATCTGATAGATGGAGGAAGCAGTGATGTATCAAAAGTGGGAACCTATCGGATTTTGCCATTTTTAAAATATAGTGGAATCCGAACAGTAGATGGGATTTTTTTATCGCATCCAGATAATGACCATATCAATGGAATTGAGGAACTGTTTGAGGCTGTTGCCAAAAAAGAGACCAGTCTAAAGATTGAAACGGTTTATCTTTCAAAAAATAAAGAAAAAGAAGAGAAAATCAATGAAATCGCACAACTTGCAAAGCGTGCAGGTTGTGAGGTGCGTTATATAAAAAAGGGGGCACAGTTAAAACAAAAGGCATTTCAGGTAGAATGTCTTTCTCCTGAGAATGAGACGGGAGAAAGCAATGAAAATTCCCAGGTTCTGCTTTTTAAAACAGATAATTTAAGTGTGTTATTTACCGGAGATATGGAACAAAAGGGAGAAGATGCAGTGACAGAACAGTTAAATGAAAGGCAGGAACAGATTGATATTTTAAAAGTACCACATCATGGCTCAAAAAATTCAGCAAAGGAGGCATTTTTAGAGGCTGCAGGTGCAAAGATTGGAATCATTTCCTGTGGAGAAGGAAACTCTTATGGGCATCCTCATAAAGAATTGTTGGAACGGCTGAAGGAAAAACAGATAGGGTGGTATGTGACCATAGAAAGAGGAGCGATTACCGTTACAGCGGGAAAAATAAATAAACTTTCTTTCTATAAAAAATGAA
>UMLD01067848.1_pt1 | contig 10748 bp, 8 predicted proteins | sample 1966491 | NCBI WGS metagenome assembly UMLD01 (sample SAMEA4836191, study PRJEB28245) | human gut metagenome | biome: gut microbiome; material: fecal sample | place: Denmark | collected 2008
GGGATTTCCCTGCCATCGTCATTCTCACCTCGGGCATTACGGACTTTGTCGGCTATCTCACCCACGCCTTTCCCCTGTTCGCGCTCACCTCCGCCGTGCTGCTGCTGGTGTGGGGGCTGTATGTCAGGGAGAAACGGGACGACGGCGCCGTCCGCGGCCTGGCTATCAGCAATCTGAAGAGCCAGTACCGGAACATTGAGGTCCGGTTCGACGTGCTGAAATGGCTGGCCGTGGTGTTCCTTGGCATGTTTCTGGCGTGGAGCTTTGTCCCCCAGGAGACGCTCCCTCCGGAGATCATCGCGGTGCTGGGCTACGCTGTGGCCCTGGTGGTCTGCTCTGTCAAGAAGGTCAGGGTGGAACAGCGCATGGATCTCAAATCCGTGCTCACCATCGCCTCCTTCCTGTTTTTTGCCCAGGTGGTCAGCCAGACCGGGCTTCTGGAACGGGCGGCCGACGCCCTTCAGCGCGGCATCCACGACCCCAAGCTGCTGGTCATGGCCATCATGGTCATCACCTCCCTGGTGGCCGGCGTATTCAGCGCCGGCCCCGCGGCGGCGGCCATGATGCCGGTGATCGTGGAGCTGTGCGCCGGCCCCCTCAGCGCGCAGTCCCACTGGATCGCGGTGGCCTACGCCGCGGCCATCTGTTCGGGCAGTTCCCTGTTCATGTGGAGTGCCACCGCGGGCTTTGTGCTCTCCGAAAAAGTCAACGCAGCGGGGCTCGAGGATGAAACCGGGCGGCGGATGCTCTGGGGGGTGGGCCAGTATCTGAAATATGGCCTTGTGAATTACGCCATCCAGCTGTCCATCGCCCTGACCGCCATGGCGCTGGTTCTTTAACACGGCAAGTAGAAAACCCTATGATACACGGGCTTGGCATCTATGGCGCCAAGCCCGTGTATGCGTTGTTGTATTCAATGCATATAACGCGCAATCCATGAGGAGGAAAAGAATCTTAAGGAATCCTGCTTTGATTTTAGTTATGAAAACTGTCAAATCTCCTCTTCCATCCATTGCTTCACTTCAGCAGATGGTTCAACCAAAACCTTGTCATTTTCTTTGAGTTGCTTTATAAACAGTGTTTTGGTCCCGGCCTTTGCCTTTGAGGCATAGGGACAGTTTTTTGGGATGCTGATAAAATCCCCCTCTTTTAAAGCTATAGGGGGTGTTTCATTATCCAGCAACCAAACATAGTACTCCCCTTGTAGTACATATACCATGTCTGATGTTAGTTGATGAAGATGAGGTTCATCTGCGGTAAAGACCTTATAAAAACTGGTTCCAATCTCTAAGCCTTCCGTTTGAATATAGTCCAAAAGTTGGGGGCGCCTTAGATTCCCACAGAAGTACTGACGATAGTTCTTGTCGGTTGCCGATTGAATGTCCTCTCTTCTCAGAAGAAAAACTTTATCCTCATTAAATTTCATCGTCATTTTCCTCCTCAGTATGAAATGATATCTCTTCTGCGTGTAAAAGGATATCATTAATGTTTTTGCTAAATGCCTCGTAAAGCTCTGGAACTTCCTTTCTAAATAACATAAAGCTCTGCCGTACGGAATCGTCAGAATCCTCATTGTTTTTCAATTTATATTTCCCATTACCCACCTGCTTATATTCTCCAAAAGTTGGCAAGTATAAATCTACTTTAATGTTATCAAGATCGTGGTCTTCCTCGAATTCAGCTTTAATGTATGCACACGGGAGGGATATTGTCGTTAAATATACTTTAAAATTCCTGTTTGGATATTGTATAGTTTCCCGCCTTAAAGTGTCGAGGTTGTTCGCTATAAGTTGTTCTAGTTCGCACTCTAATTTTTTAGGCCTCATTTTGTAACGCTCAGCATCCTTTGCAGCTGCTGTCCCTGGCTTTGTAAGGACCATTTGGATTTCCGTCGCACCTTGCATGGTGTTGTGGAACCAGCTCTTCCAATTACTGTCTACAGTACTGTCAACTAGGCGCCCAGAAAGGAAAGATGTTCCTGCAAAGTTTATGATTACTAGTTTAGATGCACCCTGATAACGTGATTGCAAGGAAAACTTCTCTTGTATTTCCTTTTTTGTTCCCATATAAATATTTGGAAGTACGGACGGATGCCGCTCTGGCCATCCATTTGTCACGGTATATCCTGTTTGCGCGTAAATCAGCAGTCCTGCAAGGATTTCTAAAAGTGTTTCCGTTTGCTCGTCCAGCATTTTTTGAAACTGTGAGTAAACAGATTCAGACGAAGCGGCATCTTTGGGAGCTATATATTTAGAGAGGCCATCAATTCCTTCATTTATAATGTCTTTTAAATTTGAGACAAGAACTCCCGGTTTCCCGCTATTCTGTTCTATTTTGGACAAACTGTTTTTAAGATATTCCGCTGCCAATTTCCGATTCTGTAGGGTATTATTCGGTAAAAATAACTTTCGTTTGTTCCCCTCGTATATTGGATCCAAGCTTTTTTTCTTTTCATCTATTAGGTACAGCCCTCTTGATGAAACGCTGTTCAAATACTCTCTAACAGACGTTTCTCCATTAGTCCACGTATCTAAGCGGGATAACATCTCAGAAAAGGGAGGAATCCATGCGTAAAAAGAAAGAATATAGTTGCGCCACCGTACAGTCTTATCTAGTAAAGCGCTTATCTTTGCTCTAATTTGGCTGTTTATTTGGAAAAAACGATCGGCATCTGCGTTCCTTCCGCCATCTCGGACCATGTTTCTTCGCCTCCAGGATATTCTGTAGTTCAAGTTTATAAAAAATATATCATGCCAAGATAAAAAGCACAAGATTATTATCGCAAATTTATTTGATGGTAGGAGTGACATAAACTCTATAAACTTGTAAGAGAATTCAGATGTAGAACTGTAGGTGTAAGAACCGATGCCGACGACTCTGAGTATCCCAACGTTAGAGATCAAGAATGGTGTGACGTGGCATAGAAAGATTATTACAGATATAGGAGAAGTCATTCTGGATCCTGATAGCAACGTCGCTTAGGAACGGATTACCTCTATTCTTAATGTGCTTCTGTCAGAATGTGAGAAATAAACCGAGAAAGGACAAAGACATTTTGGAGAAAGCCGCAAGACAGACCTGGCGCTCAAACGAGCGCCAGGTCTGTCTTGCGAAAAATCCTTGTTCAATCAAACTATATTGTGGCTCCAAACGGTCTTGATAACAGGGGTAAAAGGAATTTATAAACCAATTTCCCGAGAGAAGTCATAGGGAAGCCCTTCGTCTAATCCGCGGCAAATAATGAATCGTCAAAGGATCCCTATAGGCGTGACTCAGATCATCAATATAGGACGAACTCACTTGGCAGGAACTTTTCCCGTTTTTTTGCTTTCTATCAAGACCAATAGAGTCCGCCACCGTCATAGATTTCACCGTCTAAGTACCACTCTCCAGATTCTGGATCACACCAAGGAACACCTGGTACGGGGGTATCACCGTAATAGTCTTCGTCCATCCGGTTCATGGACTCATAGTATTCTGGAGTGAGTTCCTCGCACCATTCAGAGTAACTGGTTTCGATGCTATCCGGTTGCAACTGAAAATCACAAGGACGACCGGATTCGTCGTAAGTGTAACTGTAGTAAAGGGACACAGTTTGGGAATAAATCCAAGGATCGCCATAAATATCAACATTCAACTGTGTTACATAGATGCCATATTTGGGACTGAAGAAGCCGTCTGTTTCGAGCGGTGTGACTACTGCATATCCTGTGTAGCCTATGCCGGTCAAGTTTTCTTCTACTTGGCTGGCTGGAGGAACGGCTTGGATCCGTCCGTTTTCGGTGGCGTAGCGAATAATTTCCAACGACGAAGTGGCGGGACGGGATATACTTTCTTGGCCTGAATCCGATGTGGATAGTTCACCTTCGAGGAGGTCTTCCTCAGGGGGAGAATATTCTTCGGGAAGGGTGGCATTTTCAGGATCGCTTTCGACCGGATCCAAGTCTTCTGAGATAGAATCACTCAGGGAATTGATCATAGACTGTCCAACGGCGGCAGAGATAACGGTATTTAATAAAAGAATGCCGATCAATACGGCGACAACAATCCATACTTTCTTAGCTGATGGCGTAGCGTTTTGAGAGTCAGGACTCTGGGAGAGGTATGTCATATAGATTTGATTGAACGCAAAACCGTATCGGATTTGGAAAATCAAAGAAAGAACACAGGCTGCAAACAGGATAACACTTCCAATCAGGGGAAGCATCAAGTTTGCATTAGCAATTCCAACATAGGAGAGAATCACAGCAGAAACCCAAACGATTAGAGGGACGAGCATAAACCGTATCCACTGTCTCCATGGACCACGATATGCTGCATGGAAAATGGAAAGGAAAAATGCAGCCCAATTAAAGTTGCCTTTTTCACCTGCACGGAGTTTTGAAAATTGACTGGCGTAATAGTCGCTTTTGGCGGCAGGGGCATCTTCCTCTGGCTCAGGGGGGATTGTATTTTGAGAGGTTTTTTGATATTGGGAAGCAGTCTGTGAGAGATCATCTTCCTTGGAGGAGGTTGCAGAGTCGGAAGGGGAAATGCATTCCTTGGAATTCCCTTGTACTTGTATATGAGCAGGGGAACCTTCCAGTTGCTTGCCACAATGAATGCAGAACTTGGCATCGTCCGGAACTTGGGCGCCACAGTGTTTACAAAACATATGTAATGCTCCTTTTGTTGTATTTTAGAGGTGAGGAGGGAAGGCTGCCTTCGAGAACAGTGTTGAAGGAGCAGGTATTTGCTTAAAAGAGAAAGGGATCAGGAGGTGCTATAGATGGAAGACAGCACTAAGCCTGTAGATAGGACATCCGTAAAGTGCTCACCATTTACGTCTACAGAATCAAGGGAGCCATAGACCATATCATCAGCGTAGTTGACAGAAAAATTGAGAACAACTCGAGCATATAGATCTTCTGATACTCCAGAGACAGAAACCCGGTAGGAGTTATCCTGGATTTTTTCTGCTTCCCAGTCAGGGTTGCTTAACCCATGCTCTACGGCGTCTCCGATTGTTACTGTAGTAGAGTAATCGTCGAATGTAATGTGTTTTAGATTTTGGATAGCACGAAATTCGCCGCCGAAGGTTGCGACTAGAATCACGATTATTAGGACTATAACGGCGTACACAATTGTTCTGGGGCGAAGGCGGATGAAAGAAAGAGTAGATGTTTTTTTCGAAGTTTGTGACACAGGAGTGCCACACATTCTGCAAAACTTCATGTTGTCAGTTAGTTCAGCACCACATTTTTGGCAATACATTTACATCCCTCACTTTCTCTGTCGATAATTGTAAGAGGTAGGAGTTAAGAAAGCGGTGACGATTGAAAAGCAGCTTGGTTTTTCAGAACAAAATGTCGTGTCATAAAATCAAAGATACAACCGGCAATGCCTATAAAGCCGCCTAAAGCGGCATTGATAACAAGAAAGACTAATATGGAAACCAGTTGATTCCGGTATTCTTGTACAAGGCCAGGGTAGGGAAGCAACACTTTTTGTGCTTGCCGGAAATTCTGATAGGCACCAATGGCGTTCCAAATACCCATGCAAACGACAGTCCATAAACCAGAGGATAAGCCAATCAGGAGTTGTGAGACAGAAACGCAAGCCCATACGATACCAGAAAGCTTTTCCCGAAAAGATAAGCGCGAGCAAAGATACGAAAGGGAGAAAGGATTGGAAGGGCTCTGGTTAAGCAGATTTGTTCCGCAGTAAGGACAGAAAACATCCTGAGGAGAAATGGTTTTGCCACAAAATGAACAGAACAAAAAGCTCCCCCTCCTCCTAGTTTTTGGCCTATAATACTATCTAAAAAATATAATAACATATCTAAAGAAGCGTGTCAACTGTGATGACGATACAGTGGATCGCAGAGGTGTAGGAGTACAATGTATGTTGGATAGTTGAATAAAAAAGGATGAAGGATAGGTCCTCATCAGTTAAAGTTGAGTTGCTACGCAACAACTTGATGAGAGGGGGGGCCATGTCCTTCATGGGTAGGAGTATAACACAAGACAGGAAAAATCTCTTCGCGCTGTGTTGATTATATTTTATAGTTATGATATTATATTTTATGAGAAAAGTCAGGCGGTTGTTTTGAATAGTGAATTCTATGGAGAGGGAGCCTGATAGTGACTGCGCTAGTACAAGGAGGAACAAAAATGGTATTTTTTGAGTCAAGGTTTTTGTGTATGAAAAAGATGGGTCAAGGACATAAAAGAACATCATCAAGACGGGGTGTGATAATTGCGGGAACTGTATTAGGAATTTTACTTATTCTAGTAAGCGGCTGCGCCGATGTTGCATCGAAATCGGAGGGAACGATACGACAGCAGAACGATTCTTTAGTAGCCGAGGATAAAAATGCAGAAGAAAACATTGCGTCTCGTGTGGTTGAAGATGTTAAACTGTTTTCGACATCGACATATCCGTATTCCAATGGGGAGTTTGAAATACTCGCTTCCTATAATTCGGAAGGAACGGGATTGCCAAATTATGGAGTTTTGTTTGAAGAACTAATGGTGGATCCCAATTTCGAATTTCTGGGGAAGGACAATAAATTTGGGGGGATAGCATATCAAGTAGAAGTAAGAGGCAGATGGCTGGATCAGACAGGGGAACAGCTGTTTGTGTCAGGGCAAATAGGGGCGCTAGACATAACCACACGATTTGAAGTCCTCTATGACCAAGCAAACTCTTTGGAAAATGTTGAGATCAGTAGAATGATTGTAGATGGGGCGGAGTGCATGGTTTATCAAGGGGATGATGCGGAGGATCAAATCGATATTACGAGAATGTTTCTAAGCTTCTATTCGTATTATTTTTATATGGAATATGATATGCCGTACGATGTTTATAGTTATTTATTTGATTCGTATTATGAAAAGTTTACGCATTAACTCCTTGTCTACCCTTAGATTAGCATTCCGATTGCGTGGCCTGAGGCTTGAGCGAAGCGGTATTGCGGTGTCTTGCATCTGGTAAATGGAGAGAGGTGCCCCCGGAGGATTGTCCAACACCAGAAGGAAAGACACTAGATGCAAGGAATGCCTTTGCATCGCAAAATTTCCAACAATCTTCCAACAAACAGGGAAAAACCAGGCAATACAGGACAAGATGCCTTAGCAGGAAAAGCCTTGTGCCACAAGGATTTGCGGGTATGAAAAGGAACGAATGGGTACCCGGCAAAACAGACGTTATATTTTTGGTAAGGATGAGGTCGGCGGTTCAAATCCGCCCAGCAGCTCCACGAAAAGCCTTGAGCCTTAACGGGTTCAAGGCTTTTTTGTTACAAAAACGCATGAAGAAGGCCGGATTCTGAAAAAGAATCCGGCCTTCTTCATGCGCGAGAGAAGATTACTCGAGATTGTCGATGGCGTATTGCGCTTCTTCTGCGGTAAACTGCTCACCATACTCAGAAATCAGCTGGTCGTACACACCACTTTTGGACATGTTCATGTCATAATAATAGGTTTTTGCTTTTTCTAGGGCGTTGGCTTTGTAGTCAGCCTGGAGGTTGTCAATAGCGTATTGAGCGGCATCGGCTGGGAAGGCTTCTCCGTACTCCGAGGTGAGCTGATCGTAGAGGCCTTGCTTGGACATGTGGGCCCATTCGTTGTATTGCTCTGCCTTTGCTAAGGCATTCTTGTACTCCTGAGGGACGGTATCCTCCGGTTCTTGGGTTTCTTCCACTGGTTTGGGATCTTCTGCCTGTTGGGTAGTGGCATCACTTTCGACGTCAGCCGAGGCGGTGCTAGAGTTTGTGTCTCCACCACAGGCGCACAGACTCAACGCCAGCACGGAGGCAAACAGGATGGCTGCTACTCTCTTTTTCATATCGGATTTCCTCCAAACTATATATTTGTGCCGCCACCTGGCGGCGGGGGAACAGAGGGGAGAGATTATCATGCTAGTACCACACAGCGACGTATTCCCGGGCTTATAGATCTTTTGTTTTGTACGCTGTGTATCCCTCGTAGGAATAACTGGTGTCCAATCCCTTCATAAAGACTTCCCGGTTGTTGACTTGGTCAGTGAGAGCTGCTTTCAACACGGTTTTGATCTCCAGGTCCTTGATGGGGCTGCGTTCCATGGCCAGGAGGTAGTCGGTCTTGTCCACAAGGCTCCAATCCACCACAGGGCCCAGTTCTTTTTTGAGGATTAGGTCTAGCCAGATCCGAGCGCTGCGGCCGTTGCCCTCCCGGAAGGGGTGGGCAATGTTCATTTCCACGTATTTTTCTATGATCTCATCGAAGGTGGATTGCGGCATGGCCTCGATGCTGGCTAGGGCAGATTCCAGGTACAACACCGGGGCAAAGCGGAAGTTCCCCTTGGCCAGGTTCACCGTGCGGATCTGACCGGCAAAGTCGTAAAGATCCGAGAAGAGAATTCGGTGAATTTCCCGGAGGGTTTGGACTGTTCCAGGGGTCATGGCATCCAAGGCGCCGGATTCGAAGCGCTCTCTAGCTCTGGTTTTGCCCAGCTTCTCTTCTACGCGGGACAACTCTAAAGAGTCGGTGATGCGGCATTTGTTTTCTAGGGGTATGGGGACCTCCATTTTGGGTTATGTTGTAATGTAGGGTTTACAGTTTTTCGGCAGAAGCCATCCACTTCTTTTCGTGTTTTTCTTTTTTCCAACATGTTTTTAAGCCATCAATGTGTTCAAAAAGGTCTGAACGTATGGTTGCTTCCATAGGGTCTAAAATAAAGTCGATTCCTTCGCGTCTAGCTAACTTTGCGGCGGGCACAAAGTCGCTGTCTCCAGCAATCAAAATAATTTGGTTTACTTGCTTTTTGTATGCCAAAGAGGCAATATCCAGTCCAATGCGCATATCTACGCCCTTTTGAGAGAAAGAAATCGAGGAATCAGATTCTGTCAAGTCATCAATGGTGATTTCACTTTGACAAAGAGCCTTAATTTTGTCCGCCTTTAATGAAAAGTGAGCATTGGCGTCAGAGAGAACGCCCATCCTGAGTGCCAGCTTTCGCTTTTTCTTCAACTCTTCAAAAAAAGATATGGTCCAATTGTATGTATCAGAGCGTCCAAAATCAACACCGCGTTTCAGCGCAGGATGATATACTGTTTTTTTGAGAGGAGGACAGTCGTAATAAAAAATCCTGTATAGTTCACGGTCCTCATGATAAGAAGGATCAGATTTTTCATCTCGTATATGCGTCATGCAATACGCATACAATTCATTTGCGCGTTCGGTAGGGGATTTTTCTCCCCGAAGGTAACGTGATCTTTTTCGGTAAAAGGCTCCGTCAACCAGAATTGCAGTTTTTGTCATGCTCAAGTTCTCTCCCTAAATGATGAGGCCCCTGGTCTCAGCTTACCCCGGATCAGTGGGGAGCTTACGCACCAAGGGCCTATTTATGGTACAACGGCGGAAGGGACAAAAGCCACTCATCGTTGTACTATATATAATATGCGCCTGGAGCTCAAAAATCAACCATCTATTTTTGCGGTTTTAAATAAATTGCCTTCGTTTTGTGGGAAATTTCTGTGTTTTTCGCTCGTATTCTTAAATTTACACAGTGACGTTTGTTTTCTAAGGGCATGGGGACCTCCTTGTCATGGGTCACTTGGACGCGGATAGGTACCGTTGTAAGACCTCTTTCAGGGTTCCCTATCGATACAACGATTTTATTCTAACATACTTTGCAGAAAAATTCAATTTTAATAAGAAGGAACACGGCAGGTCTGTTGTCCTTTGGGGTTCCAGCAATCCTATGAAAAGGCAGGCCTTTGCCCTCCTGATCGTGCTTGCCTGTTTGAGAGAGGGAGCCTTCCGCGGCGTGCTCCAAAAGCGGGAAAATCCTAGAAAAACAGTTGCAATCCCCCGCAAGAACCAGTACAATGGAAATAGCAACCAACGGGCCCCAAGGCCCGATTTCCGAAACGAGGAAAGGAGCGAGGACCATGAAAAAACGCTGTCTTGCCCTGCTGCTCACCCTGGTTCTTTGCATCGGCATGGCCATTCCCGCCGGGGCGTCGCAGTTCCAGGACGTGCCCGACGGCCACTGGGCCAGCGACGCTGTGGACTATGTGGTGGAGAAAGGGCTCTTCAACGGCACCAGTGCCACCACCTTCTCCCCCGACAGCGGCATGACCCGGGCCATGCTCACCGTGGTCCTGTACCGCTACGCGGGCTCCCCCGCCGTCACCGGCACGGTGGCCAGCGAGACCCCCTTCCAGGACATCCCCGAAGGGGCGTACTATGGGGACGCTGTGGTGTGGGCCTACCAGAACGACATCTTCCCCGATTGGATCGTCTCCCAGGACGGGGGGGACCATAACCGCACCACCTTTGCCCCCGACAGCCCCACCCCCCGGATGGACTTTGCCCAGATGCTCTACCAGTTCTCCCTCTACCTCACCGGGGAAGCCCCGGCAGAGGCCGGGGAGGAACTCCCCTTTGTGGACGTGACCCAGGAGGCCCTCTACCAGGTCCTGGCGGCGGCCTACCCCTACTACCTCAGCGACGAGGCGGACGTGGCGCAGATCCAGGCGGCCGTCTCCTGGGCCTATACCCAGGGGATCATGAACGGCACCTCCGCCACCACCCTCTCCCCCGACCGGACCATCACCCGGGTCCAGGTGGCCGTGATGCTCATGCGCTTTGACGGCGCCTATGGGGAGGTCCTCCTCCAGCAGGCCGTCCTGGCCCTGGTGAACGAGGCCCGGGCCCAGGAGGGGCTGGCCCCCCTGACCCTGGCGGAAAACCTCACCCAGGCGGCCCAGGTCCGGGCCGGGG
>UMLD01046201.1_pt1 | contig 10737 bp, 8 predicted proteins | sample 1966491 | NCBI WGS metagenome assembly UMLD01 (sample SAMEA4836191, study PRJEB28245) | human gut metagenome | biome: gut microbiome; material: fecal sample | place: Denmark | collected 2008
CTTGGGGAGCGCAGAGGGGACGCAGTCCCCTCGCATTGAGAGAAGGGATGCAGAGAGGCGGCGCCCCTCGCAAAAGAAAGCCCTGTCAGATGCTAAATCTGACGCTGAATAAACCCGCCCCCCAGTACCGCGGCGTCGCGGTAAATGACGCAGGACTGCCCCGGTGCGGGCGCGCGCTGCGGCGTATCAAAGACCACCTGCGCCCGCCCGTCGCCCAGCAGGGTGACCGTCGCGGGGGCGTCCGGCGCGCGGGAGCGCACCTTCACCAGCACGGGAGCGGATGTCTGTTCGGCGTTAAGCCAGGGGTTGGGCTGGATGACGCAGTCGGTCAGCAGCACCCCGCCGGCGTACTCCTCCCCGGTGCGGGCAAGGTAGATGCGGTTTTGTTCCGGGTCAATCTCCTTGATAAAGACCGGATACCCCAGCGCTACCCCCAGATGCTTGCGCTGCCCGACGGTGTAGTGCAGAAGGCCCTTGTGCCGGCCGCAGACCTGCCCGTCCGGTGAGACAAAGTCTCCCGGCTCGCTCTTGCCGAGCGTCTGCTCGATGAAGGCCGCGTAGTCCCCGTCCGGCAGCCAGCAGATTTCCTGGCTGTCCGGCGCGTCGGCGCAGACAAGCCCCAGCTGCCGCGCAATCTCACGCACCTGCGGCTTCTCCAGGCCCTCCAGCGGCAGCAGCAGCATTGCCAGCTGCTCCTGGCTCAGGCGGTAAAGCATGTAGGACTGGTCCCGCTCCAGGCAGGAGGATTTTTGCAGCACTGCCGTGCCGTCGGCCTGATGGTCGATGCGGGCATAGTGGCCGGTGGCGATGAAGTCAAAGCCCATCTCCTTGGCGGCCTGGCAGATGAGGCCAAACTTGGTGGAGGGGTTGCAGAGGATGCAGGGGTTGGGGGTGCGCCCGGCCTTGTATTCCCGGCAGAAGGGCAGGATGACGTTCTGCTCAAACTCCCTGTGGCACTCGCGGACATGCAGGCGGATGCCCAGCTGTTCGGCTACCACCTTGGCCTGCTCGACCGCCGCCTTGTGCGCGGGGGAAAATTCGAGGATGATGCCCTCGACTTCATATCCCTGCTGGCGCAGCAGGTGGACGGCGACCGCCGAATCCACCCCGCCGCTGACCGCAACCAATACCCGCTTAGTGGACATGGCAGGCCTCCGGGTCGGGCAGCTCGCCGACCAGTGGGGTGGGGTCGATGCCGTTGCGGCGGTAGTAGTCGGCCAGCGCCTGCTTGATGGCCTGCTCCGCCAGCACCGAGCAGTGTACCTTGACCGGCGGCAGGCCGTCCAGCGCCTCCACAACTGCCTTGTTGGTCAGCTTGAGCGCCTCGCTGACCGGCTTGCCCTTGATCATCTCGGTGGCCATCGAGCTGGTGGCGATGGCCGCGCCGCAGCCGAAGGTCTTGAACTTGACGTCGGTGATGACGTCGTGGTCGATCTTCAGATAGATTTTCATGATGTCGCCGCAGGTGGCGTTGCCGACCTCGCCGACACCGTCCGCGTCCGCAATCTCGCCGACGTTGCGCGGGTTGGAAAAGTGGTCCCAAACTTTATCAGAATACATCATAGTCAAAAACGTCCTTTCTATTAGAACACGTCCGGCCTGTCCGGAAACGGTGGATGGTTAAATGTCGTAGTGGATCTGGCCCTTTTGAATCTGCTCCCACAGCGGGCTCATCGAGCGCAGGGTGGAGACAATCTCCGGCAGCTTTTCGAGGATATAGTCGACGTCCTCCTCGGTGTTGTAGTCGGACAGCGACAGCCGCACCGAGCCGTGGGCGACCTCGTGCGGCAGGCCAATGGCCAGCAGCACATGGCTGGGGTCCAGCGAGCTGGAGGCGCAGGCCGAGCCGGAGGAGGCGGCGATGCCCGCCAAATCCAGCCGCAGCAGCAGCGACTCTCCCTCAATACCCAGGAAAGAGATGTTGCAGTTGCCGGGCAGGCGGTTGTGACGCGGGCCGTTTAAGCGGCACATCGGGACGGTCTGCAGGATGCCGTCGATCAGCCGGTCGCGCATCGCGCTCACCCGGGCGCTGGCTTCGGACATCTCTTCATTTGCCAGACGCAGCGCGGCGCCCAGACCGACGATGCCCGCCACGTTTTCGGTGCCGGCGCGCTTGCCGCGCTCCTGTGCGCCGCCGTCGATCAGGCTGGGCAGCGGGATTCCGCGCCGGCAGTAGAAGGCGCCGACGCCCTTGGGACCGTGGAATTTATGGGCCGACAGCGAGAGCAGGTCGATGTTCATCTCCTTGACGTTGATGGGCAGATGGCCCGCGGCCTGCACCGCGTCGGTGTGGAACAGCACCCCTGCCTGGCGGCAGATGGCGCCGATTTCTTTGATGGGATAGATGGTGCCGATCTCGTTGTTGGCAAACATGATCGAGACAAGGCCGGTCTCCGGCCGGATGGCCGCGCGGATCTGCTCCGGGTCGATCCGACCTTCGCGGTCCACCGGGATGAAGGTGACCTCAAAGCCTTCCTTCTGCAGCCGCTGTGCCGAGTGCAGCAGGGCGTGGTGCTCCACCGCCGAGGTGATGAAGTGGTTTTTGCCCCTGGCCTTTAAGGAGCGCATGATCTCCTTGACCCAGTTGTCGGCCTCGGTGCCGCCGCCGGTAAAGAGAATCTCAAACGGTTCGGCCCCCAGCACATCCGCAACCTCCTTGCGGGCCTGCTCGATGGCGCGTTTGGCGTGGTTGCCAAAGCGGTACAGGCTGGAAGGGTTGCCGTACTCCTCGGTGAGGTAGGGCATCATCGCCTCCAATACCGCAGGGGAGAGCTTGGTGGTCGCCGCGTTGTCGGCGTAAACAAATTGTTCCATACAGACATCGTCCTTTCAGATTGGTGTAAAAAATAGGTTGTCACCGGTTGAAAGTCGGTGGAAACGACAGGAATCTGGTTTCACCTCAATTATATACCAGAAAAGTATGATTTTCAAGGGCTTGCCCAAATTTCTTCCATAGTCTTTCCCAAATCCTCGCAGAATAAAAGGGAGAGAGGGCTCAGGCTTTGAATTTTAGCGACTCCTGCACGGCCAGCTGGTCGCAGCGCTCGTTTTCCGGGTGGCCGGCGTGGCCCTTGACCCAGACGAAGGTGACCTCATGTTTCTCCAGCAGGTCGAGCAGCTTTTCCCACAGGTCGGGGTTGAGGGCGGGGTCCTTGGCGTTGCGCATCCATCCGTTGGCGCGCCACTTTTTGGCCCAGCCCTTCTGGATGGCGTCGATGATGTATTTGGAATCGGAATGGAGGGTCACCGCGCACGGCTCCTTGAGGGCGGAAAGGCCGGTGATGACGGCGGTCAGCTCCATGCGGTTGTTGGTGGTCCGCTCCTCCCCGCCGGAAAGCTCCTTGCTGACCCCCTTGTAGCGCAGAATGACCCCGTAGCCGCCCGGCCCGGGATTGCCCGAGCAGGCGCCGTCGGTGAAGATCTCTACCTGTTTTTTGGCAGCCATGTAAAAACTCCTTTTTTTAAAAATCAGATTTGCCCAAAGTCTGCCGGAGGCAGCAAGCGGGCACGTCATGCTCCCATTATAGCCGATTGTGCGCGCCCGGACAAGGGGAAAAGCTTTTTGCCGGGCAGGAATAGAGACAGAGCGGCGCTCCCATACTTTTGCTGTAGCGGGAAAAAGGAAAATTTGGGCGTATTTCCCAGTAAGCGCCCGCGAAAACTTGACATCTTGGCCATAGAAAGGTACAATGAAAAAGAATAGTTTATGATGGGCGCAGTGTGCGGCTGTGAAAAAAGACCCGAACCGGGCGCGGCGAGCGCAGCAGCTTATCGACTTTCTCTATAGCAGCTGACAGGAAATTTTCCTGTTTTGTTTGATAAATGGATTCCATGTTTTCGCGGAAAAAGATCCGCGCGCCTTTTCTGACAGGCTGGTTTCTGCAGGACCGTTAATGTACAGAACAGCAGACGAAAAGAAAAAGCACGGGAATCCGGACGGGCAAAAAGTCGTCCAAGAAAATTTCTTCCCATCCGCGGCAGGAAGAAGAACGGAATAAACATTTTGATTGTAACAGGAGGAATCACCAGTATGAGTGAAAAAAACATCAGCCCACAGCCGGCTGAGCCCAAGAAAGGGCAGAAGAATACAAGACGCTACACCCGCAAGCCAAAACAGAACAAAGGGACCGACGCGCTGTCCCAGGCGGTGCAGAGCGCAATCGAATTTGTCAAGGAGCCGCTGAGCCCGCGCGGAAAGAAGGCGCAGGCCGAGGAGAAAAAGCCGCAGAAGAAAAATAACCAGAAGCAGGCGGAAAAGCCGGAGCGCAAAAACGAGGGCGGCGCGCAGCAGACCCAGCGCCGCCGCAGAAGCAGCGGCAAAAAACAGACGGTCCGCATCGTCCCCTTAGGCGGCTTAAACGAGATCGGAAAAAACATGACCGTCTACGAGTGCGGCAACGATATGTTCATCGTCGACTGCGGCCTGGCCTTCCCGGATGAGACCATGTTGGGCGTCGACATCGTCATCCCGGACTTCACCTATGTGGTGGAGAACCGCGACCGCATCCGCGGCGTCTTTATCACCCACGGACACGAGGACCACATCGGCGGCATCCCGTACCTGATGAAGGAGATCAACGCCCCCATCTACGCCACCAAGCTGACGGTGGGGCTTATCAAGAATAAACTCAAGGAGCACGGCCTGGTCAACCAGGTGCGGATGGTGGAGGTAAAGCCGGGCGACGTCATCAAGGCCGGCTGCATGTCGGTGGAATTTATCCGCGTCAACCACTCCATCCCGGACGCCTGCGCGCTGGCCATCCACACCCCGGCGGGCGTCATTGTCCAGACCGGCGACTTTAAGGTCGACTTCACCCCCATCGAGGGCGGCGTCATCGACCTCGGGCGCTTCGGCGAGCTGGGCAGCCAGGGGGTACTGGCGCTGCTGCCGGACTCCACCAACATCGAGATGCCGGGCAGCACCCCGAGCGAGCGGACAGTTGGCGAATCGTTCAACAAGCTGTTCCAGATGGCGGGCGACCGCAGAATCATCATCGCCACCTTCTCCTCCAACATCCACCGCATCCAGCAGATCATCGACTACGCGGCCAAGTACGACAAGAAGGTTTCGGTTTCCGGCCGCAGCATGGTCAACGTGGTGGCGACCGCCATCGAGCTGGGCTACCTCAAGGTGCCAAACGACATCCTGGTCGACATCGACGTGGCCAACCGCCTGCCGTTTAACCAGGTGGTGCTGATCACCACCGGCAGCCAGGGCGAACCGATGTCCGCGCTCAGCCGCATGGCGATGAGCGAGCACCGCAAGGTCAAGGTCACGCCAAACGACTTTATCATCATCTCGGCGCGCCCCATCCCGGGCAACGAGAAGTTTGTCAACCGCGTCGTCAACGAGCTGATGCAGCTGGGCGCGGAGGTTATTTACGAAAAGATGTATGAGGTCCATGTTTCCGGCCACGCCTGCCAGGACGAACAGAAGCTGATGATGGCGCTGACCAAGCCCAAATTCATCCTGCCGGTGCACGGCGAATATAAGCACCTGCGCAAATATTCCCTCGTCGCCAAACAGATGGGCATCGACGAGGACCACGTCATCATCCCTTCCATCGGACAGGTGATGGAGACCGACGGCGAAAACTTCCGCTTTGGCGGGGAGGTCCCGTCCGGCGCGGTCATGGTGGACGGCCTGGGCGTGGGCGACGTCGGCAGCATCGTGCTGCGGGACCGCAAACACCTGGCCGAGGACGGCCTGATCGTAGTGGTGGCGACCATCAACGCCCGCACCCGCAAGCTGGTCTCCGGACCGGACATCATCTCCCGCGGCTTTGTCTATGTGCGGGAGGCTGAGGACATGATCAACGGCGCGCGCGACGCTGCGAAGGGCGCGCTGGAGGATTCGATCGGCAACGGCGTGCGCGACTGGACCACCCTGAAAAACAGGATGAAGGATGAGGTCAGCCGGTACGTCTACAATAAGACCAAGCGCAGCCCGATGATCCTGACGGTGATCCAGGAGGCATAGAACCTATGCCTGACCGGAAGCCGGGGAATCGGGCTTCGGGAGGGAGGCACAAAACATGAAAGCAAAGACGGCCATCAAAGCCAAGAACAAAAAGAAGCTGTACCTGTTTATCCCTGCCATCGTCGTGTTGCTGCTGCTGGACGCGGCGGCCTTCACGCTGGCGGTGCAGGCGCAGAACGTCTGGCTGTTTGGAGGAAGCTTTGTGCTGCTGGCCCTGACGCTGATTGCGGTCTGGCAGCTGGCTTCGCTGAGCAAGAGCATCAATAAGTTCTACCAGACGATGGAAAAGCAGCTTTCTCCCTACAGCAACAAGGCCCTGCGCGACTTTCCGCTGCCGGTGCTGGTGACGCGCCGGCGCGGCGGGGAGATTATCTGGTACAACAACCAGATGCGCGAAAAGGTGTTTGGCGGAAACGACTGCTTCGGCCACAGCCTGGCGGAATATTTCCCCACAGTAAACCTGCAGGCGGACTGCCCGGTGCAGGGCTACGGCGTGGAGTATGGCGGCCACCAGTACACCGCCTACCACGCGCCGACCGGCGAGGAGGACAACCGCCTGAACGTGCTGTACCTGGTGGACGACGACAAATTAAAGCGCATCGCCAAGGAGTACTTCTCCTCCCGTCCGGTGGTGGCGATCATCCTCATCGACAACTATGAGGAGCTTTTGCAGAGCGCGCGCGAAAACGAGCGCTCCCAGATCATGGGCGAGATCGAGTACCAGATCGAGTGCTATGTCGAAAACTACAACGGCGTTATCAAGAAGCTGGAGAAGGACCGCTATTTTGTCGCCTTTGAGGAGCGGTACATGCGCTCCATCGTCGAGGAGCGGTTCACCATCCTGGACACCGTGCGCAAGATCAACGCCAACGACAAGATGCCCGCCACCCTCTCGATCGGCGTCGGGCGGGACGCGCAGAGCCTGCTGCAGGCGGAGAAGTTTGCAAGCCAGGCGCTGGACATGGCGCTGGGCCGCGGCGGCGACCAGGCTGCGGTCAAAAACAAAAACGGCTACGAGTTTTACGGCGGCGTTTCCAAGGGCATCGAGAAGCGCACCAAGGTTAAGACCAGAATCGTGGCGGCCGCTTTGCTCGAGCTGCTGGATTCCTGTTCCAACGTCCTGCTGATGGGCCACCGCTTTGCCGACCTGGACGCCCTGGGCGCCGCGGTCGGCCTGTATCAGCCGATCCAGCAGATGGGCAAGCCGGTCAAGATTATCCTCAACAGCCGCGCCAACATGGTCAAACAGATGCACGCCCACCTGCTGGAGCAGGGCTTTGAGACGGCGTTCATCGAGCCGGAGGTCGCGCCGGAGTATGTGCAGGAGGACACTTTGCTGATCATCGTCGACGTACATACCCCGCACTTCATCGAGGCTCCGGAGGTTTATAAAAAATGCAAGAACGTGGTGGTCATCGACCATCACCGCAAGATGGTGGACTACATCGACAATGCGGTGATCTTCCACCACGAGCCGTACGCTTCCAGCGCCTCCGAGATGGTGGCCGAGCTGGTGCAGTACTTCGGCGACAAATACAAGCCGAACAGCGCCGCTGCCGAGGCGATGCTGGCCGGCATGATGCTGGACACCAAAAACTTTATCCAGCGCACCGGTGTGCGCACCTTTGAGGCTGCGGCCTACCTGCGCAAGATGGGCGCCGACACGGTGGAGGTCAAACGGATGTTTGCCACCAGCATGAGTGCCTATCAGGAGCGCTGCAAGGTGGTGGCGGCGGCACAGATCTACCGCCACTGCGCCATCTGCGGCGTGAAGGAGAAGATTCAGGAGATCAAGATGGTTTCGGCGCAGGCGGCCGACGAGCTGCTGGGCATCGAGGACGTCGACGCCTCCTTTGTCTTTTACTATGAGTCGGACGACGTGGTCGCCTACTCGGCGCGCAGCATGGGCCGCATCAATGTCCAGATCATCATGGAGAAGCTGGGCGGAGGCGGCCATCTGACCATGGCCGGCGCGCAGACCAAGGGCATCACCCTCGAGGAGGGCGGCCGCCGGTTAAAGCAGGCGATCGACGAATACTACAGCGACCTCACCGACAAGGATGAGCAGAAGGCGCTCTCCACCGCGGATGCGGGGCCGGTGCAGCTGCCGCCGCCGTCGGTCAGCTGATTTTTTAAAAAGCACATAACAGACGAAAGGAAGATGATAGAGATGAAGGTTATTCTGACACAGGACGTAAAGGGAAGCGGCAAGAAGGGCGAACTGATCAACGCCGCGGACGGATATGCAAGAAACTTTCTGCTGCCGAAGGGCCTTGCCATCGAGGCGAACAACCAGGCCATCGGCGAGCTGAAGGCAAAGGAGGCCTCCAAGCAGCACAAGATCCAGGTGGAGCGCGAGGCCGCGATGGAAGCCGCCAAAAAGCTGGAGGGCAAGACCGTTAAAATTACCGCCAAGGCGGGCGCGGGCGGCAAGCTGTTCGGCGCGGTGACCAACAAGGAAATCGCCGAGGCGATCGAAAAGCAGTACGGTGTGGCCGTCGACAAAAAGAAGGTCAACGCCGGCGAGATCAAGGCGTTTGGCAGCTACACCGCAGAGGTGAAGCTCTACACCGGCATCAGCGCCAAGATGGGCGTCGAGGTCGGGGAATAATCGCAGGGGAAAGCCGTCTGGGAAGGAAAATTCCGCAGGCGGCTGCCTGTCTGTCTAAAAGGAGAAAGGCAAAGGGGGAATGAGGCGTGCCGGAAGAGCTGGAACTGAATATTGATCAGCTGCCCTTCAGCATGGAGGCGGAGCAGTCGGTGCTGGGCGCCATCCTGGTGGAGCCGGAGTGCATCGCCAAGGTGCTGGAGCTGCTGACGCCGGAGAGCTTCTACCGCCCGCAGCACCGGCAGCTGTTTTCGATTATGCTGGCGATGTTCACCTCCGCGCAGCCGATCGACTTTGTCACCGTTTTGGAGAAGGCAAAATCGGAGCGGGTCTTTGCCAGCGACGCGGACGCCAAGGTCTACCTGACCCAGCTGGTGCAGGTGGTGCCCAGCGCCGCCAATGTCGAGGCCTACGCGAAGCTGGTGCAGGAAAAGTACTACATGCGCACCCTCATCGGCGTGGCCAAAAGCATCATCTCCAACTCCGAGAAGAGCGACGCCGACGCCCGCGGGCTGATGGAGTTTGCCGAGCAGAAGCTCTATGAGATTCGTCAGGGCAAGGATGCGACGGGGCTGGTCAAGGTCGACCGCGCCATCTTTGAGCTGTACGACAAGCTGCAGCGCATCTCCGGCGACGACCGCAACCAGTATGTCGGCATTCCCACCGGGTTTTCGGCGCTGGACACCATCACCACCGGTCTAAACCGCACCGACCTGATTTTGCTGGCGGCCCGTCCGGCGATGGGAAAATCCACCTTCGTGATGAACATCGCCACCAACGTGGCAAAGCAGGGGCACGCGGTGGCCGTCTTCTCGCTGGAGATGAGCCGCGAGCAGCTGATCTCCCGTATGCTGTCGGCCGACGCGCTGATTCAGGGCTCCCAGCTGCGCACCGGAAACCTGAGCGTGGACGAGTGGACCAAGGTGGCGGTCTCGGCACAGAACATTGCGCGGATGCCGATGTACATCGACGACAGCGCCGGCATCACCGTGGCCGAGATGAAGGCCAAGCTCAGAAGGGTGCCCAATCTGGGGCTGGTCATCATCGACTACCTGCAGCTGATGTCCTCGGGCCGCCGGATTGAAAACCGCGTGCAGGAGGTCTCGGAGATCACCCGAAACTTAAAGGTCATGGCCAAGGAGCTGGACGTGCCGGTCATCACCCTCTCCCAGCTTTCCCGAAGCCCGGACAAGCGAACCGGAGACCACCGCCCGGTGCTCTCCGACCTGCGTGAGTCCGGTTCGATCGAGCAGGACGCCGACCTGGTACTGTTTTTGTACCGGGACGAATATTATAACGACGATACCGAGGATAAGGGGGTGGCGGAGGTCATCGTGGCCAAGAACCGTCACGGCGCCACCGACACCGTCAAGCTGGCCTTCGACGGCCAGCACACCAGATTCTTGAGCAGGGAGCTGTTCCGCGATGCGCCGTAAGGTGTTGCAGACAATTCGGGAATATGAGATGCTCCGCCCCGGCGACCGGGTGACGGTCGGCTTTTCCGGCGGGGCGGATTCCACCGCGCTGCTTTATCTGCTCTGGCAGCTGCGGGAGCAATTGCAGATTGCAGTCGCCGCCTGCCACATCAACCACCAGCTGCGCGGACAGGAGTCGCAGCGGGACGAGGACTTTGTCCGCGCGTTTTGCGGGCAGCACGGCATCCCCCTCACCGTCGAGCGCATTGACGCGGCGCAGGGGGCGCAGCGGGCGGGAGAGTCGGTCGAGACCTATTCCCGCGCGGCGCGCTACCACCTTCTGGAGCAGGCGGCGGGGCCGCAGGGCAAAATCGCCACCGCCCACACGATGGACGACAACGCCGAGACGGTTTTATTTTATCTTGCAAGAGGGACGGGCCTCAACGGCCTGGGCGGCATCCCGCCGGTGCGCGGGCAGATTGTCCGCCCGCTGATCGGCTGCACTCGCAGGGAGGTGGAGGCCTTCTGCGCGCAGGAGGGCCTCCCCTTTGTCACCGACAGCACCAACCTCGACGACGGCTACACCCGCAACCGCATCCGGCGCCACATCGTGCCGCTGATGGAGCAGGTGAACGCGGGCTTTGTCAAAAACGCCGCTGTGCTCAGCGCCACCGCCCGGCAGGACAACGACCTGCTCGACCAGCTTGTGCGGCAGGAACTTGCCCGCATCCGGG
>UMLD01078421.1_pt1 | contig 10628 bp, 8 predicted proteins | sample 1966491 | NCBI WGS metagenome assembly UMLD01 (sample SAMEA4836191, study PRJEB28245) | human gut metagenome | biome: gut microbiome; material: fecal sample | place: Denmark | collected 2008
CGGACATAGTCCGCCGCTTATTTCTTTTGTTAGCAATATTAGTCAAAAAGGGGGGCGGACATAGTCCGCCCCCCTTTAAGGAGTAAGAGATGTTAAGGGCTTCGCCCTTAAACGGCGAGCCGCCGCCCCCAAGACGCGTAATCGGTTTTGCAAGCAAAACCTCGACATCTACAAGAGCAGTTTATTGCCACGGATAAAGAAATTACCAATAAACTACCCGAGGCTCTGCCATAGGTGACTATCTTTGGAAACCGCAAGCCTTTAAAAAGGCTCAAGCGAAACTTTTGAGTTTCTTGGGTAAGTGCATTAGCTTAAATGATGATTATTTTGCCCTTTAAGTATTTGTGCTTGAAATTTCTTCATTTGGTCTATCAGGTGGTGTCATTCCTGAATTTTCGCCATCTGGCATTTTTGGAGGCTTGCCATTGTTGCCTCTACCAAAGCCGTCAGGCTTATTACCACCCATTCCGCCACCGCCGAAGCCATTTGAGCCATTAGAATATACTGTCGAACTCATTTCTATATCATAGCTTTCACTACCAACAGTAAGCTTGTATGCTCCGCTCTTTGTAATCTTAGCTGAGCTTATCACAACAGAGCTAAACTGCTTTGTTGATGTATAAGAAATAATCTCATTTCCGCTCGAATCAGCAAGTGTAATCTTTTCGCCGGCGGAATGACTGCTTGAAAGATTATACAGAATTGAGCATTGAGTTGAGCTATCTGAGAAACCCTGTGCCATTCCTGAACTACCAACTGCAACGAAAGTTCCACCGCTGATAGTTGCTGTGCCGTCATAATCCAAAGCACCGTTACCGTCATTTGTAGGACCGTTTACATAAATTTCGCCACCCTCAATTATGAGATTGCTGTTAGAATCAAGCCCGTCACCAGAGGCATCAACTGTAACCTTACCGCCTGTGATCTTTATATAAATATCAGAATTTTCGGTAAAGCTGTTTTGTCCCATTCTTCCGCCCATAGAAGAGCTGTCACTGCCACCTGCGGCATTTATTCCGTCATCGCTTGCAGTAAGTTCTATTGTACCGCCATTTATAGTTACATTAGAACCCTCAATGCCTTCATAGCTTTTCTCTATAACAATATTACCGTTGTTAATAACTGTTGAGGTATCAGCGTGTATGCCGTCATCACCAGATTTAAGATTAAGTGTTCCGCTCTCTATGGTAACATTAGAATTTGAGTGAATGGAATCGTCCGAAGTATCTGCGGTAATAGTTGCATTGCTGATTTTTATATCACCGCCTGCTTTAAGACCCTTTGCACTTGCAGTATCTTCTTCCGTTGTAGATGAATCCTCTTGTCCCCACCTACCCCATTGAGGATTGTCCTTACCTCCAGAGGTCTTTGAGGAATTTTCGCTTCCGCCACCAGTTTTAAGATTAATTTCGACTTTTTCGATTGTAAGCGTCGTTTCTGCCTGAATAGCGTCAGTTGTAGAGGTTATGTTGATTTTTCCACCACAGATATAAATATATCCCTTTGAAGTATCCTCAATGTTGTTAGATTTAATACCGTCACCCTCAGACTTAATTGTAATATTGCCGTCCGCAATTTTAACGCAGTCCTTACCGCAAATACCATTGTTTTTTGCATTAACAGTAATCGTACCGCCTGTAATCACCAAATCATCTTTTGAAACGATACCATTTTTCATATTTCCGTTGACGGTCAGAGAACCACTGCCGTTTATAGTCATATCCGCTCTGCTGAAAATAGCTGCATCAACATTGCTTTCATCGTCTGCAAGGTCTGTATAATAAGTACCGTCTGTTATAATATTTTTAGTGTCATCTTTGAGGGTAATAAAAACCTTATCCGCAGATTTTATAAATATCGGTGAATGTGTTGTGCATTTTATCGTAAAGCCGTTCAGAACAAGCTGAACCTTTTCACTATCTGTAACATTTACCACTATTCTGCCCTCATCTATTGAACCGCTCAGTACATATGTACCCTCCTTGTTGATTGTAAGCACACCGTCTTTAGCCGTTGCACCACTTCCACTTATGCTAAATTCACTTCCGCTACAAGAAATTTTAACTGCATCTGTTTCCTCGTAACCAACATCCATATCACGAGCAGTAAAGTTTGCATTTACAGATTCCGCTTTAACTGTCTTGCTCGATTCCGAACTACTTGAGCTTGTGGTAGCTTTACTGCTGTCAGAAGTAACAGAAGTTGTCTGCGAAGAATCGCCTGAACAGCCTGCAAAGGCTGAAACTATAATAAGTGCGGACATTAACACCGCAAAAATTCTTTTACCTTTCATTTCAATCAATCTCCTTCATCATAAATTATAATGTTTCCTGATTAAAAGCCGCTCTGCAACAAGAAATTTCAAGATTACCATTTCTGCAGCGAAGGTCATCTATAAATTGCTTTTCTTGGCTCTGGTCTTTAAGTATAACTATGTATCTAAGCTTATAAAGGCTTCCCATATTTGCAGTCTTTACTTCTACAAGTTCATTTGACTTTGTATACTGCTCAAAAAGCTCATCAAAAACGCCTGTATAATCTAAGCTTTCAGGAATAGTAATTCTAAGCTCCTTCTTAACAGAAGTCTTATCACCGATTTTTATAAAGCTAAAGATAAGCTGAATTGTACAAATAACAACAACCAAAATTCCTGCAAGGAGAAGATAACCCATACCTGTTGCAAGGCCTACTGCCATTGCTAAGAATATACTGCAAATTTCCTTTGCACTTCCTGGCACAGAACGGAAACGAACCAAATTGAAAGCTCCCATTACTGCAATTCCCGCACCGATACTGCCATTCACAAGCATTATAACTACTTGTACGATTGCAGGAAGCAGAGCAAGCGTCATAACAAAGCTTTTTGAAGTTGAATTTCTGAAGGAATAAACAAATGCAATAATCAATCCAAAAGCTATTGATGCACCCAGACAAAGGAAGAATGAATCCTCTGTAAAACTCGCTGTTGACTGATTTGATAATACGCTGTTAAAAATATCCATTATAATCTCTCCTTATGCTAATTTTTTAATTTCTTGAACCTTTTCAAGTTCAGATGTATTTTGTTTTTTCAATGAATTTATGTATCCCGTACCATACTTAGAAAATGACGACGGAAAAATTTTTAATCTATCTAACTCATCTGCAAGCCAAAGTGGCATTGCATATGGTGTTTTAACTTCCATAATATAAAGCCCGTCCTGAAGAATTGTTTCTCCCCATATTCCGTCAGCTAATGAAAGCTTTTCTTCTCTGATAAGTGGGTTACTATCAAAGGTAATTCTCAAGGTTGAATCTTGAATACCGCCATAAGAATCCCTCTCATAGCTTACAAACATTGCTGGCTCTATGCCTTCGTAATATTTCAATGCCCATGCAAGCTCTTTTTCAATCTGTGTTTTCGGCAAAAGCTTACCAGAAAGAAACATTTCCGCCTCACGAAGTGTCATAGCTATACGGCGTTTATAAACTACACCACGATATTTTTTCTTTAGCTCTATGAAAACCTTATCATCAGCACTTGGTGTACCATAACTGCGAAGTCTTAATTTTTCTTTATATATAGGCTTTTCAATAGAGTTGCGAATCATTAATCTTGACGGGGTATCATAATATATACTGCAAATAGTGCTATGAAAATATTTATCCTTTGCGAGATACGGCTTTGCAGTTTCAAGGATTTTTTGTTTTTGCCGAGATGTGAGAATATATTTTTTCTCATATCTTTTAAAGATACTTTGGAATTGGCTCATAATCTCTCATCTCCTAATAGGTTGGTTTGTTTTCTATGTCTATATAATAATTGTCCTGCCTTAAATTTACTTTAAGCTTACAAAAATTTTTCAAAAAAATTAAGAGGAATTTTAAATTTGATTTTTTGTTAGATATTTACTATATTTTATTAATGTTGATTTTATTATTATATATCTTGCAAAAATTCAACCTTTATGTTATAATTGGTTTATAAACCAATTATATATCAGAAAGGAGTGATTAAAATGGCTCGAAGATATGATAAGGAAGACTCAAAAAGACGAATACTATCCGCTTGTGTAAAGCTTTTCATAGAGAAAGGTTATCATAATACCACATTAGCAGAAATATTAAGAGAAGCTGATGTTACAAGCAGTACATTTCAAAATATTTTCCGCACAAAAGACGGTGTACTTATGGATTTAGTTGAATTTATGTTTGAAAATCAATTCGGTATGGCAAGAACAATAGCCAAAACCTCAAATCCTGTACTTATATACGCCGTAGAAACATCTATTCAAATTGCCTTAGCAGAATTAAACGAAAACCTTCGTGATATTTATATAGAAGCATATTCAAATAGTCAGACCATAGAATATATTCATCAACATACATCTACTGAATTGCATAAAATATTTGGCACTTATCTTCCGGACTACGAAGAAAGCGATTTTTATGAGCTTGAAATTGGCTCATCAGGAATTATGTGTGGATATATGGCAAAGCATTGCGATAAATATTTCACACTCGAAAAAAAGATTCAACGCTTTCTTGCTATGAGTATGACCGTCTATGCTGTTCCTGATGATGAACAGCAACAAATCCTTAGCTATATATCAAGCCTTGATATTCGCCATATAGCCAATCAAGTAATGCAAAAGCTTTTTATTGCATTAGCAATGAAATTTGATTTCACTTTTAATACTGAATGGAGGAAATAAGATGAAAATATTAAAAAGGACGCTCCTTGTTTTAGCTGCACTTATAGTTGTATTTGCTATTGTTTTTACAACTATCTATTTCACAAGATTCCAAACATCGGCAACTATTCAAAAAATCACAGCATATGATGAATATAACCTCTACCGTATGGATATTAAATATGATTACAGTATTGAAAACATCATAAATTATGGTATAACTGATAATCAGTCCTTTGTTGACGCTGTAACAAAAGAAGCTTTGCCACTTTTGCCAGTACATATTGAAGTTCCCGATTTTGGTTGCAGTGCTTTCAGCGTTAAGGATACCGACAATAATAACCTTATGGGCAGAAATTACGATTTCAAAAATGATAGTTCAGCAATGCTTGTTTATTCAACTCCAAAAGATGGATATAAGTCAGTCGCCTTTGCTGCTCTTGATAATATTTCTGCAAATACTGCTGATGCAAGCCTCAAATCCCGACTTGCCTGCCTTACCGCACCATTTGTATGCTTAGACGGAATGAATGAAAAAGGTGTATCTATCGCTGTTCTTACTCTCGATAGCGAACCGACCAAGCAAAATACTGGTAAACCAACCATTGCTACAACCTTAGCCATAAGATTAGTGCTTGATAAAGCCGCATCTACTGAGGAAGCTGTCGAACTTCTAAAAAACTATGATATGATGGCAAGTAGTGGTCGAGATTATCATTTTTATATAACAGACTCAAGCGGTGACGGAAGAGTAATCGAGTATAGCCTTGACAGTGAAAGAAAGCTTGTCGCAACACCTGTTCGTGCTGTAACAAACTTCTTTGAAATGTATAAGGATAAGGTAAAGCCAAATCAACACAACGAAAATTACGGTCATGGCAAGGAAAGATATGATGCTATGGAAGAAATTTTCAACAAAAATGAGGGCAAAATCACAAACAAAGTTGCGTGGGACGCACTTAAGGCCGCATCACAAAAACCAAGCAAAGATGATATAACCAGTAACACTCAATGGTCAATATTGTATAATAATACCGACCTCACAGCCGAAATTGTTATTCGTAGAGATTGGGATACAGTAACAACCTACGACCTTGACCTCAATGAAATAAATGGTGGCGAAGATTAATAAATTTCAATATATATTTACTTAAAACATACAAAAAAACGGTAAAGCCAAAATTAGGCTTTACCGTTTTTATAGTTTATATTATTTTACTTTGCGTAATCGAATGCTCGGCTTTCTCTTATGATATTAACCTTAATTTGTCCTGGATATTCAACATCAGACTCAATCTTACGGCAAATATCTCTTGCGAGAAGAACCATCTGGTCGTCCTTAATCTTTTCAGGCTTAACAATGATTCTGATTTCTCTACCAGCCTGAATTGCAAAGCTACGCTCAACACCATCAAAGCTTGATGCGATTTCTTCAAGTTTTTCAAGACGCTTAATGTAGTTTTCGAGGTTTTCTCGTCTTGCACCAGGTCTTGCAGCGGAAATGGCATCAGCTGCCTGAACAATACAAGCAATAACTGTCTTAGCCTCAACATCTCCATGGTGAGCATGAATAGCATGAACAACGGTTTCGCTCTCTTTATACTTGCGGGCAACATCAACACCAATCTCAACATGAGAACCCTCAATCTCGTGGTCGAGAGCCTTGCCAATATCATGAAGAAGTCCTGCTCGGCGAGCAAGTGTCGGGTCAAGACCAAGCTCCGAAGCCATGATACCAGCAAGATATGCAACTTCAAGCGAGTGGTTAAGAACATTCTGTCCATAGCTTGTGCGGTAACGAAGTCTGCCAAGCAGCTTAATAAGCTCAGGGTGTATTCCGTTTACGCCAGCCTCAATAACAGCTCTTTCGCCCTCTTCCTTGATGGTATTTTCAACCTCTCTGCGAGCCTTTTCATACATTTCTTCAATTCTTGCAGGGTGGATTCTTCCATCAGAAATCAGCTTTTCAAGCATAACTCTTGCTATTTCTCGTCTTACAGGTTCAAAGCAAGAAAGTGTGATAGCCTCAGGTGTATCATCAATAATAAGGTCAACGCCTGTGAGAGTTTCTATCGCTCTGATATTTCTTCCCTCACGACCGATAATTCTGCCCTTCATCTCATCATTTGGCAGTGGAACAACAGATACTGTTGCTTCTGTAACATGGTCAGCCGCAACACGCTGAATAGCAAGTGAAATAATCTCTCTTGCCTTTTTTTCGCATTCGTCACGAGTTTTCTGTTCGTAATCAAGAACCTTAACAGATTTTTCGTGAACAAGCTCATTTTCAAGTGTTTTGAGCAAATAATCCTTTGCCTGCTCTGAAGTAAACTTAGATATTGTTTCGAGAACCTCTATCTGAGCCGTTTTGACCTTTTCAGCCTCGGCGAGCTTATCATCAGCCCCCTTGAGTTTTTTGTTAAGAGTTTCGTCCTTAGCCTCAAGGCTTGTCATTTTCTTTTCGAGAGTTTCCTCTTTTTGTTGTATTCTGCGTTCCTGACGCTGAATCTCTCTTCTGCGTTCGTTAAGTTCTTTGTCTGCTTCATTACGCAAACGATGGATTTCATCCTTACCTTCAAGTATGGATTCTTTCTTTTTGGCTTCTGCGGATTCTTTAGCAGCCTCGACTATACGCTCAGCTTCCTTTTCAGCAGAACCGATTTGGCTTTCTGCAACCTTTTTACGATAGTTTATTCCGGCGTAAAAAGCTACTATGCCGGCTATTACAGCAAAAACTATAATAAGTACAATCGCCAACCATAAATCCATAGTTATAGGCACCTCCTTTTTAATCTTTAGTATTTCAAAATTATGTCAGTTGCCGAGGAAGTGCCGCTATTATATTTTATAAAATTTTTAATCTGAGTATTATAAAATCAGTCCGAAAAGTCGGGATACTTCATAATAACGCACTAATCCCCTACATCAGCACATTATTTCTAAACAGATTATTAAGGCTCAGAAAATATATCTATTCACCGCAATAAATTCTTTTACGGAAAAATATATGAATTCGAAAATCATTTTTTGAGTTAAGAACTATTATAACCCAATAATGTGGAATCTTATCATCATTTAATATATATATATAATAACAGCCTTTCGGCAGAAAAATAGTATAACAGCAGAACCGTTATAGGGATAGTTGACAAACTACCCTAAGTATTATTTTAAACGGTGATATATAAATTGTCAAGCGATTTACAGTCGCATTTAAAGTATAAAATTGCTGTATAAATTTGGTTATTATTTTTTACAAATAAGACAGCTTTAAAACTTAAAAGCTTTGAAGAAGTATATTGAGCCTATGAATGGCGAGAAATTGGTAAAATTCATATTATAGTAAGAGTAGCTATTTAGGGGGGTAGGCTATGGAAATATTTGGATTGCTCTTACTATCAATGTCACTTTCAATAGATGCATTTACAATTGGAACAAGTTGTGCATTAGGTGGAATAAAGGCCTCTTGGAAATCGAGGCTGATAATTTGTGCAATTTCTGTACTTATTATGGGTATTTCAATATTCTGTGGTGAAGCTTTGGCAAGATTTATAAGCCAAGAAGTGGCAAAATATATTGGCTGTGGAATGTTATGTATACTTGGTATTTATATAATTTTTGGGAGCTTTGCCAGAAATAAAAAACCAAAAAGGAAAAGCATAACACTGGCCTTAAAGCCTTTAGGAATAACTATAAGCATAATAAGAGAGCCTTCTCTTTGTGATATTGATAAATCAAATACAATAGACTCAAAAGAGGCCTGCTATATTGGTACAGCACTTTCAATAGATTCGATTGGAGCAGGGGTTTCTATGGGAGTAAGCGGAATAGGTGCAATTTCGGCAGCAGGTTTATGTGGAGCGTTTCAGTTGATATTTCTTTGTTGTGGTCTATTTTTAGGAAAAAAGCTGAGAGGAATAGAAAGAATACCATCTGAAATTTTTACAAGGATTTCAGGACTTGTTATAATACTTATTGCGGTTATAAGGCTATTTATATAGAAGATATTTTATAATCTGTATACTTTGAAGATTGTATAATTGTGCATGTTATTATGGTTAAAATGTGCAAATTTATATATGAATTTTTGGAAGTTTTTTTAATGATAGTGTCGTTTTGTGCAAAATGCCGTCAAAAAGCATTAAAAAACCCCAAAAATGCTAAAAATGGGAAAAATAGTTCTTGGCTGGAACTATTTTTAACAAAAAATAAAAAAGCTATTCAAAATTTTGTCAAAATATTACGGAAGAATTATATTAAAAATGCACATAAACAGGAAATTTAATTTATGCAAAACGGAAAAAATCATAAAAAAACGAGTAATATTAAACAAATTTATGATACCATTTATAGTTATATGAATAAAAATTACAATTTATAGTTGCAAAGTTCAAAATCATATGTTATTATTACTACAGAGGCGGAGGGGTTCGCTGAGCGTATATGCGATTTAAACAAAATTGTTGATTTTCGTTATTATGCTCCGAATACCTCGCTGAGAGGTATAAAGCAGATGCTTTATATGCAAGTCAGAACAAACAAAAATTTTTTAGAGAGAAGGATTTTAAAATGGCAAGTAAGGCAAAAAAGACCACAGCGTTGCTTCTCGCATCTCTAATGTGTGTAGGTGCATTCGCAGGTTGTAACGGTAACAGCAATAATGGCGGTACAGGTAGTACAGCAGGTGGTTCTTCAGCAGGCGGTACAGAAAGCACAGCTTCTACAGCTTCTACAGCATCTTCAGCAGGTGAGGCTTCTATTCCTACAGTTGCAGAAATCACAGAGAGACTTAAGACAGAAGCTAAAGACGGCAAGATTTCTCTTAAGGTATGGGCTCCTAGCAATAGTAAGGACTTCGTCAAGAGTATGGTTGAGAAATTTAAGACAACTTATGCTGTTGATGGCGTAACATACGAAATTAAGGTTGTTGAAAAAGGCGAAGATAAGTGCATTAACTCACTTACAGAAGACTCTTCTAAGGGTGCTGATGTATTCCAGTTCCCAACAGACCAGCTTCTCACAGGTATCAATGCTGGTGTTCTCGCAGAAGTTCCTACAGTTTTCCAGGGTCAGATTTCTTCTGAAAATATGGAAGACGCAGTTAAGAACTGCACATATGAGAACAAGGTATACGCTTATCCTATGACATCTGATAACGGATACTTCCTCTATTATAATAGTTCTAAGTTTACAGCTGATGATGTTAAGTCTTTTGAAACTCTCCTTGATAAGGCAGCTAAGCAGAAAGTTCAGGCTTTTATGACAATTAGTGACGCTTGGTATACCGCAAGCTTCTTCTATGCAGCAGGCTGCGATATTAAGCTTGATACAGCAACACAGAAGATGGATCTTATTGACTTTGATACAGATAAGGGTGTTGCAGCTACTAAGGCTATGGCAGACCTCGTAAACAACAACAAGGATTCTTTCGTATCTACAGGTGACAATGCTGCTATTCTTACACTTCTTTCATCTGGCAAGCTTCAGGCGGTTGTAACAGGTACTTGGAATACTCCTGCTATCGAAAATGCATGGGGCAAGGAGAATGTTGCAGCTACAAAGCTTCCAACAGTTAAGATGAATGGTACAGATACACAGCTCCATTCTTTCGGTGGTTACAAGCTCATAGGTGTAAACTCTGCTTCTAAGTTCCCACTCGCATCTGCTACACTCGCAACATATCTCACAGGTCCTGAAGTTCAGCAGGAAAGATATAACCAGCTTAAGGTTATCCCAACAAACAACGACATTCTCGCATCAGACGCACTTAAGAATGACCCAATCCAAAAGGCTATTGAGGCTCAGCGTCCATACTCACACTCACAGAGCGTTTGCACAATGAAATTCTGGGATCCAGTTGCATCTGTAGGTACTGATATTAATAACGGTAACCTCAAGAGCAGCGATGAAGCAGGCATTAAGGCAGCTCTCCAGAAGGTTGTTAAGAGCGTCGAG
>UMLD01063073.1_pt1 | contig 10591 bp, 7 predicted proteins | sample 1966491 | NCBI WGS metagenome assembly UMLD01 (sample SAMEA4836191, study PRJEB28245) | human gut metagenome | biome: gut microbiome; material: fecal sample | place: Denmark | collected 2008
CGTCCTCTAAGTCAAGCAATTCCTGCGTATTTTCTTATTAAATCCGGATTTTTAATTTTTTGCACATCAAAATCAGAAGTTATGCACGAGTTATCCACATTTTGTGCATAACTTGTGCATAACTTTAAAAATATTCACAATATCCATCCCGAAAATTCGTCAAAAGCTTTTTTTCTCTTGCAATTTTCGATGTGTATAAATTCGTTTTAGTTATCCACATTTTGTTACTTTTCTTTTTTTTCTTTAAAAAAACAGCATTTTTCTCAGTTATCCACAATAAGTTATCCACATTTTTTCAACATTCGTATATTGAAAAAATGTGGGTTCTGTTATACACTTATACTAAAAGCCGAGCCGTCTCGAACTCTGCTTATTTTTTGTTCAGACAGTTCAACATATTAAACCAGAATGGAGTTAACAATGAAGGAATTAATTGAGTCAAAATGGCAAGAAATTCTAAATATTCTCGTAAAAGAGCATGAAATTTCCGAAGTTGCTGTGAATACTTGGATACAACCACTAACTATTCAGACAATTTCGGATGACAGTATCACTTTTTTTATGGTACGAGGACCACGTGGTATCGAATTTATAAAGCATAAATACTATGACATTTACCTTTCTATGGCAATAGAACAGGTTACTGGAAAGCAATTTAAAATTCTTTTTACCGACTCCAATTCTGCAGCATCGCAGCCTGAACCAGCAAAAGTTACTGTTCCTGCAGAATATATTGGTAATTTAAATCCAAGATATACTTTTGATACCTTTGTCGTAGGTCCTACCAATAAGATGGCCCATGCCGTTTCCGTTGCTGTAGCCGAATCACCCGGCGGAGCATACAATCCTCTCTTTTTATATGGAGGAGCCGGTCTTGGAAAAACACATTTGATGCATTCCATCGCTCATCATATTATTAATAATCGTCCGGATCTGCGTGTTTTATACGTCACTTCCGAAAAGTTTACAAATGAGCTGATCGATTCCTTAAAACATGATAAAAATAAGGAATTTCGCGACAAATATCGTAATATTGATGTCCTGTTGATCGATGATATACAGTTTATAATAGGAAAAGAAAGTACCCAGGAAGAATTTTTCCATACATTCAACGAGCTTCACGAAGCGAAGAAACAGATTGTCATTTCTTCCGATAAACATCCAAGAGAGATTGCTACTTTAGAAGAACGTCTGCGATCTCGTTTTGAATGGGGAATCACCGCAGATATTCAGCCACCTGATTATGAGACAAAGATGGCCATCTTAAAAAAGCGTGCCGAATTAGAACGTCTTGATATTGATCCGGAAGTTATGCAGTATGTCGCTACGAACATCAATTCCAATATTCGTGAATTGGAGGGCGCTTTAAATAAAATTTTTGTTTTTGCAAATCTTGAAAAGAAGCCTGTTACCTTAGAATTAGCTGAAAACGCTTTAAAAGACACCATCGAATGTCAAAAAGAAGTAACACCGCAGCTAATTATGGATGTTGTCGCAGAACATTACAATATTTCTGTATCTGACATCATATCCAAGAAGAAAAATAAGGAAATTGCGAATCCTCGTCAGATATGTATGTACCTTTCCCGAAAATATACCGATTATTCTCTCCAGAATATCGGAAAGATTATGGGAAATCGTGACCATACTACAGTTATCCATGGACACGATAAAATCAATAAGATGCTCGAAACCGACGAAACATTAAAAAGCAACCTTGATATTATCATTAAAAAATTGAACCCGCCAACGTAGGCATTTATATAGAAGAAACAGAAAATAAAGGTGTCTTCACAACGCTGGAGACTACCCTTTATTTTTTTCCACATTCTATTCAGATTCGATGTGAATTGCCTGTGGATGGATGTGGATAACTTTTGTGGACTTTTTTCTATGTGGATAACTATTTTTTTATTCACACACTTATCCTCATAGTTATCCTTTTCGAAAATCCTTGTATTATCGGCCTCTTACCACTTATTCACATCCCTAACACCCCCTACTACTACTACTGCGGATAACTTATTATATTTATATATATTTCACACCGAAAGGAGTTATACACATTTATGAAGATAACATGCCCTAAGAATCAATTTTTATACGGAGTAAATACCGTATCGAAAGCTGTGTCCAATAAGACAACAATGGAAATTCTCCAATGTATCCTTATTGAAGCATTTGATGACTGCATTAAATTAACTGCCAATGATACAGAACTTGGCATAGAAACAGTAATTCAGGGAACAATTCTTGAACCTGGTAAGATTGCACTTGAAGCAAAAATCTTTTCAGAGATCATCAAAAAGATTCCTGATAATGATGTTTATATCGAAACGGATGAAGCCGGAAAGACAAATATTGAATGTGAACAGATTCAATGCAGTATCATGGGAAGAAAGGGAGATGATTTCTCTCACTTACCAGAAATTGAAAAAGAAAATAAAATTACTCTTTCTCAGTTTGACTTAAAAGAAGTTATCAGACAGACAATTTTTTCCGTATCGGATAATGAAAATAATAAATTGATGACAGGTGAACTTTTAAGTATTGAAAATAATAAACTGACCGTAACTTCCCTTGATGGACATAGAATTTCTGTTCGTAATATTGAGCTTCAGGAATCTTATTCAAAAATGGAAGTTATTGTTCCAGGTAAAACTTTATCTGAAGTTAGTAAAATTCTTCCTGGTGAAGCAAAAGATACAGTGAATTTATATTTAACAGATAAGCACATTTTATTTGAGTTTGGTGATACAAAGGTAGTTTCACGATTATTAGAAGGTAAGTTTTATAATATCGGACAAATGCTTTCTAATGATTACGAAACAAAGTTGACAATCAATAAAATGGAATTATTGCGTTGTCTTGACCGCTCCACTTTATTTGTAAAAGAATCAGATAAGAAGCCGATTATTCTTAAAATTGAAAATGAACAGATGAATCTTATGATCTCTTCACAGATTGGTTCTATGAAAGATCAGATCTCAATTAGTAAAGAGGGTAAAGATATCGTGATTGGATTTAATCCAAAGTTTTTGGTAGATGCTCTTCGAGTAATTGATGAAGAAGAAGTTACAATATATTTGATGAACTCTATTGCCCCTTGTATTATAAGAGATGAGACATCTTCTTATCTGTATCTGATCTTACCAATCAATGTAAGTAACAGTAATGTATAAATTTTAACGAACTTGTTCGCGAGTGGCGGACACAATGAGAAAGGAATTTTAAGAAAGAATATGGAATTAAAATTAAGAGATGAATTTATTAAACTGGGACAGGCTATGAAGGCTGCTGGTATCGTATCATCAGGAATTGATGCAAAGATGCTGATTCAGGATGGCCAGGTGACTGTTAATGGTGAAGTGGAAACCAGAAGAGGTAGAAAGCTTTATGACGGTGATGTTTTTGAATTTGAAGGCGACGAAGTACGAGTAGTAAAATAAATATATGGGAGGACTCCATGTTTGTAGAATCGATTGAATTAAATAATTACAGAAATTTTGATTCGGTTAAAGTGGAGTTTTCTCCTGGAGTAAATATTTTTTTTGGAGATAATGCACAGGGGAAGACGAATCTTTTAGAATCTATTTATGTAAGTGGAACTTCCAGATCTCACAGAGGAAGCAGAGATAAAGAATTGATTCGTTTTGGAGAGGACGAGGCACATATTCGTCTTTTTTTTCAGAAAGATTCGTTATCCCATCGCTTAGATGTTCATTTAAAGAAAAATAAGAATAAAGGAATTGCGGTAGATGGTGTGCCGGTACGACGTTCAGGAGAACTTCTTGGAATGATGCACATCGTCTTTTTTTCACCGGAAGATTTATCAATCATAAAAGAAGGTCCGGCTGGAAGAAGGCGGTTTCTTGATATGGAATTAAGTCAGATTGACAAGGGATATCTGCAGCAATTGATTGCTTATAATAAGATTTTAAATGAGCGGAATAATCTTTTAAAACAGATTAATCTCTATCCTGCATTAATCGAAACATTGGATGGATGGGACGAACAGCTTTTGACAGCAGGACAGTTTCTCATAAAAAAAAGAGAAGAATTTGTACAATTTCTTGATGAGATGATGGCAAGAATTCATAGTCAGCTTACCGGTGGAAAAGAGCAGATGAAAGTAGAGTATGAGAAAAATGTTTCTGCGGAGGAATTCAGAGAGCAGTTATATTCAAGAAGGAATAAAGATATATCCTCCGGTACAACAACAGCAGGTCCACACAGGGACGATCTTCGTTTTAAGGTCGGAGGGATCGACATCCGTAAGTTTGGTTCGCAGGGCCAGCAAAGAACAGCAGCACTGTCGTTAAAATTATCGGAGATCCGATTGATCGAGCAGGTAACAGGAGAAAAACCAATCTTACTTCTTGATGATGTATTATCAGAATTAGATGCCGGAAGGCAGTCATGGCTGTTGGAAAGTATTCAGGATATACAGACACTGATCTCATGTACAGGACTGGATGATTTTGTTAACAGCCGTATCTCACTGGACAAGGTATTTCGTGTGACAGAGGGGCGTGTACAGGAAGAAAAAACAGAGGGTTTGGTTTAAGAAGTTGAATAAATGGCAATATTTATGGTATAATTATTTGATTAAGTTTTGACAGGAGGTTGAATTATGAGTGAAGAACAGATTTCTGCGGGGCAGGAATATGGTGCGGATCAGATACAGATTTTAGAAGGTCTTGAAGCTGTACGGAAAAGGCCTGGTATGTACATTGGCAGTACTTCATCCAAGGGCCTCCATCATCTGGTATATGAGATTGTAGATAATGCAGTTGATGAAGCATTAGCTGGATTTTGTAATACAGTAGAGGTGTACATCAATGAAGATAATTCTATTACGGTCAGAGATAATGGTCGTGGTATTCCTGTAGGAATTAACAAGAAAAAGGGAATTCCAGCAGTAGAAGTTGTATTTACCATCCTTCATGCAGGAGGAAAGTTTGGTGGTGGAGGATACAAAGTATCCGGCGGATTACATGGAGTAGGTGCGTCTGTTGTTAATGCGCTGTCCACATGGCTTGAAGTAGATATTTTCCATGAAGGAAAGATTTACCGTCAGAGATATGAACGTGGAAAGGTTATGTATCCGTTGAAAGTAGTAGGAGATACAGATAAAAGAGGTACCGAGGTACGTTTTCTTCCGGATCCGACCATTTTCGAAGAGACTGTTTTCGATTTTGCAGTGTTAAAACAGCGTCTTCGTGAGATGGCATTTTTAACAAAGGATTTAAAGATTGTTCTTACAGACCGAAGACCAGAAGAAGAAGTTTCCATGACGTTCCATTATGAAGGCGGCATCCGCGAATATGTAGAATATCTGAATAAAAGTAAGGAAGTGCTCTATTCTGAAGTGATTTACTGTGAGGGAAAGAAGGGCGATGTATTCGTAGAAGTTGCCTTACAGCATAACGATTCTTATAACGAAGGTGTTTACAGCTTTGTAAATAATATTACAACGCCGGAAGGTGGAACACATCTGGCCGGTTTTAGAAGTGCGCTTACAAAGACATTTAATGATTATGCAAGAAAGAATAAGTTATTAAAGGATAATGAACAGAATCTTACCGGTGATGATATCAGGGAGGGCTTGGTTGCGATTGTCAGCATCAAGATTCCTGAGCCGCAGTTTGAAGGCCAGACAAAGCAGAAGCTTGGAAATAGTGAAGCACGTGGTGCGGTTGACAGTGTAGTAAGTGAACAGCTTACTTATTTCTTAGAGCAGAATCCGAATGTTGCAAAGATGATCTGTGAGAAAGCGGTACTTGCACAAAGAGCAAGAGAAGCAGCAAGAAAGGCAAGAGATTTAACGAGAAGAAAGTCTGCGCTTGATGGAATGAGCCTTCCAGGTAAGCTGGCAGACTGCTCAGATAAAGATCCAAAGAATTGTGAAATCTATATCGTAGAGGGAGATTCTGCGGGTGGTTCAGCGAAAACAGCAAGAAGTCGTGCAACGCAGGCTATTCTTCCATTGCGTGGAAAGATTTTGAATGTAGAAAAGTCAAGACTCGACAAGATTCTTGTGAATAATGAGATACGTGCGATGATCACAGCATTTGGAACAGGAATTCATGAAGACTTTGATATTACAAAGCTTAGATATAATAAGATCATTATTATGACGGATGCCGATGTAGACGGTGCGCATATCGCAACATTATTACTTACATTTTTATATCGTTTTATGCCAGAACTTATTAAAGAAGGGCATGTATATCTGGCACAGCCGCCACTGTATAAAGTGGAGAAGAATAAAAAGGTGTGGTATGCCTACAGTGATGAAGAGTTAAATACAATACTGACGGATATCGGACGAGACGGAAACAATAAGATCCAGCGATATAAAGGTCTTGGTGAGATGGATGCATCTCAGTTATGGGAGACAACGATGGATCCGGAAAAGAGAATTTTATTACGCGTAAATATGGATGATGATGCAGCTTCCGAATTGGATATGACATTTGATACTCTCATGGGAGATCGTGTAGAACCACGTAGAGAATTTATCGAAGCCAATGCAAAGTATGTACAGAATCTGGATATCTAACAGGAGGATAGAATGGACGATAGTAATATTTTTGATAAAATCCATGAGGTGGATTTGAAAAATACCATGGAAAAATCTTATATAGATTATGCTATGAGTGTAATTGTATCCAGAGCTCTTCCAGATGTACGAGATGGTTTAAAGCCGGTGCAAAGAAGAATTCTTTATTCTATGATTGAGTTGAATAACGGACCGGATAAGCCTCACAGAAAGTGTGCTCGTATCGTCGGTGATACAATGGGTAAATATCACCCTCATGGTGACAGTTCTATTTATGGTGCATTAGTTAATCTTGCACAGGACTGGTCTACTCGTTATCCACTAGTGGATGGTCATGGAAACTTTGGTTCTGTGGACGGTGATGGCGCGGCTGCCATGCGTTATACAGAGGCAAGATTATCTAAGATTTCCATGGAAATGACAGCGGACATTTACAAAGATACGGTTGATTTTGTACCGAACTTTGATGAGACAGAAAAAGAACCAAGTATTCTTCCATCAAGGTTTCCAAATCTTCTTGTAAATGGAGCACAGGGAATTGCCGTAGGTATGGCAACGAATATCCCGCCGCATAACTTAAGAGAAACGATCGACGGTGTCGTAAAGATTATTGATAATCAAGTACAGGAAGACAGAGAGACGGATATTGATGAGCTTTTAGAAATCGTAAAAGGACCGGACTTCCCGACAGGGGCAGCTATTCTTGGACGAAAGGGCATTGACCAGGCCTACCGTACGGGAAGAGGCAAGATTAAGGTACGTGCGGTGACAAACATTGAGCCAATGAAGAATGGAAAGCAGAGAATTATCGTATCCGAGCTTCCATATATGGTAAATAAGGCACGTTTAATTGAAAAGATTGCTGATTTAGTAAAAGAAAAGAGAGTAGATGGAATCACAGAATTACGAGATGAATCTGATAGAAGCGGTATGCGTATCTGTATTGAGACACGTAAAGATGTGAATGCCAATGTATTATTAAAGCAGTTATTTAAACATACACAGCTTCAGGATACTTTTGGAGTCATCATGCTTGCGCTTGTAGATAATCAGCCAAAGGTTCTTAACTTAAAAGAAATGCTTGTACATTATCTGGATCATCAGAAGGATGTTGTCACAAGAAGAACGAGATATGAGCTGAATAAAGCCAAAGAAAGAGCGCATATTTTAGAAGGTCTTTTAAAAGCATTAGACCATATTGACGAAGTGATAGAAATCATACGTGCCTCTAAGAATGTTTCTGAAGCAAGAGATAATCTGATGAGACGTTTTGAATTCTCACAGGCACAGGCACAGGCAATCGTAGATATGCGTCTTCGTGCATTGACAGGTTTAGAGAGAGAAAAGCTTCAGAACGAATATGATGAACTTGAGAAAAAGATTGCGGAATTAGAAGCGATTCTTGCAGATGAAAAGGTTCTTTTAGGAGTAATCCGAGAAGAAATACTTCTTATTCGTGATAAATATGGTGATGACAGAAGAACATCCATCGAGATGGATATGGAAGATTTAAGTGATGAGGCATTGATTCCAAGAAAAGATGCGATTATTACTTTCTCTAAACTGGGATATATTAAGCGTATGACACCGGATAACTTCCACAGTCAGAATCGTGGTGGTAAGGGAATACGTGGTATGAATGTCATTGATGAAGATCATATCGAAGATTTATTTATGACAAGTACCCATAATTATATTATGTTCTTTACCAATAAAGGTCGTGTATATCGTCTCAAAGGATACGAGATTCCGGAATCAGGAAGAACGGCAAGAGGAGTGAATATTATCAATCTTCTTCAGCTTCAGCCGGAAGAAAAGATTACAGCGATCATCCCGTTATTAGAAGACGGTAAACAGCATTACCTCGTTATGGCTACAAGAAACGGTCTTGTAAAGAAAACAGGATTTGATGAGTATAAGAATATTCGAAAGAACGGTCTGGCAGCAATCTCCCTGCGAGAGGGCGATGAACTGATTGAAGTAAAGCAGACAGATGAGAATGAGGATATTTTCCTTGTATCAAAAGAAGGACAGTGTATCCGATTTAAACTCCAGGATGTACGAGAAACCGGAAGAGTTTCTATGGGTGTGATCGGAATGAATCTTGGTGATACAGATGAAGTTGTTGGAATGCAGATTCGTTCTGAAGGTGATGATTTATTGATCGTATCTGAAAAAGGTATGGGTAAACGAACACCTCTTGATGAATTTACCGTACAGCATCGTGGTGGAAAAGGTTTAAGATGTTATAAGATCACCGACAAGACAGGATATGTTGTCGGAGTGAAGACAATTAAGCCGGAAGAAGAAATTATGCTGATTACTACAGAAGGTATTGTGATTCGGATGAAGAGTGATTCGATTTCTGTTATTGGCAGAAATACCTCCGGTGTAAAACTTATTAATATTGATTCAAAAAGCAGTATTAAAGTTGCCAGCGTTGCAAAAGTCAGATTTGAAGAGGAAGAGGATTTTGCAGAAGTAGAAGAGGATGAAGCAGAGTCTCAATCCACAGAGGAAGAAGCAACACAGGAAGAAGTATAAAGAAGCTTTCTTAATGAATTAATAAGAATGCTTTTCACAGTTGTTATGTCATTGAATATAAGAGGTAAAAAGATGCGTTCAATTCATGTAGACGAAATTTCCAGAAACATAAAAGAAATGTGTATAGAAGCTAATTACTATCTTTCCGATGATATGAAGAATGCTTTGTATAAAGCGGCAGACCAGGAGGAGAATCCTCTTGGCTGCCAGATTCTTAATCAGTTGAAAGAGAATCTTGCTATTGCGGGAGAAGAACAGATACCGATCTGTCAGGATACTGGAATGGCTGTCGTTTTTGCGGAAGTAGGACAGGATGTACATATTGAGGGAGGTTCTCTCGCAGATGCTATCAATAAAGGTGTACATGACGGATATGTAGAAGGATATCTGCGTAAGTCAGTAGTAAATGATCCTTTTATCAGAGAAAATACAAAAGATAATACACCTGCGGTTATTCATTACAGTATCGTTCCAGGAGAAAATATTAAGCTTACCGTAGCACCGAAGGGATTTGGAAGCGAAAATATGAGCAGAGTATTTATGCTTAAGCCGGCAGATGGTATGGAAGGCGCAGTGAATGCTATTGTATCTGCTGTACAGGATGCAGGGCCTAATGCATGCCCACCTGTTGTAGTTGGTGTTGGTATTGGCGGTACCTTTGAAAAAGCAGCTCTCATGGCGAAGCAGGCGTTGACAAGACCTGTAGGAACACATTCTGATCTTCCTTCTATAAAAGCAATGGAAGAGGATGTCCTTAAAAGAGTCAATGCTCTTGGAATTGGTGCAGCAGGACTTGGAGGAACTGTTACGGCATTAGCTGTAAATATTAATACGTATCCTACACATATTGCAGGTCTGCCTGTTGCTGTTAATATGTGCTGTCATGTAAATCGTCACGCAGTAAGAAGTTTATAAGGGGAGGTATACAGTTATGAATAGAACAATTCAGGTTCCACTTTCTGAAGAAGATATCAATACTTTAAAAGCAGGGGACTATGTATATCTGTCCGGAATTATTTATACTGCCAGAGATGCAGCGCATAAAAGAATGTATGAAAGTATGCATAAAGGGGAAGCATTACCAATAGAGCTCAATGGGAATGTTCTGTATTATCTTGGACCAAGTCCGGCAAGAGAAGGACAGATTATCGGTTCTGCAGGTCCGACTACAAGCAGTCGTATGGATAAGTATACTCCAGAAATGCTTGATAAGGGATTAAAGGGCATGGTAGGAAAAGGAAAGCGTTCTCAGGAAGTTATAGAGGCCATGAAGAGAAATGGTGCAGTATACTTTGCAGCGGTAGGTGGAGCAGGTGCATTACTTTCTAAATGTATTAAAAAAGCAGATGTAGTTGCTTACGATGATCTTGGCACAGAGGCAATCCGTAAATTAGAAATCGAGAATCTTCCTGTTATTGTAGTTATAGATAAAGATGGAAATAACCTTTATGAGACTGCAAAAGAAAAATGGAAAAAATAATT
>UMLD01056175.1_pt1 | contig 10474 bp, 7 predicted proteins | sample 1966491 | NCBI WGS metagenome assembly UMLD01 (sample SAMEA4836191, study PRJEB28245) | human gut metagenome | biome: gut microbiome; material: fecal sample | place: Denmark | collected 2008
TAAAAAACTCATCGTAAAAAATCAAAAACGCTCTGCGAGAATCTTTTTTATAATTGACAAACCTGCTCTAACTAATTATGCTAACTTATAGAAAAATTTTTCACAATCCAGAAAATGTTTCAAGGTTCTGCTGCATTTGAACTCTGAACCGTAGAATCAATGCTGATTGAATATAGGAAAGGATTTTAGCTATGAAAACAGTTCAAGTAAGAAATGTTATTATCGGAGAGGGACGCCCGAAAATCTGTGTCCCGATTGTTGGACAAACCAAAGAAGAAATTCTCACGGAAGCAGGTTCTTTTGCCGAATTTCCGATTGACGTTGTAGAATGGCGTGCAGACTGGTACGAAGATGTTTTTGATACCGATAAAGTACTCGAAACCGCGAAAGAATTAAACACTGTCTTAAAAGACACACCAATTCTTTTTACCTTCCGCACGGCAAAAGAAGGGGGAGAAAAAGCCATCTCAAATGAAGCTTATCAAAACCTTAATCTCGCAGTTGCCAAAAGCGGCTTTGTTGATTTGATTGACGTAGAAGCTTTTACAGGAGACGAAATTGTGACGAACATCATCTCAAAAGCTCACGATTTTAATGTAAAAGTAGTTTCTTCCAATCACGATTTTGATAAAACTCCTGAAAAAGAAGAATTAATCCGCCGTCTTTGTAAAATGCAGGAACTTGATGCGGATATTCCAAAAATTGCAGTCATGCCAACCTGCAGACGTGATGTTCTTATGCTCCTTGATGCAACTCTTGAAATGACTGAGTCTTACGCCGACCGTCCGATTATTACCATGTCAATGGCTGGAACAGGTGTCATCAGCCGTCTTGCCGGTGAAGCCTTTGGCTCTGCCCTCACATTTGGAGCTGCCACAAAAGCTTCTGCCCCAGGACAGATTCCAGTAAATGAGCTTAAACAAGTATTGGATATCCTTCATAAAAGCCTGTAAAATATAAGGTGGCTGCTTGTAACTACAGCCACCTGTTTTCTATCTACTTTCATCCATCGCACGAAGTCTCTGAATCATTTCCTCACAGATTTCCTGCTCATTTTTTCCATCTGTCTGTATAATGATATCTGCTGCTGCCTCATACTTCTCACTTCGTTTCGCCATCAAGTCTGCAATAAATGATACATTCTTATTATTTTCAAGCAATGGCCGGTCATGATTGTCTTTTACTCTCTGCAAAACAGTTTCCGGTTGTGCAGTAAGAAGCACGACACGTCCATTCTTCTTCATCTCAAGCACATTATTTTCACGCATTGGAGTACCACCGCCACACGAAATCACTACATTAGACTTATTCTGCATTTCAACTAAAAGATTTGTCTCCAAATCACGGAAATACTGCTCTCCATGAGTTTCAAAGATATCTGAAATACTCATGCCCTCTCGTTTTGCAATAATATCATCCATCTCAACCACATCCATGGAAAATGTATCATGCAAATATCCCGCTATCGTAGACTTTCCACATCCCATAAATCCAATCAAAAAAATATTATAATCAAACAACCTTTTATTTTCCATTTTTCTTTTCTCCTTAATTTTACCACTTTAAACAATTAACTTGTATTATATCAACAGATTACATGCTCTGCAAGTGTAAAAAAGTAGACCGGTTTTTTGTACACTCTTCCCCTTTGCTTTCGTGCGTTAAAGGTTGCTACATGCCTGTGGCATGCGCTTAGCAACGACCGAAGCGGAGCGGAGAACGAACCCGTTCGAGTCCACTCAAATCTAAGCAAAAACAAATCAGAGATAACGTTCCCCTTTGCTTTCGTGCGTTAGAGGTTGCTGCATGCCTGTGTCATGCGCTTAGCAACGACCGGAGCGGAGCGGAGAACGAACCCGTTCGAGTCCACTCAAATCTAAGCAAAAACAAATCAGAGATAACGTTCCCCTTTGCTTTCGTGCGTTAGAGGTTGCTGCATGCCTGTGTCATGCGCTTAGCAACGACCGGAGCGGAGCGGAGAACGAACCCGTTCGAGTCCGACCCGGACTCGAGTAAAAAAATAGACAGGGTCTTTATACCCTGTCTACTTTTTTACTAGCGTGCGTTAGAGGATTCGAACCCCCGACCTTTTGGTCCGTAGCCAAACGCTCTATCCAGCTGAGCTAAACGCACATATTTCTTATTTATTTTGTATTGCCTCAACAACAAAACCTATTATAATGTACATATTCCAAAAAGTCAACCCTTTTTTTGAAATTTTTTTATTTTTTGCGAAACTTGCGATTTCTCTGTATTTTCGCTATAGTAATCCTAGATTTTTATAATTTTGAAAGGGGTTTTTTACTATGCCAAAAACTTCAAATGACTTACAGACCAAACTCCACGCAATTCATCAAAAAGGCTATCCTGCCTATAAAGAATTACGTGGCACTTATCAATTTCCAAACTATCTTTTATACATTGACCATGTTCAGGGAGACCCATTTGCCTCTCCATCCAGTATCAGCGTTGAGATTCCGCTAAAAACTGCCGGATTCCCTGCTGATTACTATCAAAAATCCTACACCCGCATTGCACTGCAGGATTATCTGACCCGCCAGTTTGAACAGCAGGTGAACCGCTATAGTTTCCGTGCAAAAGGTTCTGGAAAGAGCGGTCTGATTTCTGTCACACACTGCGGTCAGGAGATTTTAGAGCGAAGTGCCTGCCAAATCACAAAAAATTCTATCATTGCACGTTTCTTTGTTGGATTTCCCGCAAACGGCAGACGTATCAATTCTATAGAATTAGAAAAAATCTTTTTTGATTTTCTTCCAGTCTGTGTAGAAAAAGCATTTTTCTACCGCAATCAGAACGCTAAAGTGGTAGAACAGGTTTATTTTCTCGCTGAGGACCAGTATTTTTTACGTAAAGAACTGAAACGCCTTCATCTTACTGCCTTTGTCGCCGATGCTTCTATTCTTCCAAGACAAAGTGGTGTTTCCGATAAACCTTTAAAAGAAAGTATTCCGTTTTTTGCTCCGGATTCTCTTGCCATTGAACTTACGCTTCCACACAAAGGAACGATTCGAGGACTCGGCATCAAAGAAGGAATTACTCTAATTGTCGGCGGAGGCTACCACGGAAAATCCACTTTATTAAATGCCTTAGAAAGCGGAGTCTATAATCATATCGCAGGCGATGGTCGAGAATATGTAATCTCCGATGACAGTGGCGTAAAACTTAGGGCTGAAGATGGACGTTTCATAAAAGATGTGGATATTTCCCTTTTTATCAACGATTTGCCAAATAAAAAAGATACTCATTGTTTTTCTACCTGTGACGCCAGTGGTAGTACTTCTCAGGCGGCTGCTATTGTAGAGAGCATGGAGGCCGGAAGTTCTCTTTTCTTTATTGATGAGGACACTTCTGCAACTAATTTCATGGTTCGTGACTCTTTTATGCAAAAAGTCATCGGTCGAAGTAAAGAGCCAATTACTCCTTTTTTAGAACGTGCCAGAGATTTATATGAAAAAGCAGGAATCTCCACCATTCTTGTAGCCGGAAGCAGTGGTGCTTTCTTTCATATCGCAGACACCATTATTCAAATGGACTGCTATAAGGCAATCGATATTACGGCTTCTACAAAAGTACTGTGCAAAGAAAATCCGCTTCCGAAAACTTCTGCCACAGAATTTCATCAGCCTGACAGTTACCGAATCATGAGCACACCGGATTTTCAAACAAAAACTTCAAAAAATCCTCATGCTTCTCATGCAGATAGAGGTTTAAAAGTAAAAACACACGACCGATATACCTTTTCGATTGGAAAAGAAACCGTTGATTTACGATATGTGGAACAGCTTGCAGATTTTGAACAGACATCAGCGCTTGCATATATGCTCCGTTTTGCCTGTGAATCTTTGATTGACAATCAGCTTACTCTGGATGAAGTCGCTAAAAAATTGATTTCTATTCTCGAAACAAAAGGCTTCTCCGGCATCAGCAGTACCTCTTATCTTTCCTGCGGACTTGCTATGCCACGAAAACAGGAAATTTATGCCTGCCTGAACCGCTTCCGCAGAAAATAATTTACAGAAAATAATCTGCCAAAAATAATTTCTTGTTCAAAACAAACCAGCAAAAAAGGATATCTTAGCCAAAACTTATTGACTTCGATATCCTTTTTGTCTGCTCTTTTTATTTTGAAATATTCTCATAAACAACCGAAGAAATGTCAACAATTCGCTGTCTCGCTTCCGTCGTATCACTTAAATTATCTGCCATCACACAGATAATGTATGGATTTTCTACATCAAATACAATCGCTGCATCATTTTCTACATGGTCTAATTCTCCGGTTTTATTCGCCGTTTCTACTCCAGATGGAATACCTTTTGGTATTTTTTCTGTTCGGGTCTGCTGTTTTAATAAATTCAACATATCCTCAGAATGTTCTAATTTATTTTCATAAATATTTTTCAAAAACACACTACAATCTCTTGCGGATGTATAATTTTCGTTCGCAGAAGCTTTTTCAAGCAACATTCGTCCCATGGAAGTATCGGTGTAACCATTATTTTTACAATAAGTATTGACCGCTTCCTGACCTGCTGCATTATCACCATTTCCCAACATTCCAACCAGTGTATTTGCAGAATCATTATCACTGACTGTAATCATCGCATTTAACAGCTTATCCACCTGCTCCTGTCCATTTGCAGCAACGATATTATCATAAGAAGAATAAACTGCGCCCATAATATAAAGTTTGATTAAACTTGCCGCCGTCAATCTTCCCTGACCAAGAGATGCTCTTGCGCCATCTTTCAAACGATACACATAAATCTGCCATGCCTCTCCAAATTCATCTGTACCTTGCAGTTTTTCTTCCACTGACGCACGAATTGCTTCCAAATCCGGAGCATCTTCTTCTGCAAGCTGTTCTTCTGTAAGACTTTCCTCAGAATCCGCATCTTCTTCTGTTTCATCTACAGGCTCTCCGGCTTCATCTGAATCCTGTTGCTCCTGCGTTGTATTTTCGGCATTTTCTGCTTCTGCCTGCTTTTCTTTCAGTGCTTTCTGCTTCTCTTCTAATTGTTTCTTTTCTTCCTGTGCTTCTGTATATTTTGTATTCTGAGTATTCTGTTTTTCTTTCAGATATACGTTCACACAAAGAACCGCTAAAATCAAAACCGCTAAAACAACGATTCCTGCAATTACCTTTGTCTTTTTCTTTTTTTCCATTTTTTATTTGTTCCTTATTGTATTTCTCTTTCTCAATTTCCTGCTGCAAAATAAGCATCAATACCGTTTGCAATGCCCTGTACCATTAATTTCTGAAAATCCGGATTTTCCATATTTGTATCATCACTTTCATTTGACATAAATCCCATTTCCAGAATAATAACCGGCACAGTACTCCAGTTAATTCCTGTCATATTGTCAAAAATCTGTACTCCGCTGTTTTTAATTTTGCAGGATTCACAATAGGCATTAATGACCGCTTCTCCAAGTGCATAGCTCTTATCATGCAGTGCTCCGACATAAGGATTCTGTGCAGACGGAATCATCGTAAATGCCCCATTGACACTGCTGTCATCACTTCCATTTGCATGGATTCTCACATAAATATCTGCACCATACTGTGTTGCAAGTTCTGCACGTTCCTTATTACTGATTGCAGTATCATTGTCCTCTCTTGTCAGCATCACTTCATACCCACGGTTTTTAAGTTCTTCACGAAGCTGTTTTGAAATGTTTAAATTCAGCTCATACTCGGGAACACCGGTAAAACTTCCCTGTGTTCCTGTCGTTGCCTTTGCTTTCATTTCGCTTGAACCTGGACCCATTGGCTCTTGTGCACTCATATCTACATTGTAACCCTGATGTCCTGGGTCAATTGCGATTTTCTTTCCATTACCGGTCTCTGGCACCTGTGAATTGGCATCCGGTTCCTGATTCTTCTGCTCTTCCCCAGCTTCCGGTTCTTTTGCTTCTTTCTGCGCTTCTTCCTGCGTTTCTACAGATTCTTCTGATTCTTCCGCTTTTGCATCGGTATCCGCTTCTTCTTTCTGCTCTACATTCATTTTTGTTTCTTTTTGCAGAATTTTTGCCTTCTTCTGCTCTTTTTCCTGTTTTTCTATGTCTTTCTTAATTGTCCTGATTTCTTTTCTTACCGCAGTAACCTGTTGTCTTGTTTTATTTACCTGATTTAATTGAAAAAGCGCAACAACAATTAGTAAAATCAAGACAATTGAAAGGCATCCCAATATGATTTTATACATCCGTTTCACAAATTAAACTCCCTGATTTCTAAACTCTCTCGTAAATTTTATTCTAATAAATTTTTTTAATAAATCTCTTTTCCGCCAAAAATAAAGCTAACATCCTCATCAATGCTCTTAAGTTCTTCTTTTCCAAGATAATATTGTAAGTCACCACGATAAGACTTCATACTATAATCAATCAAAAGTGCAATATGTTTTTCATCAATTGGAAGATAAGAATAGACATCATCTGCAATAATCTTGTCTTTCTTTCCATCATACATTTTCAAAGTTGCACTGCCATTTGATTTATTATAGTCTACTGCATAAAGAATATTTTCAGAGTCTGGCACTTTGTAAAGTGTACCCATTTTTACATCAGAATCAATATTTTTTTCATTACAGTACAAATCACCATTTTCGTCTTCATCCAGATCCTTCAGATAATAAACATCTTCTCCTCTGAGCAATTCTTCCCCATATCCTACATCATCGGAAATTAACTTACATTTTCCATCTGAATTACTATCTGCTGAAAAAGAATACAAACTATACGTTTTATCTCCATTATCTGAATCAGCATCCTCTACTTTTACCCCATACCCTGTTTTGGAATCAGCAGTCACACCCCAGATATTTTCAAAATTTTCTTCCAAAACAACTGTTTTACTTTTTTCTGTGTATACGCAAGTCTGCGCAGACTCCAAAAGTAATTGATAATAATCTGATTCAATACTTCCGGCATTGTCGATATCGGAAATTTTTAATTTTGGAACTTCTTCCATGTTATAACGATTATAAATAATTCCTTTCCATTTTCCTGTATAATCCGTATAACAATGCGTTTGTGTAACCGCAGCATCTATCTGCGTTTCTTTTCCATCTTTTACATAATATAGCTTTTCAACCGGTGTAGAAATCTCATAATCTTCCAATTCTTCACGAATTTCATCTCGTTCTTGTTTATCATAATATTTCTCATAAGCTTCATCATAAGCATCTTCATCTACTGATTCCACTTTTTCATATTTACCGGTCCAGTCATTCTTTTCAATTTTTTCAACTTTATAATCTTCTTCATCCGGTCTTTCAAGTTCTGCATCACTGTCCGCGCAATCATCTTCAATTATATCCGACGCATTTATCGTCTCTTCTGACTGTTTGGTATAATAGACTCCTCCATCATCCAGATAACTAAAATACGGATTTTCTACACCCGAAGCAATTTTTTGCTTTTCTCCAAAATTTTCCACCATATAAAGAATATCTTGTTCCTGGACTACAACATATTTTAAATCACTACTTGCATAGAAAGAATCCACGTCCTTTGCCAACGTTTTTTTCTCTTTTTTAAGTGCAATATCCTGCTGGCAGACATTAATCGTACCATCCCCGTTTGATTCGCTCCACACAATATTTTTCTGGTCACTATCTAAATAAAAATAATTGACATCAGAAGCAATTTTTTCTTTATTTCCCTTCTTATCATTAATATAAAGCGTATCATTTCCGGCTTTCTTATACAAAATTTTATTATTGTCCAAAATTGTATAGCTTGTAACCGAACTGTCAATCTTAACCGGCTCTTCTGTCTTTCCTACTTTCTGCATATTTAAACGAAATTCTATACCATCATCGCCATAATTTACATCTGTAGGATAACAAATGTATTTTCCATCTTTGGAGTAACTCACACCGGCAGAATAATTCTCTCCATCATCACTTGTGCTTCCGTATCTTCCCTGATACTCTACTGGCTTTTTCTTATAATGTTCAATATCGGACTGATTAATATAACCATCTTTTACATAAGTGATGTAAGAATCGGATTTACTACCTCCCAGTCCTCCAACGATTTTTACAACTCCGCCGATAACAACAACTGCCGCAACAACACCTACTGCTCCCACAATTAACTTTTTCGGAACTTTCTTTGACGTGGTTTCTTCAACCACCGGTTGTCCGTCCCCATTCATATCCTTTCCACAGATACTGCAGAATACAGCATCGGCATCATTCACTCCTCCACAATGAGGACAAAATCTTTGTTGCACCTGTTGTCCTGACTGCTGTTCTTCCTGTTGATGCTCCGGCTGTGGTGTTCCACAATTACCGCAAAATCTTGCTCCCTCTGGCAATTCACATCCACAATTAATGCACTTCATCTTTCTTCTCCTCACTCTTTCTTACTGGTCTAACTGATATCCTCCATCATGCATTGCAAATTCCTTCTGTCTTAAAAATTCTGCATTTTTCTTTTCATATTCATTAAATACTGTTTCCTTAAAGTCAGCCGCATTGACCGTTCCGTTATACCATGATTTGCTTCCAAAATAATTCTGGAGTTCCTTAGAATCAAATTTTCTTCCATGTCTTGCATAGATTTCATTTTTCGCATAATTTAACTGCTGAAGCGTTAATCCGCTGACATCTGCATCTGTAAGATATCTGCTATTACTTTCCGGTAAAATATAATCTCCTCCGGTTACTCCCTCTTCTGCTTCCGCAATTAAATTATCCACCGCATCGGTATCTTCCACCAATGTTTTTCCATTTTTTAATAATTTTAATGCGTCGTCCTTTTTGCCCTGTGCCAGCAGATTCTTGCTCTCTGTATCTAAATACAAAATATATTCTGGTTCATACTTTTCACTCAGTTTTGTGATAAGCTCATCCTCGTCTTTTAACTCTTCTTTTTGTTTTGAAAGTTTCTTTAAAATACTTTCATAATCGGAACTTTTTGCGGATTTTTCAAGACTGTCCTCTAAATCTTTTTCCGTCTGCTCCTGAAGTGCTAAAACTTCTTCTGCTTCTTTTGATTCCAATTTATCTGTATCAAGTTTTGCTAACGCATTTTTTACGCCTGCATAATCAAGTGTTCCTTTTTGATAATCACTCTTAATCTGGGAAATAGAAGAATCCGACTCTGCAGTTTCTTCCTCTTTCGATGCATCTTCTGTATCCTTAGAATTATCTTTACCGACTTCTTCTTCGTCCTCTTCATCACTTCTATCCGATGAAGCCACATAGCTGTCTGCTTCATAAGGAAACAGTACCTTAGAAACAAAAATTCCTGCAACAAAAATCGCACTGATTAAAATTCCAGAAATCGAAAGCGTACGCACTCTTGCATCCTGAAGAGAAAAAATTGCACATAAAAATGCTCCCAGACCAAGTAAAAACGGCACAACATAAATTAAATACGGATAAATACTCTCCAGCATAGTACTTTCCTGCATGAAATCCTGCAATACAACTCTTAATAAAACAAAGCTGACTAAAAGCAAAAAACTAAGCAGGAAAGACGCAACTGCCAATCCTTTTCCATCTTTTTTTGCGTTTCTCTGATTTGGTGAGCCAGCTGGACTTCTATTTATAGACTTCCTTTCATGCTGATTCTGATTAAGCTGGACATGCTTCTGATTCTTTCCTTGTTGATGAATAACTGGACGAATATCCGGCTTTGGATATGGAGTTTTAGAATTCTGCTGTCTACAGGTACAGATTTCGCCCTCCTTAATTTCCTTACCACAATATTTACAAAACATATATCCAAACCTCCCTCTTTGATTCTAACATCATTAGAACTGTAATTACGTTGGAGTGAAGCAGATATTGATATTCTAAATCTGCTTCACTACTTGATTCGGTTAATTACTTCTTGGACAATAATCCAACAGATAATACACTCTTTGTTTGGTTGTATCTGCCGCTGGTGCTTCATTAAATCCAGAATGATCCACATTCTGAGATTCCCAGTATTGTGATATCATTGCTTCTTTTTGATGAATCCAATCCACCTGCGCACTTGTAAGCTGTGACATCTGATCCTCCGGTAAGGATGCCTTTAAATCCTGCCACATCTGATTTAATAGCCCATCCCATAACTGATAACGTGCTTCCTCTTTTGCCATCTTTGTATTAAAGTCATCCGAAGCCCCTACTTCATTTAAAATGGCTGTATCACTTTGTTCTGCTCCCACTAATTTTTCACTCCAGCTTGCATAAAGACTGTTGTCGGTACTACTGCCGGTTGAACTTGATGAACTTGTTGAAGCACTCTGACTGTTTGAAGCTGCCTCCTGGGCTTTCTTTTCTTCTTCTGCTTTCTTCGCTGCTTCTGCCTCCTGCGCTTCCTGTTCCTCGTATTTCTTTAATAATTCTTTCTGTTCTTCCTCTTCTTTTTTCTTTTCTTCTTCTTTTTGTTTCTTTTCTTCTGCTTTTGCCTTTTCTTCTGCGGTCATAGTTCCTTCAACCGGCTCTAC
>UMLD01092066.1_pt1 | contig 10471 bp, 7 predicted proteins | sample 1966491 | NCBI WGS metagenome assembly UMLD01 (sample SAMEA4836191, study PRJEB28245) | human gut metagenome | biome: gut microbiome; material: fecal sample | place: Denmark | collected 2008
ACAGATTCGAATTATGCCGCACAGTATAATCTTCCGGGAACATTTGCACCGATTGCGGATTATGAATTACTGGAAAGTGCCGTAAACACGGTAAGAGAGAAAGGTCTGACAGTCCGTGCCGGAAATGTACTTACTTCCGATGTATTTTATAATGATGATCCGACAGTCAATGACCGTTGGCGCAAGATGGGAGTACTTGCAGTGGAAATGGAAGCAGCAGCACTTTATATGAATGCAGCAAGAGCAGGAAAAAAGGCACTCTGCATGCTTACAATTTCCGATCATTTATACAAAGAAGAAAAATTATCTGCCAGGGAGCGGCAACTGGGATTCGATAATATGATACAAATTGCATTAGATATGTGATTTTGATGGAGTATTTGCTTATTTTCTAGGTGCCGGAGCGGTTTTTTGATAGGTTTAGCGTATTAAAGTATTGAAATCTGTTAAAAAATAGGCTAATATAAAAAACATAGATTTTTTTGCAGCACTAGTCTAGGAAGGAAGATACATATGAATTTAAAAATTGGCGTGATCAAAGGGGACGGAATTGGCCCGGAAATCGTAACAGAGGCGATGAAAGTATTAGATAAAGTAGCCAAGCGTTACGGTCATAATATAGAGTACAGACAGTTACTGATGGGTGGAGCTTCCATCGATGTGCATGGTGTTCCGCTTACAGATGAGACAGTAGCAGAGGCAAAATCCTGCGATGCAGTTCTGATGGGATCTATCGGTGGAAATACAAGTACATCACCATGGTACAAATTAGAGCCATCTAAAAGACCGGAGGCAGGACTTCTCCGTATCCGTAAAGAGTTGAATCTTTTTGCAAACTTAAGACCGGCAATTCTTTACGATGAATTGAAAGGAGCATGTCCGTTAAAAGAAGAGATCACAGAAGGCGGATTTGATCTGATGATCATGAGAGAGCTTACCGGTGGACTTTACTTTGGAGAGAGAAAGACAGAAGAAGTCGACGGAGTGATGACTGCATTTGACAGTCTTACATATAACGAGAATGAAATCCGCAGAATTGCAAAGAGAGCATTTGACATTGCAATGAAGCGCAGAAAGAAAGTTACAAGTGTAGATAAAGCAAATGTTCTGGATTCTTCCAGACTCTGGAGAAAAGTAGTGGAAGAAGTTGCAAAGGATTACCCGGAAGTAACTTTGGAGCACATGCTTGTAGATAACAGTGCAATGCAGTTGGTAAAAGACCCGAAACAGTTCGATGTTATCCTGACAGAGAACATGTTCGGAGATATTCTTTCTGACGAGGCAAGTATGATCACAGGATCCATCGGAATGCTTGCAAGCGCAAGCCTGAACGAGACAAAATTTGGCCTTTATGAGCCAAGCGGCGGATCTGCACCGGATATTGCAGGACAGGGAATCGCAAACCCAATTGCAACAATTCTTTCTGCAGCAATGATGTTAAGATTTAGTTTTGACCTTGACAAAGAAGCAGACGCAATTGAGGCATCTGTGGCAAAAGTATTAAAAGACGGATATCGTACCATTGATATCATGTCTGAAGGAAAGACTCAGATCGGAACAGCTCAGATGGGTGATGAAATCGCAGCAAATATATAGAATAACAGTGTGGTGTATACTACACGATATTCGAATATTGCGTGGAATTGTAAGAGCGTGAAATGCGGAACAATCCGTGTGGTATGAAAAAATAATACAAAAAGGAGAACAAAAACATGAGAAGTGATACAGTAACAAAAGGAAAACAGCAGGCACCACATCGTTCCCTTTTTAATGCACTGGGAATGACACAGGAAGAGATGGACAGACCATTAGTTGGTATCGTAAGTTCTTATAATGAAATCGTTCCAGGACATATGAATTTGGATAAGATCGTAAATGCAGTAAAACAGGGTGTTGCAATGGCTGGCGGAACACCAGTTGTATTTCCGGCAATCGCAGTCTGTGATGGAATTGCGATGGGACATATTGGAATGAAGTATTCTCTTGTAACAAGAGATCTGATCGCAGACTCTACAGAGGCTATGGCAATGGCGCATCAGTTCGATGCACTTGTTATGGTTCCGAACTGCGATAAGAACGTACCGGGACTTCTGATGGCAGCAGCCAGAATTAATATTCCGACAATCTTTGTCAGTGGAGGACCAATGCTTGCAGGACATGTAAAAGGCCAGAAGAGAAGTCTTTCCAGCATGTTCGAGGCTGTTGGAGCGAATGCAGCAGGAACACTTTCTGATGAAGATCTGTGCGAATTTGAGAACAAAGTATGTCCAACATGCGGATCTTGTTCTGGTATGTATACAGCCAACAGTATGAACTGTCTGACTGAAGTGCTTGGAATGGGACTTCGTGGAAACGGAACAATCCCGGCTGTATATTCTGAGAGAATCCGTCTTGCAAAACATGCAGGTATGAAGGTTATGGAATTATTGGAGAAAAATATCCGTCCAAGAGATATTATGACAGAGGATGCAATCCTGAATGCATTGACGGTTGATATGGCACTTGGATGTTCTACAAACAGTATGCTTCACCTTCCGGCAATCGCACATGAGATTGGTATGGATTTTGAGATTGATTTCGCAAATGGAATCAGTGAAAAGACTCCAAACCTTTGTCACCTTGCGCCGGCAGGTCCGACTTATATGGAGGATCTCAATGAGGCAGGTGGTGTCTATGCGGTTATGGCTGAACTGAACAAAAAAGGACTGCTTCATACAGACTGCATGACAGTTACAGGTAAGACAGTAGGCGAGAACATTGAAGGAGTGCAGAACAAAGATCCAGAGGTTATCCGTCCAATCGACAATCCGTACAGCCAGACAGGCGGACTTGCAGTATTAAAAGGAAATCTTGCACCGGACGGAAGTGTTGTAAAGCGTTCTGCAGTAGTAGATGAAATGCTTGTACATGAAGGACCGGCAAGAGTCTTCGAATGTGAGGAAGATGCAATCACAGCAATCAAAGGCGGCAAGATCAACCACGGTGATGTTGTTGTTATCCGTTATGAAGGACCAAAGGGTGGTCCTGGTATGAGAGAGATGTTGAACCCGACTTCTGCAATCGCAGGAATGGGACTTGGTTCCAGCGTTGCTCTGATCACAGACGGACGTTTCAGTGGAGCTTCCAGAGGAGCATCTATTGGACATGTTTCACCAGAGGCTGCAGTTGGCGGACCAATCGCACTTGTAGAAGAAGGAGACATCATTAAGATTGATATCCCGAACATGAAGCTTGAGTTAGATGTATCTGATGAAGAACTGGCTAAGAGAAAAGAAAAATGGCAGCCAAGAGAGCCGAAGGTTACAACCGGATACCTTGCAAGATATGCAGCTATGGTTACATCCGGAAACCGGGGAGCGATCCTGGAAGTACCGAAAGCTAAATAATGATAGAACAGGAGTTATAAAGTATGCAGTTGACAGGATCAGAAATCGTAATCGAATGTTTGAAAGAGCAAGGCGTGGATACTGTATTTGGGTATCCTGGCGGAGCAATTTTAAATGTGTACGATGAATTATATAAACATCAGAATGAAATCAAGCATATCCTGACTTCCCACGAACAGGGGGCAGCGCATGCAGCAGACGGATATGCGAGAGCAACAGGTAAAGTTGGTGTGTGTCTTGCAACGAGTGGACCGGGAGCTACGAATCTTGTAACAGGGATTGCTACGGCATATATGGATTCCATTCCGATTGTTGCAATCACATGTAATGTAGGAGTTTCCCTCCTTGGAAAAGACAGTTTCCAGGAGATTGATATTACAGGAATTACGTTACCAATTACAAAGCATAACTTTATTGTAAAGGATGTAAATAATCTGGCAGCGACGATCCGTAAGGCATTTGCCATTGCGAAAAAAGGTCGTCCGGGTCCGGTTCTGATTGATATTCCGAAAGATGTCACTGCAAATAAGGCAGAGTATGTAAAAGAAAAGCCTGTAGCTGTAGAGCCATCACAGAATATCTGTGAAACACAGCTTGACACAGCAGTAGAGATGATAAAGGAGGCAAAGAAGCCTTATATCTTCGTTGGTGGAGGAGCAATTTTATCCGGAGCCAGCGAAGAACTTTATACATTTGCAAAAAAAGTGGATGCACCGGTAACAGATTCTCTTATGGGAAAGGGAGCATTTCCTGGAACAGACCCGTTATATACAGGAATGCTTGGAATGCATGGAACAAAAACTTCCAATTACGGTGTCAGTGAGTGTGATCTTCTGATTGTGATCGGAGCAAGATTCAGCGACCGTGTAACCGGAAATGCACAGAAATTTGCACAGAATGCAAAGATTATCCAGATTGATGTAGATGTTGCCGAGATGAACAAAAATGTGATGATTTCTGCAGGTGTTGTAGGAGACATAAAAGTCGTTCTTGACAGATTGAATGAGCGCCTGGAACAGCAGGATCATGCAGAATGGGTGACTAAAATTCAGGAATACAAAGAAAAATATCCACTAGTTTATCATAAAGATGTATTGAGTGGTCCGTTCGTAGTAGAAGAGATTTATCGCCAGACAAAGGGCGAGGCTATTATTTCTACAGAGGTCGGACAGCATCAGATGTGGGCAGCACAGTTTTATAAATATACAAAACCAAGAACATTCCTGACATCAGGAGGACTTGGAACCATGGGATATGGTCTTGGCGCAGCTCTTGGAGCGAAGAGTGGAAGAGAAGACAAAGTGGTTGTCAATATTGCAGGAGACGGTTGCTTTAGAATGAATATGAATGAGATCGCAACTGCAGTCCGCCATAATATTCCAGTGATTCAGGTAGTCATCAACAACCACGTTCTTGGTATGGTACGACAGTGGCAGAATCTGTTTTACGGACAGAGATACTCTGCGACAGTACTGAATGATGCAGTAGATTTTGTAAAACTTGCAGAAGCAATGGGTGCAGAAGGCATCCGCGCAACAACACAGGAAGAATTTAAATCAGCTTTTGAAAAGGCAATGAATCTTGGAAGACCAGTTGTCATCGATTGTCAGATTGACAGTGATGATAAGGTATGGCCAATGGTTGCGCCTGGAGCGGCAATCAGTGAAGCGTTTGATGAAGCAGATTTGAAGAATAAATAATAAACAAATTAACAGCTCAAAAAGAGCAAGGGAAATGGAGGCAATACTATGAGTAGAGTGTACAATTTTTCAGCAGGTCCGGCAATGTTACCGGTGGAGGTCCTTAAAGAAGCAGCATCAGAGATGCTGGATTATCAGGGTTCAGGAATGTCCGTGATGGAAATGAGTCACCGCTCTCAGGTATTCCAGAATATTATCGATGAGGCAGAAGCAGATCTTAGAGACTTACTGAATATTCCGGACAATTATAAGGTACTGTTCTTGCAGGGAGGCGCATCCCAGCAGTTCGCTGCAGTTCCTATGAACCTGATGAAAAATGGTGTCGCAGATTATATTGTGACAGGCCAGTGGGCGAAAAAAGCAGCACAAGAGGCAGAAAAATACGGCAAGGTGAATGTCATTGCATCTTCCGCAGATAAGACATTTTCTTATATTCCGGATTGTTCCGATCTTCCGATTGATGACGATGCAGATTACGTATATATCTGTGAGAATAATACAATCTATGGAACGAAGTACAAAGAACTTCCGAATACGAAAGGCAAGACGCTGGTTGCAGATGTATCTTCCTGTTTCCTGTCAGAGCCTCACGATGTAGAAAAATACGGTGTTCTCTATGGTGGAGTACAGAAAAATATCGGACCTGCCGGAGTTGTGATTGCAATTATCCGTGAAGATTTGATCCGTGATGACGTACTTCCAGGCACACCGACTATGTTAAAATATAAAACACAGGCGGACAAAGGTTCTCTTTATAACACACCTCCGTGTTATGGAATTTATATTTGCGGCAAAGTATTCAAATGGTTGAAAAAACAGGGCGGACTTGCTGCAATGAAAGAACACAATGAGAAAAAAGCAAAGATTCTGTATGATTACCTGGATCAGAGCAAGATGTTCAAAGGAACTGTTGTACCAAAAGACCGTTCTCTTATGAATGTTCCATTCGTAATTGGTGACAAAGATCTGGAGGCTAAATTCGTCAAAGAAGCAGATGCAGCCGGATTTGTAAATTTAAAAGGGCACCGTACTGTCGGAGGTATGCGTGCTAGTATTTACAACGCGATGCCAATCGAAGGCGTGGAAGCATTAGTCGAATTCATGAAGAAATTTGAAAAGGAGAACGCTTAATATGTACAAATATCATTGCTTAAATCCAATCGCAGATATTGGATTGAATAACTTTACAGAAGATTATACAAAGATTGATACTGCAGAAGGTGCAGATGCGCTTCTCGTAAGAAGTGCAGTTATGCATGACATGGAGTTTGACAAAAACTTAAAGGCTATTGGAAGAGCAGGAGCTGGAGTTAATAACATTCCTCTGGATACATGTGCGGAGCAGGGAATCGTTGTATTCAACACACCGGGAGCAAATGCAAATGGTGTAAAAGAGCTTGTGATCGCAGGTATGCTTCTTGCGTCTCGTGATATCATAGGAGGAATCAACTGGGTTCAGGAGAATGAAGAAGACGGCAATATCTTAAAAGATGCCGAAAAGGCAAAGAAACAGTTTGCCGGCTGCGAAATCGAAGGTAAGAAGCTGGGAGTCATTGGACTTGGAGCCATTGGTGTTCTTGTTGCCAATGCAGCCGTACATCTTGGAATGGAAGTTTACGGATATGATCCATATCTGTCTGTGGATGCAGCATGGAGACTGTCCAGAAATATTCATCATGCAAAGACCGTTGATGAGCTTTATAAAGATTGTGATTATATCACGATCCATGTGCCGGCTATGGATAGTACAAAAGGTATGATTGACAAGAATGCGATTGGTCTTATGAAAGATGGCGTTGTCATTCTGAATTATGCAAGAAATGTCTTGGTTGATGAAGAGGCAGTAGTAGATGCACTTGTTTCCGGACATGTTAAGAACTATGTGACAGATTTCCCGACACCAATCGTGGCAGGAGTCAAAGGTGCAATTATCACACCACACCTTGGAGCTTCTACAGAAGAGTCTGAAGATAACTGTGCGAAGATGGCAGTTGCAGAAGTAAGAAATTATCTGGAAAATGGTAACATCCAGCATTCTGTAAACTATCCGGACTGCGACATGGGAGCCAAAGGTGAAAATACAAGAATTACATTACTTCACCATAATGTACCGAATATGATCGGACAATTCACGAAAATCCTTGCAGATGATAATATGAATATCGCAGATATGACGAATAAAAGCAAAGGTGAGTATGCATATACGATGATTGATATAGATTCTGATGTGACAGACAGTGTTATCGAAGATCTTACAAAAGTCAAAGATGTGTTAAGAGTACGTGTGATTCGTTAATTGGTACAATTGCAGGTTGATCAAACATAATCAAAATATAAAGAGGAATAGTGATGGAAGAGATTCTTGTAACTATTCCTTTTTTGACGTTCAAAAGTTCATAGTCTTATTTCCAATCATGAAAAATAGAACCGCCAGCTATTAACTGGCGGTCTATAAAAATGCACATATATCTAATTATGAGAAAAATCCTATAAATTTTTCTCTGCTAAATCTTTTCTGTGTCTTTCAAGAAGAGCGTGTAATCTGTCAGTCGGACTTAATACAGAACTGATAGATACATCGTGGTTCATGGAATCGATGATTAGCGCGATGAATTTACTCATATCTGCAACTGTGAAGTATTCTCTCTCATAGAATGCAGGTGGGAGGTAAGTCAGGTTCGTAGTGATCACGCGATCAATATAACCTTTCTCATGGAATTCGTCAAATTTCTCAAATCCATCTGTAAAAAGACCAAATGTTGTACATACAAATACCTGTTTTGCACCACGGTCTTTCATCTGTTTAGCTACGTCCAACATACTTTCACCGGAAGAAATCATATCATCGATGATGATGACAGATTTCCCTTTGATATCAGAACCTAAGAACTCATGTGCTACAATTGGGTTCTTTCCATTTATGACTGTTGAATAATCACGTCTCTTGTAGAACATACCCATGTCAACTCCGATAACGTTGGAGAAGTATACGGCACGGGACATTGCACCTTCATCCGGACTGATGATCATCAGGTGATCCGGGTCAACAGAAAGGTTTGGTTCTGCGCGAAGCAGTGCTTTCATGAACTGATATGGCGGGTTGAAACTGTCGAATCCGTAAAGCGGGATTGCATTCTGTACACGCGGATCGTGGGCATCAAATGTGAAGATATTGTCTACGCCCATGTCAATCAGTTCCTGAAGTGCCAAAGCGCAGTCCAGAGACTCGCGTTTTGTACGTTTGTGCTGACGGCTCTCATACAAAAACGGCATAATAATGTTAAGGCGGTGTTCCTTACCATTAGCAGCGGAAATCAGACGTTTCAGATCCTGATAGTGATCGTCCGGTGACATGTGGTTCACATATCCGTTGACGGAATATGTCAGGCTGTAATTACATACATCTGTCATAATAAACAGGTCTTTTCCACGGACAGATTCGTTCAGGACACCTTTTGCTTCACCGCTTCCAAAACGTGGGCAATGTGCATCTACCAGATAATTGTCCTGAAGATAAGTTGCATACATTGGTGATTTTAATTCTTCACGGTAAGAGGACTGTCTGAAGTTGACAATATAGTCATTCACTTTCTGTCCCAGTTCTTTGCAGCCTTCCATAGCAATGATCTTCAGAGGGGCTCTTGGGAAAAGCTTTTCCATCTCCTTGATATCATTACTGTTACTGTTAATCGTAATGTTGTTCATAACGCTCTCCTGTTACATATAAATATTTCATTTTTTTTAATGATATTTTGTTCTAACATAACTCACATTACAGTTATATCATTTTTACCTATGTAAGGTCAATGGTATGTTTTCTATTTTATAAACTTTACAAGTTGAAGCAGATATTGTAAAATCAAGTGGATAAGATGAAAAATCGAATATTTACAGAAATGGAGATAAATATATGAGTAAACCAGTAGTAGCGATTGTGGGTAGACCGAATGTGGGTAAGTCCACACTTTTTAATGCGCTGGCAGGAGAGAAGATTTCAATTGTAAAAGACACACCGGGAGTTACCCGTGATCGAATCTACGCAGATGTCAGCTGGCTTGATAAAGATTTTACATTGATCGACACCGGTGGTATTGAACCGGAGAGCAAGGACATTATTCTGTCGCAGATGCGTGAACAGGCTCAGATTGCTATTGATACATCAGATGTTATTATTTTTATTACAGATGTAAAGCAGGGGCTTGTGGATTCCGATTCTAAAGTTGCAGATATGTTAAGAAGAAGCGGAAAGCCGGTCATTCTTGTTGTAAACAAAGTAGATAATTTTGATAAATATATGGCAGATACTTATGAGTTCTATAATCTTGGAATCGGTGATCCGGTGCCAATCTCTGCATCATCAAGACTCGGACTTGGAGATATGCTTGATAAGGTGATCGAACATTTCCCGGAGCATGCAGGAGAAGAGGAAGAGGACTCTCGTCCGCGTGTGGCAATTGTAGGAAAACCGAACGTAGGTAAGTCTTCTATTGTTAACAAGCTTCTTGGAGAGCAGCGTGTGATCGTCAGTGACATTGCAGGAACAACAAGGGATGCCATTGATACGGAGATCGTGCACAATGGAAAAGAATATGTCTTTATTGATACAGCAGGGCTTCGCAGAAAGAATAAGATTAAAGAGGAACTGGAGCGATACAGTATTATCCGTACCGTAACAGCGGTAGAGCGTGCAGATGTGGTCCTTGTCGTAATTGATGCGACTCAGGGTGTGACAGAACAGGATGCCAAGGTGGCAGGAATTGCTCATGAGCGTGGAAAAGGTGTTATCATCGTGGTAAATAAGTGGGATGCTATTGAGAAAAATGATAAGACCATGCGTGAGTATGAGAATGAAGTGCGCCGTGTCCTTTCATTTATGCCATACGCAGAGATTATGTACGTGTCTGCAGTGACAGGTCAGCGTCTTCCAAAAATGTTCGATATGATTGATATGGTCCTTGAGAATCAGACACTGCGTGTTGCAACAGGGGTACTTAATGAGATTCTGATGGAAGCAACAGCAATGCAGCAGCCGCCTTCAGACAAAGGAAAGCGTCTGAAGATCTATTACATGACGCAGGTAGCGGTAAAGCCGCCTTCATTTGTAATTTTTGTCAATGATAAAGAACTGATGCATTTCTCCTATCAGAGATATCTGGAGAATAAGATCAGAGAGTCCTTTGGCTTCAAGGGAACATCACTAAAATTCTTTGTGAGAGAAAGAAAAGAAAGGGATAATTAGAAAATGGAACGTTTTATATGTCTACTGATCGGGTATGCATTTGGACTGATCCAGACAGGATACATCTATGGTAAGATGAGAGGAGTTGATATCCGAAAAGAGGGAAGCGGCAATGCAGGAAGCACGAACGCTCTTCGCACGATGGG
>UMLD01076524.1_pt1 | contig 10428 bp, 7 predicted proteins | sample 1966491 | NCBI WGS metagenome assembly UMLD01 (sample SAMEA4836191, study PRJEB28245) | human gut metagenome | biome: gut microbiome; material: fecal sample | place: Denmark | collected 2008
AAAACTGAATCATATCAGAATATGTGACCATCGCATCGCCCTCCTTTCTTTCGTTAGGGGGGTGTTTTATCCCTCCGTAAAAGAAGGGTAGCCGCCTGGCTTTGGTTTCCCTATCTGTATCATAACATAGCATTAACGAACAGACAACCAGATTGATTCTATTAGTATATTTTTATATTTCCAGATTTCGCATTATCAATAATTTTTTCTCTATTTCTAAGGTTTTTCCCCTATATCCTTGAAAATCCCTCTTTTCCCATTTTGGCCATTTTTTTGTACTTCCCTTGATTTTTCAGAACTTCCATGCTATACTATCACCCGATGTAAAACCCGAAAAACCAAGGTCTTACAAGGGTTTCGCCGATTTCCGGCGTAGGTCATATATCAACATATATGCCTCCGCGGCATTCGTCAGATGTCCATGCAAGCATGCACGCCTGACTCATTGCTACGCGAAAATGAATCGTGTGTTCGTGACCTTCCACACGTAAAACAAAACTAAAGGAGATTTTAAAATGAAGAACAAAAACATCAGTTTCATGACACAGGCTGCTATGATTGCAGCTATCTATGTGGTGCTCACTTATGTATTCGCACCATTTTCATTCGGAGAGGTACAGGTTCGTATTTCAGAAGCCCTGACCATTCTTCCGGTATTCACACCAGCAGCAATTCCAGGATTATTTATCGGCTGCCTGATAGGTAATATCCTCGGAGGCGCAATACTCCCTGACATTATCTTTGGAAGTATCGCAACATTAATTGGAGCATTCTTTACATGGAAGCTTCGCGAGAAGAGTCCTTACCTTGCCCCGGTTCCACCGATTATTGCAAATATCCTGATCGTTCCGTTCGTTCTGCGTTACGGATACGGAGTTGCACTTCCAATTCCATTTATGATGTGCACAGTTGGTATCGGAGAGATTATTTCCTGTGCAGTACTCGGAATGGTTCTTTACTTTGCACTTAAAAAATACGCAAAGACATTATTTGCACAGTAAAATATCAATCATTGACAATTTTATCGAAACATATATTTCAAAGATAATTTTTTATCAGAGTCCGGAACTTATCTAAAGTAATGTTCCGAACTCCTCCAAGAAGAGAGCGTAACGGTTTAATCCTACTCTCTTCTTTTTATTTTCTGCGCCAGAGCCGCTATCATTCCGGCAACACCTGCAACTGCCAGCATTCCTCCTGCATTTGCTTTGTCTCCGGTCTTAACCGACATAGCTTTCTGAGAGATTTTGCTGTTATCGTACTTATCTACGGCATCTTTCTGCTCGAATACCTGTCGTATTTTTTCTGTCTCTTTTCTCGATTCTTCATCAGCTTTTGCCTGGGCAGCTGCTTCCTGCGCTTTCTGTTCCGCCAGATACTTATCATAGGTTGTCTGGGCAACTACCAGTTCTGCAAGTGTTCTCACATTTTCCAGTTTTGCCTGTCCATATGCTTCTTCACTTTCCGCCGCTTTCTGCTTTGCCGCGTCATAAGCTTTCTGCAACAGGGCTTCTCTGCTTTGGGCATCTTTTACTTTCGAAATCTCATCATTTAAATACGTGAAATCCGGATCTGTAATCTGATTTAGAAATGCAGCATCATAAGACAATGCCTTTGCCCTTTCTTCCTTTGACTGGGCTTCTGCCTGAGTGTCTTTCGCATCTGCCAGAGCTGCTTCCAGTGTATTCACTATATTTTGGGCATTTTTATACTCCGTTTTTGCCGTCACCTCTTCCTGCTGTTTCTGATTATAATCTGCCTGTGCATGAAGAAGCTGCATAATCATTGCCTTTATTTCGTCATATGCTGCCTGCTTTTTATCCACTTCTATCTGCGCTGCTGCAGCATCTTCTGTCTGTGCTGCCAGCTCTCTCTGTAGCACAGACAATTCTGTCTCCTGTTCTTCCAGTGCCTGTTCTGCTTTGTTTTTCTGTTCCACAGCATCAGATATGGACACATTTTTCTCCTCTAATTCTTTTTCTGCAATATCCAGTGCATTCTGCTTTTCATCAACATCCGCACGTTTCTTTACAATACTGCTGTTGGTTTCAGCTTCCAATTGTTTCAGTGCATTCTCTTTTGCCTTGACATTTTCGTCTGCCGCATCTGATTCCACCTGTGCCTGATTTAAAAGTGTCTGTTTCTGATTCACTTCATTCTCTGCTGCAATTTTCTCTGCCTTCGCCTGTGCAAGTGCCGCTTCTGCCTGCGTCTGGTGTGTGGCTGCAGATTCCGCCGTGGCACTTGTGTTTCCGCCAAGTGCTTTTACCTTTGCAAATGCATAATCGTAATTTTTTTGTTTTTCTTCCTGGGAAGCCTGTACAAGATTCAGCTCGTTCTGTGCCTGGTCTACTGCCTGTTGCTGCGTTTTCACCGCCTGACGCGCTTCTTGGGCTTCTTTCTCAGCCTTTTCCACCGCTGTGTGAGCTGCGGCATTTGCCTCTGCACTCTGGCTATATTTGAACTTTTTATCTGTCATTCTGATTATTGCACGAGAGCAAAATGAATCTGTAATCGAGAAGAGCCAGAACCGACAATTGCCGGTTCTGGCTCTTCGTAATGCCAAAACAAATATTTCACTTCTATTTTGCTGCCAGATATACACTGACATTTGCAAAGTCACTTTGTGCATGATTGCTGCGTGCACCGCTTCCGATATCTTCACAGCTGACTATTCCGTCACTATAACCAACAATCATCAGCGTTGTTTGCGCATCTAAGACGGCAATTAACGGCCGTCCCTGATTAACATTGTAAAGCAGTTCGTCTATCGTACAGCCACTTAAATCCATCACGCTTCCATAAACTTCTGTAATTGCATCGACCGCAGATTTTCCACCTGCGAGTGTCTGTCTGAGCTGTTCTGTATCTGCATCTTCCGTGTCAATCGAATATTTCAGATCGCGGTTTCCACGCTCCCAGATGTAAGTCTGATCAGCATCAACCACGACTCCGCCACAGTCATTGGCTTTCTGAATCGCTTTTCCTGCAGTATTATAAGTTCCCTGAAGCCTTCCATGACCATACACATAAAATGCGTCTGTTTCTTTTTTGCGTTCCAGACTGACCTGTGGAACATTTTCAAGTATCACCTGTTTCGGTTTTAATAGCTTCGGCTCCTTGTCAGAAATTCCATCATCATACGTCAGGCGAACCTGTGTCTCTTTCAGATCTGTTTTATATGTCTGCACATAAATATTGCTTTCTTTCGCCTCTTCGCTGCTTGTAATATAATCCTGTGCTGTTCCGGTGTAAGTATCGCCGTCTTTTACCGCACGGTCAAGGGTGATCATATTATCCTCAAATGTAGCACTTAACATATAGATTCCTGACTGTTCATAAGTTTTGATCACCTTATCTTTACTACTTGTAATCTCCACTTTATACATCGGAATGACCTGGGCTCCTGACAGTGTTGTTCCGACTTCTTCCGTTTTTGCAACACCGTAGACAAAATCACCATCCATGAAGCCAAGTGGTTTGATACACTCGCCATCTTTGCAAGTCACTTCATATTCTTGATCAGTCTCCAGATTCATAACTGTCACAGACTTGGACTTCGAAGGATCTTCTTTCTCATAAGCTACCAGATGTCCATCTTCGCTTGCAACATACTGATCTTCATTCAGTCCTGTCGCAAGCTCCTTTTTCGTACCTTTATTCATATCCATTTTGTAGAGTACGTCATCTGCAATCGTATACAGACAGCCATTTTCTACATTATAGTAGACCAGTCCGCCCACTTCTTCCTGGGCACGGTCATAAGCCTTGTCACTGGATACGAATAATTTTTCCTCAACAGAATTCTGTTCAATATTATAATAGTAGACTGCTGATCCAGTCTCACCTTCATGGCTGCCCCGGTTCATGTATCCGCATACAGCAAATGTTGTATTTCCCTTTTCGTCTACATTTAAAATCTTAATATCATGCTGCATCAGCATATTCCGGATATCCGTATTCTCCGCATCTGCAAAGCTGAACACAAGAGAAACTTCATCCCGATCACGATTATAATTCCATAGTTCTCCCGCCTGCACAAATGACACAACGGTTCCGTTTTTATTTACCATGTAGACCGGATTCTTGTCTGTGATGCCAAGAAGTACACCTTTTTCATTCAACACCTTCTTCGTCGCATCAAATATCTGGTCCATCGTCCGGTCATAATCTAACAGATATGTCTTCTGGCTTCCGGAAATGTAACGCACACGGAAATATTCCCGTACCTGGTATTCGTCTTGCTCATTTTCCTCACCAGTACAGTTCACACGATATTCCAGCTCCACTGCCATATATGTGCTGTTCAACTCTTTAATCGTCCAACGCTCACTTCCATCAACCTTCGGGGCCAGATCTCCCCATGTTACATGCGTGTAATCTGAGTGGATCGTCACATGCTGTAATGTCGTGTTGTCTCCTTCATCACTGGGCTCAATCGCCGTTCCAATTCCAACACCTTCCGCTTTCGCCAGTGCATTTTCATGGAAACTTTGTACATAATCCAGGCTTGGCGCCGCATTTAACTTGGCTCCGTCCACGATTCTCGTATAATAATACATGTCGTGATTGTCCATATGCAGCGTGATCTGAAGCATACGCTCCTCAGACAAAATATTTTCACCGTCGACATTTCCTACTTCCAGCGTTGCATTCTCTCCTGGCTTCTTCACCTTTTGTTCCAACAGCTTTTCTTTGCCATCGATCGAATAAACCGTATAGTCCAGGCTGTCGATCACATTTTCATAAGCTTTAATGGTGACCTGAAGCTGGCCATTGCTGACCGGTGTGATGGAATCACGTACGCCTGTCAAATCCATCTCATTCTTATATCCGGGCAGGTCATTGAGCGAATAACCGTTATAAGAAAACGCAATCTGGGGACGTGTTGCTGCCCCCATATCTGTCGTCATGTTACTGTTCTTTTTATTTGTCACATAGCCAAATATGACCACCGCAGCAAGAAATACCAGAACCAGTACCCCTGCGTGGATCACGCGATTTTTCCATTTCATTTAAAGCTCCCCTTTTTCGTCTAGCAGTCTCCCCAGTGTCGGTGTCACGCGAAGAAATGTCTCGCATGCGCGGATGCTCTCTTCATTGTCTGCCCGACGACCTGTTTTCACCGCACGAAGCAGAATATTTTTCGGTGTATGTTCCATGTCAATAAATTCCAGAACCTGCACGTCGTATCCCTCCCTCTTTAGATACTCCGCACGTAATCCATCTGTCACAAGCGCCGCCATACGTTCTTTCAAAAGTCCATAATTCATGATCGGCGAAAGCACATCGTTCTTCATCTGCCGGTTCAGTTCATGCTGGCAGCAAGGCACCGATAAAATAACCTTCGCATTCCAGCCAATTGCTTTTGCCAGCGCAAAATCCGTTGCTGTATCACAGGCATGAAGTGTCACAACCATATCTACTTCCTCCGCACCCGTATAGTCTGCAATATTTCCCTCCAGAAACGTCAGCTTATCATACTGATACTTCTTCGCCAGCTCGTTACATTTCCGGATTACATCCGTCTTCAGATCCAGACCGATGATCCGGATGTCATAAGATTTCAGCTCATGAAGATAATAATACATAGCAAATGTAAGATAAGACTTTCCACAGCCAAAATCCAGAATTGTAAGCTCTCTTCCAGAATCAAGCTGTGGTAAAATATCCTCGATAAATTCCAGGAACCGGTTGATCTGCCGGAACTTGTCGAACCTTGCATGCACAATCTTTCCTTCCTCCGTCATAACACCAAGATCCTGTAAAAACGGAACCGGTACACCTTCCTGCAGGATATATTGTTTCTTCCGGTTATGATTCAAATCCAGCGGGCGCATCTTTGCTTTCTTCTGCTTCTTCTTAATTGTAACCTTTCCCTTCTTGCTGATAAGCACAGAAAATTCCGCATCCGCCGTCACAAGCTGCATCTGCTTCATATTCTCCATAGCCTCCAGCATCTTTTCGCACGCCTCATCCGCACTTAAATTCTCATGAAATGCCTGATTCCCACGAAACGTCTCCATCTGATAGACCCTTGTATCTTTCATGAGCACCGGGCGCACCTTAACCTTTGCCGAGAGCTTCTCATCTCTTGGATTACTCAAAACCGCCGATATAAAATTGTCATTTAAATTTTGTTCTAATATATTTTTTAATTCATTCATAGTAGTAATATTGTACTAGCGGTACGGGAAAAAGTCAATTTTGGACAGGGTAAAAGTTGATTGGGGACAAGGCAAATTAAAGTTAGGGACGTAGTACTTTGGCGAAATGCTACGTCCCTAACTAAAAATTTATCAATCTATTTTATCAAATATAATCACGACTTTGAATAGATCACCGTCCAGATACAAATCAAATGTTCCACCCATCATTGTGGTCAATGTCTTCGCAATAGACAATCCAAGTCCGCTTCCTTCGGTACTTCGTGACAGGTCGCCGCGGATAAATCGTTCAGTCAGTTCTTCTGCCGAGGAAATGTTAAGTGGCTGCTCAGATATGTTTTTCAGACTGAAGATTACTTTTCCGTCCAGTGTCTGCAGATCTGCATAGATGCGTGTTCCTTCCATAGCATATTTTGCAGCATTATTATAAATATTTGCAAGCACGCGCCACATTCTTCTTCCGTCTACCCGAACAATCGCATCTTCTTCCGGGAGGTTCATAATTTGTGTCAGATTTCTGGCCTGGAATTTTTCTTCAAATTCTCCGCTCGTCTGCTGGATGAGTTCTATCATATTAATATTCATAAACTCGAGAGAAATATTACCTGAGCTGACTTTCGATGCTTCTACAACATCTTCTGTCAAAGTCTTCAGTCTCTGAGATTTTTCTTCCAGAACTTCAATATATCTTTGAATCTTCGGATCATCAAATTTTTCTTGTTTCAAGAGATTTACATAATTAATAATGGAGGTCAGCGGTGTCTTGATATCGTGAGATACATTTGTAATCAGATCTGTCTTTAACCGCTCACTTTTCATATTCTTCTCGACTGCCGCATCAAGTCCGCTTCCGATAGAATTGACTTGTTCTGCAATCTTGCGTTGTTCTCCATGTATATCTTCGAAATCAATCTTGTAATCCAGCTCTCCTTCACTGATTTTCTCAATACCTTCTTTAATTTTCTGTCGTCCGACTGCCCAGTTGACAAGGATTACAAATCCTGCTGTCTGCACAATGAAAATCACGAATGACCAAAATGCACTTGGCCAGCCTGATGCCAGATATGCCACCCAATGTACTGCTGCATACGCAAGATATAAAACAATTATTTTTGCTATGTGTCTGGCATTTCGAATCAATAATTTCACAAACTCTACGACACTGTACAGAAAACTGTTCTTCCATGCAATTCCTGCTTTTATTCTTCTGGCCAGACTCAAAATACCAACGAGAAACATATTACATGTATAGACTGCAAGTCCTCCGAATCCAATCATTCCAAAAAATGTTTCGTAAGAAAGAATACCATTTCCTACTGCAAATGTTTTCTGGGAGATAATTCCTGCAGCTCCCATGAAAAGCACGGTCAATAGTGACGGTACGAACCATGCAAATATAACTGTTGCAGCTCCGATTTCTGTCTTACATCTGTCAAATTTATATAAATGCAGTTCTCCATCTCTTTCCGTTCGACCTGCGATTACAACAAGCCATACTACACTGGCAAAAAATATTAAAAACGCCAAAATCATTCCTGCACTGACTCCTCGGACAAACGGACTATACTTTTCATAAAAATGTGCATTTTTATAATAACTATCTTTCACAGGATACTTCGTATCCACACCTGTCATAAACACAAACTCTCCTTTATCTGCATTACTCAGATAAACGGTCTGTGACTGCCATAGTTCTGCATCTGCTTCTTGAATATTCGTCTCAAACTCTGACAGTTTTGATTTTACTATGACATATTTCCCCATCTTACGAACACTTTTAGCAACATCATTAATATTATTTTCCTGCCCCAGCTCCTCCCGATTTGTGACGACTTTTCCACTCTTTAAATCTAAATAATAATAGAAAAAATTACTATCTCCTTCTTTATACTGCTCTGTCAGGCTCTCATAATTTGCATAGCGCTCTCCAATCTGATAAATACAGCTTTCCAGCATATTATAAGCTTCATTGAGCCTGCCATTCCAGTTGGAATTCTCGTTAACTATCTGCAAGAGATTTTCTGCTTCCAGTGGAGCTGCCTCCTCACGGAATAACACTCCATCATATTTCCAGCAATCTACATAGAGCATAGTTCCCTCTGCATCTTCGATTCCCCGAAAATTCTTTTCCTCTTCCGTCATTTCATTTCTATCTGATATATCCACATTTTCCAGCTCATCTAAGATCTGCTCCGATGTCTCCGCACCTATTCCATCTGTCATTACAAATTTTAATTCACCATTTAACACCTTTTCATTAAAATCATCCTGACTATAGTAATGATAACTTCCATCTGATAATTTACAAACGATCGGAGCCTTCAAATCTTCTGCGTCGTTGCCTTCTAATTCTGCTGAATCCGTGTTTGTATCTCCGACATAACTGGTACTCTCACTGTAGATCAATTTCTGATACCAATTCAACAAATCTCCCAATCGATATGAAAGACCGCTTTCATTCTGACCACTGATCGTCTCACTATTGTTATATACCTGAATATCGACCAGCTTATCCTCGTCAATCTTTCCATCTGTCTCAAACATCTGCTCACTGTCAATGCCGGACATCACTTGATACGCACTATTCATAAGCTCTGTATCAAAGTCATAGGAATCTTCATAGCTCTGCGTAAGTTTTCCTGTTATAAGGTCATCGAAAAGTTCTGCGTAAGACATGATGCTCATAACGCCGAGCATCATCGAAATAACCATAACATTTGCAATTATGATTAACAAAATTCTGGTCTTTTTTTTCTTATGCCATATCTTTTCCATAACGTCTCCCTTCTGTTAGCTTTTTCTTGCTGGTCTTACCCCGACCTGCTTTTACTGCTTCTCGATCTTATACCCTACGCCCCACACGACTTTCAGATATCTTGGTTCTTTCGGGTTGATCTCAATCTTCTCACGGATATGACGAATATGCACTGCCACTGTATTATCAACACCCACCGCATTTTCATTCCAGATATTTTCATATATCTGGTCAATAGAAAATACTTTGCCCTGATGCTTTACAAGCAGCAGCAAAATGTTGTACTCAATCGGGGTAAGCTTCACCGGCTCGCCATCTACTGTCACTTCTTTCAGATCATCGTTGATCGCCAGTCCGCCGACTGTATAGATTGCCTCGCTCTCCTTTATCGCCGTGCTTCCAAGCTGCATATATCTGCGCAAATGTGATTTCACACGGGCAACCAGCTCCAGCGGATTAAATGGTTTCGTTATATAATCATCAGCTCCGATATTAAGTCCCAATATCTTGTCCGCATCCTCGGATTTCGCAGACAGAATAATGATCGGAATATTGTGCTTCTCGCGAATTTTTAAAGTTGCCCTGATTCCATCCATTCTCGGCATCATGATATCCATAATCAGAAGATCTACACTTTCTTTTTTCAAGATCTCCACTGCCTCGATTCCATCGTAAGCTTCCAGAACCTGATGTCCATCCTGGGTCAGATATATCTCGATTGCCTCTACAATCTCTTTATCATCATCACATACTAATATTTTTGCCATCTCATTTCACCTCTCATATCTACTATACAAGATTAGCAAATAAAATTTAAGACATAGGAATGGATTTCTTAAGAAATGATGAATATTTTCAAGAATAACGTCGAAAAATGTCTAAAATAATGTAAACGAAATCTAAGACCCTTTATTTTCAACAAATTTTGATAAAATATCAAAAGATAAAACTTACTTAGACTTCATAATTTCTAGTTTGTAAAGGGGGAGTTTTCTATGTACACTCACGACATTGACTATGTAATCCGTACCCTTGGAGTAGGTGCTACATATAGGGGATATCGCTATCTAAGTTATGGGATTGAATTATGTCTGACAGACGAGGAATATCTGCTTGCCATCAGTAAACAGCTTTATCCGGAGATTGCCAGAAAGTATAAGACGACAGTCGGAAGTGTTGAACGTGATATCCGCACTGTTATAAGAGTCTGTTGGGAAAATGGTTACGATCAGCTTCAGTCCTACTCGTTCCGGCCATTACATGTCCGTCCAACGGCCGGTGAATTTTTCGACATCCTTGTCGCCTATCTGAGCCGTAACAAACCAGTTCTTCAGGCTGTATGATCCTAAGTAAAAGAAACGGAATTTTATTATCAAAAACAAAGTAAAACCCCGCAAGCTTCGGGCCGCTGCAGGGTTTTATTTTTTTACCGGAGACTAACGATCTTCCATCTTCACATACTCACGGTATGGAGACAACGGCTTATAAGCCGGTCGGATAATCTTA
>UMLD01080846.1_pt1 | contig 10356 bp, 9 predicted proteins | sample 1966491 | NCBI WGS metagenome assembly UMLD01 (sample SAMEA4836191, study PRJEB28245) | human gut metagenome | biome: gut microbiome; material: fecal sample | place: Denmark | collected 2008
TCGGTTCGTTCTCGGCAGGGTCTGTGTTCTGCATGGGCTTTGTGTATTTCCACAGCAGCACCCTGCCGTACTTGTACTGTTTTTTCAGGGTCAGGCCACCAGCCTCGGCCGGCAGCACGATGCCGGTCTCGCTCTCGCACAGCACGATGCCGCCGGGCGCGGTGCATTTATCCACCGCAGGCAGGATCTTTTCCAGTGTACCATTGCGGAAGGGCGGGTCCAGCAGTACGATGTCGAACTGCTCGCGGCAGGCGGAAAGATACCGCGCAGCCTCGCCGATATTGACGCGGCTGCGGTCGAACACGCCGCAGGCCTTGCAGTTGCGCATGATGATGTTCACCGCCTCGCGGTTCTCGTCCAGAAACACGCAGCGCGCCGCGCCGCGGCTCAGTGCTTCAATGCCAAGCTGGCCGCTGCCCGCATACAGGTCCAGCACCCGTGCGCCGGGCAGGTCGAACTGGACGATGCTGAACATCGCCTCCTTTACCTGCGAAAGGGTGGGCCGGGTCACGTCGGTCCCCGGCAGGGCCTCCAGACTGCGGCCCCGGGCTTCTCCTGCGATCACGCGCATGTTCTCTTTCCTCCTCCTTGCAGCCGGAAGATGTGGCTGCAAACACGTTTTTTGTATCACTTTATTATCACCCAACTGCATATTCTTGTCAAGGGCCGCGCGTTGCGCCGTCTGGCGGTTTGTGCTACAATAAAACCGGCAGCGCCGGGCTTTTGCGGCGCATTCTGGCATAAAAGGAGAGTATTCCCATGAAAGTTCTGCTCATCAACGGCAGCCCGCACGAAAAAGGCTGCACCTATACCGCCCTTTCGCTCATTGCAAAGGAACTGAACGATGCCGGTGTGGACACTGAGATCCTGCATGTCGGCGGCAAACCCGTGGGCGGCTGCATCGGCTGCGGCGGCTGTGCCGCAGGCAACGGCTGCGTGTTTGGCGGCGTGGTCAACGAGGCCATCGAGAAGGCCAAAACCGCCGATGGCTTCGTGTTCGGCAGCCCGGTGCACTATGCATCCGCATCCGGCAACATGACCAGCTTCATGGACCGCCTTGCCTACGCGGGCGGCAGATATCTGGCCTACAAGCCCGCCGCCATCTGCTGCTCGGCCCGCCGTGCAGGCACCACCACCACGCTGGACCAGCTGGTAAAGTACCCGCAGTTCTTCCACATGCCGCTGGTGAACGGCTCCTACTGGGCCATGGTGCACGGCTCCAACGCCGAGCAGGTGCTGCAGGATGCCGAGGGCTGCGCCGTAATGCAGGAGCTGGGCCGCAACATGGCATGGCTGCTGCACTGCATCGAAGTAGGCAGGGCCGCAGGCTTTGAACACCCGCAGAACCCCAAGCGCCCCATGACCAATTTTATCCGCTGATCGGAAAATCAATTTCTGATCCAGAGGCTCAGAACAGTCCGTAAGCTGCTCTGAGCCTCTTTTTCTTTGCAGTCCACGCCATTTCGTGCCAAAAACAGCAAAAAACCTTTTTCAAAGCGCCTTCCGCTTCTTTTTTCGTTCATAAGTTTGTGTTACTATAAGATGTAAAGTGATTTTAGCAGGATGGAGACCCTTGTATGGAACACTACGATTGGAACGAAGGCTGGCTGTTCACGCCCCGGTTCGACCCGGCACTGGTGCGGCCGGAGTGCGGACTGGAACTGGAACCGGTGCGCATCCCCCACACTGTGCGGGTGCTGCCCTACAATTACTGCAACGAAAATGAATACCAGTACCTGTGCGGCTACCGGCGGGAGTTTTTTGCACCCAGAGAGTGGGCAGGCCGCACTGTTCTGCTCACCTTTGGTGCCGTTGCCCATGACGCGACTGTGTTCTGCAACGGGCGGCGGCTGTTCCACCACGCCTGCGGCTACACCGCCTTCACGGTAGATCTGACCAGCGCTTTGCATCTGGGTCAGAAAAACGTGGTGGCTGTGCGCTGCGACAGCCGCGAGGACCTGAACATTCCGCCCTTTGGCGGGCAGATCGATCACCTGACCTACGGCGGCATCTACCGTGCCGTCAGTCTGGACATCAAGGAGCCCGCCTACCTGCGGGATGTGTTCATCGAGGCAAAAGCCGAGGGCGATTTCCGCATCTATACCTCCACCGTGGGTGAGACGGTAGGCTGCACACTGCAGGCCGAGATCCGCAGCCCTTCCGGCAGCCGCGCCGCCTACAGCGGCGAGCTTTCCCTGCCCATCACCGGCGTGCTGAACGGTGTGCACCCGTGGAGCATCGAGCATCCCACCCTGTACACCCTCACCGTACAGCTGATCCGTCCCGGCTCTGCCGGTCTGCCGGACCGTGTGCTGGACGAAAAGACCATCCGCTTCGGCTTCCGCACCGTGCAGTTCGTGGCAGGCGGGCTGTACCTGAACGGTCAGCGCGTGGAGCTGCGGGGCCTGAACCGCCACCAGAGCTACGCCTATCAGGGCTATGCCATGCCGGACAGCATCCAGCGGCTGGATGCTCAGATCCTGAAAAAAGACCTTGGCTGCAACGCGGTGCGCACCAGCCATTCCCCCCAGAGCCCTGCGTTTCTGGATGCCTGCGATGAGCTGGGCCTGCTGGTGTTCACCGAGATGCCCGGCTGGCGGTACATTGGCGACGAGAGCTGGAAGGCGCAGGCCTTGCAGAACTGCCGCGAGATGGTATGCCAGTGCCGCAACCACCCCAGCATCTTTTTGTGGGGTGCCCGTGTGAACGGCAGCGCCGACGACGAAACATTTTATAAGCGCACCAACGAGGCCATCCACCGGCTGGACCCCACCCGCCCCACGGCAGGCGCGCGGAACCACCGCAAGAGCCAGCTGCTGGAGGATGTTTACGCCTACAACGATTACTCTTACCGTGGGCGCGGTGCCGCCTGCGAAGCCCGCGCCGCGGTGACTTCCGATCCCCGCAAGGGCTACCTCATCAGCGAGTTCGGCGGGCAGCAGCTGCCCACCAAGCCCTTTGACGACGAGACCCACCGGCTGGTGCAGGCTCTGCGCTATGCCGCCGGGATCAACGATTCCATTGCGCAGCAGGGTGTGGCCGGCAGCTTTGGCTGGTGCATGGCCGATTACAACACCCACCGGGAATTTGGCAGCGGCGACCGCATCTGCTACCACGGTGTGATGGATATGTTCCGCAACCCGAAGCTTTCGGCAGCGGTATATGCAAGCCAGAAAACGCCGCGTTCCCCCTCGGACATCGTGCTGGAAGTCTCTTCCGGCATGGCACTGGGCGACCTGCCCGGCGGCGTTCCCACGGCCTGCTGGGTGTTCACCAACGCCGAAAGCGTGCGGCTGTACCGCGGCAACGACTACATTGCCGAGTTCACGCCTGACCGGCACGGCCGTTTTGCCGCCATGACGCATCCGCCCATTGAGATCAACGATTTTGTGGGTTCTCTGTTGGAAAAGTACGAGGGCATGGACCAGGCCTCCGCCCAGATGACAGCCGCTATCCTGAACGAGATGCGCCGGGATGCCATGGAGCTTTCGCCGCTTTCCAAGGCGCGGATGCTTTCGCTGCGGCTGAGCTGGAACGAAGTAGCCCGCATGTATTACAAATACATCGGCGTGCTGGGCACACCGTGCGCAGCCTACCGTTTTGAAGCCGTGTGGCATGGCCGCACCGTGCGCACCGTGGTGCGGGAACCGGTGCAGAGCGTCCGGCTGGAATGCACCGTGCACAACCCCATCCTCACCGACGGCCCCACCTGGGACTGCGCCGCTGTCAGCCTGCGCGCCATCGACCAGAACGGCAGCCTGCTGCCCTACTGCGGCGAAGCCGTTCAGCTGAGCGTGGACGGCCCGCTGAAGATCATTGGTCCCAGCGTGGTGCCGCTGCGCGGCGGCATGGCGGGCACCTACCTTGCCACCACCGGCGAAGCGGGCCGCGCCGTGCTGCACTGCCGCATGGAAGGTGCGCTGGATACCGATGCCGTGGTGACCATCCGTTGCCGGGAAGCTTAATTTCCGTCCCTTCATGATAGATTTGCACTCTGTTCAAAATTTCATCATGGTTGACTGGTATCCTAAGAACTGTAAAATAACGGCGGGCGCGCCCGCTTTGATTCCAAAACAAAGGATGCAGGAGTTATGAGAGAAAAATTCCGTCAGTTTATGATCGGCCGCTACGGTACCGATGGCCTGAACCAGTTTTTGAGCATCGCGTCCATCGTGCTGCTGCTGATCTCGCTTCTCACCCGCTTCAGCCTGTTCACATGGCTGGGTCTGGTGCTGCTGGTGCTGTGCTACTACCGCTCGCTCAGCCGCAACATTTCCAAGCGCACGGAGGAGAACTACCAGTACTATGCCCTGAAGGACCGCGTAGACCGTAAGTTCCGCGGTCTGAAGGATCAGTGGGCCAACCGCAAGCTCTACCACTACTACCGCTGCCCCAAGTGCCGCCAGAAGCTGCGTGTGCCCCGTGGCCGCGGCCGCATCCAGATCTCCTGCCCGCGCTGCGGCACCCAGTTCATCAAAAAGAGCTGAGCGGCCATGTTTGGTTATGTTGTGCCCAATCAGGCCGCGCTTTCGGACGAAGCACAAAAGCGATACCGCACCGCCTACTGCGGGCTGTGCCGCCGCATCGACGCACTGCACGGCCTGCGGGGCCGCTTTACGCTGAGCTATGACCTCACCTTCCTGAACCTGCTGCTGTGCAGCCTGTACGAGGGCGAGACCGAAGCTTCTTCCGGCCACGACCGGTGCCCCATCCACCCCTTGGGCGGTGTGGAATGGCGGGCGGCCTCCCCCACCGATTACTGTGCAGATCTGAGCGTAGCCTTGCACTACTACAACGCCGAGGATAAGTGGAAGGACGACCGCAGCCTGCTGGGCCTTGGATATGAAAAGCTGCTTACCGGCTGTAAGCAGGCTGTCGAGAGCCGCTGGCCCCGTCAGTGCAGCGCCATCCGCACCTGTCTGGACAGGCTGGCAGAATATGAAGCTGCCGGGAGCGAAGATCTGGATGCCGTGTCCGGCTGCTTTGGCGAGCTGATGGCAGAGCTGTTCGACTACCGGCAGGATCACTGGTCACCGGAGCTGCGCAGCATCGGCTTCCATCTGGGCAAGTTCATCTACCTGCTGGATGCCTATGACGATCTGGAGCATGACCAGCGCAAGGGGGCCTACAATCCGCTGAAAGCACTCAGCCAGCAGCCCGGCTATGAGGAAGAGATGAAAGAGATCTTTGAGCTGCTGCTGGCGCAGTGTGCCCAGAGCTTTGAACGCCTGCCCTGCGTGGAGGACACAGACCTGCTGCGCAACATCCTTTACTCCGGCGTATGGCTCAAATACAACTGCAAAACCGCCAAGCAGGCCCGCAGCCGTGGCTGAATGGCGGCTTTGTCTTGATTTTTCCACGGCAATACGGTAGACTATAAACATTGCGCGGCACTGTGGCTGCGCGAAATGAGACGTGAGGAAGTATATCCATGAGAGACCCCTATGAGGTGCTGGGCGTTTCGCGCGGCGCAAGCGATGACGAGATCAAAAAAGCATACCGCGCCAAGTGCAAGCGCTGGCACCCGGACCTGAACCCCAACGATCCTACCGCCGAGGAGCACTTCAAGGAAGTGCAGGCGGCTTACGATGCCATTACCAAGGGCGAGACCGGCCCCCAGATGGGCGGAAATCCCTACGGCAGCAACCAACAACAGGGTTACGGCCAGCAGAGCTACCAACAGCAGGGTTATCAGAACGGTTACGGCGGTTTTGACGGATTCGATGGCTTTGACCCGTTCGGTTTCGGGTTTGGCTTTGGCGGCTACCAGCAGGGTTACGGCCAGCAGGGCGCAAGCTATTCCGGCTCCGACAGCCCGGAGATGCAGGCCGCCCGCAACTTTGTGGCCAATGGCCGCTATGCGGAGGCCCGCCGCGTGCTGGACGGCATGACCGGCCGCAATGCCCGGTGGTATTATCTTTCCTCCCTCGCAAATCAGGGCTTGGGCAACCGCATCGATGCGCTGCAGGATGCCCGCCGTGCCGTGCAGCTGGACCCGGGCAACACCGAGTACCAGATGCACCTGCGCCGGATGCAGAACCCCGGCCAGACCTACCGCACCACACAGGCCACCTACACCAGCCCCGGCGGCCTGATGCAGTGGTGCTGGAGCATGATCCTGCTGAACCTGCTTTGCAACTGCTGCTGCGGCGGATGGGCCTTCCGGTTCCGCATGTGATCCCGTTTTTCTCATAAGATACAGCAAGACCCCGCACCTTCTGGTGCGGGGTCTTGCTTTTGCTTTACGACATCACTTTACGGTGATGTTGCGGCTGATCTTGCTGCAGGAGTAATTGCCGCCGATCTCTGCCGTCTGCACATAGGTGCCCGGCTCTGTGGGCAGCTCGCTGGTGGCATCACAGCCCCAGCCGGACTTCTTGTAACTGTAGCGGATCTTATCGGTGGGCACCACCTGACCATCCACTTCCAGCACAGCCGCTTCATTGAAGCTTTGCAGCTCTACGGCGGTCATGGGCTTTTCGGCCTGCTGTGCCCAGTACATGCGCACGCCGTTTGTCTTGGGCTTGATCTTGAACATGGCAAAGCCTGCGGTGTTCATATCGCTGCTTTCCAGCGCCAGTGCACCGGCCACATAGTTGCCGGCATCCACCGGCTGCTCGTCCAGATAAATGCGGCTGAACGCGCCCTCCGGCAGATACTTGCGGATCAGGTTCAGCGCAAGGCGCAGGCCGTTGGACACCTGATCGATGGTAGGCACATAGAAGTGCAGTACATCCATCACCGAGACGGCCTCATCGGCCACCCGCAGCAGCACGCTGACATCGTTGCCGTCGATCAGCTGCTTGAGGTAGCTGTACACATTGAACTCCTCTGCCTGATCCGGTGTCTTGGACATCTTCTTGGGCAGCGGGATCATCTTGAGCAGCGTGCGGATCTTATCCGACAGCACCAGCGTCACATAACCATTCGCTTCGCCGCCAACGCCCACCACAACACCGATATACTGGGTATCGGCAGGGTTGGTCTGCACCTCCAGCTTGTAGTTGGAGCCATAAACAAGGTCGCCCGTGGCTTTGAGCCGGATGGAAACCATATCATTCTGCTGCTCCAGCGCTGCATTTTCCTGCGGCAGAGCTGCTGCGGCAAACACCGGCGTTGCTGCCGCGCTGAGCATGAACACTGCTGCCAGTGCAAGAGCTATCAATCGTTTGGCCTTCATTGCTTAAGACCTCCTTATTCTGTAAAGGGATCGCACAGCCGCGCCCCACGGCACACTGCGTCAGGAACCGGCATGATACCATGCCTGTTGCACCTCGATTTTACCGCAAAACGCTGTTTTGGTCAATAACGTGATTCAAGTAATTCAATTTTTTTATATTTTATGCAAAAAAGAGGAACCTGCCCTCTTCCAGCGGTTTCTCCCTCAAGTTCATTCATCAATAAAATATTCCGGGTGGACGCTGCGGGCCTGCGCCACCGACTGCTTATACCGGCTCAGGTGGCTTTCCAGCGCTTCGCTCACGTCGTCCGCGCTGCCGTGCAGCAGTGCTTCCAGAATTGCCGTGTGCGAGGAGCAGACCGACTTGTTTTCCTCGGTCAGCAGGCTGAACTTGCGGATGCGCTCCACATGCTGCAGGCTAGCCAGCATGTGGTCGTAGTGAGCTTCCATGCCGCACAACTCAAAGGATTTGCGGTGGAATGCATTATCCAGCTCCAGCATACGGGCAGTGCGGTCCGGCTGGCTCATATCCGCTTCCAGCACACGGTATGTCTCAATGTTGCTGCGGTATTCTTCCTCCTGCCGGGGTGTCACATGGCCGCGCAGCCGGTTCAGGATCTCTTTTTCCAGTGTATAGCGGGCAAACTGCTCCATCTCCATCAACTTCAGGTTGATGGGTGCCACATGGGTGCCGCTCTGCGGTTTGATGTCCACCATGCGGGCCAGATTGAGCATCAGCAAAGCCTCCCGCATGGGCGTACGGCTGATGCCCAGCTCTTCGGCCAGCTCCCGGTCATTCAGCGGATCACCGGGCTTCAGCTCCATCGTGATGATCCGGCTGCGGATCGTCTGGTATGCCGTTTCGCGCGCACTCAGTAATGGCATGTGGTCTCTCTCCCTTCAACCTCCGGTGTAAAGCAAAAATTGATATACTAGTATTGAAGTTATCAAGACCATATTACCCAACCACAGGGCGGCTGTCAAGTGTGGCTGCAACTAAAAATCGCCAACATTTTTCTCTGTTTTGTCAAGACCGGCCCCATGGCAGCACAAAAGCCCTCCGGGTGAAGGGCTTTTGCTGCGTTTACTTTTTAGTGGAACGGTACACCACCGGCACCCACACAAAGGCCACGGCCAGACCGCACACCACATCAATGATGGAGTGCTGCTTGGTGAACACGGTGGACACACAGATCAGTGCAGCCCACACCCAGGCCAGAATTTTCAGGGCCGGGCGCTCCTTTGCCAGCTTGCTGTGGCTGAACGCCAGTGCCATGCAGGCCGAGCTTTGGCAATGGATGGACGGGCACACATTGACCGAGGCATCCGCCCTCCAGATCAGCTGCATGATGCTCATTGCAATGTTGCTGCGGCCCACCGCATCCACTGTGGGGCGGATATCCAGACCGTTGGGCAGCAGCATGTACAGGATCAGGCAGAAGGTCATGCCGGAAAACATGGTCAGGCAGAGCTTATCGTAGCTTTGGGTGTCGCACCACCACAGCAGGGCCGTCACACCAGCCAGCAGCACAAACCAGCTGCAATACGGAAAGATGAACCACTCATTGAAGGGGATCCGGTCATCAAGCGGGGCGTGGATGATATATTTGGGATCTTTGATGGTCAGATCCAGCCAGAAGAACCAGATCAGATACACCACCCAGTACAGCTGGAACCACAGGTGCGGACGGCGCCGGCTCCACAATTGTTTGGGATTCATGGTATTTCTCCTATATTTTCAATGTGATAAGATATGATTATACCACATCACGCCATCTTGCGCAAACCTTTCCGGTGCGATAAAATAAAAAGAGTGTTGTAAACTTGCGCTCTGTTTTTGAGCGTACCTATTATAAAAGGAGTCATTATGTTGCAAAGCTTTCCCCTTGTCCGCCTTGCCGCGCTGGATCTGGACGGCACCCTGCTGAACCGGAACAACGAGGTCACCCTTGCCACCCGTCAAGCCATTGCCCGCGCTGTAGAGCATGGCGTGGTGGTGGTGCCCGCCACAGGCCGCCCGCTGGCCAGTCTGCCGCCTGTTGTGGCAAAGCTGCCCGGCATCCGGTATGCCATCACCTCCAACGGTGCCGCCGTGTGGGACCTTGGCGATGACCCCATGGGTGCTGTGCACAGCCGCTATGCCAACGCTGCCCAGCGCCACACCAGCGAACCCGCCTGCCTGCTGCACCGCCTGATGCCGACAGAAGTGGCACGGGAAGCTTTTGACCTGTTCCAGCAGTACGATGGCGAGCTGAGCGTATTCAGCGACGGCCTTGCCATCAAGACTCCGGAGGGCATTGCAAAGCTCACCTCCCGCACCGCCCACTTTCTCTCCTCCGAGGCGCGGCAGAACCTGACCGACGGCCGCTTTACCGTCATTCCCGGCATCGAGAGCTGGATGTCCCGCCATGCGCACGAGATCGAAAAACTGTGCATGTTCTTCGACAGCACCGAAAAGACCGCCGCTGCCCTGCCAAAGTTTCAGGCTATCCCGGGCGTGGCCGTGGTGCAGGGTTCGCCGGATAACATTGAAGTGACCGCTGCCGGTGTGGATAAGGGCAGTGCCCTGCTGGCTCTGGCCGACCTGCTGGGCATCCCCCACGAGAACACCCTTGCCGTGGGCGACAGCGAGAACGACCGCGCCATGCTGGAAAAGGCAGGGATCGCCGCTGTTATGGCCAACGGAATGCCCCAGATCAAGGCCATTGGCAGCATTGTGAGCGAAGCCGACTGCGACCACGACGGCGTTGCAGAGCTGTTCGGCAGGCTCGGCATCTGAGCAAACCGGGGCAAAACGGCCCTGCTTTTCAGGTCATTCGTCATTTTTGTGCAATGTATACAAGCTCTTATGCAAAACATTGTGCTTGTTGAGCATTACCAAACTTGTTTCCGTCGTTTATACTAATATTACAAGCGCACAGTGGGTGCACCATGCCTAAACGGCAGCCCACGCGCACCAAGAGAGTTCAAACTAAAAGGAGAAATGCATTTATGAATCCCATCGTAGAAAAGGTCTATCAGATCGGCATTATCCCTGTTATCGCTTTCAACAGCGTTGATGAAGCCCTGCCCCTGTGCAAGGCTCTGGCTGACGGCGGTCTGCCCGCAGCTGAGGTCACCTTCCGTACCGCATGCGCTGAGGAGTGCATCCGCAAGATCCACGAGGAGATGCCCGA
>UMLD01033075.1_pt1 | contig 10293 bp, 9 predicted proteins | sample 1966491 | NCBI WGS metagenome assembly UMLD01 (sample SAMEA4836191, study PRJEB28245) | human gut metagenome | biome: gut microbiome; material: fecal sample | place: Denmark | collected 2008
GAAATAACCCGCAGAAATTTTCTCTTTGGCATCAGCGCCCGAGATATCACCGCACTTCGCCTGCCAGAATGCCATTGGCAAAGAGAAATTATAGTGCACGCCGGAAATGGTTTGCATCAGCGCGCCGTAGCGATTTTTCAGCCCTTCACGGTACAGCGTTTTAAAGCGACCGGTGTTAGAAGTGCCGTACTGTGCCAGTTCGATGTCCTGACCTTCTGCGATGTAGCATGGCATACTTAACGGCCACATCCGCTCATCGCCCATATTGCGCGCCGTATAGCGATGCAGATCGCGCATAAAGGTCAGCATATGTTCAATATCACCATCCACTGGTGTAATAAATTCCAGCAATGCTTCCGCAAAATCGGTAGTAATCCATTTATGGGTCAGTGCAGAACCTAATGCTTCAGGATGACCTGTTGTTGCCAGTGTGCCATCAGCATTAACACGCAAAGTTTCGCGCTCCAGCCCACGCTGTATCCCCTTTAACGCCTGAGGATGTTTTTCCAGCCAGGCCAGCGCCTGTGATACGTCCGGGATCAAATTGACCTCCCGCCTGTCAAAATCGTTTTAATTAGCATAACTGTAATGGTGACCATATGTGCAGGCCTACAATTAGTGCCACCACATCATGCCCTGAACGGTAGCTGCTGCAACTGCAACATAGCGTAACGCTTTACCAAGGCACAAAAAAAAGATTACCGGTCCCCACGAGATGCGCATCCATCCCGCTAACAGACACAGTAAATCGCCAACCACGGGCATCCAGCTTAATAATAGCGTGACTGCACCATAGCGTTTCAGCCAGCCGGTAGCTTTCTCTTGCCAGCGCGATGTTTTACGCAATGGAAAGAAACGCCCAAGGATAACGTTAGTTAACCCTCCAAGGCTATTACCCATTGTTGCTGTTAAAACTAAAACCCAGGGATGACTCACTCCGGAAAGCAACATTGCCACCAGCACGACTTCGGAGTTGCCGGGTAATAGTGTAGCGCTGAGAAAACTACTGGCAAACAACGAGAAAAGCGATAACGCTTCACTCACAGCAAGCGAACATCCACGGCGTCCATGCCTGCTGCACGGGCCGCCTGAATACCGAAATCGGCATCTTCAAAGACCACACACTGCGTCGGTTGCACGCCCATACGCTGCGCGCACAACAAAAATGTGTCTGGCGCGGGTTTATGGTGTTTGACGTGATCGGCAGCGACGACGGCGTCAAAATAACGGCGTAATCCCAGGTGCGCCAGCAATGCCTCAGCGATGGCGCTTTCACTCCCCGTTCCTACAGCCATTGGGCGACGACCATGCCAGCTTTTCACCACTTCAACAAGAGGAAGCGGCTCGACACTATCCAGCAGCATACTTCTTACTGCTTCTGTTTTTTCACGCGCTAACGCATGCGGGTCGAGATCGGCCTGATTCAGCTCAATAATCGCCTGAGCAATACGCCAGGTGGGCGAGCCATTAAGCGCAATCATCGCCTGAACATCGTACTGAAGACCGTAGTGCCCTAATACTTCGCGCCACGCTTTACGGTGCGTAGGCTCGGTATCCAGGATGGTGCCATCCATATCAAAAATTAAACCTGCATAACGCTCGTACATGGTCTTCTCGCAAGTCGAAAAATATGACGCTACTTTAGCGTAATTGCTTGATTTTGTCGCTGATGGAGAAGGAGAAGAAAATTCAGGAAATGGATAAAGTAGTTATTTAGAAATGAGATATTTTTGAAGGAAATTTTTTGGATAATATGGTGCATCCGGGAGGATGACTCACTGGCGTTCGCCCTTCGGGCCGCTGCTGGCGCAACGTTATCCTCCCTGGTGCCTGCGGTTAATACCGCTACCTCTTCGATACCTTCATTGCTGAAGGTTACGGAGAATATGGTGCATCCGGGAGGATTCGAACCTCCGACCGCTCGGTTCGTAGCCGAGTACTCTATCCAGCTGAGCTACGGATGCATCGGGAAAATTTATTTTACTGCTGATATTGATATCGCTACTAAAGCCATATCAAGTAAGAGATGGTGCATCCGGGAGGATTCGAACCTCCGACCGCTCGGTTCGTAGCCGAGTACTCTATCCAGCTGAGCTACGGATGCATCGGGAAACTTACTTTACTGCAGATTTTTTGATAACGCCACTAAAGCCATATCAAGTAAGAGATGGTGCATCCGGGAGGATTCGAACCTCCGACCGCTCGGTTCGTAGCCGAGTACTCTATCCAGCTGAGCTACGGATGCAAATGGCGGTGAGGCGGGGATTCGAACCCCGGATGCAGCTTTTGACCGCATACTCCCTTAGCAGGGGAGCGCCTTCAGCCTCTCGGCCACCTCACCACACGCCTCTTACGAGTGCTTCGAAGAACTTGTTTATCGCTCATCGTCGCTGCGTGGCGCACATATTACTTTCTGAGACTTATAAGTCAAACAATTTTTCCCACACTTTTATCGTTTGCACACTTCACGCTCAATTAGTCTGTAAAAACGTCAAAAAGAGTGTTTTATCAACAGAAAAACGGAGGTCTGACAGATAGCAGTAATGCAAAAAAATGGAGACTTAAGTTGAATGAACGGGAGTAAAGCGAAAAGACAATGGAGTGAAAGAGAAATCTTGAGGGTGCGTCTCACCGATAAAGATGAGACGCGGAAAGATTAGTAACTGGACTGCTGGGATTTTTCAGCCTGGATACGCTGGTAGATCTCTTCACGGTGAACAGAAACTTCCTTCGGGGCATTTACGCCAATACGTACCTGGTTGCCCTTTACCCCTAAAACTGTCACGGTGACCTCATCCCCAATCATGAGGGTCTCACCAACTCGACGAGTCAGAATCAGCATTCTTTGCTCCTTGAAAGATTAAAAGAGTCGGGTCTCTCTGTATCCCGGCATTATCCATCATATAACGCCAAAAAGTAAGCAATGACAAACACATTACATCTAAGCAGTCATGGCATTACATTCTGTTAAACCTAAGTTTAGCCGATATACACAACTTCAACCTGACTTTATCGTTGTCGATAGCGTTAATGCGAATGCCGTGAAGCGAGTCCACGGCATTGCCTGACGCTTATATTATTGCAATTTCGCGCTGACCCAGCCTTTCACACTGGCTAACGCTGCAGGTAAGGCCGCAGCATCCGTACCACCGGCTTGCGCCATGTCAGGACGTCCACCACCCTTGCCGCCCACCTGCTGAGCGACCATACCAATCAGTTCCCCTGCTTTCACACGATCTGTGACGTCCTTAGATACGCCTGCAATCAGAGAAACCTTACCTTCGGCTACCGTTGCCAGCACGATAATTGTCGACCCCAGCTGATTTTTTAAATCGTCAACCATGGTACGCAACATTTTCGGCTCAACACCGCTAAGCTCGCTAACCAACAGCTTAACACCATTAACATCAATTGCCTTACTGGAAAGATTTGCGCTCTCCTGTGCGGCAGCTTGTTCTTTAAGCTGTTGTAACTCTTTTTCCAGCTGACGCGTACGTTCCAGTACTGAACGCACTTTATCAGCCAGATTATTGCTATCGCCTTTCAGCAGATGCGCGACTTCGCTTAAGCGATCGCTGTCTGCATGAACGGTGGCGATAGCGCCTTCTCCGGTTACCGCTTCGATACGACGAACGCCTGCAGCAGTACCCGATTCAGAGATGATGCGGAACAGACCAATATCACCAGTGCGGCTGGCGTGAGTACCGCCACACAACTCGGTGGAGAAATCACCCATGCTCAGCACGCGTACGCGCTCATCATACTTCTCGCCAAACAGCGCCATCGCACCTTTCGCTTTCGCCGCTTCGAGATCCATGATGTTGGTTTCGATCGGCAAGTTACGGCGAATCTGCGCGTTCACCAGGTCTTCGACCGCACGAATCTCTTCTGGTTTCATCGCTTCGTTGTGTGAGAAGTCGAAGCGCAGCACTTTGTCGTTAACCAGTGAACCTTTCTGCGATACATGAGTACCCAGAACCTGGCGCAGCGCAGCGTGCATCAGGTGCGTTGCGGAGTGATTCAGACGAATACGGGCGCGACGAGCCTCATCAACATCAGCCTGCACAGCGTCGCCCACTTTCAGAGAACCCACAGCAAGTTTACCGATGTGACCAATCGCCTGGCCGTATTTCTGCGTATCTTCCACCGCGAAGGAGAAGTTAGCGCCTTTCAGTTCGCCTTTATCACCAACCTGACCGCCGGATTCCGCATAGAATGGCGTTTGATCCAGCACGACCACAGCTTCCTGGCCTGCATTGATGGCATCAACCGATTTACCATCAACAAACAGCGCAGTCACTTTGCCGTTCAGTTCCAGATGGTCATAGCCTTTAAATTCAGATGCACTGTCAACACGGATCATTGCGTTGTAATCTGCACCAAAGCCGCTGGCTTCGCGCGCACGACGACGCTGCTCTTCCATTGCTGCGTCAAAACCAGCTTCGTCAACTTTGATGTTGCGCTCACGGCAAACGTCAGCCGTCAGGTCAACCGGGAAGCCGTAGGTGTCGTACAGACGGAAAGCAGTTTCACCATCCAGCGTATCACCAGAAAGTTTTGCCAGCTCTTCATCCAGCAGCGCCAGACCGCGCTCCAGAGTACGGGCAAACTGCTCTTCTTCAGTCTTCAGCACCTGCTCAACCTGCGCCTGCTGGCGTTTCAGGTCTTCACCCGCAGAGCCCATAACGTCGATTAGCGGACCAACCAGTTTGTAGAAGAAGGTTTCTTTCGCGCCGAGCATATTACCGTGACGCACTGCGCGACGAATGATACGACGCAGTACATAACCACGGTTTTCATTGGACGGCATTACGCCATCCGCGATCAGGAACGCACAAGAACGAATGTGGTCAGCGATTACGCGCAGCGATTTATTGCTCAGATCGGTCGCGCCAGTGACTTTCGCTACCGCCTGGATCAACGTGCGGAACAGGTCGATGTCATAGTTAGAGTTAACGTGTTGCAGCACCGCAGCAATACGTTCCAGACCCATACCGGTATCTACAGACGGTTTCGGCAGCGGTTCCATCGTGCCATCGGCCTGGCGGTTGAACTGCATGAAGACGATGTTCCAGATCTCAATGTAGCGGTCGCCGGCTTCTTCCGGACTTCCCGGAGGGCCGCCCCAAATGTGGTCGCCGTGATCGTAGAAGATTTCGGTGCACGGGCCGCACGGACCAGTGTCACCCATCTGCCAGAAGTTGTCAGATGCGTATGGCGCACCTTTGTTATCGCCGATGCGAATAATACGTTCGCGCGGGATCCCTACTTCTTTTTCCCAGATTTCGTAGGCTTCGTCGTCGCTTTCATAGACGGTAACCCACAGACGCTCTTTCGGCAGGGCAAACCATTTTTCGCTGGTCAGCAGTTCCCATGCAAACTGAATGGCATCGTGTTTGAAATAGTCGCCGAAGCTGAAGTTGCCCAGCATTTCGAAGAAGGTATGGTGACGCGCGGTGTAACCGACGTTTTCCAGATCGTTGTGTTTACCACCCGCACGCACGCAGCGTTGGGAAGTGGTAGCGCGGGAATAATTACGCTTGTCGAGCCCAAGGAACACATCCTTGAACTGGTTCATCCCGGCGTTGGTAAACAACAGAGTTGGGTCGTTATGGGGTACCAGGGAGCTGCTGGCAACTACCTGATGTCCCTTACTATGGAAAAAGTCGAGAAACGCCTGACGGATCTCAGCGGTGCTCTTGCTCATAATTATCCTGAAATCAAGCTAACGAAATATCGCTACCAGCCGTTGCGTGTCGTTAACCGCCCGGCTGGTAACTGAAAAGTGGGAATAAGATAAGTTTTCTTGACTGGGAAGTAAAATCCCGTATGCGTTCAGTCGGCAAAATTTCGCCAAATATCCTGGATATCTTCCATCAGATAGCCACGATAGAGCAGAAAACGCTGGATCTTAACTTTTTCTGAAAAGACAGTTGGCAAAGGTTCGCCATATTTTCGCGTCGCCTGATCGCGCGCCAGTGCGCACCAGTCGATGTCACATTCACGCATCGCTTTTTCTGTCGCTTCGCGGGAAATACCTTTCTGATTCAGTTCCTGACAAATACGCGCAGGTCCATAACCTTTGCGGCTACGGCTGGCGATAAAGCGCGCAACAAATCGGCTGTCATCAAGATAGCCATGTTCATGGCACCAGGCAATAACGCGCTCGTAATCTTCTGCCGTGGCATCAATCTCTTCCGGGCCATTTTTGCCCATAATCGGTGCCGCGAGTTTACGTCGCAGTTCTTGCTCACTGTGATCGCGCACCGCCAGAATGCGTACCGCACGATCCAACAGGCGAGCATATGCCGGGCGACGGGATGTTGATTCTGTCATGGCATATCCTTACAACTTAAAAAAGCAAAAGGGCCGCAGATGCGACCCTTGTGTATCAAACAAGACGATTAAAAATCTTCGTTAGTTTCTGCTACGCCTTCGCTGTCATCTACAGAGAAATCCGGCGTTGAGTTCGGGTTGCTCAGCAGCAACTCACGTACTTTCTTCTCGATCTCTTTCGCGGTTTCTGGGTTATCTTTCAGCCAGGCAGTCGCATTCGCTTTACCCTGACCGATCTTCTCACCTTTGTAGCTGTACCACGCGCCTGCTTTCTCGATAAGCTTCTCTTTCACGCCCAGGTCAACCAGCTCGCCGTAGAAGTTGATACCTTCGCCGTAGAGGATCTGGAATTCAGCCTGTTTAAACGGCGCAGCGATTTTGTTCTTCACCACTTTCACGCGGGTTTCGCTACCCACCACGTTTTCGCCCTCTTTCACCGCGCCGATACGACGGATGTCGAGACGAACAGAGGCGTAGAATTTCAGCGCGTTACCACCGGTAGTGGTTTCCGGGTTACCGAACATCACACCAATTTTCATACGGATCTGGTTGATGAAGATCAGCAGCGTGTTGGACTGCTTCAGGTTACCCGCCAGCTTACGCATCGCCTGGCTCATCATACGTGCCGCAAGGCCCATGTGAGAGTCGCCGATTTCACCTTCGATTTCCGCTTTCGGCGTCAGTGCCGCCACGGAGTCAACGACGATAACGTCTACTGCACCAGAACGTGCCAGGGCGTCACAGATTTCCAGTGCCTGCTCGCCAGTGTCCGGCTGGGAGCACAGCAGGTTGTCGATATCGACGCCCAGTTTACGTGCGTAGATTGGGTCCAGCGCGTGTTCAGCATCGATAAACGCACAGGTTTTACCTTCGCGCTGCGCTGCGGCGATCACCTGCAACGTCAGCGTGGTTTTACCGGAAGATTCTGGTCCGTAGATTTCGACGATACGGCCCATCGGCAGACCACCTGCCCCAAGCGCGATATCCAGTGAAAGCGAACCGGTAGAGATGGTTTCCACATCCATGGAACGGTCTTCACCCAGGCGCATGATGGAGCCTTTACCAAATTGTTTCTCAATCTGGCCCAGTGCTGCCGCCAACGCTTTCTGTTTGTTTTCGTCGATAGCCATTTTTACTCCTGTCATGCCGGGTAATACCGGATAGTCAATATGTTCTGTTGAAGCAATTATACTGTATGCTCATACAGTATCAAGTATTTTGTAGAAATTGTTGCCACAAGGTCTGCAATGCATACGCAGTAGCCTGACGACGCACCGCATCACGGTCACCGCTGAAGCATTCCCGCCGGGTAATGCCTTCACCACGGGCAGTGGCAAAAGCAAACCAGACGGTGCCGACAGGCTTCTCTTCACTGCCGCCATCCGGCCCGGCGATACCACTAATAGACACGGCGTAATCAGCACGAGCCGCTTTCAGTGCGCCTATCGCCATTTCCACCACGACAGGTTCGCTCACCGCGCCATGCTGCGCCAGCGTCTCTTCGCGTACACCGATCATTTGCGCTTTTGCTTCGTTACTGTAGGTGACAAATCCGCGTTCAAACCAGGCGGAACTGCCGGCAATATCGGTAATCACTTTCGCTACCCAACCGCCGGTACAAGACTCAGCAGTTGTTACGGTTGCGCCACGGGCTTTCAGCGCCAGCCCAACCTGTTCGCTTAACTGCATCAGTTCACTTTCAGTCATCACAACCTCTGTCAGTCAAAAATTTATGCCGGACAAGATAGCACTTTCCCGCAAAAGATGGGGACGAGCGATTCATTTTACGAGTCGCGTTCCGAAAAAAGACTGTTGCGGCCAGTCGGTAGAGAAAAAGCGCTACCATGCCGCGTTCACATTGATATGTATTCACAGGGAGAGAATAGCAATGGCAATAAAGAAAACGGATAACACCCCACAAAACGTGCTCAAACAAACCACACAAATGCGTATGTGGGTCATCATTGGCGGCATCAGCGCACTGATTTCCGTGATATGTAAAGTTTTATCTTCTGGCTATCTTGAACCTTTTGACTTCGGTCAGGCTGCGTTAGGCGTTGTCTGCCTGGGATATGCGATATCGCTGTCGAAAAAAATCAAGCAATTACGCCATTCGAATAAACAGTAAGATAACAGAGGGAAGTTTAACCTCCCTCTTGCAAATAGTTACTGCACGCGCGCCAGCGCCACGGCCTGTCCTAACTGCCAGACCGCCATTGCGTAATGAGTGCTGTGGTTATAACGGGTAATAGTGTAGAAGTTCGGCAGACCATACCAGTACTGGTAACCAGTGCCAACATCCAGACGCAGCAAGCTGGCCTGCTGATGATTCCCCAGCGACTGCTGCGGCGTTAGTCCAGCTGCGGCAAGTTGTGAAATGCTGTACCTGGTTTTGAAGCCATTCGGTAAGCCTGGCGCCTGACCGTTTGCCATCACCGCCACCTGCTCGCCTTTCACCCAGCCGTGCGCTTTGAAATAGTTCGCTACACTACCGATGGCATCAACCGGATCCCACAGGTTGATATGCCCGTCACCGCTGAAATCCACCGCATATTGTTTGTAAGACGATGGCATAAACTGACCGTAACCCATCGCACCTGCAAAGGAACCTTTCAGATTGAGCGGATCGTCCTGCTCGTCGCGCGCCATCAGCAGGAAGGTTTCCAGCTCACCTGAAAAATATTCCGCGCGGCGAGGGTAATTAAATGACAGCGTTGCCAGCGCATCGAGAATGCGAGTTTTCCCCATCACGCGCCCCCAGCGGGTTTCAACGCCGATAATCCCGACGATAATTTCCGGCGGTACACCATACACCTGCCACGCGCGATTCAACGCATCTTCATACTGATTCCAGAAAACCACACCGTTCTGCACGTTGTCCGGCGTAATAAATTTTTTGCGATAACGCAGCCATGCGCCGTTCGGACCTGATGGCGGTTTCACCGATGTGGTTGGTGCCTGGTTATCCATCAGCCGCAGTACCGAATCCAGACGTTTCGCCTGGGAGAGAATTTCCTGCAACTGCTGACGATCGAAACCGTGTTTGTTCACCATTTTGTCGATGAACTGCTGGGCATTCGGGTTATTGGCGAAGTCACCGCCCATCTGCATCACATTGTGCTGCGGCTCAAGCAGGAAGCCGCCAGACGGCGTTCCGGTGGTCGTTTCAGTCTCAGTAGGTTTTGGCTTGCTGCTACAGGCGGCAAGCAACACAAAAAGGGGAAGCAATGTTACATAACGACGCTTGAACATGAGGGGTCCATTTAACAGATTCAACCAGGGGCAAGTATGGTAAAGCATCCCGCCCCGCACAAGGAAGCGGTAGTCACTGCCCGATACGGACTTTACATAACTCAACTCATTCTCCTCACTACCTTCTTTATACAAACTTTCAAAATAAAATATTTATCTTTCATTTTGCGATCAAAATAACACTTTTAAATCTTTCAATCTGATTAGATTAGATTGCCGTTTGGTAATAAAACAATAAATACTGAAGGAGAGAACAATGATAGAAACCATTACTCATGGCGCAGAGTGGTTCATCGGGCTGTTCCAGAAAGGCGGAGAAGTGTTTACCGGGATGGTAACCGGCATTCTTCCGCTGTTAATTAGCCTGCTGGTTATCATGAACGCATTGATTAATTTTATCGGTCAGCATCGTATTGAACGATTTGCTCAACGTTGCGCCGGTAACCCTGTTTCCCGTTATCTGCTGCTACCGTGCATTGGTACGTTTGTCTTTTGTAACCCGATGACCCTAAGCCTGGGTCGCTTTATGCCGGAAAAGTACAAACCCAGCTATTACGCGGCGGCCTCTTATAGCTGCCACTCAATGAATGGCCTCTTCCCCCATATCAACCCTGGCGAACTGTTTGTTTATCTCGGCATTGCCAGCGGTCTGACGACGCTGAATCTGCCACTTGGCCCACTGGCGGTGAGCTATCTGCTGGTTGG
>UMLD01082606.1_pt1 | contig 10271 bp, 5 predicted proteins | sample 1966491 | NCBI WGS metagenome assembly UMLD01 (sample SAMEA4836191, study PRJEB28245) | human gut metagenome | biome: gut microbiome; material: fecal sample | place: Denmark | collected 2008
TCATTTATCATCTGATCGAAAGGAATATTTTATACATGAACACCACAAATAATCGCAACGATTTCTATAAAAAACAATTAGACAAGACTTTAAATGGCAATGAAAAGATCGAAACTGCCATTGCAGCACTCCAAAAAGAAGCAACCGAAGAAATGCTTGCTCATACTCTCACCGTGATCCGTCACAGAATGCAGGAGCAGGCACAGCTGATCATTGCTGTAGAACCTCCAAAAGGTGATGGGAAAATTTCTCTTCATGCGATCAAAACCAACGATGGAAAGCAATGGTGGGCTGCATTTACCAGCTTTGACGAAGAGTTAAAAGGCAGTGATAAGATCATGTCCACATTTACCGCAGATATTGATAAGATTTTTGCTTCTGCATTGCAAGAGCCGTCTGTTGAGGGAGTAATTCTCAATCCATGGAACCGCACACTGATGCTGAACAAAGCCCTTATCAACATCATCCTCGGTAATCCTGTATAGCATCAGCTCTGTCGGATAACAAGTCCAATGTTTCACGTGAAACACTTGGTATTTTACTGAAGTATAAAAGCATTCCAGCGGATAACAACATCCGCTTCGCTACTTGCTCATAACCAAATAACTGCTTCGCAGTTTATCAGAAGGAGTTTTTCCTTCTCCTGATACAAGTAAGTCCCCACCCTCTGCTTATTGCTCTTCGCAATTAAAGCAGGGTATTTACTTGATTCGGTTCGAAATCTGATTTCTATGTATCATGAAGCGTATTGGCAATGCTACTGTTCACTGATAATATTCCGTAAGTTTTTTTATAAACGAAGGCCGCAGAAAACCTGAGACCATACCGCACCAATTTATGCGATCAACATAAATTCTTTGCATTGCGAAGCGCTTTACTGAAAGCAGAACGAACAGCAACTTAGCGATCATCGTCAAGAACAGAATGGACAGTAGCGTCAGCATACAATAACAAGGTTAGGGTTCCCACAAAAGCATTGTAAATTTTTCGTTCCTGTCGTATAATAAAGCAAAGAAATATTCAGAAAAAATCAGATCAGATACCTGAATTACGTTACATCTGTCCTGATTATTTTTACGAATTCCAGGAGGCTTTTTAATGAAGAAAAATGGACACAGACTACTTACTCTTGCAGCTTTAGTCGGAACTGCCGCAGGTGTTATTCATATTGCTAACCGTTTCATAGATGCCACATCTCAGCTTAAAGATATGCTGGAACAGCCACACAGCAGAACCTATGACTGGCGTTTTGGAAAGATTTTTTATACAAAACAGGGACATGGCACCCCTATTCTTCTTATTCATGATATCATGCCAGGTGCTTCCGGTTATGAATGGAATGCCATAGAGAAGCAGCTCGCAACCGAACATACCGTTTACACCATTGATCTTCTTGGATGTGGACGTTCCGAAAAACCGGATATTACTTATACCAATTTTGTATTTGCTCAGTTACTCTGTGATTTTGCCAAGAATGTGATTCGTGAGGAAACCGATGTTATTGCCAGTGGTTTCTCAGGTTCTTTTGCGATCATGGCTTACCGTAACAATTCCGACCATTTCCGCAAGATCATGCTGGTCAATCCACCAAGCTTCAGTTCCCTGAAGCAGGCACCTTGTAAAGACAACAAGCTCTTTAAGTATTTTATCGAGCTTCCGATTTTCGGAACTCTGATCTATCATATGGTAGCTTCCCGCGAATCCATCAGCAGTCTGTTTATGGAAAAGCTGTTCTACAATCCCTTCCATGTAACAGATACACTGGTAGACACCTATTATGAATCCGCTCACAAGGGTGGTTCCAACGCCAAATATCTGTATTCCAGCTACATTGGCAAATACCTGAATATCAGCATTAATAATGCCGTAGAATCTTCCGATGCATGCATCTATATTATTTCCGGAGAAAAAGAAGCTTCCGCTTCTCTTATCGCAGAGGAATACCAGAAGCTGAATTCTTCCATTGAAACCGCTGTGATCCCGGAAACCAGACATCTTCCTCATCTGGAAGATCCGGAACATTTCCTGGAACAGGTAGCTATTTTCCTGTAAAAACAACTTATGATCCGGCACCAAAAACAAAATTTATCTATAGTAATTTTGGAAATCAACGTATCAAAAGAACATTGTTCATGTTCGGAGCCGTTGAGCTTCATACAGTAATTTGTGGAAATGCTATAAACCAACAAAAAGCCAATAAAAAAAGAGTACTGTTTCACGTGAAACATAAGTTTTCCCTCAAACAAACGTGAAACAATACTCTTTATTTTTTACCAGACTCACAGCATGCATCCGGACATTTCTCTTATCTAAGTGCCTGCTCCAGATACATGTGTGTTGTATTATCGATCAGCTTATGTGTCAGCTCTGCCATATGCTGTGTACTCTCCTGATTCTCAGAAGACAGCCATGTCTTGATCATTCCCACGCATCCATTCAGACAAAACGCATACGCATACTCAATATCACGGTTGTCTTTCGGCAGACGAATTGACAAGCGATGCAGTACTGTATCTGCGATCAGTTTTTCTATACGATTCACAAAAGCCATATCTCCATTCTTTCCAAGAAGTGCGATACAAATATCCTTATTATGATCCAGGATCGTAAATATCTGCTCAATAAAAGGATACGAGCTCTCCTTATTATTAAGAGGATCCAGAGGATAGTCTGCCACCAGATGCGTGATTTCCTCCATCAATTCAGCCTCTATGGATTCCAGCATCTGATAGATATCTGTATAGTGAAGATAAAATGTGGAGCGGTTGATATCAACTTCTTCCACCAGTTCCTTTACCGTAATTTCCTTAATACTCTTCTTCTGCATAAGACGGGCAAGCCCCGCTCGCAACTGTGCCTTGGTCTTACGTACTCTTCTGTCAACTTTTTCCGCCATCTTAATTCCCCCTGCAATTCAAAAAAGCAAGCACGTTTCCTCCGCCTCAATCACCTGTTACTTACGATACTCTGCAACTGTCATACAATGCATAATGCATCCTTCAAACGAATAAAAGCATTCGCTTTCTCTACGCCGATCTGTATGATACCAGATATCTGCTGTTGTTAAGAATTGACAAGATCAAAATTGTTAACGACGCCGACCTACACGATACCAGATATCTGCTGCATATTTGTGTTGAAACATAGGAATCCTGTCTGCATTTAATATTACCAACTGCACATAAATTCAAAGGAAATAACGTACTTTTTGTCTATTATGCAGTTTTTTATTTGTAATAGACACTTCCATTATTTCCGTCTATTAATATACATTCAGTAAAGATTTAATGGTTGTATCTGTGGTATGTGTTTAGTATAATACATCACGTAAAGAAAATCAACACTTTGTTTGATAATGGAATATAAAGCTATTAATAGATTTTAATATGATTAATAGATCTCGTCGCCATTACTGGAATAAAGTTTGATTAATCAACTATGTTTGATAATACAATTTAATAAGAAAGGGATAGGTAATATGATCAAAAACGAATGGAAAAGCTTACTTCGTAACAAGCTCATGCTTATCGTCGTAATTGCCATTATCGTAATCCCGATCATCTATGCAGGTCTGTTTCTGAAATCCATGTGGGATCCTTACGGAAACGTAGACAGCCTGCCAGTGGCCGTGGTAAACGAAGACAAACCTGTCGAGTATAATGGCAAGACCTTAAGCATAGGTAAGGACATGACGGATGAGCTGAAAGACAACGACTCAATGGCATTTAACATTGTAGACAGCAAGACAGCAGAGGACGGTCTGGCCAATGGAACCTATTACATGGTTATCAAAATTCCGGAAAATTTCTCCGCAAACGCAGCCACTGTAATGGACAACGATCCAAAGCAAATGGAGCTATCCTATGAGACAAACCCTGGAACCAACTATATCGCCTCCAAGCTCAGTGAAACAGCAATGCTGAAGCTTCGTGATAACATTGCTTCCAAGGTTACGGAAACCTATACAGAAACTGTTTTTGATTCTATCTCAGAAGCAGGTGACGGAATGCAGGAAGCTGCAGACGGATCCGGAAAGATCGAAGACGGACTGAATACAGCAGCTGATGGTAACAAAACAATTACCAAAAACCTTAAGAAGCTTTCCACCAGTACTCTTACTTTCGTAAGCGGTGCTGACAGTCTCACCGAAGGTCTTAAGACCTACACCGATGGTGTTGCAAAGGTTAACGATGGTGCAAAGAGCCTGGACGATGGTGCAGATCAGCTGAACAGCGGCGTTGCAACCCTCACAGAAAAGGTTCCTGAGCTGACAACCGGCGTGGATACTCTGGATAAAGGTGTTCAGCAGTACACCGCTGGTGTGGATGAGCTTAATAAAAATTCTGATGCACTGAAATCCGGTGCAAGCAGCCTGGAATCCGGTGCAAACCAGCTGAACAGCGGCGTTGCAGCTCTGACAGAAAAGGTTCCGGAGCTGACAACCGGTGTAGATACTCTGGATGAAGGTGTTCAGCAGTACACCGCTGGTGTGGATGAGCTTAATAAAAATTCTGATACACTGAAATCCGGTGCAAGCAGCCTGGAATCCGGTGCAAATGCATTAAGTGCAGGTATTGATACTCTTTCCGACGGAGCAACACAGTATGTAGCTGGTGCTGACACTCTTGCAGATGGAACTACCACCTATGTGGCTGGTGCTGGCAAACTCGCAGCCGGTGCCAAAGAGCTTGCAAAACTTGAAGACGGACTCACAACAGTTTCCAATGGTATCTCTCAGCTGAATACCGGTGTTACCAAAGGAACCGATAACTCACAGTCACTGATATCCGGAACACAGCAGCTGGAAAACGGACTGAAATCCCTGAACGATAAGGTTTCTGCTCTGAAAGAGGGAACAACGCAGGAATCCATCAACAAGCTTGCAGACGGCCTTACTTCTGCAAAAAATGGTATGGACACAGCCGCAGCTGGTATGAACAGTGCTGCAGCTGGTATGAACAATGCCGCAGACGGAATCAACAACGCAGCCGGATATATCACTCAGGCCGCAGGCATCACAAGTCAGACCAGCAGCAGTATCACAGACAGTCTGATCCCTGCTCTCCAGAATGCAGGCACACAGTTCTCACAGGTAGGTGATCAGGTCAGCAGCATCCTTACAGGATACGGACAGCAGACAACGGAAGCACTTACTGATGCAAATACCAAGATCGGTACTGCCGGACAGACAATGACCGATTTAGCAGCACAGCTTCAGGCGATTCAGGCAACCGCTTCTGAGGACGGAACCATTTCCGCAGCAGCTCTGAATGATGTGATCAACGCTTTAAACAGCGTAGCCGGTGGAATGACTGGCGTGGACGGTTCTTACATGAGCAGCTATTCTGATCAGGTTTCACAGCTTGCAGCTGGTGTATCCGGTCAGCTCTCTTCTACTCAGGAAAATCTGAATGCTGTTGCTTCCAAGCTTAACGAAGCAGCTTCCGGACTGACTCAGATCTCCGGAGGACTGACTCAGGGTGCCGGCACACTTTCTGAGGGTGCCACAACCATGACAGATGGTGCAAACCAGATGAGTGCAGGTGCAACAACCATGAGCGCAGGTGCAGAGCATTTATCTGCAGCTACAAGTCAGCTTCCTACAGATCTGATCGCTCAGCTTTCTGCAGGTGTTACCCAGCTGTACCAAGGGGCACAGGCTGTAAACACAGGAACCAAGAATGTTTCCGCAGGACTTCAGTCTCTGGAAGACGGCACAGTCGAAGCCTTCCCGGCTGCAGCAGCAGGAATCAAAGCTCTGAACGATGGATTTGACCAACTGACATCTTATGATAAGCAGCTCAATGACGGTGCAAAGAATCTGAAAACAGCCGGCAAACAGATCACTGACGCACTTCCGGATATCAAATCCGGTGCAGGTCAGCTGGCAGATGGTTCTAAGGCACTGACAGATGGAATCACAACTTACACCGATGGTATTGCTAAGCTTTCCGAAAACAGTGCTGCTCTTACAGACGGCACCAAGAAACTGGCAACAGGAGCCAAGGCTCTTTCCAGCGGTGCTGCTACTCTTGCAGATGGAACAAAAGCATTAGCCAATGGTTCCGGAACACTGACAACCGGAATCACAACCTACACCGATGGTGTTGCTAAGCTTTCCGAAAACAGCTCCGCTCTTACAGACGGTACCAAAAAGCTCTCAACAGGAGCCAAAACCCTTTCCAGCGGTGCTACTACTCTTGCAAACGGAACTAAGACATTAGCAAACGGTACCTCAACGCTTCTCAGCGGTACCGAGAAGCTTGTAAGCAACAACAGCACACTTAACAATGGTGCAAAACAGCTTGCAGATGGCGCTGCCCAGATCCAGAGCGGTTCCTCTCAGTTGTATGATGGATCCAAGAAGCTTGGAAGCGGTATGAAAGAACTGAAGGACGGTTCCAAGACACTGACCACAAGCCTCAGCGATGGAGCTACCACTGTAAAAGACAATTCAGCAAGTAATGAAACGATCAAAATGTTCGCAACTCCTGTTGTGAACGATGAAACAAAACTTACCGATGTCCCGAATAACGGACACGCAATGGCACCTTACATGATGTCTGTAGGCCTCTGGGTCGGCGCACTGGCATTCTGCCTGATGTATCCTCTGGCTCAGTATAAGGGCAAACTGAAATCCGGTTTCGCATGGTGGGCAAGCAAGGCTTCCGTCCTTTATCCGGTAGCGATCCTTCAGGGAATCTGCCTGATCCTGCTGTTACGTGCATTTAACGGATTCACACCTGCAGAGATGGGCAAAACCGTACTCTTCGCCTGCCTGACATCAATGACCTTTACCTCTATCATGTACTTCTTCAACATTACTATTGGTAAAGTAGGAAGCTTCCTGATGCTGGTATTCATGGTCGTTCAGCTTGCAGGATCTGCCGGAACTTATCCGGTTGAGGTTTCACCTTCATTCGTTGCAAAGATCCATGCATACGTTCCGTTTACTTATACGGTCGACGCATTCCGTGCAACGATCAGCGGTGGCCGGAGCATTACCACTTCCATTATTGTAATGGTTGCACTGTTAGTGATCTTCACAATCCTGACGATCCTTCAGTTCAATCACATGACCAAGAGAAAGAAAGCAGAAAAAGTTGTTCTCTTCGACTGGCTGGAAGAAAGAGGTCTTGCATAATACTTAGTTACTGACAGAAGCTCCCCCGAACCTTCTGTTAGATATAGAAAAATTAAAACTGTACAGTTGCTCAGATGAGCTTCTGTACAGTTTTTTTATGTTGTCCTCGTCAATTCTCCACGCTATAATTATAGCAGTTATAGAAAATCAAGCTTGCCAGTACACCGTGCCTGATCTATGCAGCAGATTTCAGTTCAGAAACACTCCTGTCAGATTCAGAAGAAGCGGCAATATGACTTCTCAGATCTACTCACAAACCGGAGCTCTTTCTGACTGCAAGCCTGCGGTTTTCAATGGAAAAGCAACCTGGTATGCATCTAATCCACTGACCGCAAAACAGACGGAATCATCACCTATGCTACACCATTTACCGTCTTCAGGGTAAAATCTGGAAAGCTATCGGCAATACAAAAAATACAACCTACACCGATAAAAAGCCAGGCACCGCAACCAAATACCGCATCCGTGCATACCACATCACAAACGGTAAAAAAATATACGGACCTTATTCATCTGTAAGGACCGTAAAATAATAGCAACATAAAAACACCCCGGAAAATCCTGATCTGTGTGGTGTCTCCGAATATCTGATCATCAAACGGATATTCGGAGATCACCTTATTGTTTGCGGATCTCCGAGGTGTTTTTATTTATTTTCTTAATATTTTATTTTTCCGCCTCAGCTGTTGGTGTTGCTGTGGCTTCTGTCTCTGTTTCACCGTTTACCATGGTTTCATATGCATTGAACATTTCTTTTACTGTCATTTTGTTTACAAGAAATACCTTGTCTCCAACGACAGCTGCATAATAGTTTGTGTCATATGTGTAGAAGGTAACGGTTGTCTGGTTCTTGTCAGAGTCTGTGAATACAGCGGTCATCTCCGAATCTGCAGCCGGTGTATAAGCGTCTGTCAGTCTCTTCTGTCCTGCCATGTTTATCAGCTTGTTGTAAAAGGTGGTAAAGGTTGTACTTTCTATTTCCTTACCATCCAGCTGATAAGTTGTTGTTTCTTTCTCGTTTCCGTCATCATCTGTGGATGTTTCACGTGAAACATTTACAGTACTTGTTGTTTCACCGTAAGTAACCTGGAGCTGATCCAGATTTTTTACAGACAGATAATTGACGATCAGTGACCAGAGATCTGACGGCGTCTTGTCAATAACTGCGCTCAGTGTATCCGTTGACATTGTATAGATCTGTTTGTTATCTACCGTTACATATCTGCTGCCATCTCCTGCCTCATCACCAACATAAATGACAAGCTGTTTATCCACTGTGGTTGTCTTGCTGTCTGCATCTTCTGAGCTGCTGCCCGTGTCAGTAGTGTCACCGCTCTCAGAATCGCTCTCAGAGGCCGTAGAATCGTTTTCTCCGGATTTTGTACTGTCTGCGCTGTCATCCTTCACCTCTTCCTGATAATCCACTGTAATCGTCGCATAGGGCTTATCAAGGCCATACTGGGAAAGATCCTCTGCATCGTAGTTTACAAACTGGTCAAATGCAAAGCTTCCAAGTCCGGAGGTTACATTTCCTGCTGCCGTTGTATCGGCAGACTCTTTATCGCTGCTTCCGTCACCGGAAACATTCCAGGTAGCTCCGTCGGAATTTTCTTCCAAGACATAGGAATCTTTATTCTCACTGACCTGGACCTTTTTCACTGTGGAAGAATCAATTGTTGGGAAATCTTCTCCCTGTGCATAATCGTAAAGGGAATCCATAAACGGAGACACAGTGTCCGCTGCCACTACATATACCGTGCTGTCATCATCATCCCTGGAAATGTAATACTGATTCGTAGACGTATTCTCATCTCCGATGTTGAGCTTCGTTATCCCATCAGCGGTATCAACGGTTACTGTGTTAGATGGAGAATCCAGTCCGTATTCCGTAAGATCCTCCACATCCTCCAGGACTCTGTCCGCTTCCACCGTTTCGATGGCGGAAGCTGCGGAATCCAGAGTTGTCTGATTTACAGGAAAAGCAGTCTCATCCTTTTTCACCCAGGAATCATCTTTTTTCTCAAAGGTCACTTCCTTCTTGTCTACGATAAATTCCAGGGATTTAATGTCATCCGTTTTCACGGAAAACACTTCTGTTTTGCTTTCCTCTTCGCTGCTCTCTGTCTTTTCTTCTTTGGATACGTAGGTGTTCAGTCCCACATAAACGCCGCCGAGAACTGCCAGAACAACAACTGCTGAAACAAGTTTGGTCGATTTTTTCATTATGCTTTTCTCCTCTTAAGCCAGATCAGGAATCCTGCAACAAGGAACACTCCCGGGATCAGACCAATGGTACAGATCTTCCAGAAGGCTGCAGCATAATCGGTTACTGTCAGGCTTGTGGACTCAAGGCTCTTGGATGGAATAGAAACGGAATTACTGTCGTCTGTGCTGGTCATCCAGTTTAAGGACTCCAGAAGGAGCTTTTCATTTCCGCCGGATACCATCTGGTTTATCTGGCTCTCCATCAGATTGGCTGTGGAGTAGTAAACGATCTGTGTTTCCTTATCATCATCCAGTTTCTCAGTGATGGCAACACCAAGATCAAACGGTCCGTCTACATCTCCGTCTTCCTTTTCGATATTGCTGCTCTGCATATTTGTTTTGGAGTAAGCCTTGTCAGAGGTTGTCAGGATACTGTCGATGGTTACGGTATCTCTTACATCATCTGTTTTCTGAATGCCCTGCGCATACGGTGCCAGTACATAGGAGCCTGCAGAAGCTGCCTCAGAGCTTGCATCTGTGCTGTTGACTGTTGGTACAAGATAATATGGCATCTGCATTCCATAATGCTGATTATCACCCTCAAATACGATTCCCTCTGCACACTTTACACCATAGTTTTCAAGAACCGCATCAAAGTTCGGCAGATCATCCTGTGTATAATCCGAGAAGATCATAGCTTTTCCGCCTGCCTCCAGATAATCCAGGAGTTCTGTTTTTTCTTCCTCGGAAATATCGCTGGTCGGAGATACGATCATCAGGCAGTCTGCATCATCCGGAACCTTTCCCTCTGTGAGAAGGTTCAGCTCCTTAATATCAATGTTTGCTTTCTGGATATCTTCTTTAAAGCTGGAATCCAGATCTTTTTCTCCGTGTCCGGATAAGGTGTACATGATCGGAAGAT
>UMLD01039095.1_pt1 | contig 10265 bp, 9 predicted proteins | sample 1966491 | NCBI WGS metagenome assembly UMLD01 (sample SAMEA4836191, study PRJEB28245) | human gut metagenome | biome: gut microbiome; material: fecal sample | place: Denmark | collected 2008
CCGGTGGCCGCGTGGCACGCTTCGAGAAGCGTTACGGCAAGAAGGCCAAGTGAGTCTTATTGCTTAGGCAATGAAAACGCCAGTCCATTCGTGGGCTGGCGTTTTTCGTTACCGACGTGCCGTCGCCCACCTCCGACGACCGCACTTCCGCGCCACCTTATATGATGGACAGGTTGAGTAAGGTTCAGCGACGAGTGATTCCGCTGAAGCGCAGATACGAAGAAAAGGCGTACATTGGCAGACGAACAATTCCCCGCGGCCGTCACCGCGCTTGAGGAATACCACAATATCGAACAGCAGATGGCCGAGCCGGAGGTCGCATCCAATCCCGACAAGATGCGCAAGCTGGGTCGGCGCCACGCCGAACTGGGTGCCATCGTCTCCGCCTACACCGCATACAAGCAGGTGAAGGACGATCTGGAGGCGGCCCGCGAGATGGCGTCCGAAGATCCCGATTTCGCCGAAGAGGCCAAGCGGTTGGAAGGCGAGCTGCCCGCAGCCGAAGAGAAGCTGCGCACCGCGCTGATTCCGCGTGACCCCGATGACGCGCGTGACACGATCATGGAGATCAAGGCCGGCACCGGTGGCGAGGAAGCGGCGCTGTTCGCCGGCGACCTGCTGCGTATGTACATGCGATACGCGGAAAAGCGCGGCTGGTCGGTCACCGTGCAAAGCGAGAACACCACCGAGCTGGGTGGCGTCAAGGACGTGCAGCTGGCCATCCGCGCCAAAGGCACTCCGGCGCCGGAGGACGGCGTGTGGGCTTCCCTCAAGTACGAAGGCGGCGTGCACCGCGTGCAGCGCATCCCCGTCACCGAATCGCAGGGACGTATCCAGACTTCCGCCGCCGGCGTGATCGTCTTCCCGGAAGCCGACGAGGACGACGATGAAATCGAAATCGATCCGAAAGACCTCAAAATCGACATCTTCATGAGCTCCGGCCCCGGCGGACAGTCCGTGAACACCACGTATTCCGCGGTCCGCATGACGCACATCCCCACCGGCATCACCGTGAACATGCAGGACGAGAAGAGCCAGATCCAGAACCGCGCGGCGGCACTGCGCGTTCTGAAGAGCCGCCTGCTGGCCATGAAACACGAGCAGGAGGCCGCCGAGGCCGCCGATATGCGCCATTCCCAGGTGCGCTCGCTGGACCGTTCGGAACGTATCCGCACGTACAACTTCCCGGAAAACCGCATCGTCGACCATCGTACGAACTACAAGGCGTACAACCTCGACGCCGTGCTTGACGGCGATCTGCAGGCCGTGATCGACAGCGACATCCAGGCGGACGAAGCCGATCGTCTCGCCAACCAGAAGTAAGGCGATTGGGTGGCGACGGTATTCGAAACGGTGCGTTCCGCCGCGGACGAACTACGTGCGGCGGGCGTCGACACTCCGCAGCACGACGCCAAACTGCTGCTCGCCGAAGCGTTCCATACGGACCTGCAGCACGTGGACAAAGCCATGCTCATGGGCGATGGCGTCGAACGTCTGGCCGAAAAAGAAGACGCGGAACCGGCGATGGAACGTTTCCAGACCATGCTGGCCCGTCGTGTCAAACGCGAGCCGTTGCAGCACATCACCGGCCATGCGCCGTTTCGCTACCTTGATTTGAAAGTCGGTCCAGGCGTGTTCATTCCACGTCCGGAAACCGAACTGGTCGTGCAGGAAGGCGTCGACTGGGCCACCAGAAACGGCATGTACCGCGCCAAAGTGGTCGATCTGTGCGCCGGCAGCGGTGCGATCGGCCTCGCCTTCGCTTCGGAAGTGCCGGGCAGCGAGGTGTGGGCCGTCGAGAAAAGCGCTACGACCGCCGAGTGGACGCGGCGCAACCTCGACGAGACCGCGAAACGGTATCCCGCAATCGCCGGCAATTATCATCTGGACATCGCCGACGCCACGCAAATGCCGACGCTAAGCCAACTTGACGGCACCATCGACATCGTGCTCACCAATCCGCCGTACGTGCCGCTTGCCGACATTCCCGAACAGCCGGAAGTGCGCGATTATGATCCCGATCTGGCGCTATACGGCGGTTCGGCGGATGGCACGCTCATTCCGGAACGCATCATCGCACGCGCGGCGAAACTGCTTCGTGCGGGTGGAATTATGGTGATAGAGCACGACATCACGCAGGGGGAGCGGCTTGCCGCCTTCGCACGAACCTGCGGCTTCGTCGACGTTACCGTGCATAACGACTACACCGGACGGCCACGTTATCTGACGGCGGAAAAACAGCCGGCACAGTAACTTATATTCTTTTGCGCCATGCTGACGGGGATATAACCAGAAGTTGAGTCTCACTATAAGAACATTTTATGCAGGCCGCCGTCCGTCAGGCTATAAAGAACAATCGGAATGCACAGAGAGAGAACGGGCGTCCGTCATGAGTGGTCGCCGTGGTTCCGCGCACGGGGGTTGAGATGAACATGATTTTTTCCAAGGTGCGCGTTGAAAGGAATGTGCAGCGTTTTCAAGAAAAGAGGAAGAACGGAATGAACGCGAAGTTCTCCGCCAAGTGCGTCGCCCTGATCGCGGCAGGCGCAATGTCGATGTCCCTCGCTGCCTGCTCCGGCGGCAGCATGGACGATTCCAGCAGCTCCAACGGTAGCGCGGCCAACAGCGATACCATCACGCTGGGCTCCGTCACCACCAACTCCGGCACCGCCGCCGCATACGGCGAGGCCGAGGTCGCCGGCTTCAAGCTGGCTGTGGATGAGATCAACGCCAAGGGCGGCATCAACGGCAAGAAGGTCAAGCTCGAGTCCATGGACGACAAGGGCGACGCCACCGAAGCCTCCAACGCCTTCAACAAGCTCGCCGGCGACAACAGCGTGCTCGGCGTGGTCGGCCCGACCATCTCCTCCACCACCGCGGCAGTGGCTCCGCTGGCCGACCAGTCCAAGCTGCCGGCCATCGCACCGGCCGCCACCTCCGACTCCATCGAGACCGGTGGCTACATGTTCCGCACCTGCTTCAAGGACTCCTACCAGGGTGAGATCGCTGCCAAGTTCGCAGCCGAGACCCTGAAGGTCAAGAAGGTCGCCGTGCTGTACGGCACCGGCGATCCGTACTCCTCCGGCGTGGGCAAGGCCTTCGCCGCTGCCGCCAAGAAGGCCGGCCTTGACGTCGTGGCCGAAGAGAACTCCTCCAGCGCCGACGACACCGAGTACTCCTCCCAGCTGCAGAAGATCCAGGCCGCTGGCGCCGAGTTCCTGTACGCTCCGTACTACTACTCCGTCGCTGGCCCGTACATCATCCCGCAGGCCCGCTCCGTCGGCTACAAGGGCTATGTGATGGGTCCTGACGGCTACGACGGCCTGAAGATGACCGACGACAAGTCGCTGTACAACAAGGTGCTCTACACCACCCACTACTCTCCGGACGACACCTCCAACGCCAAGGTGCAGGACTTCATCAAGTCCTACAAGAAGGCCAACAAGAACGCCGATCCGAACACCTTCACCGCACTGGGCTACGACTCCGTGTACATGATGAAGCAGGCCATCGAGAAAGCCGGCAAGAACGCCACCCGCGAAGGCGTGCGCAACGCCATCGCCGGCATGAGCTTCGAAGGCGTGACCGGCAACTTCACGCTCGACAAGAAGGGCTCCCCGAAGAAGTCCGTCGTCGTGCTTGAGCTCAAGGACGGCAAGCCGCAGTACAAGACCACCATTCAGCCTGCCAAGTGAGCGTCGCTTGCCTGAAGGCCTGAATCTGTGAAGAGGAGGGGGCCGGGAAACCGGTTCTCTCCCTTTCGCGTATCAAGACGAAAATAACCATATTCAGCCGCTGGGCTTCTTCAGCGGCCAAGCCGGACGGTTATGTCAAAAGTCCGGCATCATCAACTTTTGAAAGGAGGAATGATGGGCGATCAGATCATCATGTTCATCAGTCAGATCTTCAACGGTCTGAAGATCGGCAGCGTGTACTCGCTCGTGGCACTCGGCTACACCATGGTGTACGGCATCATTCGTTTGATCAACTTCGCACACGGCGATTTCATCATGGTCGGCTCCTACGTGCTGATGCTTACCATTCCGGCGATCGCCGCATTCGGCCTGCCCGCATGGGTGGCCGTCATCCCCGCGATCCTCATGTGCGTGGCGGTGGGCGTCATCGTGGAGAGGGCCGCATACAAGCCGGTTCGTGAAAAGGGCAACAGCATGACGGCCCTCATCACCGCAATCGCAATGAGCCTTCTGCTGGAGAACGGCTCCCAGGCCATCTTCGGCGCCGACTACCAGACCGTGCCCACCATCATCCAGATTCCGACGCTGGTGATCGGCAAACTGAAGATCGACGGCGCGACCATCATCACCATCGTGCTCGGCGTGATCATCATGGTCGCGCTGCAGCTGTTCGTCACCTACACCAAGCAGGGCAAGGCCATGCGCGCGGTCTCCGAAGACAAGGAGGCCTCGATCCTGATGGGCATCAACGTGAACTCCACCATCACGCTCACGTTCGCCATCGGTTCGGGCCTCGCCGCCGTCGCATCGCTGATGTACTGCGTTTCCTATCCGCAGGTGTCCCCAATGATGGGCGCGATGCTGGGCCTGAAAGCCTTCGTCGCGGCCGTGCTCGGCGGCATCGGCTCCATCCCGGGCGCCATGGTCGGCGGTCTGGTGATCGGCGTGGTCGAAAGCCTGACCAAGGCGTACATCGGCACCATCACCGGCGGTGTGATCACGTCCGCGTTCTCCGACGCCATTGTGTTCGGCATCCTCATCATCGTGCTCCTGGTCAAGCCGTCCGGCCTGATGGGCGAACCGGAAACCGAGAAGGTGTGACCTCATGAAGAAATCAATGCTTTCCACCAAACAGTCCTATCTGATGTGCGCGGTCGGCATCGTCGTGCTGTTCGGCATTCTGATGGGCGTATGCGAATCCGGCATGGCCAGCACCTACATCAAGGGCATCATGATGACAAGCTGCATCGCCATCATCATGACCACGTCGCTGAACCTCACCATCGGCGTGCTCGGCCAGCTGACGCTGGGCTGCTGCGGCTTCGAAGCGATCGGCGCATACAGCGCGGCCCTGCTGAGCAAGCTGCTCGTCGCCAACGGCGTTGCGATGGATCCGACGCTGCGATTCCTGCTGACGACACTCGCCGGCGGCGTGGTCGCCTGCATCTTCGGCATCCTGGTCGGCATTCCGGCACTGCGTCTGCATGGCGATTACCTCGCCATCATCACGCTGGGCTTCGGCGAAATCATCCGCGTGATCATCCAGAACCTGAAGGTCGCCGGCGGCATGGGCCTCGACAAGGGCGCGGCCGGCCAGGCGCTGATCGGCATCGACCGACTCGCCAACCTGTACGTCGTGTTCTGGATCACCGTCGTCACCGTCGTGCTGCTGTTCATGTTCGCCCGCTCCCGTTACGGCCGTGCCGTCAAGGCCATCCGCGACGACGAGATCGCGGCAAGCGCGTCCGGCATCAACATCACCTACATGAAGGTGCTCGTGTTCGCTATCTCCGCGTTCTTCGCGGGCATCGCCGGCGGCATCTTCGCCCAGTACATCGGCTCGCTGAACCCCGCGATGGCCGGATGGCTGCAATCGATCAACTACGTGATCATGGTCGTGTTCGGCGGCATGGGCTCGCTGACAGGTTCCATCGTCTCCGCCATCGCGCTGACGATCCTGCCGGAGCTGTTGCGCGCCTTCTCCACCTACCGCATGCTCGTGTACTCGGTGGCGCTGGTGCTCATCATGATCTTCCGCCCGCAGGGCATCTTCGGCAACTGGGAATTTTCCCTGACCAAGACCATCAACAAGCTGTTCTACCCGATGAAGGTCAAGGCGCACGGCAAGTCGAAGCAGGCTGAATCCACCGCCAAGGCAGCCAAGGACACCGCCAAGACGGACGAAACCGTCGAGACGGCCGCCGACACCAAGGAGGCGCAGGCATGAGCGAGCCCATCCTGAAAGCCGAACATCTCGGCATCACCTTCGGAGGCCTCAAAGCCGTATCCGACTTCAACATGACCATCAACTCCGGCGAGCTCGTCGGCCTGATCGGCCCGAACGGCGCCGGCAAAACCACCGTGTTCAACCTGCTGACCGGCGTGTACCAGCCCACGGAAGGCGAGTTCTTCCTGGACGGCGAACGCATGAACGGCAAGAAGACGTACCAGGTGGTGCGCGCCGGCATCGCCAGAACCTTCCAGAACATCCGCCTGTTCGGCCAGATGACCGTGGAGGAGAACGTGCTGGTCGCATTCAACGAATCGTTCAGCTACCACATGGGCGGCGCGATTTTCCGCACGCCGAAATTCTGGAAGCAGGAACGTGAGATGCACGCCAAAGCCATCGACCTGCTCAAGATCTTCGGACTAGAAGGCCTGGCTGAAACCGAAGCGGCGAACCTGCCGTACGGCGCCCAGCGCAAGCTGGAAATCGCCCGCGCCCTCGCCACCGGCATGAAACTGCTGTTGCTCGACGAGCCGGCAGCAGGCATGAACCCGACGGAGACCGAGGACCTGCTCAACTGCATCAACACCATCCGCGACCGCTTCGGCATCGCCATCCTGCTGATCGAGCATGACATGAGCCTGGTGATGAACGTCTGCCAGCGCATCCAGGTGCTCGACTACGGACGCACCATCGCCGCCGGCACGCCGGAGGAGATCGCCAACAACCCGCAGGTCATCTCCGCATACCTGGGTTCCGACGACGATACCGACAGCGACGATGCCAAGCACGAAAGCGAGGAAGCCTGATGCTGGAAGTCAAGAACCTTTCCGTTTCATACGGTGCCATCGAAGCCGTCAAGGACATCAGCTTCACCGTCAACGCCGGCGAGATCGTGTCCCTGATCGGCGCGAACGGCGCAGGCAAGACCACCACGCTGCACACCATCACCGGTCTGGTACCGGCGAAATCCGGTTCCGTGATGTACAACGGAGTGGATCTGCTGAAAACCCACAACAACAAGATCGTGACCCTCGGTATGGCGCACATTCCGGAAGGGCGCCACGTCTTCACACGCATGAGCGTCGAAGAGAACCTGGAGATGGGCGCGTTCAGCCTGAAGGACCAGTCGGACCTCAAGAAGGACCTCGACATGGTCTACGGCCTGTTCCCCCGTCTGAAGGAACGCCGTAACCAGAAGGCCGGCACGTTGTCCGGCGGCGAGCAGCAGATGCTGGCGATGGGCCGCGCGCTGATGAGCCATCCGAAGACGATCCTCATGGACGAGCCGTCCATGGGCCTGTCCCCGAAGCTCGTCAAGGAGATCTTCTCCATCATCCGCAAGCTGCACGAGCAGGGCATCACGATTCTGCTGGTCGAGCAGAACGCCAAGATGGCGCTGTCGATCGCCGACCGCGCATACGTGCTGGAAACCGGCCGTATCACGATGGAAGGCGACGCCAAGGAACTGCTCAACAACGAGCAGGTGCGCAAGGCGTATCTGGGCGCCTGATTCGTGCCGTATCCGCCTTGTCGGCTTGGACGCATCCAAACCGACAGGGCTTTTTCTATATCCGATGGAATATTCGCCGGTCGTGTTCCCACCATTCGGGCGCGCCATCGAGCCATGCCTTACAATAGGTAAGTTGACTGGCTGAAAGGGAGGTGTCATGAGCGAGATTTGCACAGTAAACGACGAATCCCTTGCCCGGGCCGTTGAAATCATCCATGATGGCGGATTGGTGGTCATCCCCACTGACACGGTGTACGGCGTCGCCTGCGATCCGCGTAACATCGAGGCGATCCGCAAGGTGTTCGCAGCCAAACAACGACCGAAATACAAGTCGTTGCAGGTGTTGCTGCCGTCAATCGAAAGCATGGAGAAGCTGCATCTGACCTTGCCGGTGCCGCTCAACCGTCTGGCCGCCATGTTCATGCCGGGCGCTTTTTCGCCGATAGCGGAAGCGGAAGACGACTGTTCGCTTGCCACGTTGCGTCATGATCCGACAACCGGCAAAGCCACACAGGGCGTGCGCATCCCCAATTCCGCGGTCGCGCTGCGTATTCTGCGAGCCACCGGGCCGTTGGCCGCCACCAGCGCCAACCGTTCCGGCGAGGAAAGCGCACAAACGGTGCAGGAAGCCGCGGACGCGCTGGGAGATGCGGTGGATCTGTATTTGGACGGGGGAGCGACTCCGGGACATGTATCGTCCACGGTGGTTGCAGCCGACCCGCACGAGCGCGACGGCATCGCGATTCTTCGGGAGGGAGTGATTCGCGAGCTGGTCATCCGTAAGGCGTTAACACTGAATGGCGGTGCTTTGGGCGCATGAGAATCTACCTGTTCATTGCCGCGGTCGCAGGTGGCGTCACCTATCTGCTCACGCCGCTGATCCGGCACATCGCCATCGGAATCGGCGCAGTCGGCGAAGTGCGTGCACGCGACGTGCATACCGTGCCGACGCCACGCATGGGTGGACTGGGCATGCTTATCGGCTTCACCGTGGCCATGCTGTTCGCCTCTCGCATCCCTTTCATCGAAGGCCTGTTCGCCCAATCGCATCAGGCATGGGTGATTCTAGCCGGCGCCATTATGATCAGCCTGCTGGGCATGGCCGACGATTTGTGGGACCTTGACTGGATGCTCAAACTCGCCGGTCAGCTGCTCATCTCTGTGTTTGTGGCCTGGGGCGGCCTGCAGATCATCTCGTTGCCTCTCGGCTCGCTCGTCACCGCGTCGCCGAGCCTGTCGATGGCCATCACCGCGTTCCTTATCGTCGCGTCCATCAACGCGGTCAACTTCGTGGACGGTCTTGACGGCCTCGCTTCGGGCATCGTCGCGATCGGCGGCATCGCCTTCGCCATCTATTCGTACATCATCGCAAGAAGCTCGCCGTCGTACGCATCCATGGCGACGCTAATCGACATCGCCATGGTCGGCATGTGCGTCGGCTTCATCCTGCATAACTGGCATCCTGCGAAACTGTTCATGGGAGATTCCGGCTCCATGCTGCTCGGCTATCTGATCACCTGCGCGTCGATCGTCATGACGGGCCGTCTCGATCCGGCGTCCATCCATACCAGCATCTATCTGCCGGTATTCATGCCGATTCTGCTGCCGATGCTGGTGCTGTTCCTGCCGATCCTCGACATGTGTCTTGCGATTGTGCGGCGGTTGAGCAAAGGCCAGTCGCCGATGCATCCCGATCGCATGCACCTGCACCACCGCATGCTGCGCATCGGACACACCGTGCAGGGCGCGGTGCTGATTCTCTGGGGGTGGGCGTCGCTGATCGCATTCGGCTCGATCATGATTCTGTTCTTCAAAGCGCAGTATGTGCTGATTGGCTTCCTCATTGCGGCGGCGCTGCTGACGGTCGCCACGATGTACCCGTATCTGAAACACCGCATTCCCGAAATCCGTGAGGAAAACGCAATCTCCGGAACCGATGCGCAACACGCGTCGGTCGGACGCGCGCGCGGCGACAAAACGCGCGGTGGACGCTGATCGTCCGTCCGGCGCAATCGCAAGAAAAACTGATGAAACGCTTTGCCAAACGATATAAGCAGCTTTTATTACGATTGATAATTTCGGCTTTTCGCGCCGTGTCGCAGTAAGTCAGCCCACGTTCATATAGTGGGTCTATGGCTACAATTCCTGATATGAATGCAGATTCCACGTTCGCCCCACTTCCTCCGATTTTCGCCCAGCTTGGCCTCGCCTATGACGATGTGCTGCTGCTGCCGAACGAGACGGACGTCATTCCGTCCGAAGTGGACACCACCACCCATCTCACACGCAACATCACGATGAAGGTCCCGGCGATCTCCGCCGCGATGGACACCGTCACCGAATCCGACATGGCCATCGCCATGGCTCGCAACGGCGGCATCGGCGTGCTGCACCGCAACCTTTCCATCGACGACCAGGCCGCCCAGGTCGACATCGTCAAGCGTTCCGAATCCGGCATGATCAGCGATCCGCTCACCGTGAGCCCGGACGTGACCCTCGCTGACCTCGACAAGCTGTGCGGCCGTTTCCACATCTCCGGCCTGCCGGTCGTGGACAAGGACAGCAAGCTCGTCGGTATCATCACCAACCGTGACATGCGTTTCATCGCTTCCGAGGATTACGACCGTTTGAAGGTCTCCGAGGTCATGACCCGCGAGAACCTCATCACCGGTCCGTCCGACATCTCCAAGGAAGACGCGCACGACCTGTTGGCCAAGCACAAGGTCGAGAAGCTGCCTCTGGTCGATTCCGAAGGCCACCTGACCGGTCTGATCACCGTCAAGGACTTCGTCAAGACCGAACAGTATCCGGACGCCACCAAGGATGAGCA
>UMLD01064354.1_pt1 | contig 10207 bp, 9 predicted proteins | sample 1966491 | NCBI WGS metagenome assembly UMLD01 (sample SAMEA4836191, study PRJEB28245) | human gut metagenome | biome: gut microbiome; material: fecal sample | place: Denmark | collected 2008
ATAATCTGCTTTTTCTTGCCCTGTTTGCCTGTTGGTGTGAAGCTCATATACCTCACAAAATGCCTGAATCTGGAAAATTCAGCACTTCTACGAATTCACCCGATGTAGACAACACACAACTTCCACATGCACAGTCTGACAAAATTGGTCCACACACACGCATTTCTCAACCCGATATCCTCTCTGTAAGAACACTTCCAAATCTCTTGCCAGACTGGACGGTTTACAGGAGATATACACAATTTTATCCACTCCATACTGAATAATCTTCGGCAGTGCTTTTGGATGGATTCCATCTCTTGGCGGGTCAAGCACGATCGTATCTGGTTTTTCTTTGATCTCATCGATCACTTTTAATACATCGCCTGCGATAAAGTGGCAGTTTTCGATTCCATTTAAAGCTGCATTTGCTTTTGCTGCTTCAACTGCTTCTTCCACAATTTCCACACCAATTACCTCTTTTGCTACCGGTGCTAAAATCTGTGAAATCGTTCCGGTTCCGCTATATAAATCAAACACGGTCATATCTTTTGTACTTCCAAGGTATTCTCTTGCAGTATTGTAAAGTACTTCTGCACCGTAAGAATTTGGCTGAAAGAAAGAAAATGGCGTCACTTTGAATTTTAATCCTAAGATTTCTTCGTAGAAGTAATCCTGTCCATAAAGAATTCTCGTCTCATCGCTTCTTACCATATCGGATAATCCATCATTGATAATATGAAGAAATCCCACAATTTTTCCTTCCAAATCCAATGCAAGAAGTGCTTCTTTTAATGGTGTTAACTCCATTTCTTCCTGACTTGTAGTTACCAGATTGACTAAAATTTCTCCGGTTGTGTTGGCACGGCGTAACAGCAGATGGCGCAGATAGCCCACATGCTGCATTTTTTTATAAAAACTGGTCTTTCTTTCATGAAAATATTCAAGGACACAACAAAGGATTTTTGTCATATCTTCATGTACCAATTTACAGTCACGGGCACTTAACACATCATAAGTACTGCCTTTTTTGTGCAGTCCAAGTGCAAGCGGTCCGTCCTTATATTCATCTCCGAAGGAAAATTCCATTTTGTTGCGGTAAGCAAATTCAAATGGACTTCCTTTGATTCCTTCAAATACATAATCCGGATTTCCGTTTTCGTCTACCTGTCCACCATTTTTTACTGCTGTATCTAAAAGTTCTTTTACCTGCTTTGCCTTCATCTTAAGCTGGTCTTCATAAGACATGGTCTGATACATACAGCCTCCACATGCCGGAAAAATGCTACAGACCGGTTCTCTTTTTTCAAGAGGAGATTTTTCTAATACTTCCAAAAGACGTCCCTCTAATTTTTTTCCACGTTTTTTATTTATCATAAAACGGACTTTCTGACCTGGGATTGCATTTTTTACAATAACCGTTTCTTCTCCAACTTTTACTTTTCCTTTATTTGGAAATTCAATTTTTTCTACTACGCCTTCATAAATTTCACCTTTTTTCAAATGTTCGACCTCCATATCTGATGCTATTTATTCTTCTTTATTTTCTATTTCATTCTTTCTAAAAAAGAAGCTCCGGTTTCCCGAAGCTTCTTTTTATTATTTTGTTACTCTTCGTCCTTATCTTCTTCGTGTTCTTCGTTTTCCTCATCATCCTCGAAGTAGTCATCGAAATCATCATCAAAGTCTTCTTCAAAATCTTCGAGATAATCCGGTGTGAAGAAACGATAAACCGCATAAGCAATTCCTGCAACTACAGATACAGCTCCAACAATTGCGAGAATCCATAAAACTGTATTTTTATTTTTCTCCTCTTCCCTTTTCTGCAATGCTGCTACTAAATCTTCAATACGATTCATGATACTACACCTTCCTCTCTTGCACAGAAACTTACTTTCCGGCAACTTTAAGTCCGTTACTTTGGCTGTTTCCATTATTATATCACGCTTATGGGAATTTTACTATCTTTTCTTTCCCGTATTTGTACCTTTATCTTTTGCATTTTGAAATAATGTTATAATTTCTTTAATTTTGCAAAGGAGGCAAACATCTTTTTTACGCCTGCTTTTTCAAAATCTACCGTTACTTCGTAATCTCTTCCACCATCAACAATGGATTTTACCACACCAGTTCCAAATTTGATATGTTTGACAGTATCTCCCACATCATAAGAAAGGCTGGATGCTTTTTTTACCTCAAATTTTTTCTGCATAAATGCCGGTTCTTTGATTGCTTTTTTCATCTGCTGGTAGCCTTTTGGAAGCGGAATTTCTTTTACTTTTCTTTCTTTAAAATTTTTTCCAAGGTCTACTAATTCCTTCGGAATTTCACGGATAAATCTGGACGGCTTATTATACTGGGTTTCTCCACGAATCATTCTCTGCTGTGCACAGGTCAGAGTTAAATCTTTCATCGCTCTTGTGATTCCAACATAACAAAGACGTCTTTCTTCTTCGATTTCAGTCGGGTCATCTGACACAATGGTCATGTAACTTGGGAATACGCCATCTTCCATTCCTGCCAGATATACATAAGGAAATTCCAGACCTTTTGCACTGTGAAGAGTCATTAGAAGTACACGATTATCATCTCCATCTACCGTGTCAATATCCGCAATCAACGCTACTTCTTCCAAGAAACCACTTAAACTGATTTCCTCATTATTTGCTTCACATTCTTCTTCATAACTTACCACTTTTGTAATCAATTCATCAATATTTTCGATTCGAGATTCCGCTTCTTCTGTTTTTTCTGCCTGAAGTTCTGTCACATACCCGGTTTCGTCAATAATATCTTTCAATAATTCAGACGGACTGATATAGTCCAATTTACTTCTTAAACTCTGAATAAAGGTTACAAATGGTGTAATTTTAGATACTGCACGTCCAAGTGTTGTAATTTCATCTGCTCTTTGCAAAGCATCATAGAATCCAATTCCGTTCTGGTCTGCAAAATCCTGCACTTTAGAGAGACTTGCAGCACCAATTCCTCTCTTTGGCACGTTGATAATACGACGCACTGCAAGGTCATCTCTGGCATTATCTACGGTTTTTAAATAGGCCAGCAAATCTTTGATTTCCTTACGTGCATAGAAGTTTACGCCCCCTACCAGTCTGTATGGAATATTTGCCATCAAAAATTTTTCTTCAAACATACGAGACTGTGCGTTGGTTCGATATAGAATTGCGCAGTCTTTATATTCACATTCTCCCTCACGAACCCTTTTACTAATGTCTCCTGCGATATATTCTGCCTCTTCATAACCATTCATAAACTGGCGGTAATGCACGGGTTCACCGATTTCATTATCGGTCCAAAGCGTTTTTGCTTTTCTTCCAATATTATTGTGAATGACCTGATTGGCAGCCTCAAGGATTGTTTTTGTGGAACGATAATTCTGCTCCAGTTTAATTACTCTTGCTCTTGGAAATATCTTCTCAAATCCAAGAATATTTCCGATATTTGCACCACGGAACTTATAGATAGACTGATCGTCATCACCAACGACACATAAATTCTGATACTTGCCGGCTAAAAGACTGACAAACTTAAATTGCGCTGTGTTCGTATCCTGATATTCGTCTACCATAATATACTTAAATCTTTCCTGATAAGAATCCAGCACATCCGGACAGCTCTGGAACAATTCAACAGTTTTTACAATCAAATCATCAAAATCCAACGCATTATTTTTCTTTAATTCTTTCTGATACTCTGTATAAGCCATTGCAATTTTTTTCCGGCCGTAATCGTCCATCACACTTTTTTCGTATTCTTCCGGGCCAACCAGATTATCCTTTGCAGAAGAAATTGCACCTAAAATCGCACGTTCTTTATAGATTTTCGTGTCAATATTCAGTTTTTTGCAGACTTCTTTCATCAGACTTTTCTGGTCATCGGTATCATAAATCGTAAAATTATTTTCATAGCCTAAGCGATCTATATATCTTCTTAAAATCCGCACACAGCTTGAGTGAAAGGTTGAAACCCAGATGCTTTCTGAGCCAAATCCCACAATCTTATCCACTCGTTCCCTCATTTCACCTGCTGCCTTATTCGTAAATGTAATCGCCATGATGTTCCACGGATTAACCCCTTTTTCATCAATCAGATAGGCAATTCGATGGGTCAGCACACGGGTCTTTCCAGAACCGGCGCCTGCTAAAATTAAAACCGGACCTTCCGTCTGTAAGACAGCTTCTTTCTGTTCCGGATTTAAGGTATCATATATACTCATAAACCTGCACCTTCTTTAAAATTATTTTTCAGTGTCACCTGTTTCTACAATATACCATACTCCCCTTATCGGCTTCAAGCGTGAAAATTTTACAGAAATTCGTTTACAAATAGTTTTGAAAACTATATAATATAGCATAGAGGTGATAAAATGACAATTGACACAAAAGACATGCTTAATAGTATTCTTGAAAGCATTTCTCGTATTTCTTATATTAAACCTGAAGAAATTCCGGAAATTGATTTATATATGGATCAGGTAACGACATTTATGGAGAGTCATCTTTCTTCTTCAAGAAGACATGAAGGAGATAAAATCCTGACGAAAACCATGATTAACAACTATGCAAAAAATAACCTGTTACCTCCACCGGTCAAAAAGAAATATTCAAAAGAGCATCTTTTAATGCTTACTTTTATTTATTATTTAAAAAATATTTTATGTATCAATGATATCCAGACCCTGCTTGACCCGATTTCCCAAAATTATTTTTCCGGTGACGGCTCAATGGATATGACCGAACTCTATAATGAAATTATGAACTTAGAACTTAAGCAGATTGAGCCACTTGCCAAAGACGTGACCAAAAAATATAAACTTGCCTGCAGTTCTTTTGAGCACGCAACAGAAGAAGAGCAGGATTTTCTCCGAAAATTCTCTTTCATCTGTATGCTCAGTTTTGACGTATATGTTAAAAAACAGGTTATCGAAAAGATTATAGACGATATGGCAGATAACCAGCCCAAAGAGACGAAAAATAAGAATAAGAACAGTAAGAAATAATAAATTGTAAAAATTCTCAAAAAAATGGAGAGGTACACATTTTTATTTTTAAAAGGTCCTCTCCTGACTTTTTCTTTTCTGTTTTTATTCTTCTGTTTTTTCTGCCATTCTCTTAAATACCATTTCGTATCCGTCATTTCCATAGTTCAGACTTCTATTTACACGGCTGATGGTTGCTGTGGAAGCACCTGTCTTTTCGGAAATATCAAGATAAGTTCTCTTATCTTTGAGCATCTTTGCTACCTCAAAACGCTGTGACAAAGACAAGATTTCATTGATTGTGCATACATCTTCAAAAAATGTATAACATTCCTCTCTATCTTTTAAACATAAAATCGCATCAAATAAAGAATCGACTGCTTCTGTATGAATTTTTTTACTCATAATTCTAACTCTCCTATCATAACGTATATTTTTGTCACCCCAATATGACTTCTCTTCTTCCTATATTAACACACTAAAATTTTAAAGTAAAGCAGTATTTTCAAAATTTACTTATTAAGAAATTTTTTCAGTTCTTCTACTGAACGGTTTATAATCAGTTCTTCCGGAAAATCTACTTCTTTTATTACTTTTTCGGCAAAGCAGTGACAGCCAACCAGAGCATCTGTATGTGCATCACTATCCACCACAACCGGAACTTCATATTTCTTACAATAGCAAAGCATGTCCTTTACATTCTCTTCCCCATTTTCTCTGGTACAACGAGGATCTAAAGAGTTATTATTCACTTCCAGAAGTACATGATGCTTCTTTGCTCCAAGTACCAGCTGTTCATAATCGACCGGAAATCTTCCATCGTCCGGATGCCCGATAATATTCACATAAGGATTTTCCATAACTTTTAAATAAGTCTGTGTATTTTCTTCTTTTGTACCAGACTTAAAGCAAGGTATATGCATACTTGCAATCACGATGTCCATTTTTTTTAAGAGATTTTCTTCCATATCTACTTCACCGTCTTGATTTAAGATGTTAAGTTCCACACCAAACAGCATTTCTACCCCAAACATCTTTCGTTCCAGCATTTTTAAATTTGCAAAATAAAACGAATGACAGGTTCCCGGCATTTTCATTGCATGTTCTGTGATTCCCAACAACTCCAGCCCTTTTTCTGATGCAGACTGTGCCATTTCTTTAATCGTATTATAGGCATGTCCGCTTGCAATCGTATGTGTGTGCACATCCAGTACGTATTTCATGATACTCTCCTCCTGATTTAATTATGTATTCTCGGAGTCTTTATTCCTTCTCCTCTGTAAAATTTTTTCTTGCTAACAGGGCTTTTATTATACCGCTCTTATTTTTCAAAATCAAGTATGTTTTCCTATTACACTATAGCATTAACATCGTAAAAACAACGCAAAAAAGACAGCGTATAGAAAAAATTTTCTGTACACTGTCTCCTGCTGTAAAGCGGACATTCACAATCTGCTTAATGCTCTGCGCATTTGAAGCAGGAATGCTTATCTGCGGTAAAGCGGACATTCGCAATCCGCTTCGCTACTTGCTCATGAACGCAGTCGCTTCGCGTTCTGTCAGTGGAAGCTTTCAACTCCCACTGACAGAAGCATCCCCCCTCCACCGCTTAGTGCTTCGCACACTTGAAGCGGGGGAATGCTTATCTGCGTTCAAATTCGAATATCTTTTACAGTAATTCGCCAAATAAATCTTTTACAGTCGGATAAATCTTAGCAAATTTCTGATATTTTTCTTCATATTTTGCTGCCAATTCCGGTTCCGGTTCTACCGTATCAATAACTTTTACAATCTTAGCTGCTGCATCCTCTACGGAAGCGAACTCTCCGTTTGCAACTGCTGCAAGCATTGCACCACCAAGTGCCGGTCCTTCTTCGGATTCAATTACATCTACTTTGATGTTTAAGATGTTTGCAATCATTTTCTTCCATAACGGACTCTTTGCACCGCCACCACAGATTTTTGTGCGTTCAATCTTAATTCCAAGAGATTTTGCAACCTCAAAGGAATCACGGATTGCAAAAGCGACACCTTCCAGAACAGCCTGTGTCATATCGGCTCTTGTGCTGTCCATTGTAAGACCAATGAAAGTTCCTCTTGCATTTGGATTATTGTGAGGAGAGCGTTCTCCCATCAGATATGGCAGGAAGTATACATTATTTTCACCAAGTTTTTCAATTTTTGCCTGCTCACCGGCATAATCTTTTGTTCCGATGATTTCATCCATCCACCATTTATTACAGGAAGCCGCACTTAACATACATCCCATTAAGTGATAATTTCCATCCGCATGAGCAAATGCATGGAGTGCATTGTGTGGGTCTACACCAAATTCTTTGCTTGAAATAAAGATTGTTCCACTTGTTCCAAGGGAAATGTTACACATTCCATCGCCAACAGTTCCTGTTCCAACTGCGGCTGCTGCATTGTCACCTGCACCTGCTACTATTTTACAGGTTGCCGGAATACCCAGTTCTTCTGCTAATTCCGGTTTTAATGTTCCAACTACTTCATAGCTTTCAAACAGTTTCGGCATCTGTTCTTCTGTGATTCCGCAGATATCAAGCATTTCTTTTGACCAGCAGCGGTTCTTTACGTCCATTAACAGCATACCGGATGCATCGGACATATCACTGCAGTGAGTACCGGATAATTTATACGCCAGATAGTCTTTTGGAAGCATGATTTTTTTGATACGTTTGAAATTCTCCGGCTCATTTTCTTTTACCCACAGAATCTTCGGTGCAGTAAATCCTGCAAATGCAATATTTGCTGTATACTCAGAGAGTTTGTCTTTTCCGATTACTTCATTTAAGTAAGCAGTCTCTTTTGTTGTTCTTCCATCATTCCAAAGAATTGCCGGACGAATGACTTCATCATTTTCATCTAAGATAACAAGACCATGCATCTGTCCACCAAAGCTGATACCTGCAACCTGACTCTTATCACATTCTGCTGTCAGCTCTTTGATTCCCTCAATACTCTGTGTCCACCAGTCTTCCGGTTTCTGTTCTGACCAGCCTGGATGCGGAAAAGAGAGAGGATATTCTCTGGAAACGATTTTTTCAATTTTGCCTTCTTCGTTCATTAACAGTAATTTTACAGCGGATGTACCAAGGTCAACACCAATGTATAACATATTTTCTTCTCCTTATTCACTAAGAGGCTGCTCTTTCGGGCAGCCTCCATTTTTGATTCTTACCTGCAAAAATTATGCAAATGGATTTTCTGTTGGGTACAGAGTTCCCTTTGGCTGGTTGTAGTCGATTTCTTCTACATCAATGCCAAGGTATTTAAATACTTCATAGAGCGCTTTTCCGAAGTGTCCAAAAGCAACTGCTCCGTGATGTGGATAATTCTTTTCTACCAGTACGTGACGATAGAAACGTCCCATTTCCGGAATTGCAAAGATACCGATTGCACCAAAGGAACGAGTTGCTACCGGAAGAACTTCACCATGTGCGATGTATGCACGAAGTTTGCAGTCAGCTGTGCTCTGCAGACGATAGAATGTGATATCTCCAGGGATGATATCTCCTTCAAGAGTTCCCTGTGTTACTTCTTCCGGAAGTGCTCTTGCCATAATCATCTGATATTTCATAGAGCAGAAGGACAGTTTCTGGGAAGCTGTATTTCCACAATGGAATCCCATGAATGTATCTTTATGTGTATAGTTGAATTTTCCTTTGATTTCATCATTGTACATATCAGCCGGAACTGTGTTGTTGATATCAAGCAGAGTAACGATATCCTGGCTTACAACAGTACCAATGAATTCACTTAATGTTCCCCAGATATCTACTTCACAGGATACCGGAAGTCCTCTTCCTGTTAAACGACTGTTTACATAGCAAGGTACAAAACCAAACTGTGTCTGGAATGCCGGCCAGCATTTTGTTGTCAGGGCAACATACTGTCTTGCACCTTTATGAGCTTCTACCCAGTCAAGCAGAGTAATTTCATACTGAGCAAGTTTTGGAAGAACTTCCGGTTTTTTATTTCCTTCTCCAAGTTCTTCTTCCATTTCTTTTACAATACCTTCGATACGTGGATCTCCGGCATGTTTATTAAAGCTTTCAAACAGGTCAAGTTCGGAGTTTTCTTCGATTTCAACACCTAAATCATACAGACGTTTGATTGGAGCATTACAAGCAAGAAAGTCTGTAGGACGTGGTCCAAAGCTGATGATTTTTAAGTTTTTGATTGCAACGATTGCACGTGCGATTGGCTCAAATTCAGCAATCATATCTGCAACTTCTTCCGGTGTTCCAACTGGATATTCCGGAATATACGCTTTTAATTCACGCAGTTTTAAGTTGTAGCTTGCGTTGAGCATACCACAGTAAGCATCACCACGACCCTGTACTAAGTTGTCTCCTCTTTCTTCTGCTGCTGCAACAACCATAGCTGGTCCATGGAAGTATTTTACCAGTAAAGTTTCTTCTGTTTCTGGTCCAAAGTTTCCAAGATATACAACTAATGCATTACATCCTGCTTCACGCAGTTCTTTTAATGCCTGTTTCATATCCATTTCATTTTCTACAACTGTTGGACATTCGTAGATTTCACCTTTATAAGCTGCTGCTACTGCTTTTCTTCTGTTTTCGGACAGAGATTTTGGGAAACAGTTACGGCTTACTGCTACAATACCTAATTTTGCCTGTGGCATATTTGATAAATTCATTTTATTTTCCTCCTGAAAAATGAAACTAAAAATTTGATTTTATATTTTTATTTTACGGAAAGATTTTCTCCAATCAATCCTTCAAAAGCGCCCTGGATTTTTGCATCTTTATGCGCGATGAGCCATTTATTTTTTGCAAAAAGCAGTTTGTCTTCTGCTGTATTGTTCTGTGGTGCCGGTGCATCTTCGTTTGTTCCTTTCGGAAGAATGACTGCTGTACAGAACTTATTTCCATTTACATTACATGGTGCATAGTGAAGGGTGGTTGCATATACTTCCACGACCGTTCCTGCCGGAACAAGAAATGCTTCCATCTTCTCTGTCTGATATGTACCGTCAGCTTCAATGTCCTGCTCTTTTCCAAGAATCAGAATTAAATCTGTTAATGCTACATTGACTTCACTATCTCTGTGGTATTCCACTGCATTCAACAGATAATTGCTTCCATTACAATAACCTACCTGAATCGGCATTCCTCCAAAAAGACTGTAAGCAATCTTTTCTACGCTTGGACAGGCTTCAAGGGCTTCATCTGAAGCAACATA
>UMLD01075682.1_pt1 | contig 10183 bp, 9 predicted proteins | sample 1966491 | NCBI WGS metagenome assembly UMLD01 (sample SAMEA4836191, study PRJEB28245) | human gut metagenome | biome: gut microbiome; material: fecal sample | place: Denmark | collected 2008
TAAATTAAGCGCCGAAAAAATGCTGAACCCGCGTGGTGTGGTGGGCCTGTTCCCGGCAAACCGTGTGGGCGATGACATTGAAATCTACCGTGACGAAACGCGTACCCATGTGATTAATGTCAGCCACCATCTGCGCCAACAGACCGAAAAAACCGGCTTCGCTAACTACTGTCTCGCTGACTTCGTTGCGCCGAAGGTTTCCGGCAAAGCGGATTACATCGGCGCATTTGCCGTGACTGGCGGGCTGGAAGAGGACGCACTGGCTGATGCCTTTGAAGCACAGCATGATGATTACAACAAAATCATGGTGAAAGCGCTTGCCGACCGTCTGGCGGAAGCCTTTGCGGAGTATCTCCATGAGCGTGTGCGTAAAGTCTACTGGGGCTATGCGCCGAACGAGAACCTCAGCAACGAAGAGCTGATCCGCGAAAACTACCAGGGCATCCGTCCGGCACCGGGCTACCCTGCCTGCCCGGAACATACGGAAAAAGCCACAATCTGGGAGCTGCTGGAAGTGGAAAAACATACCGGTATGAAACTCACGGAATCTTTCGCCATGTGGCCGGGTGCATCGGTTTCGGGTTGGTACTTCAGTCATCCAGACAGCAAGTATTACGCGGTGGCGCAAATTCAGCGCGATCAGGTTGAAGACTATGCCCACCGTAAAGGAATGAGCGTTACCGAAGTTGAGCGTTGGTTGGCACCGAATCTGGGGTATGATGCCGAGTAAGTGATAACACCGGGGTATTTGCCCCGGTTTTTAATGTCATAAATAATGGATTATTGAATATGATAAAAATTGATGAAATAGATTTTTTCGCTTTCGAAGGATGTTCAGAGTCCGAAGTTACTGAACTATTAGGAAAAAACCAACAGGTTATAATGATTGGATAATTAATATAAAACAGGTGTGGAGTGGGTATTTTATGATGGTCGTTATTGGTTAGATTTTCGTAAATCCAAAGAGGGTATAAGGTGTATCTCATGCAGTATTCTGTATCACGATAAAAGTAAAGGGCGTATCGATGTCTTATTTAGTGAAGGTATAGCTGACAGAGGTTTAAAAAATACGGGTGGAGTGTTAATCCAAAAACGCCCGCAATTATAATAATTCCTGGTAATATTTGTTTTCGTAAAAAGGATTTACTTTATGCAACGTCAATATAAAAAATACATTCTTCTTTTTTGGGGTGTTATGGATGTTATCGCGATAGCCACATATCTGTTCTACTCGCTTGGTAATGGTCGTATCCCTTTTTATTCCGATATCGTTCATTCACTTTCTTTACTTAAGGATATCGGTGTTGAAGGCGGTTTTTACGCTTATGCAGTCGCCACTGTTACGCTACAAATAGTATTATTGTTCTCTTTATTCTTTTCTGCGCAATGTTTTTTAAGACAAAAATTATTTAGTTTCTCTTTTTTGGCGATTCAGGAGTTTATGCGTTTTGCTACCGTAAGCTGTTCAATCTCCGTAATACCGTTGTTACTTAATTATTTTTATTCACAGGATCTGGTCTTAAATATTTCGTTGTTTATCTTCTCAGAGGTCACAAAAGTGACAACGATTATCTGGTGTAAACGACAGGGGAAAGTGTGACAGAAATAGCAACAGATACAGGTGGATTTTTATATAAATGCCTTTTTAAATGCTTTCTTGTATAAATCTCTTATACTGAAAGTACATACAAGAGAAATGCCTGGATAAAAACAACGTGATTAGAAAAATCTTAACAGGAAAATGCATAACAAAAAGGAGAACCTGATTCCGTGCTAACTTTGCTTCACCTGCTTTCTGCCGTCGCCCTGCTGGTCTGGGGGACCCATATTGTTCGAACAGGCGTAATGCGCGTCTTCGGCGCGCGTCTGCGTACTGTCCTTAGCCGGAGCGTCGAAAAAAAGCCGCTCGCCTTTTGCGCGGGGATCGGCGTTACCGCACTGGTGCAGAGCAGTAATGCCACCACCATGCTGGTGACCTCGTTCGTCGCTCAGGATCTGGTTGCTCTCGCGCCTGCGCTGGTGATTGTGCTGGGTGCAGATGTCGGGACGGCGCTGATGGCGCGTATTCTCACCTTCGATTTATCCTGGCTGTCACCGTTACTTATTTTTATCGGCGTGATTTTTTTCCTCGGACGCAAACAGTCACGCGCCGGGCAACTGGGCCGCGTCGGTATTGGTCTTGGGCTGATTTTACTGGCGCTGGAGTTGATTGTGCAGGCCGTAACGCCGATCACTCAGGCAAACGGCGTTCAGGTGATCTTTGCCTCGCTGACTGGCGACATTTTGCTGGATGCGCTGATTGGTGCGATGTTCGCCATTATCAGCTACTCCAGCCTTGCCGCGGTACTGCTGACCGCGACTCTGACCGCCGCAGGCATTATCTCTTTCCCAGTGGCGCTTTGTCTGGTGATTGGTGCAAACCTCGGTTCCGGCCTGCTGGCGATGCTCAACAACAGTGCCGCCAATGCCGCAGCCCGCCGTGTCGCGCTGGGTAGCCTGCTGTTTAAGCTGGTGGGTAGCCTGATTATCCTGCCGTTTGTTCATTTGCTGGCAGAGACAATGGGGAAGTTGCCATTGCCAAAAGCGGAATTGGTGATCTATTTCCACGTCTTCTACAACCTTGTACGCTGCCTGGTCATGTTGCCATTCGTTGACCCGATGGCACGGTTTTGCAAAACGATTATTCGCGATGAACCGGAACTGGATACCCAGCTACGGCCTAAACATCTGGATGTCAGCGCGCTGGATACGCCCACGCTTGCTCTGGCGAACGCTGCCCGCGAAACCCTGCGCATTGGCGACGCCATGGAACAGATGATGGAAGGGCTGAATAAAGTGATGCACGGCGAGCCACGGCAGGAGAAAGAGCTGCGTAAGCTGGCTGATGACATCAACGTTCTCTATACCGCCATTAAGCTGTATCTGGCGCGGATGCCAAAAGAGGAACTGGCAGAAGAAGAGTCGCGCCGCTGGGCGGAGATCATCGAAATGTCGCTCAACCTTGAACAGGCCTCCGATATCGTCGAGCGCATGGGCAGCGAAATTGCCGACAAATCGCTGGCAGCAAGGCGAGCATTTTCGCTTGATGGCTTGAAGGAACTGGATGCGCTCTATGAGCAATTGCTCAGTAATTTAAAACTGGCAATGTCGGTTTTCTTCTCTGGCGATGTTACCAGCGCCCGTCGTTTGCGCCGCAGCAAACATCGTTTTCGCATTCTTAATCGCCGCTATTCCCACGCCCACGTCGATCGCCTGCACCAGCAAAACGTGCAGAGTATTGAAACCAGTTCGCTACATTTAGGCTTACTGGGAGATATGCAGCGTCTGAACTCGCTGTTTTGTTCGGTGGCTTACAGTGTGCTGGAACAGCCGGATGAAGATGAAGGACGGGACGAGTATTAATACCGTGACCCTGAAGGCCTGATAAGACGCGTAAAGCGTTGCATCAGGCACTATGAACAAGATGCCGGATCATGCATCCGGCAATTCACTTAAAAACGGTGACCCGCTTCCAGCGGCACCGCTTCTTCACCAGCCTTAAATACATAAGTGGTGTTCGGGCCACCCAGCGTAGCGTGACCTTTACTTACTGTGATCCAGTTACCTTCCGGCAGACCAATAATCGTCAGTTCTGGCGCGACGACCAGCAGTTCGCGAATACGCTGCTCACGGGTTTCACCTTTATGGCCTTCCGGCAGCGCGTTGGTGAAGTGCGGGTTGATTTGTAGCGGGAACAGATTTAGCGCATCGAAACCTTGCGGGATAATCGGCATATCGTTGGTGGTACGAATGGTTGGGCAAGCAAGGTTAGCGCCTGCGCTCCAGCCAATATACAGCGCGCCACGTTTCACCACGTCAGTAATGGGTGCCAGCAGCCCGCGCTCGCGGCACTGTTTCAGCAACTGGAAAGTATTCCCGCCGCCGACAATCACAATTTCCGCATTTTCAATCGCGGCAACGGGATCGACAACGCTATGAATACCGGTGACAGAAACACCCAGCGGAGCGAGAACCGCAGCCGTTTTCGCTGTGTAATCATCCCAGGTCTGCGTTACGCCAGCGAAAGGAATAAATACCGCAGAACGGCGACCCTGCAACTGTTCAGCAATCAGCGGCAGCGCGTGTTCCAGCCAGGCTTTACCCGGCAGCGTCGAGTTACTCAATAAAAGCAGTTCCATTACTTCTCCGGTTAGTAAGAAAACACGGAAGGAATGCTACCACTGCGAATTTAACCACTTACTGACATGGCTCACGATGTCACATATTGCACAGGCGCTGAGACTGATGACAAACACAGGATTGCCTGATGCGCTACGCTTACCTGGCCTACCAGATAACTGCAATATATTGAATTTTCAAGATTATGTAGGCCGAATAAGGCTTCATTCCGCATCCGGCATAAACAATGTGCACTTTGCCACCAATTTGAGCGCCCCTTAAGGCGCTGATGTTTTTTTATCCTTCTCGTGCACATTGTGCCGCTTCAGCAATCAGCCGCACATCAGGTCGCGAAGTTGCCGCGGCGACCAGCCAGCGACATGCAGAGTTAAGTAGCGCGATTAATCATGGGAAATTGCCTCTGCATGGGCGAGCAGGTATTGCTCCGCCTCACCGGACCAGATCCCCTGATGACGCGCCAGAATCGCCGCCAGTGCTTGATCCTGAATCTGCGTGAGTGACGTCAGCGGCAGGTATTTCCCGGTATACACCAGCTTTTTGCCGCCGCCGACGGCAGGCAATTCAAGCGTGGTTTCGCCCGCGGCATTCAGCCCAAGAATATGTGTTACCACTTTTGCGGCCTGCACTTTTTTCTCTTCAATTAATTTGACCGCTGCGCGCATGTCGTCGGTATTGCCGCCTGACGTGCCCACGTAGTGGGTAAATGCATAATGCACATCGTAGAAATTAATTGGCGCGCTGAAGTGCTTATCCTGCGGTCCGGCGAAGAAATTCAGACAACCATCTGTCGCCAGCAAGGAAGAGGCGAGAGTCACCAGTCCTTCATTAGGCACAAAGACGAAAATATCATCGAAGCCGTGACCGCCACTCAGTGCCATTAACGTATCAAATGCTGCATCGGCGGCATTGAGATAATGAATCAGTGTTTGCGGTTCTGATGGATAGTGCTTGCGCGCATAACTCAATTTGTCGTTGTCGGTATCGGTAATGACGAGCAGCGAAGGGTTAACGGGTCCATGTAGCGCATAATCAATCGCCAACAGTCCCATTGGTCCGGTGCCGCCGAGGATCAGCGTGCGCCCTTGCGGGCGAATCCCCATCGTGTGGTTATAACTACCTTCCTGAAGATGATAGTTGGCGTTGAACGCGCCAATCACGCAGGAAAGCGGTTCAACCAGCGAGCCTTCAAAATAGGTTTCGCCGTCGTATGCCAGCAGGCAATCTTGTTCCATGACCTCGTTGGGAATAACCACATGCGTCGCTTCGCCGCCTACCCACGGGAAGGAGTAGCCGGGGCAATCCGGTCGGTCGGGGAGTTGCAGGTTGGCCTGAATCACATAACGCTGACCCGGCTGGAATTTGTGCTGCCACTTTTTACCCACGGCCAGAATATCGCCGCAAAATTCGTGGCCGATGATGATGGGATTGGTCGCCACATCGTCGGGTACTTTTTTATGATTTTCACCCAGATTGGCCTCTTTCCAGGAAGAGAGGCACAGGCTGTCAGTGACCACCGTTGCGAGGATTTCATCCTCCTGCATTTCAGGAAGGTCAAAGGTTTCCAGGCGTAAATCACGTTTACCATAAAGACGCAGAGCTGTTGTTTTCATAAACCACCTCGTGTTGAACGATGGCCCCGACGGTTGCGCCGGGGCGAAGAATCAGGACAGGAAGCCCAGCGCATTACCGATAATCCCTAAACCAAACAGGGCGAAAATCAGCCATACCGGGTTAATTTTTTTGTTGAGCAGACGAACCATCAGCAGCGTCAGACCGAGCGCCAGCAAACCAGGGCAAAGTTGGTCGAGGATGTTCTGCACGGTTATGGTGACGGTGGCACCATCGGCGGCAGGCGTTTGTGAAACCACCAACGGTACGTTGATTGACGTCCATTTGGTCACCAGCACGCCCATCACAAACAGCCCGAGAATCGACGCGCCTTCGGTGAGTTTTTGCAGCAAATTACCGCCCATATCGCTGACGATATTCACCCCTTTGCGAAAGCCGAGCTGTAGGCCATACCACTTCATCGCCAGACGCACCGCGTTGAAAATAAAGAAGAACAGCAGGGGGCCGAGAATGTTGCCCGAAAGTGCCAGAGATGCGCCGAGCGCGGCGGTAATCGGGCGCAGCGTTCCCCAGACCAGTGGATCGCCAACTCCTGCCAATGGTCCCATCAGACCGACTTTGATGCCGTTAATGGTACCGTCATCAATTTCCGCGCCGTTGGCTCGCGCCTCTTCCATGGCGGCAGTGACGCCGATGACCGGGCCACATACGGCTGGCGTGGTATTGAAGAACACCAGGTGTCGCCTGAGCGCCGCAACCTGATCCTCTTTTAATGGGTAAAGTCGTTTGATGGCGGGGATCATGTCGTAGCAAAAACCCAGCCCGTGAATACGTTCAAAGTTAAAGGATGCCTGTTGCAGGTTGGAGCGCAGAAACATGCTCACCAGATCGCTGCGTGTAATTTTTCTCTGTTCCATGATGGCTCCGTTAATCATCAAGTTGGTCAAGGGCGGTGATAGTGGTGGTCTGGGGATGTGGTTCAGCTTTACGCCACTGTGGATTTAACTGGATGTAGAGCAGGGCCATGATCACGCCGACGCCACCGAACGCCAGCAGACTGAGATCGAGGTAGCCACCTGCGAGGAAACCGAGGAAAAAGAAAGGCATCAAATATTTCACGCCCATCATGCGAAGCACCATGGCGTAACCGACCACCACGATAAAACCGCCAGCAATCTGCAGTCCACGGGTCACAAATTCGGGAATGGCGCTCAGCATATTGCTCACCATATCAGCGCTGACGAACAGAGAGACAATCAGTGCCGGAATAGCAACGCGCAGTGCCTGCACGCCAAGCGCGGAGACATGCAGAATATCGAGAGTGCGAAACCGTGCTTCTTCCGCTGCTTTATCCGCCGCGTGCTGGAACACTACGGTGATGGTACGGGCAAACACCGTCAGCACCTGGCCTGCAGCAGCCACAGGCAACGCGATGGCGATTCCGGTGGCGATGCTTTGCTGACCAACGATAACCAGAATGGCGGAGATTATGCTGGCGAGTGCAGAATCTGGAGATTGCGCCGCGCCGACGTTCATCCAGCCGAGAGCTATCAATTCCAGCGTACCACCGAGCATAATTCCGGTTTTTAAATCACCGAGAATTAAACCAATCACCGTACAGGCAATTAACGGACGATGAGTCTGAAATTCATCCAGCACGCTGCCCATTCCGGCAATACAGGAAAAAAGAAATATAGCAATGATTTGTAGGGTACTTATTTCCATGATTTGTCACCTTTTAAGTGTCGTCATCCCTGCCTGTTAAAGCATATGTACACAGGCGCTATTATTTAATTTGCGATTAACTGTTCGTTTATTTTGTCGATAATATTGATTGAGGGATCTGACGCTACGACGCGTAAATCCAGTATGACGCCAAGATTATTTAACTCATGAAATGCGTTAATATCATCGTCATCTAATGAAACTGCTTTGGTTAACTGTTTCTTACCAGGACGCCAGGCCATACCGCCAATATTCAGGATACCTATTTTTACCCCCTGGCGAACCATTGCTAAGGCATCCTGTGGGCGAGTGAAAAGATAAAAAACGGTTTCGTCCTGATATTGCGGGTTGTGATAAACCGCGACGGCTTTTTCAATATTGACCACGTTAACCTTCATTCCCGGTGGCGCAGCCTGACGCAATAATGTCCGGCGAACTTCATCGTTATAAACTTCGTCATTGCAGATAATAATGCGCTGGGCGTTAGCCACTTTAGACCAGACGGTAGTGACCTGGCCGTGGATCAGGCGGTCATCAATGCGGGCGAGCGTAATGTTCATCAGAAATCCTCCTCCGCTGTTGCCACCTGTCTCCAGACGACGCAGGTTTGCTTTGCGATTTGCGTCAGGTGTTCACACAGTTCATCAACATTCATGCTGTCCTGGTTATCAACCAGTTCGAGCGCCAGCGGCAGAGAAAGGCCGCTGATTACCCGCAGACGAGGATTGCGCATCGCAAGCATCGCTGCCGCATTCCACGGGCTGCCGCACTGTAAATCCACGGCGATTAGCCACTCGTCATGATTGTGAATGCTCACTAACTTCTCCAGCTTTGCCACAATGTCTCCGGCGTTCTCGCCGGGCACAAATTCAACTGCCTCGACCCTGGCATCGCCGTACACCATCTGAACCGATTCCAGCATGGCACAAGCTAATCTGCCATGCGCACAAAAAATGGCGTTGACCATAAAGCCTCCTTAGCCGCGCGTTTTGCCGCCCGCAATGTTAGTGGTTACTCCGGTGATATAGCTGGCGCGTTCAGACAGCAGATAACAAACAAAATCAGCCACTTCTGCTAATCTTCCGGCGCGCCCAATAGGAATGGCGTTTTTGGTATAGCCTTCACGCAGCTGCTCGACGGTGATATTGCGCGTCCACGCCAGCGCTTCTTCATATTCCGGCGTGCGCAGTCCTGTTTTTTCCAGAATCCCCGGCGCGATACCGACCACACGGATACCGTGCTTACCCAGCTCTTTCGACCAGGAGCGCGTGAAGCTATTGAGCGCGGCTTTGGTCGCGGCGTAACAGCTTTGGCCTTCTGAGCCTTCCAGCCCACTTTCTGAGGAAACATTCACAATCACGCCATCATGTTGTTTGACCATCTGTCGCGCCACCGCCTGCGACATCAGAAAAACGCCTTTCTGGTTGATATTGACCATTTTTTCGAATGCAGCTTCGTTGAGTTCATACTGCCCGGCAGGCGCTTTCTCATCGACAAGCAGACGCGGGAAATTGACCCCGGCGTTGTTAACCAGACCGTCGATGCGACCAAAACGCTGGATAATTTCTGCTACCGTATGATTTACCTCTTTGGCGCTGGAAATATCGGTCGGCCAGAACTGATAACCTTTATGGCTTTCATATTGACCATCGCCACCGTGAATATCGACCATCTGTACATTCGCGCCTTGTGCTAATAATTCATCCACAATCGCCAGACCAATGCCGGATGCGCCACCGGTGACAATAATGATTTTATCCTGCAAATTTAACCACGTTTGCATAACAGACTCCTGATTTTAGATAATAAGGACCCGCCGTAATTTTTATTACGGTAAACATCGGGAAGATTTTTATTTCAGTAATAGTTCAGCTGTGCTGCTATTCGTTACCAGACAATTAATATATTTTCCACGCAGTGCACCAACAATTCCGCTGTATTTTTCTTCGCTCATGGCAATGCCAATGGAATACCGTGCCTGCTTTAATTTATTCATTTCGATAGAGAGTGTTTTTTCGCTCATATTCGTTTCAACCATTGCGCCGTGAATATCAAAAAAGCGCGAGCAAATATCGCCAGCAACCTGGCGGGCATTCAGGTCGTCACTCTCTTCACCACCATAAAACGCATGCCAGTTAGCGCCGTCGCGAATGGCTGGTGAGCCAATTCCCACCAGGGCGACATCCAGATTATCCCAGTAGGCAGAGATGGTTTTAAAGTGCTGAGACTGCATGATCCCATTACGAATTAATGGGTTATCCAGCAGAGCCGGAAAATCCGCGAGATGCGATTCCCCTTTCAGCTTCGCTGCCGCGCTGTAGGTTAATGTGTTTACGTGATAGCGGCTTTCGAGTTTACCGGACGGGCCGCCAATAATCGGCACGCAAATTAACTGCCGCGATTGCCCCGCCTGCGGCAAGTTTTCAACCAGTGCGCTCACCGCGCGGCCCCAGGAAAAACCGACAATATCGCCAGGTTCCAGCAAGCGATCCAGCAGTTGCGCGCCGTGTAACCCCATCATCGCCAGTTGAGTATCTTCATCCTCATCATTTCCTGACACCACCACAACGTCTTTCAGGCCAAACTTTTGCTTCACTTGCTGCTCCAGCCAGAGATTTTCGTTGTAGTCATAGTTGATGGCGATGGTGACAATTCCCTGATCGCGGCCTCGTTTAAGCAAGCGGCTGATGGTGGTGCGGTAAATACCCAG
>UMLD01073619.1_pt1 | contig 10145 bp, 9 predicted proteins | sample 1966491 | NCBI WGS metagenome assembly UMLD01 (sample SAMEA4836191, study PRJEB28245) | human gut metagenome | biome: gut microbiome; material: fecal sample | place: Denmark | collected 2008
GGAAGACTTGAACTTTTCCCACTGCTTATATTATTCCACCCAAGCGCTTTAAAAGATATGGTTAAAAAGAGTAATAACTATTAATTCAGAAAGCTTGTCTGCATAAACAGACAAGCTTTTTTGTGCTTAATATTGAAAAATCGACTTGCAAATAATATAATATATTAAAAAGCAATGGCGGTGAACTTATGGAAAAATTAAAATTTCTTGAATGTTTATCTAAGCAGTACCCTAATATAGACAGTGCAGCAACCGAAATTATAAATTTGCAGTCAATTCTTAATCTTCCTAAGGGTACAGAGCATTTTCTTTCGGATATTCATGGCGAATATAAAGCTTTTTCTCATGTACTGCGTAATGGTTCGGGAGCGGTTATGAAAAAGATTGATGATGTATTCGGTGATACACTTTTCGATGACCAAAAGGAAGATTTAGCATCACTGATATATTATCCCTCTGAAAAATTGCAGTATATTAAATCTATTGGCAAGGCAGATAGCAGCTGGTATCGTACAACATTATATAGACTTGTTTCTGTCTGTCAAATTGTTTCGTCAAAGTATACTCGTTCTAAAGTGCGAAAGGCTATGCCTGAAAATTTCAGATATGTTATTGAGGAACTTATAACTGAGAAAAAAGAAGTCCTTAATAAAAAAGCTTATTACGATGAGATTATAAATACAATTATAGAAATTGGTTGTGCTGATGATTTTATCGTCGATATATCAAACCTTATTCAAAGACTTGTTATTGACCATTTGCATATTATAGGCGATATTTACGATAGAGGCTATGGTTCTCATTTTGTTATGGATAGCCTTATGAGTTACCATTCTCTTGATATTCAATGGGGAAATCACGATGTACTATGGATGGGTGCTTTTGCTGGTCAAACCGCTTGCATTGCTAATATAGTAAGAACCAGTTTGCTATATGATAATCTTTCTGTGCTTGAAAATGGTTATGGTATCAGTATGATGCCTTTAGTGCTTTTTGCAATGGAAACATATGCAGATGATTCCTGTACACAATTTGCTATTCGCAGTAGGCATAGTAATGATATGGATACTCAAACCAAGCTTGCTATGAAAATGCAAAAAGCAATAACTATCATTCAATTTAAGCTCGAAGGGCAGTTAATCAAGAAACACCCTGAGTATAAAATGGATAACAGATGTCTGCTTGATAAAATTAATCTACAAAACGGCACTGTTGCTATTGACGGAAAAGAATATGATATGCTCGATTGCAATTTTCCTACAATCAGCTTAGATAATCCATATAAGCTTACAGACGAAGAACAGCTTGTTATAGACAAGCTTGCAAGCTCCTTTATGCACTGTTCAAAACTAAAAAAGCATATTAATCTATTACTGCAAAAAGGAGGTTTATATAAAGTATGCAACGATAATCTCTTATTTCATGGCTGTATACCTATGAATAGTGATGGCACTTTCAGAATGATAAATCTTTTTGGCAAGGATTTATGTGGAAAAGATTTATATAACCAACTCGAACGCTCTGCAAGAAAAGCCTTTTTCGCTGTTGATGAGGAAGAAAAACAACTTGGCAGAGATATTTTATGGTTTTTGTGGAATGGTCCAGATTCTCCTTTATATGGCAGAGATAAAATGACTACCTTTGAAAGATATTTTGTTGAGGATAAGGAAACGCATAAAGAAGTCAAAGATATTTATTATCAGCTTATAAATGATGAAAATATAGTAAATAAAATTTTTAAGATGTTTGGTATAGAAAGCGAAAATGCTCATATTATAAACGGTCATGTTCCTATTCATCATATGGAGGGCGAAAGTCCTATTAAATGTAATGGCAAGGTTATTATTATTGATGGCGGTTTCTCTCAACCATATCACAAAGTAACAGGTATAGCGGGATATACTCTGATTTATAACTCCTATGGACTTATGCTCACAGCTCACGAGCCTTTTAAATCAGTAGATGATACTATCCGAAATGGTATAGATATGCAGACAAACCGTGTTGCATCGGAAGTAAGTCAAAAGCGTATACTTGTCGGAGATACTGATAATGGCAAAGAAATAAGAGAAAATATAAAAGATTTAAAAGAGCTTATTCAAGCATATAGAAACGGTACTATAAGACAAAATCAAAGAGGTTAAAACATAAAAAGAGCAAGCTTAGTTTTTATCTAAGTTTGCTCTTTGTTATTCTAAAAAATTCATTATACTTGAAAAATAAAAATGCTACAAGAGAACTAATTGTCTTAATAACAACTAAACTTCTGTAGCACTTATTACTCTATTATTAAAAATATGAATAATAATTAACCACCAACCAGTATTGCTGTGTAAACAGTACCGTTAGAATCTATAGCGTATGCGGCAGTCACTCTGTGACTGCCTGCGTTCATCAAAATGGCTCTATGCTCTGAAGAATTCATATAAGCTTTAATTTGTCGTCTTAAAGCTTCTTCTATGGTTGAAGCCCCCTCAGATGCTCCTACACAATGACAACCTACCCCATTACCATGTGTAGCATAACCCATATCAGCCATCTTCTGTGCTCCTTCAAGAGGTTCTCTAACCTCTGGATCTTTATAAGGATCATAATTACCATTTTCATCTAAATCACTTGAATCAAACATCCAAGGAGTATCCTTATAATCTTGTCTCAACAAATCTGCTGTCCACTCAAGTTTACCCAAGCCTTCTTTTGCTCTTTCCGCATTAATGAGATCAACGAGATTTACACTGCTGAAGCTATCCATACCCCTATAAGAATAAACAGCCTTCCTTGCACCTGTTATTCTGTGACCACCTGAAGTAGACGAACCTTGGACTTTTGCAATAGTCTTAGATTCTGTCTTACCACAAGAACTGCAAGTACGCTGTTTCCTACCCTCTGAAGAAGTTGTAGCTTTCTTGACGGTTTTCCAATCAGACCATCTGTGACCAGTAGCATCCGTATAACTGTCAGTATAACTTGCACCACAAGAACAGGTGTGAACTGTATAACCACCACTTGTACAAGTAGCTTTTACAGTCTTTGATGAATAACTGTGACTATGTGACGGCTTTGACGGACTGCTACTCGAACTGGAACTACTGTTACCACCTGATGGCTTTGAACTGCTACTATTATTACTTGGTATTTTAGAATTACTGCTATTAGAATTTGTAGTAGTATTTGATGATTTGGAAGCTTCCGCTGGCTTACTTGATGTTTGATTTTCTTGTTTGGAATTTTCCACCTTTGAATTTTGAGAATTACTACTTACACTTGAATTTATACTGCTTTCTATATTACTTTTTTCGGAGATTTTGCTTTCTGATGAATTGTCAAAGCTACTCTCTAATGAGGTATTATTAACCGTATTTTCTGATAAACTTTCGATTGGGGCATTAGTTGGAGCAGTTTCTGATGAACTACAAGCCGATACTGCAAAAACCATTGCAATAACTAATGCAATAACCGTTGCAAGCAAAATCGAGGAAAATATAATTTTCTTTTTCATAGCTTATCATTCCTTTTTGGCTACATTTTATTTTATACTTTTATTATAACATATTTATTGGACATTGCAAGTAAAAACTTTATTTTTAATAAAATATTTTTCGCAAATTTTAATTTATATCAATAAACCCACTCTTGCTTTGTAGGTATAAATCCACCTATATCAAAAAGTCTTTTGTTTGAAAGTGAAATTATATTTATACCATAATTCAAAGCAAAGGCTTTTATATCATCATAGTTTTTATGAACCTTTACATCGCCACAAAATGCAAGAATATCATCAGAAAGCTTTCCGCAAGAACCTCCGATAAAGCCATAATTGTAGTCTTCTATTTCAATATATCCACTCTCTATTTTAAGTACATCAATGCTATTTTTAATACAAGCCTTATATATTCCGTTATCTGAGGTTATAACGGCATTTTCTGCAACAACAGCAGTCGAACAGCGAGCATAACCTTGCTTAACTGAAATAATTTTAATAGAATTTTTCTTGCAATATTCCATAAGCTTATCATCAATAGATGATTCACGACATATCATTTTATCTCCTAAAATTACAGCATTAAGTGCTGTACAGCTTGGATACTTGCCAGAAATTATTTTTTTTGAAAGCGAAACATTATAGCCGAGAAAGCTTAATTTATCCGCAAGAACAGTATTATTTTTAGCGACAAGCAAATTATCATTGCACAAATGAATTGTTGAAATATCGGTATGATACTTTTCAACACCACATATTTCAGAAAGCATATCAGATTCTATTATAGAAATTCCGAGCCTTTTAAGCTCATCTATAACAAACTTATATCTACCGGAAACTATAAGCTCCGAAACATTAAATTTCGGAAGATTTGGTTTTTCTACAAAAATTGATTCATTCATTAAACTAACCACCAATCAAAAAAGCTACGGTCTTTGCTTAATTCAAAGCAACCGTAGCTTTTTTATTATAAGTGCATTACACGGTCTTTAATCTCCTGTGTACGACCTTGATTCCAATATTGTGTGCCTATGTATCCACAAGTTCTTCTTGCAACATTCATCTTAGATTGGTCACGGTTGTGACAATGTGGGCATTCCCATACGAGCTTACCGTCCTCATCTGTAACAATCTGAATTTCTCCATCAAAGCCACACACTTGGCAATAATCGCTCTTTGTGTTTAGTTCTGCATACATAATATTATCATAGATGAACTTAATAACATCAAGAACAGCCTCAATATTCTGCTGCATATTAGGAACTTCGATATAGCTTATGGCACCACCTGTTGAAAGTGCTTGGAACTTTGATTCAAAGCTAAGCTTTGTAAAAGCATCTATATCCTCTGTTACATGAACATGATAGCTATTTGTTATATAGTTTCTGTCTGTTACACCCTCGATAATTCCAAAACGCTTTTGCAAGCACTTTGCAAATCTATATGTTGTGCTTTCGAGAGGTGTTCCATATATACCAAAACCAATATTTGTTTCTTTCTTCCAACGCTCGCAAGCCTCATTCATATGCTCCATAATTTTTATCGCAAATGGAGTTGCTGACGGGTCTGTGTGAGATTTGCCTGTCATATATCTTACACACTCACAAAGTCCTGCATAACCAAGAGATATTGAAGAATAACCTCCATATAAAAGCTTATCTATTGGTTCTCCCTTTTTCAGACGAGAAATTGCACCATACTGCCATAAAATAGGTGCCGCATCTGAAAGCGTACCTTTTAATCTTTCATGACGGCACATAAGTGCATCATAGCAAAGCTCAAGACGCTTATCAAAAATATCCCAGAATTTATCAACATCTCCGCCTGATGAAAGTGCTACATCAACGAGGTTGATTGTTACAACGCCTTGATTAAATCTGCCGTAGAACTTATAGTTTCCATTTTCGTCCTTCCAAGGTGAAAGACAGGAACGGCAGCCCATAACAGGAAAGCAGTTACCCTCTTTAAGCTCTTTCATCTTCTTTTCGGAAATATAATCAGGAACAAGACGCTTTGCTGTGCATTTTGCAGCAAGCTCTGTGAGGTAATAATATTCTGAACCCTTTTCTATATTATCTTCCTCAAGGACATATATAAGCTTTGGGAATGCAGGTGTAATCCATACGCCCGCTTCATTCTTAACGCCCTCATAACGCTGACGAAGTGTTTCCTCAATAATCATTGCGAGGTCACGCCTTTCAGTAGCATTCTTAGCTTCATTAAGATACATAAATACTGTTACGAAAGGTGCCTGACCATTTGTGGTCATAAGAGTTACAACCTGATATTGGATAATCTGAACACCACGCTTGATTTCTTCACGAAGTCTGCGTTCAACAATATTTGAGATAACTTCCTCATCAAGTTCTCCATGAAGTTCTTCTACTTCTCTGAGAACATCTTTGCGGATTTTATTTCTTGAAACCTGTACAAATGGTGCAAGATGTGCAAGGCTAATACTCTGACCGCCATACTGACTACTTGCAACCTGAGCTATAATCTGTGTCGCAATATTACAAGCTGTTGAAAAACTATGTGGTTTTTCGATGAGTGTACCAGAAATAACTGTTCCATTCTGAAGCATATCCTCAAGGTTGACAAGGTCGCAGTTGTGCATATGCTGTGCATAATAATCCATATCGTGGAAATGAATTATACCTTCCTCGTGGGCTTTGACAATCTCTTTTGGCAAAAGCAAACGCTTTGAAATATCCTTACTGACCTCACCTGCCATATAGTCACGCTGAACGCTATTGACGGTAGGGTTTTTATTTGAATTTTCTTGCTTAACCTCTTCGTTATTACATTCTATAAGGCTAAGAATCTGATTATCCGTAGTATTTGCCCTTCTTACGAGAGTACGGTTATAACGATACTTAATATATCGTTTAGCAACCTTAAAAGCACCCTGCTCCATAATCTTCTGCTCAACCATATCTTGAATTTCTTCAACACTTGAGGCACGATTTATAGAGTTGCATTTTTGCTCAACAGATGCAGCTATTCTGACAATCTGTTCACGAGAAAGCTCTTTGGAGGAATCATCTGCATTATTTGCTTTTGTAATTGCTGAAATAATTTTAGTTATATCGAAAACGACCTCTGTACCATTACGCTTAATAATTTTCATTTTAAATACTCCCTTAAAAAATCGCAATAAAAAAGCCTGCTTACAAACAGGCTTTCAGGTATAAATCTAAGATATCCCTCTGCCTGTGATACAATATATAGTAGCACAATTAGAGAAGACTGTCAATATATAGTTTTAACAAATTTTGATAAACCACAAAATGTAGAGTACCTTAATCAAAATGCGAACACAGATAACTATACAACAAATTTCGCTAAATAATTTTACTTCAAAGAAAATTAAAAAATAAATCTTAAATTTAAAACTCTTAATAGAAATAGTTTATTTAACAAGTTTATATTTGTAATTATTCAGTCATCGAAATAAAAGCACTCAAGCCTCCACGCTTACCGTTTGTTGCTCTATGCGAAAATAGAAGGTCGCTATTGCATTTTGTGCAAAGGTCACTAACAAGAATATTTTCGGGCAATAAGCCCGCACTAAGCAAAGTTCTGCGGTTTACTTCCTTTAAATCGACAATGTGTTTTCCCCTGCCAAGTGATTTTGTAAAATATGCTGGACGCAAATCTATCATTGAGGCAAATTTCTCATAAACAGGTGTATCCACCTCGTAACAACAACCACCTATCGCAGGACCTACAACTGCTATAATATCCTCTGGGTCGCAGCCGTATTCCTCTGTCATTCGCTCAACTGTGACCTGCCCCATTCGGCTTGCTGTACCTCTCCAGCCTGCGTGTGAAGTTGCGATAACATGCTTTTCAGGGTCAGCAAAAAGAAGCGGTGTACAGTCCGCATAATGCGTTACAAGCGTAACATTAGGCTCATTAGTCATAAGGCCGTCCACGCTGAGCATATCCTTAGGACGCTCAATTCCTATGCCACAATCCGCAGAAGTAACCTTGCGTACAAAGGTATGGTGGTCCTGTGCAGAGCTTACAAGAGTTGAATAATCTAAGCCTACTGCATCGCACATAAGCTTATAATTCTTTCTGACATTTTCGTCAGAATCTCCTCTGCCGAATGCAAGGTTCATAGAATTAAATTCGTTATCACTAACACCGCCGATGCGTGTAGAAAATGCGTGCTTAACAAAGTCCAATTCAGAAAGATTTGGAAATGTTAAAAAGGCAACTCCGTTCACAAAATTTAAATTTGTATTATTGCTCTTGAATATCACATTCATTCTCCTAATACGATATTTGCAATATTTCGCAAAAAGTGTTATAATAGGTCGATAGATAGACAATAATACGCACTTTGGCGTTTATTTAAGATAAGGAAGATGATATTTATGATTAACCTAAATAATATAAAGCTGCCCTTTCAGAAAAAGCTTTTCGGCAACAATATTGAGCCAAAGTGCGAATATTGCTGTTTCGGTCGAGTTAAAGATGATGGAACTATTCTTTGTTACAGTGGCTCAACACCTCAAGAGGGCGGTTGTAAGAAATTTAAGTATGACCCTCTCAAGCGTGAACCGAATAAGCTCCCCCCTCTTCAGAAATACTCTCCCGAAGACTTTATGTTATAATTAAATTTTGGGCTTAATCCTTGTCTGCATCTGCGAAAACCTCATCAAGATGAGATGTGCAGTGTGGGCAGCGTGTAGCCTTAATATCAATCTCTGTCATACAGAAAGGACAAGTCTTGACGGTAAGCTCTTCTGCCTCCTCAGGCTTGTTTTTCTTTCCAAGCTTTGATAAAGCATTAAGTCCCTTAACAAGCAGAAAGATAACAAATGCCATAATAATGAAATTGATAACCGCTGTTAAAAACGAACCATACTTCACACTTACGCCGAAAATTTCAACAGACAAATCTGATAAATCTGTTTTTGCGACAAGTCCTATCAAAGGTGACATAATATCCTTTACCAGCGAATTAACTATCGCCTGAAATGCTGCACCTATGATAACACCAATTGCAAGGTCCATTACACTTCCACGAAGTGCAAATTCTTTAAATTCTTTAAAAAACTTTTTCACAGTATATCATACCTCTGAATTTATGGGCTAGTAATATTCGCCCTTTGTTTTTATACAAATTGGCGGCTAAGGCTGTCTACTGCATCATCGAAGTCTGCACGAGTTACAAGCACAGAAATTTGTGATTCACTTGTTGTAATAAGCATAATCTGTACATTTGCCTCAGCTAAGGTCTTGAATACCCTTGCAGCGACACCAGGAGCATTCTCCATAGCAACATCAACTATAGAAATAATGCAGTTTCCGCTCGAAACTATTGGCTTTACAGAGCCATCTTTGAGCTTAGATGTATACTCAACAGTTTTGATAAAATCATCGTCCTTGACAGTAAAGGCAAGAACTGAACGGTTACTTTTTTCTGAAAGTGAAATCATATTTACATCTACAGAAAGTTCTGCAATTTTTCCGAATACCTCACCTATAAACACCATATCACTCGGTACATTCATAAGTTTAATCAAGGTGACATCTTCACAGGTCTTAATAACAGGGTTAAATTTACTCAAAATAAACAGCTCCTTTCAAGTTATAACATTATAAAATTATGATTTAGTTTTGTGCAGAAAGCAAGTCACTCATATCGTACATTCCAGCAGACTGACCGTTCATATATACTGCCGCATTAACTGCTCCGACTGCAAAAACTGACTTTGAACGGGCAGAATGACTTATTGTGAAAAGCTCATCTGTACCTGCAAAAAGTACTTCGTGTTCGCCGACAATATTTCCACCACGAACAGCGTGGATACCAATTTCACGCTTATCACGCTTTTTTCTGTATGCATGGCGGTCATAAACATATTGCGCATCGTTTTTTGCATACTCTGTGATTGCGTCAGCTATCATAAGTGCTGTGCCGCTTGGTGCATCAAGCTTTTGGTTATGGTGCTTTTCGATAATTTCTATATCAAAGCTTTCGCCAAAAACTTTAGCAGCTTTCTTGGAAAGTTCGATTAGAAGATTTATGCCGAGTGACATATTTCCTGAATAGAAAATAGCAATTTTCTTTGAAGCTTCCTTAATTTGTGCAACCTGTTCAGGACTATAACCTGTTGTGCAAATTACAGCAGGCAACTTCTTTTCAATGCAATATGCAAGCATATCATCAAGGCAGACAGGATTAGAAAAGTCGATTACTACATCGGCAGCTTCTGATATTTCTGCAAAACCGCTGTATACCGGAAATCCTAAGCCTTCTTTTTTTGCAATATCAACACCTGCAACAATTTCACAATCGGAACGATTATCAACAGCAGCAGCAATAGCTGCTCCCATCTTTCCGCAAGCTCCACAAAGAACTATCTTTGTCATCGTTTACACATCCTTTTATTTAAAAATCATAGTAAGCTAACACACTTCCCAAAAGAAACTTAAAAGTTTCGCTCGAGCCTTTTCTACACCAGCTTTGCTGGTGAAAGCTGCTCGCAGGGTTGAGGGACGGAGTCCCTCATGGGTTTTAAGGGCAACGCCCTTAACATTCTTTACTTCTGAGCGGCGGACAAAGTCCGCCGCTCAATTTTTTGTGTAAGCAACATTAGTCAAAAGGGGCGGACAAAGTCCGCCCCTTAGGGAGCAAGAGATGTTA